>Ga0194127_10000320_pt1 | contig 78267 bp, 61 predicted proteins | sample TA2KigC100mmetaG_FD_148624 | JGI IMG/M metagenome (GOLD analysis project Ga0194127, IMG submission 148624) | Freshwater microbial communities from Lake Tanganyika, Tanzania - TA2015036 Kigoma Deep Cast 100m | ecosystem: Environmental > Aquatic > Freshwater > Lake | place: Tanzania: Lake... | reverse complement strand
AAAATCAGCCTTGGTTTTAGTTTGACCCAGTAGGGTTCTTAACGATTCTTGTTGCTGATCGCTTATTGCTTTAGGTGTTCTCATAATATCCTCCAATAATAAATTTACCGGGAGGATATTATATATTAGTTTATGTATGAATGCAACTTAGTATTAGAGGTTCTGTGCTTTTTCGTCTCTCTTTATCGCTCATAATAACAGTATAAAAAATTTATTCCGAAAAAGCCAGTTTTTTCTTTATCTTTCTTGTTTATCCTTGCTTACATTTATATTTGACTTAGCCCTGTTATAATCTTGGAAGTCCATACACCAGTGTTCAACCCATACGAAACGGGTCCGCTCTCAAGAATATCACACAGCTTTTCTCTATCCTCTGCCATGAGATTGCTTTTGCGCCCACTGCGATGTCCTTCCAATAAACCTTCTGTCCCATAAGAATTCCAGTTGTTAATCCAGAGAGGGACATTGGTACGGTTGACTTTTAATATGTTTGCTATGTCCCCTGATGTATTCTTTTCTATACTGAGAATGATTGCGTGCATTCGTGTTGCCGCGCGGTACTGATAGTCTTTCAATACCTCTTTGCGAAGCGTTAGAAGTTTATTGACCGTACGCTGATCGCCCTTTGCAAAAATCGCCTGCATCGTTCCCCCCCCTTGATTTGTGTATTATTACTTATGCGCAGTTATATAGTATTGAGATTTATTCAGATTATTTGAATTTTATACTTCCAACCACCAGGTTATTTTTTTAAAGTATTGAATGAGTTTTATCATGACCACAACCATCGCATCCACCGGACGGCTTACAGCCGCCGGTTATGCGTACGTTATCTTCAAAGAAATTGTTTGACATGCACATATCTTTAGCACATATTAGTACATATGAAAACGACATTAAACATAGATGACAAGATTTTAGAGAAAGCATCAAAACTTACCGGAATTACTGAAAAGACAGCTTTAGTGAGGTTGGGACTTGAAGCATTGATTACTCGTGAGAGCGCAAGGAGACTTGCTGAACTCGGCGGAACTGAAAAGGGACTTCGTCAGATTCCCAGAAGACGCATTACGAGCAATTAGCAATGATTCTTGTTGATACTTCAATCTGGATATCTCACTTCCGGGAAGGGAATTCACATCTTCAGAAATTATTATTGGATGAGCTGGTTGTTTGTCATCCATTTATAATCGGTGAGTTGGCATGCGGACATCTCAAAAATAGAGAAGAGATAATTTCATTGCTAAGGTCTCTTCCGAAAGCACGAACTGTTGAGAACGATGAGATTCTGCATTTTATTGAGAATAGAAAATTAATGGGCATAGGGATTGGGCTTATTGATGTGCATTTATTGGCGTCTTCATTGTTGACTAATACTTTATTGTGGACGGCTGATAAACAGTTGATCACCGTTAGTTCTAAACTGAACATTCTTTATAGAGAACAATAGAAAAAAGAAGATAACAAGGCACTGGAGACGGATGCCCTGCAGGCACCGGCTCAGCCCCGCGTTATACGGCGCAAGGTTTGTGAACGAGAAGCAGCGAATCAAGCACACAATGTCGGAGGGCTTCTTGCTGATATTCAATCGGCACTTCGGAGTTGACTACCGGATTGTCGAGCTTGGCGATGCTCCAGATGTTCGGTGTCAGAGCCAAGTAGGTTGGGTTGAGTGAAACAAAACCCAACTACAATATTACTGGCAACTCAAGGTTATTCTTTAATCTGAAAACAATCCATTCTTCCAACGCTTCTCTTAATTTTTCCCTGCATTTTCAGGATTTTTTACCCGACCCCAAATACCCTGAAAATTCGGGATTTCTCCCCCGTATGTTTCTTCATCTTCAATTATTCCATAGTGAGCAAGTTCCATTGCCTTCTGGATATATTCTGTTAACATAAATTCCCCTTTATAACAAACAGGATGGATTTTATTCCTTTTTCATCACCAGATGTTCCAGCACCATCTTTCTGGGGTGATTTTCCGCTCCGGTGCGCCAGTCTTTCGGTGGGGTGATATTTTCCATGGTTGATAGTAATTGTTGTGTGTCAAGCTGATCGTATATCTGGTTCCAGACGCATGGGGTTTCATTTGAAATCTCACAGTTCCCGTTTTGTGAACCGCCGCAGGGTCCGTTTAAAAGGCTTTTTGCGCATCGGCTTACGGGGCATAGCCCGCCGGTAGAGCCAATGATGCAATTACCACAACCGGCGCAGCGTTCCCAGAAGACCCCTTGTTCCGTAGGGGCGCCCATGAATGTTGTGTTCAGTCCGGGAAATACCCTTGCGTTCGGGAATCTTTCCGCCATATATTGCACGCCGATGCCGCAGGCAAGGGATAAAACCGCGTCACAGTCGGCAACTACATCTTTTGCCTCTTCTATAAATTCCCACTCACATTGCCGGAGGATGGAATCTTCTATTACTTCAATGGCCTTCCCCTTTAATTTTGCGGCAAGCCTGATTTTCGAAGCAAGCTCCGCCACCTGTTTTTCACCGCCGGTATGGCATATGGTAACGCATGAACCGCATCCGACAATATACACCTTTTTATACTCAGAGAGCATTTGCTCTATTTCCTGAAACGGTTTTGAATCAGCGACAATCATTTTTCTTTATCCTTTTATGAAAAAAATTTCATCGTCTGGTTTATGACTTATTTACCGATATCACACTCTCAACATCTTTTACCATCTGCGTTGCTATATCAAGGAAAGCAGTATCCGTTTGTGACGAAATAAAATGTGTCTGGAATATTCTGGAATCCATTCCCAGTTCTTTTAAGATTTTTCCAACGTATTCTGACCGTTTTTTTATCCAGTCATATTCCGCGCAGAAGTGGCATCCGTCCTCTTTGCAGGCGGTTATCAAAACGCCATCGGCGCCCCATTCAAGGGCATTGAGATATAATGAAGGATCTACCTTTCCAAGCCCCAAAATGCCGATACGTTTCACATGCTTCTCTACGACAGCATTACTTTTGGTATTGCCGCTTAAAGAACCATACTGACAGTAAAAATTGACGATTAACGGCTTTGTGTTTTTGATTGATTTTTCCGCAAAAAGGGTTTTCAATCTCTCTCTGCCGCGGTCTTCCAAAGGAGTTTTGAAGCTGATTGCCTTTGCGGGACACTCTACTATGCACAAACCACACGACTGGCAGTCTCCGCCAATGTAAGCTGTTGTTTCTCCCTTTCTGAACTCCGGAACGTCAAAAGGGCACACCCTCACGCAGGTAATGCAGCCGATGCATATATTTTCGTCAACAAATGCCCCGGCGCCGCAATTCATACAGCGCTGTGCTTCCCTTACGGCAATTTCATGCGAAAATCCCAATTCCACCTCATCAAAAGAATTTAATCTTTCACCTAGAGACAGCATGGGCATGTCCTGTTTCTGCTCTTTTTTCACGAGGGGGACTCTTGAATCCGCCATTTTCTGCACCTCAGGTTTATCAGCCCATTTTTCATCTTTTCGCTTTTCGTTTCTCAGGGAGTTATGAATAGAAATTGCCGCTTTTTTCCCTTGTGCAAGGCATTCGGTCAGGGTGCCTCTACCGAGAACGATATCTCCTCCTGCATAAATTCCTGGAACCGAGGTCGCAAAGGTATTTGGGTCCGCAATGATGGTTCCTCCCCGTGAAATCTGCAAACCCTCCTGGTTCTTCAGGAAGGAGAGATTTGACGTCTGGCCGATTGCGAGAATAATGGTGTCCGCCTCTATGATGGATTCCGATCCCTCGTAAAAAGCAGGATTAAACCGCTTTTGTTCATCAAAGACATATTTTACCCTGAGCGTTTCCAGACCTGTAACCATTCCCCCTTTTCCCAGAATGCGTTTCGGACCTACGGAATTATACAGTTTGATACCCTCATGAAGGGTTTCTTCTATCTCAAAATCGGTGGTCGGCATTTCTTTGCGTGCCTCAAGGCATGCCACTGACACCTTTTCCGGTTTGAGCCGCAATGCGGTTCTGGCGCAATCCATAGCAACGGCTCCTCCGCCGATCACCAATATGTTTTTTCCTATTTTGGCAGTTCCTGCGGAATTGACTTCTCGTAAGAAATCGATGCCCTTCAAAACACCATCGTATTGTATTCCCTCTAGGGTTAAATTGCGGCTGTCAAACAACCCCACACTGATAAAAATAGCGGCATACCCTTCTTTTTTCAAGCCATCAAGGGTAACGTCTTTTCCCAAAGTGGTGTTGTACTTTATTTCCACCCCTAATTGCTGTATGAGCGCAACATCCTTATCAATAGCATTCCTTGGCAAACGGTAGGTAGGAACACCCATGCGCAGCATGCCGCCCGGGGTAGAGTTTGATTCAAATATTGTGCATGAGTACCCCATAAGGGCTAAATCATTTGCCGCCGCAAGCCCTGCCGGGCCTGCCCCGATTATTGCAATTTTTTCCGGATAATTGCGGCCCGGTTTGGTGTAAATCTTTTCGGAATAGTTGTCGCTGAGAAAGCGTTTGAGCCATGCAATTGCAATTGGCGCGTCAGTGCTGTTCCTTCTGCATTTTGTTTCACAGGGATGGGTGCATATGCGGCCACATGATGAAGGAAGCACGTTCCTCTCCCTGACAAGCCGGTACGCCTCCTTAAAAAGACCCCTTGCGATAAGCTGGACATAGTCACGCGCATCCTGCCGGATTGGGCATGCCATAACACACGGCGCTTCTTCACAGGTGTATTTTGTATCAGTCATTTTTGAATTGTTCATTACCATTGTAAAAATTTACTCTCCCATTATTTTTATAACCAGTCTTTTATTACGTTGACCATCAAACTCCGCATAAAATATCTGCTGCCAGGGTCCCATATCCAGATTCCCTTTTGTCACAGGAACTATTACCTGATGTCCCACGAGAAGATTTTTCAGATGTGCGTCTCCATTGGATTCCCCTGTTCTGTGGTGGTAATAATCCGGCCCCTCCGGCGCCAGTTTCTGCAGCCATTCTTCAATGTCCCGGTGCAGCCCTGATTCAGCATCGTTTATAAAAACTCCTGCGGTAATATGCATGGCGGAAACCAGCGCCATACCTTCCTTTATCCCGCTGTTTTGCAATATCCTCTCTACATCGTTCGTAATATTTACTAATTCTCTGTGCTTTTTCGTATGAAAGGTGATGTATTCCGTTGAAAATTTCATTTTGTATCCTTTATGTTTTCTATTGCTTCTTTAATCTAATAAATAATCTGGCGTGTCAATTCCATTCGGGAGCATTTCCAAATTTTTGCAAATTCATCATCCTTGTTCCCATGTTCCTGCCTGGAAACACAATTGCGAAGGAAGCTCATGCTTCCTGTTATGAGAAGCGAAGCTTCTAAAGCAATTACGTTCCAAAGCAGGAGCTTTGGAACGAGCTAATTTACCATTTATTTATAGAAAGAAACGTAATGTAATGTGATACATAAATGTTGTCAAGAAAAATGAAAAAGCTGCCGGACAGATAAGGCAGACCTATTTTGCCACTACTATATGTTTTTTCCAATGAATATCATCGGTTTGCGGATAATCGGTTCGGTGATGAACGCCGCGGGATTCTTTGCGTTTATTCGCCGATGAAACAATAAGGCTTGCCACAAGAAGCATGTTCTGCAATTCCCATCCGAACGGGTTTGAAAATTCCTTGTCCATTACATATTTACACCACATGTCTATCATTTCCTCCGCCTGAAGAAGGCGTTTTTCGTCACGTTCAATTCCGACATTTCTCCACATGAGGCTTTTGAGGGAGTTCCCGATATCTTCCAGATCCAGCCAACTGGTTTTTGAGCCTCCGGAAGTTTCATGTATTGAAAACGGGGCAAGTTTTCTCTTAACGCCTTGTGCCGATTTACAGGCTTCGATTCCGGCAATATTCCCCATAACCAATCCTTCCAAAAGAGAGTTGCTTCCCAGTCGGTTTGCGCCATGCATTCCCGTGCATGCAACCTCCCCGCATGCGTATAATTGTTTAACCGTTGTCATGGAAAAACGATTTACCTTTATTCCTCCGATCATATAATGTGCGCTTGGCCGCACAGGAATCAAATCTTTGGAGATATCAATGCCGAACGACTCACAAATTTCCTTAATCTTCGGAAATCGGGTATAAAGCCTCTTCTTGGGGATATGACGAACGTCCAGATATACATGTGTATGGTCGGTGTTTTGCATTTCCCTCAAAATGCTTTGGCTAACTACGTCCCTTGGAGCAAGCTCGGCTCTCTCGTGGTATTTTGGCATAAATCTCTCGCCGTTCTTGTTTCTTAATATCCCCCCTTCGCCTCTTACCGTTTCAGTAATAAGAAAACGCACTGCGCCCGCAATATATAATGTTGTAGGATGAAACTGAACAAACTCCAAATCCTGAAGAGCGGCGCCGGCGCGATATGCCATTGCCAGTCCGTCTCCGGTGGCGATGTTTGGATTGGTTGTTTCCCGGTAAACCTGTCCGCACCCCCCGGTAGCCAAAATGGTTTGTTTCGCCCATATTAGTGTAGTTCCTTTTTTAGGATGCCATGCTACTATGCCGTGACAAACGTTGTCCTCCGTAATAAGGTCTATTGTATACGTATATTCAAATACCTTAATGTTTTTGTCCTTTTTTATGCAACGTATGAGGGTGTTTTCCACCTCTCTTCCTGTTGAATCACCAAGGGCGCGGATTATTCGCGGAAAACTATGCCCCCCTTCCTGTGTAAAGATTAAATGATCATTTTCCTTGTCAAATTCCGCTCCCAGGCCGATCATTTCCTGCACCCGCTTTGAACCCTCGGAGATAATCATACCGACAACGGATGCGTCGCACAGACCCTGCCCGGCAGTCAAGGTATCGGTTTTATGTTTTACGACGTCGTCTTCGGGGGACAAAACCACTGCGATGCCGCCTTGCGCATAGGTCGTATTGTTCTCGTCAATTTTATCTTTCGTAACGATGAGAACGGAATTGTACTTTGATGCCTGGATAGCGGCGCTCAGTCCGGCAACACCGCTCCCGACCACAAGTATGTCGGTAAAGATGTGAGAAAGCGTATGACTGTCGAAAGAAATAAGGTATCTTTTTGGTTCTATTCGTTTTTTCATATTGAAAGGAGCACTATTTTATGAGTCAAATGCCCCCAGCAGGATTCAAACCTGCAGCCTTTGGCTCCGGAGGCCAACGCTCTATTCAATTGAGCTATGGGGGCGTGGGAAATTTGATGAGCAATCCAATTTTACAAGAAATGGTTAATTTAAATCAAGTTTAATGTTTTTAATAGGTTATGACAGCGAGTGATATTCTTTTTGATTGACAAAGATAGTTCCATTGATATATAATTGGCTTTAAATGATTTAACTATAATGAGTTAGCAATCTTAACGATTTCATAAATGATCTGATAGGAAAGATAATTTATTCATGAAAATAGCCTCTCTGGATTTAAAGCGACAGTATAAGAGTATTCAAAAGGAAATAGATAGTGCTGTTTTAGATGTTTTAGCAAGCCAGTCTTTTGTTCTGGGCCATTATGTCGAGTCGTTTGAAAAAAGTATGGCAAACTATTGTGGCGCCAAGTATGCTATTGGTGTTGCTTCCGGTACCGATGCGTTATTATTGGCTTTAATGGCATGTGGCATCAAAAGTGGCGATGAGGTTATTACGACGCCATTCACTTTTTTTGCAACGGCGGGTTCAATTGCGCGATTAGGGGCATTGCCCGTATTCGTTGACATCGATCCGGTTACTTACAATATAGACGTAAATAAGATTGCCTCAGTGGCAAATAAAAACACAAAAGCGCTTCTCCCCGTCCATTTGTTCGGACAATGCGCCGAAATGGATACCATTCTTGAAATTGCCCGGGACAAAGGATTACATGTTATTGAGGATGCTGCTCAGGCGATAGGGGCTTTGTACAAGGGGAAGCAGGCAGGAACAATGGGGGATATCGGTTGTTTCTCGTTTTACCCGTCAAAAAACCTCGGAGCATACGGTGATGGAGGGCTGGTAACGGCTAATGATGATAGATTGGCGGCTTTGGTTAAGTCGTTGCGCGTGCATGGTTCGGTTACGAGATACTATCATGAATATGTCGGAATTAATAGCAGGCTGGATGCCCTTCAGGCGGTTATTTTGAACACAAAGCTGAAGTATTTAAATGAATGGTCTGAAAAGCGCAGAACTGTTGCTGCGTATTATGATGAACAATTAAGAGAGACGCCTGTCAGACTTCCCAAAATTATGAATTGTAATACCCATATATATCATCAGTATATGATCGCTACGCCGAAACGCGATCTTTTGAAAGAACATCTTTCCCGACATGGCATAGAAACAGTTATCTATTATCCTGTACCCCTTCATTTGCAAAAATGTTTTGAATATTTAGGGTATAAGCCCGGCGACCTGCCGGTATCTGAAAAAGCCGCAAATGAAGTTTTGGCCATGCCGATCTTTCCTGAAATTACAAGGGAAGAACAGGATTACGTTGTTGAACAAATAAAAAATTTTTTCTTTCGTAAATAAGATTACATTTTTTATGAAAATACTACGTCTTCTTTTTATCCTCGCACTGTTTTTCTCGCCGGGGGTTTCTGCCTTTGCAGACAGCCTCCTATCCGCAAGCAACATTGCGCATAGACCGTTTTCCCTTTCTGCCAAACGTGTTAGCACATGGAAGAAGGAGGGGATCAGAGTTTTTGTTGCTGAAAAAAATGCCAGTATTGTGCAGGGGCCTTTTCATATAGTGGCAGACAATGTGGTTTGCTGGTTCCACGAAGAGAAGTCGCTGCAAAATGCAGATGCAATTGTAGAGGTTTATTGCGAAGGCAACATAACGATGTTTCATGGCGAAAATTATGAGAAGTTTGAGCAGGTATATTTAAAATTTGTCACCATGACGGGAATCGAAGTGAGTCCGGATATAGTGCCCATTGTGTCCTTTGAAGATGAACAGCAGATACCTGTTTTTCTCAGGGGAGAAGATATTCGTTCAAGGGGAGAAGATGAATATCTGTCTATGGATGTGCCGGATAAGACAAAAACCAAAGACCGAGGGGAAAAGGAAGAATTGATTGATATTATTGCTGACCATATCGATTCATGGGATGAGGATGATGGCAGACGCATTATCGTTGCCCTTGGAAATGTAAAAATCAAAAAAGAGGGCATGACCATTGATGCAGATAGTGTAATTTTGTGGTTTGACAAAAGCGTATTGTCCGATGTGCCCCAGCAATCGATGGAATTGCCTCTGAGCGAAATATACGCTGAAGGCAACGTTACCATGCGTCGCGAAAATGATTTTCTTATTGCAGATCGTATCTTTGAACAGATGACAGAAGACAGGGGCATTATCATAGATGGCAAGATCAAGACAACTGTCCAGTCCCGGCAGGAAGATAAAACTTCCGATGAGAACACCGGATCGCGTTCCAAGAAGAGCAAAACCTCCGCTTTGGAAGGTTTGCCGGCACACGTTACCGCAGAGGAAATACACCATGTAGATAAAGGGCAGTATGAACTGAAAAATGGACAAATAACTACGTGCGGATACGGGCATCCTCATTACCATTTTAAGGGGAAAAAAATCCGGTTAATTCAAAGTAAGGAACATAATATTGTTTCTTCAAAGCACAATTCCTTTTATCTGGGGCAATATCCGCTGGCATATTTTCCATACATATCACTTGATATTCAGGAGAAGGAAAAACTTTTAAAAGACTGGGAGTTTGGAAGTTCTTCCCGGTTTGGCACATTTATCAGAACGGATTGGGATCTCTATGCGGCTACCGGAGGAAGACAAAAAGAGTGGAGCGATCTTATACTTAAAATGGACTATTTACAGGAACGTGGTATTGGCACAGGGTTCGATTTCGGCTACCGGGGGCAGGATCTCTTTGGAACGGTTGATACATATTATCTGAATGATCACGGGGAATATGATATCAATCGTATACCGGTGGATGAAGAAGACCGGGGAAGCATATTATGGAGACACCGGCAGATGTTCCCGCAGGATATTCGTATGGACTTGGAATATTCCTATCTGAGTGATCCACGATTTTTGAGGGAGTATTTTCAGCATGAATTTAAGACGGAAAAAGATCATGAAACAGCATTCTATCTTCGAAAGATTCAGGATAACAGAGCAGCAACGTTTCTGGTAAATCAGCAATTCAACGGATTTGATACGACGGTGGATTCTTTAAGGGAAAAGACTTATGCGGAACGTCTGCCTGAAGTAAAATACCAGATCATCAGCGAACCGCTTCTGGACAATCGGATGTTATTTTCTTCAGAAAGTTCGGCAACATATTTTAATAACTCTGTCGAACAATCGGACGATTCCAGCAAAAACAACCAAACCCTCTCGGGATTTACCTCCGGAGTAGTGAATGAAGCAATCGACACTCAGCCGGTGACAAGAATTGACAGTGTTTCCCGTCTAAGTTTCCCGTTTCAGCCATGTTTTTTTAATGTTAAGCCATTTGTCGAAGGAAGAGTTACCGGATACACAGAAAGCATTGATACTTCAACTGAAGGGTTCCGAGAGAACGGGGATGTAACGGGCCGTTTTATTCCTTCGTTAGGGCTTGATTGGAGTTCTACTCACTGGAGATCATATAGCGCTTACAATGACTTTTTCAGGATCAATCGACTGCGTCACGTATTTATACCGGAACTGCGATATATTTACAGTCCTTTTGTCACCCGCGATCCAAGTGAATTGTATCAGTATGACGAAATAGATGCATTGGATTCATCACAGATGCTGGTCATGGGTGTTAAAAATAAATTGCAGACAAAACGGGGAAAACCAGGGTATGAAAAAACGGTGGACTTTATAGATTTTAACATTGATTATTATATGTTTCCCACAAATTCAGGTATTTATACCGAAGGGATAAATGGAATTATTGTAAGAAATGACAATTTTATTAATCTGGATTTCCGTTGTCAATTAACCGATATTATCGCGTTTGTTTCAGAAAGGAATGAATTTAACACTGAAGACTTTCAGTTTGACGTCCTGTCTTATGGCACAGAGTTATACAATCCTCCCGACTGGCAATTTTTTATAGGTCACAGATTTATCAGAGATATCAGCTCAACAATAATGCTGGCGGCAGATTACCAGATTAATGAAAAATGGAGCATTATGGGAAGGGAAAAATATGACTTGAAATCCTCGCTATCTGATGACGATGATACGGATGATGATCGAAGTGAAGAAAGCAAGAATCTGAAAACAAGTTTTGTATTGTCCCGCTATTTTCATGACTGGATAGGAAGTATTACCCTTGAACTAGACCCCATCCGTAATGATAATTCTTACCGGTTTGACATTACTCCCAAGGGTCTTCAGGAAACAACAAAGCGTTTTTGGTTTTAGAACACAGGTGTAATCTCTATGATAAAAGCAGTGTATCCCGGAACATTTGATCCTGTTACGAATGGACATCTTGATGTTATTCGAAGAGGGAGCGTCATTTTCGATAAACTTATTGTTTCCGTTGGCTGTAATCCGCTGAAAGAATCATTATTTTCTGTGGAAGAAAGAATGGAAATGATCAGGTATAATGTCAAGGACCTGAAAAACGTTGATGTTGATTGTTTTAGCGGTATGCTGGTGGATTATCTGGTAAAAGTGAAAACAAATATAATATTGCGCGGCATACGCACGGTATCTGATTTTGAGTACGAATTTCAGCGGGCGTTAACCAATAGAGTATTGAATAAAAATGTGGAAACGGTGTTTGTTATGACAAGCGAACAATATTCATTTTTAAATTCTACTTTGATTAGAGAAGCTGCCAGTTTGGGCGGCAACGTAGGACAATTTGTTCCTCCGGATGTTGAAAAACGTTTAATGCAAAAATACAACCGGTCACGGAGAAAGAACACTGAATGAAAGTCAACGTCCTGATTCTGGGAGATATTGTTGGAAGTCCCGGACGTACCATATTAAAAAACAGACTGAAATCTTTTATAGAGAAGGAAGATATCCATTTTTGTATTGCAAACGGAGAAAATGCGGCGGCAGGCGCGGGCATTACGGAAAAGATAGCAAAAGAACTGTTTTCTTACGGCGTGGATGTCATCACCATGGGTGACCATATATGGGATAAAAAAGAAAAGGTTCATGTTCTGGAAATACATAAGAATGTCATAAGGCCGCATAATTATTCTCCGTATGCTATCGGAAAAGGATATGTGGTGGCACAGTCAAAGCTGGGACATCCGATCGGTGTGATTAATTTGCTAGGCAGGGTATTTATGAAACCGATAGATTGTCCTTTCCGGGGAGTTGAAAAGATTTTAGGGACACTTGCTCACGAAACGACGATGATCTTTGTCGACATGCATGCGGAAGCAACATCGGAAAAAATAGCACTGGGATGGTTTCTTGACGGCAGAGTTAGCGGGGTTGTCGGCACTCATACACATGTAATGACAGCAGACGAAAAAATATTGCCCAAGGGAACTGCTTATATAAGTGATATAGGAATGACTGGACCTCATGAATCCATATTGGGCAGAAAGATTGATTGCGTGTTGAAAGCTATTATGACGCAAATGCCCACACGATTTGACGTGGCAGAGAATGATGTGCGCATGAATGGCGTAAAAATTGTTGTGGACAGCCAAACGGGAAAAGCTGAAAGTATTAAAAGAGTCGAAGTAAAAGAGGAAAATTGAATGAATAGGAATACTGCATTTTCTTTTTTATCAGACGAGGTGAAAAACCAAAAAAGTATACTAACCGTTTCTGAGATCACCGGCAAGATACGAAATTCACTGGAACAGGGTTTTTCTCACGTTTGGATTGCCGGAGAGGTATCTAATCTGAAAAAACCATCGTCCGGTCATTTATATTTGACACTGAAGGATGAAAATTCTCAGATTCAGGCGGTAATATTCAAATCTGCGGCAAATTGGATAAGATTTGACTTAAAAGACGGGATAGAAGTTTTGGTTTTTGGGTCTGTTACCGTATATGAGCCGCGGGGACAATATCAAATAATTATCGAATATATTGAACCAAGAGGATTTGGCGCTTTACAGCAGGCATTTTTAAAATTAAAAGAGCGGTTGGGGAAGGAGGGATTATTTGATCCGGACCATAAAAAACCCATTCCACTGCTTCCCAAAAAGATTGCCATTGTCACTTCTCTTACCGGCGCAGCGATTAGGGATATCCTGAACGTTATTAACAGAAGGTTTGCCAGGGTAGAAATCCTGATTTATCCGGTAAGGGTTCAGGGAGAAGGCGCAGCGCAGGAAATTGCAGCCGCTATTGCAGATTTGAACACCCTTGCCGATATCGATGTGATGATTGTGGGAAGAGGCGGCGGGAGTCTTGAGGATTTATGGGCTTTTAATGAAGAGGTAGTGGCCAGAAGCATTTATGCCTCAAAAATTCCCGTTATCTCTGCGGTGGGACATGAAATAGATGTTACTATTTCTGATTTGGTTGCTGATAAAAGGGCTTTGACACCAACTGAAGCCGGAGAGTTGGTTGTCCCCCGGTATGATCAGTTAAAAGATCTTTTAGTAAAAATTAAAGCTAGACTTATACAATCATTGTATACTAAAATAAAAACAAGTAGAACGACTCTGCTACGAGTAGAACATAGCTTTCCATTTAAAAAACCGTTTGACAGGATACATAGAGTGCAACAGATATTGGACGAAAAAATGCAAAGGTTAAATCTATTGTGTAGCCATATTGTGAGATTGGAAAAGGAACGGCTGACAGGCTTTGCGAATAGATTAGAGAGTGTGAGTCCGCTAAAAGTGTTAAAAAGAGGATACTCGATTACAACAGCCCTCCATGACGATATTCCCATTAAATCAAGTAAGGAATTGTCTTTTGGCACAAAGGTGAAAACCCGGTTATCAGAAGGCAGTTTTATTTCCTCTGTAATTGAAATAGCAGAGTAAGCGAATGCCTGCTGATGATTGTTGTAAGACAAGGTAATGATAAGAATATATATGTGGAAATAAAAGTTTCTGCCCGATGACAGAAACTGATGTATATGGCAAAAGTAAAATTTGAAGAAGCGCTAAAAGGACTTGAAGAAATCGTAGATAAACTGGAAAAAGGTGATCTGCCCCTTGATGAAACATTATCTGAATATGAAAATGGAATTAAACTGTATAAAAAGTGTATTTCTCTTTTAGAGGATGCAGAAAAAAAAATCCAGATATTAGTAAAAGATGAAAAGGGTGCTTTCAGTGTAAAAGATTTTGCAGATGCCGGCAATAATAATGACAAGGATAGCAGCATATTGTAAAAAATAAATGTATGTGTATGGTGTGCACGGTTTTTAAACCTTAAGCAACAGAAGAGAAATATGAGGAATATATTAGATTCTGTAGAATTTCCGGAAGACTTGAAAAAGTTACCCCTGGAAGATTTACCCCAGTTGGCAAGTGAGATCCGTTCCCTTATTGTGGATGTGGTATCAAAAAACCCTGGTCACCTTTCTTCCAATCTTGGCGTTGTGGAATTAACGATAGCGCTCCATTATTGTTTTGATTTCAAGAAAGACAGAATTATATGGGATGTCGGTCATCAGGCGTATGTGCACAAGATACTTACCGGCAGAAAAGAAAAATTTTCCACGCTGCGTCAGTACAAGGGACTTAGTGGCTTTCCCGATAAAAACGAAAGCGCTTATGATCCTTTTACATGCGGCCATAGTGGAGATGCAATATCTTCTGCGCTGGGGGTGTCATGCGCAGATGAGATTACCGGTATTAAAAGATTTATCGTTGCTGTTGTGGGAGATGGAGGTATAGGGGCCGGAATGTCGCTGGAGGCATTAAACCATGCAGGCGATATTAAGAAAAACCTGCTGGTTGTGTTAAATGACAACGAAATTTCCATATCGAATACCGTGGGGGCATTTTCAAAATATTTAAACAAGATACGGACAATGCCTCTTTATGCTGATATCAGAAAAGAGATACATGGTTTGCTTAACGTGCTGCCTGTGTTTGGGAAGCCTGTGGAAAAAACACTGGAACATGTGATGGAGTTTGTAAAAAGCGGCGTTACTCCGGGGCGTATTTTTGAAGACCTGGGATTTAATTATTTTGGCCCCATTGATGGACATGACTATAAAATATTAATAGAAACAATACATGATATTAAACATTTAAACGGCCCTGTCCTGTTGCATGTAAGAACAGAGAAGGGACGTGGTTTTGAGCCTGCGTATCAAAACCCCACACAATTCCACAGTTCGGGGAAATTTAAACTCTCGCAAGGGAAAATAGAGAAAGATACACAGGATGCAGACAAAATCTCTTATACAAAAGTTTTTGGCGAGACACTTGTAGAACTTGCAAAGACAAATCATTCCATAGTAGGCATTACGGCAGCCATGCCGGATGGCACGGGAATAGTTTCTTTTGGGAAAAAATTTCCGGACAGGTATTTTGACGTTGGCATTTGTGAGCAACATGCCGTTGGGCTTGCAAATGGTCTCTCTGCCGGAAAACTGAAACCTGTCGTAGCAATATATTCCACATTTTTGCAAAGGGCATATGACCAGGTTTTTCATGATATTTGTCTGCAGAAGAATCCCGCTGTTTTTGTTATGGACAGAGCGGGAGTAGTTGGGAATGACGGCCCAACCCATAATGGAGTGTTTGACATCGCCTATCTTCGTAATTTGCCGGGTATTGTATTGATGTCCCCGAAAGACGGAAACGAACTGCGGTCTATGTTAAAGATTGCCATCGAGTCCGGCGAAATAATTGCGATCCGTTATCCAAAGGAAAATATTCCCGATGAAAAACTTGATCCTGAATTCAAAACATTTGGGATCGGAGAAGCAGAAATAATAAGAGAAGGCAAAGACGGCGTGCTTCTTGCTTATGGCTCCATGGTTCAGAGATGTTTGGAAGCGGCGGAAAAATTGTCAGAAAAAGATATTGAAGCTACCGTGGTAAACGCGCGGTTCGCAAAACCGCTTGACAAGAAACTTATTTTGCCGTTAATAAGAAAACACAAAGTGATTCTTACTGTTGAGGATCATGTCCTTGTAGGGGGTTTTGGATCTGCGGTGCTTGAGATGGTTTCTGATGAAAGAGAAGATGCGGGGAAGATTGTGCGGATGGGTATTCCAGACAGATTCCTTGAGCATGGGGCAAGGGAAATCATATTGAAAAATTTCGGTTTGGATGCGGATGGCATTGCGGATAAATTTATCGCGGCGCTCGAATTAACGGAAATAAATGGTTCATTTTCAAATGCGGGTAAACGACATCTGGCCGTTTAATGCGAACAATGAAAAAGATTCTGGTTTCCGGGAATTTGAGCAAGAAAAAAATACATGATATGGTGTTTGGCCTCAAACCATGGCTTGATAAATATGCCACGACAGAAATTGTCGATCTGTCTCAGGAGGAAATACCGAAAGAAGATTACGAAATGGCGGTAGTTTTTGGTGGAGACGGAGCTATTTTGTCTACCTGCAGAAGGTTGGCAAGAAATCAGATACCCATTATTGGCGTGCATATGGGACGGTTCGGTTTTCTGGCAGAAATTACGGAACAGGAAGTTTGCAAATCGCTGGAAAAAATTTTTTCCGGAAAGTATAAGATACGGAAAAGGATGCTTCTTCTTTGCCGGATTAAACGAATGGATAAAATTGTGCATGAATCGTTAGGCGTAAACGACGTCGTTATTTCCCGATCTTCTTTATCGAGATTAATTTCTATAAAATTACTTATCGACGGTGAAGACGTTGCAACATACAGGGCAGATGGTTTAATCATATCAACGCCTTTGGGTTCTACCGCACATTCTTTATCTGCGGGAGGACCTTTATTGACGCCGGATTTGAATGCGTTTATCATAGTGCCAATATGTCCTCATACTCTGACAAACAGGCCATTGGTTGTCTCCGGCAATACAGTGATTGAGATAGAACCGTTATCGCAGTCGGTAAGCATCGGTACTACCGTTGATGGGCAAGTATATACCGAACTGGAGTGCGGTGATAAAGTAATAGTCGAACGGTCGGATATTGAATTACAAATGGTCGACACCGGTGCAAGGACTTTTTATGGTGTTTTGCGGGAAAAATTAAACTGGGGAGGGCAACCGAATTATGGCCGTAATTAAGATCAAGGAAAATTATTGTAAGGGATGCCTTTTATGTATTCCCGTATGTCATCATAGTTCTTTGGTGGTTTCAGAAAATCTGAATGACCAGGGACTGCATCCGGTAAGATTTAAAGAGGATGGAAAGTGTGATGGTTGTAAAAAATGCGCAGTAATGTGTCCTGATGTTGCAATAGAAATTTATAATTAATCATATTTTATTCATACAATTTTTGGGATACAACGTATTATGAAACAATTACTTACAGGTAATGAAGCTGCCGCAGAAGCGGCAATTTATGCAGGTTGCAGATATTATTATGGCTATCCCATTACCCCACAGAATGAGCTGATTAATTACATGTCTGTACGAATGCCTCAGGTAAAAGGCACGTTTATTCAGGCGGAAAGTGAAATTGCCGCCATTAATATGGTATATGGCAGCGCGGCCGCTGGCGGGCGCACCATGACGTCTTCCTCCAGCCCGGGAATAAGCCTGAAACAGGAAGGAATATCGTATCTGGCGGGAAGTGAACTTCCCTGTGTGATTGTTAATATCCAGCGTGGTGGGCCTGGTTTGGGAGATATTTCCGCTTCACAGGCAGATTATTTTCAGTCTGTGAAAGGGGGAGGGCATGGAGATTATCGGGTTATAGTGCTTGCGCCATCCTCTGTGCAGGAAATGGCAGATCTTGTGTATGACGCTTTTGATCTGGCGGATAAATATCGCAACCCTGTTTTAATCCTTGGTGACGCCCAGATAGGGCAACTGATGGAACCGGTAGAATTTAAAAAAGAATTCAGGGAAAATTTGCCTCAAAAGGAATGGGCGCTAACCGGCGCAAAGAACAGAAACAGAAAAATAATAAAATCATTTTATCCTGTTAAAGGGGAATTAGAGGTTTTTAACGCTAAGTTGCAGAATAAGTATAAAGAAATAGAAAAAAATGAGGTCCGGTATGAAGCGGTAAATATTCATAAAGCAGATGTCATATTGGTAGCCTACGGCACTTCTGCGCGCATCTGCAAAGAAGTTGTGAGGAAAAGCCACCAGTTTAAGTTCCGAATCGGACTCATACGTCCCATATCGTTGTGGCCGTTTCCGAGTGAATTCATCAGAGAAATGTCTGAACGGGCAAGATGCATGTTGACCGTAGAGATGAGTGCTGGCCAGATGCTAGAGGATGTGAGACTCGCGGTGGAGGGCAGATGTCCCGTGCATTTTTATGGCAGAACAGGAGGGGGAGTTCCCACCTCTCTGGAAATAATCAAAAAAATAGTGGAAATAATGCCAAAGAACAGAGCGGCAAAAACACTTTTACAATTCGCCGAGGTAAAATAATATGCAGGCTATTTGTGAAAAACCCGAATCATTTATAGACACGCCAACACATTTCTGTCCCGGCTGCGGACATGGAATTGTCCTGAGACTTATCGCCGAAATTATCGATGCGTGGGGAATCAGGGATAAAACCATCGGGCTTGCTCCCGTCGGATGTTCCGTTCTCGCGTATAATTATCTCGATATCGACATGTGTGAAGCTGCACACGGCAGGCCCCCGGCAGTTGCCACGGGCATTAAGAGAGTTCATCCTGACCATTTTGTATTTGCCTATCAGGGAGACGGTGATTTGGCGGCAATTGGCATGGCGGAAATCATTCATGCCGCAAACAGAGGAGAACACATAACCTTTATTTTCGTCAATAATGCGATTTACGGCATGACAAACGGTCAAATGGCTCCGACAACTCTAGTAGGACAGAAAAGCGCCACGACGCTCAGCGGCAGAAACCCTTCGAATGATGGATATCCTATCCGTGTGTGTGAATTATTATCTGTTTTGGAAGGAAGCAGCTATATTGAAAGGGTAAGTATTTCGTCTCCGGAAAACATCAGAAAAACGAAAAAAGCAATTGAAAAAGGATTTAAAACGCAAAAAGAAAAAAGAGGGTTTTCTTTGATAGAGATATTGTCCCCTTGTCCGATATACTGGAGAATGGACGCCATCGAATCTATGAAGTATATCGATGAAAAAATGACTCGGACCTTTCCTCTCGGAATTATAAAGGATTGGGAGTAAAAGGGAGGCATGACAGAAAAAGTTATATTAGCCGGCTTTGGCGGACAGGGCATGATGTTGTTGGGAAGGTTGCTGGCTCAGGCGGCAATGGCAAACTCTCTTTATGTGACATATTTTCCGTCTTACGGCACTGAGGTGAGAGGTGGTACCGCGGTGTACCACCTTGTTATTTCCAGCGAAGAAATATTTTCTCCGCTCATAGAAGAAGCAGATACATTAATTGTCATGAACCAGCCTTCCTATCAGAAGTATAAAGAGATGATAAAGCCCGATGGGTTGATGCTTTTAAACTCTTCCATGGTTAAATGCGACCTTTTTCCCGATGTAAAAATATACAAAATACCGGCAACGGAAATTGCCAGCAAATTGGGGAATGTGCTGGTCTCCAACATTGTAATGTTGGGGGCTTATTTGACCATTAAAAAATTATTTACTGCCGAAAACATTCTCGATCAGTTAAGTATTTCATTAAGCGGCAGAAAAAAAGATTTGCTCGCCATCAACAAACAAGCTCTGGAAAAAGGTATGCAGGCAATACATTCTTTTACGGCATAGAAATTTATTCCTTTTGCGAAAGGTTCTTTTCTTCCTTCCAGAAACCCAATTCATACACATACCATAAAAAGTGTCTATTCTCTATAATTGTATGGGTTTTCCCCCTTTTTCTTGTTTTAATGCAGTAACTTTGTGCTTTTAGAGGGTAAGCAGTCGCATTATATCATTTCGGGTGGCATAGATTACCAGCGAAATAATCATGGCAAATCCAATGTAATGGGCAATTGAGAGTGTTCGTTGGCTTACTGGCGACCCCTTAATTTTTTCTATCGCCAGAAATAATAAATGTCCTCCATCGAGTACAGGTACAGGCAAAATATTAAGAAGCGCCAGTTGAAGGCTCAATATCCCTAAAAAGTATACCAGTTTTCCCATGCCGACTTTTGCAGATTCATACGATGCCTGTGCAATAAGTATGAATCCTCCGACATTTTTGGTAGAAAGCCTTTGGGAAAAGAATCCCTTTATCGTAAGATAAAGCCTTTGTATGTTAATAACCGCTTTTTGGACGCCTACTACGCATGCCCCAAACAGGCCATATTTTTTTATTTCCGTTTTTTCTCTGAATTTCACGCCAATGCTCCCTGCCGCCGTTTCGCCATTCTTTTGAGGCTCTATGGGAGATGATAATTTTTCACTTCCCCGCATCCACCCAATGGTCATTGGTTTTCCCTGCCCGGATACTACCGCCTGAAGGAGTTCACTCCAATGGAGCAGTTCCTTTTCATTCAGGGCAATAATTTTGTCGCCGGGTTTCAATCCTATTTTTTCCGCAGGGAAACCTTCAACAACGGAGTCTATTGTTAGTCCGTAAAAGGGGGTAATACTCTTAAAAAATTCTTCTTTTGCGCCGGTGTCGTCTAAAGGCACAGAAAGTAATGTAATTTTGTTGTTTCTCTTTACCGTTAAGATACATGTTTTGTCTTCAATATCCATAAATGCTTTTCTCAAACCGGTAAAGCCAATAATCGGCTTCGAGTTAACCTCAAGTATTTCATCTCCCTTCATCAAACCTGCTTTATGAGCAAGGCTCTGGTTTTTCACTCCATCTATGACTGAAGATGCACAGGACAATCCAAGCATCCACCGGGATATTTTTGAAGGTGTTATCTTCAGATTTATTTCTTCGTTATTTCTTAACACGGCAAGCGTTATTTCTTTGCCTGTGCTTTGCGATTCTACCTCACGAAATTCACTTTCGGAAGATATGCGTTTGCCGTTTACTGCGACAATAATATCTTTCACCTGTATTCCGGCATCCCTTGCAGGTGATTCATTATTTTCAAAAGCAAATATTTTATCAACCTCAAGGCTTGTAGCAGGCATGATTCCGATACGTTGGAGACCCTGTTCATGGTCATACATGGGCGCCACTTCCGTATTAAAAACATCGCTTCCTCTTTTTACCTTGAGGGGTATGCCGGCAGTGGAATTACTTAATGCAACAACAGTAAAAATGTCTTCAAAATCAGGATCCTTGATTCCCCCAATTTCTAAAATTTTATCACCCCTCTGTATTCCTGCCTCCCATGCGGGCTGACCGGGCACAACATCCCCTACTTCAGAAGTAATAAAAGGTACGCCTATTTCAAAGGCAACAATAAATGCGATAAATGCTAAAATCGCATTCAACGCGACACCGGCAACTAAAACCGATGCGCGTTGCCCGATGCTTTTAGAGGAAAATTCATACGGTGCTCCGGTTTTTTCCTCATCAGGATTTTCTCCCGCTAATTTTACATACCCTCCGAGAGGGAATAGGGACAATCTATATTCGGTTTCTCCCCACTGTTTTTTCAATAGAGCCGGGCCAAATCCGAGGGAAAAGGCTAAAACACGGGCGCCAATTTTTTTCGCCATGAGAAAGTGCCCCAGTTCATGGACAAAAATAAGCAGTCCGATTCCTGCAATAACAAGAATTACGTTTGTTGAAACATTTAAATAAGGCATTTTTCCATCTCCTGCCTTGCCCAGGCATCTGCCGCCAGAATCTCTTCCAGACAAGGATTTTTAATAAAATGATGATTATTGATAACCTTTTCCACAAAGGATGATATTTCGGTAAAACGAATTTTCTTTTCAAGAAAGGCTTGTACGGCAACTTCATTTGCGGCATTTAACGTGGCGCCAATTGTGCCGCCTTCCCTTGCTGCAAGATAACCAAGTTTTAATGCAGGGAATTTTTCAGCGTCCGGTTTTTTAAAGGTAAGATTTTCTATGCGTGACAAATCCAATGGCTCAACCTTAAGATTTGCCCTTTCAGGGTATGTCAAGGCATATTGAATGGGAACCTTCATATCCGGCATACCCATTTGTGCAATAACGGAACCATCGCAGAATTCCACCATAGAATGTATGATCGATTGCGGATGTATTACCACGTCAATTTGATCTGCCTCCAGATTGAAAAGCCACTTTGCTTCTATAATTTCAAGGGCCTTATTCATTAGCGTTGCCGAATCAATAGTAATTTTCTGCCCCATACGCCATGTCGGGTGTTTCAGCGCCTGGGCAGGAGTTACATCTGCAAGTGTGTCTGCGGGAAAACCATAAAAAGGACCACCTGAAGCAGTAATAATAATACGTTTGATTTCATTCTGCCTGCCGGATTGCAAGGCCTGGAATATTGCGCTGTGCTCACTATCTACCGGTAATATCTGATTTTTTTTTGCTAATGGAATAACAATATTTCCCGCCATAACCAGGGCTTCTTTATTGGCAAGGGCAAGAATTTTTCCCGTTCGTATGGTTTCTATTGCTGCGGATAAGCCAATTGCGCCAACTACTGCAGAAACCACAATATCTGCTTCGCTTTTTAAAACAATTTCTTTAAGACAATTGTTTCCGCTGATTATTTCTGTGTGATTTCCCGATAGGCGTTGTTTGAGTTTTCCGGCTAACTGAGGATTGCTCAAAGCCACATAGGCAGGGTTAAATTCTTCGGCCTGTTCGGCGAGAAATTCCCATTGTGAATGGGTAGAAAGCCCGGTTACCCTAAATCTATCTTTTAAATTGCGGGCAACCTGTAATGTGTTTTTTCCAATAGAACCAGTAGAACCAAGGATAACAATATTTTTCATTATTTCATCATGGTAATTTCTTCCAAAAGTTCATCCACCATCCGATCTTCTGGTATCTTTCTTACCTTTTCTCCTTTTTTGAAAAGAAACCCAAATCCTTTGCCGCCGGCAATGCCGATATCAACCTCCCTTGCTTCTCCGGGGCCATTTACGACACAGCCCATAATAGCTATTTGGAGATGTTTTTTGTCGTTTGGGAGGCGATGTCTTACCTGTTCGACAATTTTTACCAAATCAATTTCACACCTGCCGCACGTTGGACATGAAATAAGCTCGGTCCTCTGCCGTTTGTGAAGTCCCAGCGCTTCGAGGATGTCAAAGCCTGCTTCTACTTCTAATTCTGATGCGCCGGTATAAGAAACCCGTAATGTGTCGCCGATACCTTCTGAAAGGAGCGCCCCTATACCGATCGCAGACTTTATTGTTGCCAAACTTGGCGGGCCGGCAGCAGTGACGCCTAAATGTAAAGGATAATCACATTGTGTTGCTATAGAACGGTATGCCTCCAGAGTCGAAGGAACATCAGATGCCTTTAATGACAATACGATATCTTTAAAACCAAGAGATTCAAAGTGTTCGCAGTATTGCAAAACGGTTTTGACCATTAAAGAAGTCAGCGTCTCATGCGTTTCTTCCCCTCGTATGGAACCGGAATTGACGCCTATACGGATAGGAACTCCCTTGTCCCTTGCTGTTTTTATTATTTCTTCCAGTTTTTGCTTGTCTTTCATATTGCCCGGATTGATTCGTATTTTATCAACTCCCTGGGCAATGGCTTCAAGGGCAAGGTGATGTCCGAAGTGTATATCTGCAACAAGGGGAATGTTTATCTGCCGTTTAATCGCGCCAAGGCATTTTGCAGTAACGATTGTGGGCACTGCTACCCGCACAATGTTACAACCGACAGCTTCCAGTTCTTTTATTTGTTTAACGGTTGCATCAATATCCTCTGTGTGGGTTTTTGTCATTGTTTGCACAGATATCGGGTTGTTTCCCCCTATCAAAACACCCCCGACATTAACCGTCCGGGTATTGCGTCTTTTCATCATAATAATATCATCGCTCTAAGAAAATAAAAATAAACAGTGATATGGCCGCCATTTTGCGGAAAAATTCCTGACATTTATTAGGAATGCAAGATATTTGAAAAACTGAGGACAAGGGAGGTTACGGAATAATTTTGTAAGTTTCAGTAAATACATGACTTAATATAATTCATTTCTAAAATTATAGTAGGTAAGAGCTTATTTTGTCAAATATTAAATTGTATCGTAAAAGGTATTTTCCCTAAGCAGTCTGAAACTAATAACGTATTTATTATTCCTGTGTCCAAGAAGTCTATCTAAAGCAATGTATCATAGGTGATTTTTTATATTTGACTTGACAATACGTTTTTAAATGTTATTATTCAGACCAGTGCATCAAAGGAAGTATTCCATCCATAATTTGCATAGCGGTAGATCAAATCCTTTTCCAGTCTGTGCATTTTCCGTTTTTTTTCAATACGATAGAAGTTTTTTAAGTACCGCAATTGTTTTATTAATTAAATAATCTTTATTTTCCACTTTTAGAGACATAATTGTAAATAACGTACGGCATACCCTCATTATTTATCTTTCCTGGCAATCGCCCTGTCTGTCATATTTGTACAATGCCAATGTAGTAATTTGTCCAATGTAAAGTGACATACACGGTTTTGCAACGTATAATCAAATTACACTACTAACCAAAAATGCCAGAACGATTTTTTATCATAGATGGCCATTCGCATTGTTACCAAGCGTTTTATGCTATTGCAGCAAAGTTAACAACACCAGATGGGAAACCGGCAAACGCAGTGTATGGTTTTACAAGGATGCTGCTGAAGTTGCTGAGGGAACAACGCCCTGAATACCTGGCAGTAGTATTTGATACGAAATATACTACGAACAGACAACAGAAATACAGTGAATATAAAGCTACCCGTAAAGAAACACCGGAAGACTTGCAGGTACAAATCCCATTAATTTACAAAGTTGTCAGGGCATTTGGTATTCCAATTTATGCGGCAAAAGGGTATGAAGCGGATGATGTTATCGGATCGTTAGTGACGGTGTTGAGTGGAAAAGACGTAGAAGTGGTAATTGTGACCTCTGACAAGGATTTGGAGCAATTAATCAGCCCGAAGGTAAAAATCCTGAACGCGAAAAAAGGGGCAATGATTGATTCAGATGTTTTATACAAGGAAAAAGGTATTATGCCAAATCAGGTAGTTGATGTATTAGCCCTTGCGGGTGATGCATCTGATAACATTCCTGGTGTTCCGGGCATTGGCAATAAAACGGCCCTCGAACTTATCAAAGAATGGGGATCGTTGGATTCCGTGCTTGCCAATATCGATCGTATTACCGGGAAAAAGAGGCAGGAGAATTTAAGAGCATTCACAGACCAGGCCCGATTTTCCCGTGAACTTCTGAAACTTTATAGCGATATTCCTGTCACAGTAAATATGGAATCTTGCAGATTGAGTGCCGGGGAGAATATAAAACTCAGGAAAGTATTCAGATCGTTCGGCTTTAACACCCTTCTCTCCGATATGGTGGCTACGGCAAAAACAGAGGAAACCCGGTATCATCTTGTGGATACTATCGAAAAATTTCAGGAGTTTCTTGGCCGGATTAGCGAAAAAGATGTTTTTGCAATAGATTTGGAAACAACGAGCGCTGACCCCCTGAAAGCGGAAATTGTCGGACTTTCGGTTTCCTGGTGTCAGCGGGAAGCATATTATATTCCTTTAATGGCGCCTGAAAATGCGAAACATTTAATGGCAAATAATGTTCTTCCGGAAATCAGAAAAATTCTGGAGGACGAAAATAAAAAGAAAATCGGCCAAAACATTAAATATGATTTACTTGTGCTGAAAAAATATAACATTGTCTTAAAAGGCATTCATTTTGACTCTATGATTGCTTCTTATCTGCTTAATCCGGTAAAAAGAAACCATAACCTCGATGACATAGCTTTTGAATATTTATCTTATAAAACGATAATGATTTCCGAATTAATCGGGACCGGAAAACAGCAGATAACCATGAACAACGTTCCTGTTGATAAGATATGCCAATACGCCTGTCAGGATGCCGATATAACATTTCGCCTTGCTGAAACGATGGAACCGCTGTTAAAAAAAGAAGGACTTTGGCAACTATTACAGGGAATAGAGATTCCTCTGATTTATGTGTTGGCAGAAATGGAATGGAACGGTATCTGTATTGATGCTTTGTTCTTTAAACAGATGTCCGGTGATTTGTTCATAAAATTACAGCATCTCGAAAAAGAAATTTATCGTGTTGCCGGGCAGGAGTTTAATATTAGTTCTCACAAACAATTAGGAACTATTCTTTTTGATACATTACAATTGCCGAAAATGAGACGCACGAAAACAGGTTTGTCAACTGACGCAAATGTGCTGGCTTCCCTTGCGTGGCGTCATCCATTGCCAAAACTGGTATTGGAATACAGACAGCTTACGAAGCTTAAGAGCACATATGCAGATGCCTTGCCGAACCTGTTAAATCAGAATACAGGAAAAATTCATACGACATTCAACCAAACAGTAACGGCGACCGGCCGCCTCAGCAGCAGTGATCCGAATCTTCAAAATATTCCGATCAGAACCGAGATTGGCAGGCAAATTCGCAGGGCATTTATTCCTGCCGGAGAGAATGCAGTCTTCCTGTCGGCTGATTATTCCCAAATCGAATTGCGAATACTGGCGCATTTTTCCGAAGATGACGCATTGATGGCGGCGTTTAGAGAAGATATGGATATTCACTCCGCAGTGGCCTCCGCTATTTATACTGTTCCTCTGGAAAACGTGACTGCTGAAATGAGGCGCAATGCGAAGGCGGTCAATTTTGGCATTATTTATGGCCTTAATGAATTTGGACTTTCACGGGATACCGGGCTTTCATTAAAAGACGCAAAAGAGTTTATCGAGGCATATTTTAATTTGTATCAGGGTGTGCAAAAATTCAGAAATAAGGTAGTCGAAGAAGCAAGTAAAACAGGGTATGTTAAAACACTTTTTCATCGAAAGCGTTCCATACCTGACATTAATTCCGGGAATAAGAAGCTGAGAAATCTTGCGGAACGAATTGCGATAAATACGATAATACAAGGATCTGCCGCTGATTTGATAAAGGTTGCAATGAATAATATTTATGCAAAATTAAAAACCGGGAACTATGAAGCGCGCATGATATTGCAGATACATGATGAACTGCTTTTTGAGGTAGAGGAAAAAGCGCTGGAGCGTACTCGTGTAATGGTGCAGGAAGATATGAGGCAGGCTGTAACCCTGAAAGTTCCGGTAAAGGTAAATATCAAGACGGGAAAAAACTGGATGGAAACATAGTGAATAACCCCCCAAAAATTATTGGCATAACAGGAGGCATCTCCAGCGGCAAGAGCACCGTTGCCCGCATGATGGCTTCTATGGGCGCAGAACACATTGATGCCGACGAAATGTGCCATACTTTATTTTTAAAAGATGAGATTAAAAAAAAGATACTAGAAACATTCGGCCTGAAGGTGAGAGATGATTCCGGGGAAATAAACCGCAAAGAGCTGGCAGAGATTGTTTTCCGGAATAAGTCAGGGTTAGACAATTTATGCTCGATATTGCATCCCATTGTCATTAAGCAGATACACGCAAAAATTGACGATATAGAGCATCGCGGACGACGACATGCAATCGTTATTGATGCCGCCTTATTGGAAGAATCAGGACTTTCAGTGATATGCGACTACATTGTATTTGTAAACACCGGGAAAGAGCAGCGAATAAAACGAAGTCACATCAGCAGGCATTGGAAAGAAGGAGACCTGGAAAGAAGAGAAGCTTTCCAGATGGATTTGGAAGAAAAGAAGAACAATGCGGATTATATTATCGATAATAACTTTTCAGTCGATAATACGTTTCTGCAAGTCAAAAAATTTTGGCAACACTATATAGAGAATATGTAATTTTAAAAGGTAAGGAGAAAACACATATGGCCGCAAACGGTAAAAAAGAAGCAGTCGTGATAGACAAAGAAACAAATGAAAAATATGAAGAAATTAAACGTGGCAAGATGCACATAACAGAACTACAGAAAAAGACGATTAAGGAACTGCAGGAGATCGCAAAAAACGAAGGTCTCAAAGAATACACGGGACTGAAGAAGCAGGAGCTGATTTTCAAAATTCTGAAGGAAAGAGTAAATCAGAACGGTTTAATGTATGGAGAAGGAGTAGTGGAAGTGCTTCCGGAAGGTTTTGGCTTTTTGCGTTCCCCCGATTATAATTACCTGCCTTGTCCTGATGATATTTACATTTCACCTTCGCAAATACGCCGTTTTGGCATTCGCACCGGCGCTGTTGTCTCAGGGCAAATCAGGCCGCCAAAGGAGTCTGAGCGTTATTTTGCATTATTACGGGTAGAGGCAATAAATTTCGAAAACCCGGAAATTATGGGAGATAAGATTGTTTTTGACGACCTGACTCCCCTGCATCCTACAGAAAGACTCTTTTTGGAAAAAGACACCAATGAACTCGAAACAAGAATAATGGATCTTGTTACCCCCATTGGCAAAGGACAGAGAGGCTTGATCGTAGCGCCGCCCCGCACGGGAAAAACGGTATTGCTCCAGAAAATAGCAAACAGTATCACAAAAAACCATCCGGAGATATTTTTGATTATCCTGCTTATCGATGAAAGGCCTGAAGAAGTTACGGATATGGCCAGATCGGTTGCTGCGGAAGTTATTGGCTCCACCTTTGATGAGCCTGCAAGCAGGCATATACAGGTAGCGGAAATGGTAATAGAAAAAGCAAAGCGCATGGTGGAATATGGCAAAGACGTGGTTGTTTTGCTTGATTCCATCACACGATTGGCAAGGGCATATAATACAGAAGTGCCCCACAGCGGCAAGATACTTTCGGGAGGCGTTGATGCGAGCGCGCTTCAGAAACCAAAAAGATTTTTCGGAGCAGCAAGAAATATTGAGGAAGGCGGCAGCCTTACAATCATTGCAACCGCACTTGTGGATACGGGTAGCAGGATGGATGAAGTAATTTTTGAAGAATTCAAGGGCACAGGCAATATGGAACTCCATCTTGACAGAAAATTGGCAGATCGCAGGCTGTTTCCTGCAATTGATATCACCCGTTCGGGCACCCGGAAAGAAGAGTTGATTGTGAATCCTGAAGAGATTAAACGCATGTGGATCCTCAGGAAAGTGCTTAACGAAATGAATCCAATAGAGGCAATGGAATTGCTAAAAAACAGGCTTTCGAAATCTAAAACGAATGCAGAATTCTTGATGACAATGAATATTACCTGATTTTAATGAGCGGATTTTCCACAACGATTTATTCATGCCTTCAGCAAATAAGTGCGAGTTTTTACATACGTACATTTTTTGATTCACATTGTTGAAAAGTAATGAGCATGTCTCATATTAAATTGTTAATGACAACAATTTGAGCTCATGCCGGTTAATTTTATTACCACGCTTGATATTCCGATAAAAATCAAAAAAATGCCCACAAACACCTTTGCTTTAGTATTAAGAAGTTTTATTGGTTGTTTTGCCAGGTAGGAAATTCCCGAGAGCGCCGGAATAGTGCCTAACCAGAAAGAGGCTAGCAATATTCCCCCCCACAGGGGATTGTGTGTTGCGATAGCTATCAGAATAAAACCATAGAGCCATCCGCATGGAAGCAAAGGGCTGAGAATCCCTATTAAAAAGCCCGAAATCTTTGGCGAAGCTTTGGATTCCAATAGATGCCCGACATTTTTCTGGTAAAACAAACGAAGGAGATAGGGTTGCTTTATATGCAGTTGCCCATCTTTTATAATGCGTAATCCGATAATCAAAAAAGTTATTCCTAAAACAAACGTGGAGGCAAAGGAGAGATATTTTATTTCCGAATGGATAAACTCCGCGCCAAGCAATCCTGCAAGCGCTCCAATGCTACAGTATCCGCAAAAACGCCCGATATGGTATGCAATCATGCCCGCCTTGCTGTGAGCGCTTGCGGCAAGGGCAAGCCCTCCGCACATTCCGACACAATGAATACTGCCGACAAGACTTGCGGCAATTATCACAAAAGGGACAAAAAAAGGCGACATTTCGCCAATGCCTTGTATTAGGCTATTTGAGAGGTCCGGCAAGGGTTAGCTCCTTAATATAATTTCTGGTTGTTTGATTTGATGTTGCGGCGACATGTAATTGAAAATTCAACTGTCCCTTTTTGTTTAAAAGTGATTTGGGAAATTTAATGAAAAAATGGTTCTTTGCCGACTTTCCGGAAGGTATAACTTCCGGGTAGGCAGGCGCTACAATTTCAATCCCTTTATTCCTGCTCTCTTCAGTTTGTGTAACGTTCACTTCCATTTCGTGAAAACTCTGATTTTTTAAATTCAGCGTGTAATGGTTTGAGATAACGGGTTCTCCTTTGGCGGTGGAAATCACCCGATAGGGGCTTTCCTGCGCTCTCAGGACAGTAATATCCAGATCGGATCTGCCTGAAACATACGAAATTAATCCTATCAGACACGCGGAAACCAACGCAAGATAGAGTATGTTTTTCATCCGCCAGAATTTTGCAGGCTTTCCCTTTAATCCCTTTTCCGACTCATACCGGATGAGTCCCTTTGGCTTTTTAACCGTTGCCATTACCTGATCACACGCGTCAATACAGGCGGTGCAGGCAATACATTCCATCTGCAACCCCTTGCGGATATCAATTCCTGCAGGGCATACGGCTACGCATTTATAACAATTAATGCAGTCGCCATGTTCCAATGTTTTCGGCTGTGTTCCTTTCCTCGGCTCCCCTCTTTTTTCATCGTACATTATTGCAAGAGAATCTTCGTCCATTAATACCGACTGCAATCTTCCGTAGGGACAAATCGATATGCATAATTGTTCCCGGAACCAGCCAAAATTAAGCAGCACGATGATGGTAATAATGCTTGTAGTTAAAAAAATCGTCCAATTATCAAAAGGGGAATCTGCGATCATCGAAGCTATGTTTTTTGCTCCGGCAAAATACGCAATGATTGTGTGGGATATGATGGAACTTGCCAAAAAGAACAATGCCCATTTCACTGTTTTTTTTATTACTTTATCTTTGTCAAGGGGAGACTTCTGAAGCCTGATTCGTGCGATATGGTTTCCTTCAACGAAGGATTCGATCTTTCGGAAAATTGCATCGATAAAAACCGTTTGCGGGCAAGCCCAACCGCACCAGACCCTTCCCCATGCAGAAGTGGCAAAGACGAGCCCCAGTGCAAAACTTGCCAGCACGAAAAAGAACATGGGTGTATCATGCCCCCAGAATTGCAAACCAAACAACGAAAATCTTCTATTCGGAATGTCGATGAGAATTGCGGAGAAACCGTGTATTTTTATCCAGGGAAGCAGAAAAAATGCGATGATCAGTATTGTTTCAACAATAGTTCTATACGTTCTGTAGAATCCGTGAACCGCCATGGGATGGGTTATGAGAATGCCATCTTCAGGCATATTATAGAAGTTTTTAGACATGTTATTCTTCTATAAGTGCTCCTTCCGGTTCCCGGGGATTTTCCGGCCGGGTACCTTTTATTGATTTTATGTAAGCGGCTATCTGCAGAATATCTTCCTCCGGTATCCTTCCGCTCCATGCGGCCATACCCGTGTCAGGAATGCCGGATATGATGATGTTTGCTATATCAGCCATTTTCCCTTTCCCATGCAGCCAGTAATTGTCAACCAGATTTGGCCCAATCAGTCCTTCCCCCGATTCCCCATGACAGGAAGAACATTTTGAGGCGTATACTTCTTTGCCTTTTGTCAATGCTAGCTGGTCAGTTAACAGCGCTGTGAGTTTTGATTCACTTATTTCCGGCTGTTTTGGTTCCTCTTGTACTTGTTGAGTTACAGCCGCTGAAGGCGCCGTCTTCGTAGCAACCTGCAATTGCAACCTCTCGCTTTTCATACTGCCAAAATGATATCCAAGGTAGAAAACGGCAAAAAAGATCGTTGCGTAGAAAAGATACATTAACCATTTAGGACATGGATTATCATACTCGGTAATTCCGTCGTATTCATATCCGACAACAGGTTCATCGTTTACATGGATATCCTTGCTCATGATTGCTCCTCCTCGCGTATTGGCAAATGGGATAAATAATCAAAGTATTTGGCAGAACCCTTCTTTTGAATCCAAAAAAGAATGCCGAGAAAAACAAAAAAGAATAAAAAGAACCCAATGGCAGCTAAATAGGTATCGGTAAAATGAGCGAAAGCCTGCTGTTTCATAATTATTGAACTCCTTTCTGTCCCAGCGCCTGGAGATATGCTATTAATGCGACAATTTCCTTGTCTGCTATATCTTCCTTTACTCCCTGTTTTTTAAGAGATTCTGCAATTTCATACGCCTGCACTTCCGCTATAATATCTGCATCAGTGAGTTCTTTCTCTGCATAGGGGACTCCCATCTTATGCAGGAGAGAGATCTTCTTTCTTAAACCGAAAAAATCGGTCTTCTTCTTTGCCAGCCATGGATATCCGGGCATAATTGACTCTTTTATAACAGAACGAGGGTTTATCATATGCATGTAATGCCAGAGATCGGGGTATTTTTTCCCCAGTCTCGCAAGGTCAGGTCCCGTGCGTTTTGATCCCCATTGGGAAGGTCTGTCATACATCGATTCTTCAATGGTGGACGCATTCCCGTATCGCAATATTTCCGAATGTATTGGCCTGATCATTTGAGTATGGCAATTATGGCATCCTTCTTTAATATAAATATCCCTTCCTTCCAGTTCCAACGGGGTAAACGCTGCGACCTTGTTTTCCGGTTTAATATATTTTTTAATGGAAAGAGTGGGCGCAATTTCTATAACCGAACCTACCAATATTGCAATAAGCGCCAAAACAGTAAACGTAGCGGCCATTCCTTCAAGCCTTCGGTGTCCATGCTCTGAAAGGGAAACCGTATGAGGAGTGGCGCTTATCTGAACCGTTTCATCTTTCAGATCGTGAGACGACAATTTAATGGTTTTGTAAATATTGTAAAATAACAGGAGAAAACCGACCATGAATAACAATCCCCCGATTGCTCGGAAGTAAAACAGAGGAATTATGCGGATAACGGTTTCAATGAATTCCGGATAGACAAGGTTTCCGTTATTATCCATTGCCCTCCACATTAAACTCTGTGTAATTCCCGCAGCCAGCATGGAAAGGTAATAGAGAAGTATGCCTAAAAGACCCAGCCAGAAATGTATGTTTGCGAGTTTTTTACTGTACAACTCCGTTTTCCACATTTTCGGGATAATATAATAAATCATTGCAAATGAAAGAAATCCGTTCCACCCCAGTGTTCCGGCATGCACATGTCCGATAATCCAGTCGGTATAATGACCAATGGCATTTACTGATTTGACGGAGAGAAGGGGGCCTTCAAAGGTGCCCATCCCGTAAAAAGTAATGGCGGCGACAAAGAACTTTACGATTGGTTCCGTGCGCAGCAGGTGCCATGCGCCCCGTATAGTTAACAAACCATTTATCGTTCCCCCCCAGCTCGGCGCCCACAGCATTACACTGAAAATCACGCCAAGTGTTTGCAGCCATGCAGGCAACGCCGTATTTAGAAGATGATGAGGGCCGGCCCATATATAAATAAAGATAAGAGACCAGAAGTGAAGTATCGAAAGCTTGTAGCTGAAAATAGGCCTGTTTATTGCTTTAGGCAAATAGTAATACATTAGTCCGAGAAAGGGAGTGGTAAGGAAAAAGGCAACGGCATTGTGTCCGTACCACCATTGAACAAGCACATCCTGTATCCCGGCATATACAATGTAGCTTTTCGTAAAACTCACGGGCAAACTTATTGCATTTATAATATAGAGCACTGCAACGGTAATGATCGTAGCAATATAGAACCAGATGGAAACGTACATGTGTTTTTCATTCCGTTTCAGCAAGGTGCCAAAGAAATTAATGGCAAAAACAACCCAAACGAGAGCGACAAGAATATCGATAGGCCATTCTAATTCTGCATATTCTTTTCCCTGCGTTAACCCTAAAGGTATGGTTATGGCAGCCAGCACGATAACAAATTGCCAGCCCCAGAAGTGAACCCTGCCTAAAAAGTCGGAAAACATACGCGTCTTCAGCAGCCTTTGCGAAGAATGGTAAATTCCTGCAAAAATAGCATTGCCGGCAAATGCAAAAATATTGGCATTGGTGTGCACTGGCCGCAATCTTCCATAGGTCATCCAACTGGTATTAAAATTTAACGGCCAGACTGCTATTTGAAAAGCGACAAATACACCTATCAGAAAAGCGATTGCCGCCCAAATAATGGTTGCCATTGTAAACATTCTGACAATTTTATCGTCATATTCGACTTGAATAAGATTTGAGGTTTTTGCGTTTGAAGCGCTCATGTTTCTTCTTTTCTCCCATATACTTAGGTTTAACGGCAGATTTTATTTCTTATGATTTTCTTTTCCAGTCATCAATTAGAATTTTGTGGGCGGGTGTTTCAAGGTCGTCAAATTGTTCATTTTTAACAGCCCATAGAAAAATATAAACAAAGAATGAAGCTAAAATAATTGCGACAGGAATCATTATGTAAAGTATTGTCATTGAAAGATGAATATTATGATTTAATAAAAAAGTTAGGTAAAAGGGGGATTATAAACAAATATTTTGTTAAATCAAAAGCTAAAGTTTATCTTTTTTAAGATTATCACAAAGCAAAATAATATGTAATAATTGTTTATTGGTAATAATAATATATATCTTTCTGCTGGCAAACAAAAAAAAGATCATTTGTTAAAACTTCGTGTAAATTTTGTTCCTGCAATAGTGGAAAGTATTATGATGATTGAACTAACAGGCATAAGTATTGCTGCAATAAGGGGAGAGATATAACCCAAAACCGAAGCAATACCTCCGGTAAAGTTATAAATAAAAGATATAATAAGATTTCTCTTTATGATGGAAAGGGTATTTCTGCTCAATAAAGTGAGGTCGAGAACGGGGAAAACCCCCTCTTTTGTTGAATAGATATCCGCAGCAACCAAACTTGCCTCAACGCTGCCCTGAACTGCAATGCCGATTGAACAGGAAGACATGGCAAGTGAATCATTTACTCCATCGCCAACCATAAGGGAGTTTGGAACTTTGTTGACTATTTTGCTCTTTTCTTCCGGGAAAAGGCCTGAATGTATCCTTTCATTTCCAAGATCAAGTTTTTTTGCAACATTCTGTACCGGAGCATCTTTATCGCCCGAAAGTATGTGCGATTGAATGCCTAATTTTTTTAATTCGGTAATTGTTTTTTTTGCATCATCTCGAAGTTTGTCCCCCAGACAGGCATAGGCGACAAGTATTTCATTCCGATATATAGCAACTGTGCTGGATATAATTTCGGAATCCTCATTGCCATTGTCATTGACAGGGAATGCGGATACTAATTTGTAATGGTTATTTTCAACTGTTCCGGAAATGCCCCATCCGGAAATTTCCTTTAATGAATGCACAGGCAGTTTTTTATCACAAACTTTTTCCAATTGCTTTACCAGGGTTCTTGCAATGGGATGCTGGGAATGCACTTCAATTGAATAGATGGCATTCAGTGTTTCATTATCGGGTATAAAATTGTCCGATTCGTTTCCCTGAGGCGATTTCCATCGTAAAAATTCAAATCGCCCCTGCGTAAGGGTTCCTGTTTTGTCAAAAAAGGCATCGGACACCTTGTTTAATTTTTCAAATGATTCGGCATTTTTTACTAAGTATCCCTTTTTCGAGGCTTTTTTGAGAGAGAGACTTTGTGCAAGCGGCGTTGCAAAGGCGAGGGCGCATGGGCACGCCAGGATAATAAGGGCAAGCGATCTCTGCACGGCCCCGGCAACATCAATAAAGCTGTATACCAAAAAGAACACTATTCCCATGGCGAGTATGAACAGGGTAAAGTATTGAGCCGCCTTATCCGTCAATGAGATCAATGGTGTTTTGTTGTAGATTTGTTCTTCGACTTTCTTTAATATTTTTCCGATACGGCTACTGCCCGCGGTGTGTTCTATTAAAATTTCAGCGCCTTCGGAAACCACCTGCGTTCCGGCATAAATTTTTGCGCCTTTAAAGAGTTTTTGCGGAAGGCTTTCTCCCGTTAAAACCGAGGGGTTTATATTGACCCAATCGTTTATCACTTCTCCATCCGCGGGAACACGTTCTCCCTCTTTCACGAGGATTTTATCCCCCGCATTTAAATGATGCGCAGAGACCTTTTCATACGCATGATGAACGTCATTCCATCGCCGGCAGATTTGTGACTCAAAAAAGGACAATAGGTATGAACTGCTTAAAAATTTCTGTTGGGTCCTGTTCAAAAGATACCTGCTTGCCAGCAGCAAAAGAATCAGCATGGAAAGCGAATCAAAATAAAAATCCTGGCGGCCCCGGATTAAATTAAACAGGCTTAAAACAAACCCTATGACGACTGCAAGCACAATAGGCAAGTCGATGCTTGGCCGCCGTGCCCTTAACGACCGCCATAAATTCATGTAAAACGGCTGGGCACAGTAGAAAAAAACCGGAAGAAAAAACGCAAGGGTGATATACTGAAATACGACAGCCATTTGCCCTTTAAGCCCTGCATACAGTGAGAATGAGTAGAGCATAATGCTGCCAGCGCAGGCGCCGGCAACACCCAGCTTCATTAATTGCTGATGATTTTCCTTTTTTTGAAAATGCTTTATTTCGTCGTGACTTTTAATGGGATATGTTTTGTAGCCTAATGCCGCAAGGGTGGATACCACTTTTCCGAAAAATCCCGGGGTCTTTAAAGACACAAATAAGGTATTTTGGCTCATGTTCAGATGCACATTTTCAACTTCCGGAATCCAGTGGGGAACCTGATCGATAATCCAGAGGCAGGCCGTGCATTGAATCCCCTCAACAAAAAATCTCATCCCCTGCTTTCCATCCTGCTGTACCGAATAGTCCTTTAAAAAAGCCTCACTGTCCAGAATATCATATTCGGTGGAGCCTGCATGCGGTTTGTTAATTAATGAAAAATGTTCTTTCTTGAGGATTTTATAAACGGTTTCACATCCCCGGCAGCAGAAAACAGCGCCATTGCCGCTTACAATGGCATGTTCCTTTTTTGCAATAGCTTTTCCGCAATGGATGCAGTCAGAATAGTAATTTTCCGGGTTCATTTTGTTCTTGGTATAGAGAGTTTTGTCCAATACAATACTTTAATTTTTAACTGTAACAGTTTTTGTGGATGGAGTAAAGAGAGAGCCTCCGGCATCCGGCGCGGAATAGGTATCTTTTTCATTGCCTTTTCCAAAAAGCGCTATTACATTTTATGTTAATTAAAATGCGATATACTGCCGCTCCAAAATAGCCTTTTAAGCCTTGATTTTGTGTAAAAATTAAGGTTAAATCGTGCAGAAACTATTATTTTTAGATGGTAATTCGATTATGAAAATTGGGATTATTGGCGCCGGTCCTGCTGGCATTAGCTGTGCTTATCAATTAGCGCAAAAAAACATAGAGGTGGATTTATATGAGGCAGATTCTGTCGTTGGCGGGATGGCAAAAACTATCGAACTATGGAATCAAAAAGTAGACCTCGGCCCTCATAGATTTTTTAGCAGCGACCCGCGCGTTAATCAATTATGGCTGGATGTTATTGGCGATGACTATGAAATGGTTAACAGGCTCACCAGAATTTATTATAAAAATAAATTTTTTTACTACCCATTAAAACCCTTCGATGTGCTATCCAAGCTTAGTTATCTTGGGATATTAAAAGGCATTCTTAGCTATGGAAAGGAAAAATTATTTCCAACAGAACAGGATGGCACATTTGAAACATGGGTAATTAAGCGTTTTGGGCAATATTTGTTTGATTGTTTTTTCAAAACGTATACGGAAAAACTTTGGGGCATATCTTGTGCAGAATTAGATGCTGATTTTGCAGCGCAGCGAATCAAGAAATTATCGATGTACGAGGCGGTTAAAACAAGCCTCGTTGGTAACAGAAATCATAAACACAGAACTCTTTTGGATCAGTTTGCCTATCCCAAACATGGAACCGGTGAAATTTATTATAAAATGGCAGAGTGTATTCAAAAGAACAAGGGAAGGATTTTCCTCAGCACTCCTGTTTTAAAAGTAATTAAGAAGGGCAATACGGCTGTGGCGATAGAAACTATTGATAGTCGGATAAAATTTTACGACCATATTGTCTCGACGATGCCTATTTCAGATGTAGTCGGAGGATTTTCCGATGTTCCGCCGGAAGTTTCAGAGGCAACGAAAACATTACGCTATAGAAATACGATCCTTGTTTATTTGCGGGTAAAACAAGCGCTGTATTTTCCGGATAACTGGTTGTATATTCATTCTCCTGATCTTCTTATGGGGAGACTCACCAATTTTAAGAACTGGGTGCCGGCGATATGCAACGGACAATCTGACACCATTTTGGCGCTGGAATACTGGTGTTTTGATAGTGATAGCCTTTGGACAATGGATGACGATAAACTGATACACATGGCTAATTTGGAAATGGAGAAAACAGGGCTGTTAGGGAATGGCAAAATATCAGATGGGTATGTCAGGCGGATTCATAGATCCTATCCCGTTTATTATAAAGGGTACAAAAGCCGGTTGAAAAAAATCGAAGATTATCTTGATACAATTAAAAACTTAACTTTGATCGGACGTAACGGCACATTCAAGTATAATAACCAGGACCATAGCATATTAATGGGGATTCTTGCGGCAGAAAACATAGCTGCCGGGAAAGCACACAATTTATGGGATATAAATACGGATTATGAATATCAGGAAAAATACGCTGTAACTGAAACCGGTTTTAAAACCCAGCGAGACTGTAACAATACATAGCACAGATGGCAAACATACCCAAATAGTGTTTAATTTACATTAAAAAGACTTACCACCCTCTCTTTTCCGTTAAATTTTATTTTAACACTATTGCTGTCAAAAAATTTAATCTCCTCAATTTCATCTGCGGTAATGCCTTCTAATTTGTTTTGAAGGGTGGTTTTGATCTGGTCTTCAATATCGCCTAATTTCACTTTTTCACTTGATGAAAGGTTTTGAGTAGAAATAATTTCTTCAAGGATCAACCGATCAAAATCTTTCCCTTTTTTTGGCCTTTTTATAAATTCCAGTTCCCGTTCTCCCATTTGCAGCGGCAACTGCTTTATGAGATCCTGAACTTCTTCAATTACGGTTTCCACCGTACTGATAAATTCCAGTTCTCCGAAAAGGTCTTTCAGTGTGCTTTTTAAATAATCGTAATGAGTGCAGGCAAGGCAGATGTGAGAAATATTGTTCTTCTTAATAAATTCTTCCAGATTTACATAAATTATACTTCTTGCAATTTTATAAAATTCCTTTTGTTTTTCTTCAGTATCGAAGCTTTTTTTATATAACATTTCCGATAAAACAGCCAGTAGCGGAGTTGCTTTCACCAATACGTTGTATCCCGCTTCTTTTATAAGTTTTTCGTACATACCGCTTTTTATTGTCCCTGCCGTGCCTATAACACCAATCTTCGCATCCTTCGGCAAATTTTTAATTCTGGCCAATGTCCTTTTGACCGGGCCTATAAACTGTATATACGGAAAATGCATTTGTAATTTTTTATGATTAACCATAGTATCAACCGTATTGCAGGCAAAGCAGACAATAATATCTTTAGAAATAATCCCCATCCTGATGAGTAAAGCTTTAATAAAATACGGCGCTTTACCGACAATCCAATAAAAAAACCCGCTTGATGTATTCACAATTTTACAACGTTTGTCTATTTCGTGGATAGCCCGGAATGTAATAGTATTTATTTCTTCTTTTGATTTTTGTCCAAACGGAAAATTTGCCTTGTCCGTGAAAAGAAGCAGTTTTATATTCCCATCGGGAAGCATTTTGTTGAGTTTTTCCGCAACAATAATCCCTCCCTGACCAGAATCAAAGATTCCTATTATTATGGGTTTCTTTGTGCTTTTTTTCTCAAGATGGAGACTTTTTGCTTCCATGGTGCTGATAATTCTTTTAATCGCTACCACATCGCCTGCAACTGATAAATCGATAGAATATTTTTCCACCAGGTTTTTGATTACATTATTTTTTAATACATTTTCTATTCTCGACATAACATCTTCAAAAACGTATTCCCTCTCCCACTGGTCGTTTTGGGCGTTCTGTATTTTTTCCAGGTAAGAGCCGATGATTCCGCCGGATTTCACAATGGAATCCCTGGCCACGATCTTCCCGTTTTTTATAAGAATACGATATCCTTCCTGAGAAATTCCCGCGTTGGTGGCGGAAACAACATAACGTGCCTGAATACTTTCGGCATTATGGGCATGTATCTGATTTTCTATGGCCGCCAAAAAAATGATATCGGCCTTTTCTTTTAATAAATGGTACGGATCGGCATAAACATTTGCTTCGTGGAATCCACAAATACTTCCATATTTTTCTTTGTGTTTGATCAAATCGTCTATATTTAATCCCTGATAATTATAAATGGAGACTACTTTCTTTTCTTTTTTTACATACTCGCTTACCGCAATAATTTTTGCTCCTTTTAAAGAAAAAAATTGTGCGGAATTTAATCCGATGCTGCCAAAACCATGTATTATTACCGTTTTTCCCGTTAAAAAATTCTTCCTTTCTCTCCCAATCCGCACCTTTAAATAGTCCTTTGGATTTTCATTGTACCAAACCAGAAGATTGGCAATCTCTACTGCGGCAAATGCGGTGGCTTCTCCCCTGCCTGCCAGTCCTCCATGAGTTTTGAACGTAACGGCGCCTAATTCGGGAATACTTCGTTTTGTATGATCATGGTTTCTTATTTCTTTCGCGAACTCAGCCGCTGTTTTTATGTAAGGAAGACCTTCCGTCCATACAATTTCAGCGTCACGGATGCTTTTTAATTTTTCCAGAAGATCTTTTTCCTTAATTTTTTCCATTTCAGTTAATGCCCTGAAATGGCCGTCTGCCAGTGAATCCATCGTTGCCCCGTCAGTGCCTATATCCGGTCCCGGAGAATATGCATCATATCCCATAATCCCTTCTTTGGTGAGCAAATATCCTATTTCTCTGGCCAATCTCTTTTTCTCCGCATTTGTAAGTTCAATGGTTTTCAGAAATATTTCACCTTTTATGGATTCCGGTTCGCCAAGAAAAACTCCGCACATTCCTCCTCCAAGAGGAAGAGAATACAAGGCAAGTTTTAACGTGGTTACGATGGAAAGGGCTTCTATTTCTTCAGAGACCCATTCGAAACAAAATTCTCTGATTTCATCAAGAGAGGGTTTTTCCTCCCGCAATCTGTCAAAAAGGTCAAAAAAGTTTTCTCCGAGAATATGGGGAGAGATAAATAGCATGCCGCCTTTTGGCGGGCCGAGGACAAGGTTGTGAAAAACTACGGCAATAAAAAGAACTAATTTCCTGCCACTGTCTGTGAAAAATTCCAAAGGCATTTTCCAGACATTTTGCGGCGACTTGAGGACGGAAAATAATTTATGACAATTTTTGTAAAAAGCGGGGTCTTTCTGCCGGATGACTTCTACTGCGTCGTCAAGCCGGGTATGAACGCTTTTTAAGAGAGGATTTTTAATTTTCCTGTTTTTCAGCAAAAGAGGGGAGTTCATTGAAATGTTCTTCTCGTTTAGTATTCGCTTTTATCATAGAGATAACGAATTTGCCACTGTGTTAGTTAACAATATATTTCGCTACTTCTCAAGATATTTTCCTTTTATGACAAAGTCCATAGCAGAGGTTCATGGAATAAGAGAAAAACATGGGGAGGGACACATCATTAAACAGGCATTTTCAATTATTATGTATGCTGTTTTAAGACAAGACTGATGCGTTGAAGTAAAACTATTTTGCCACCTTATAGGCAATAATATTTACCAATTCTATTTGATACGTTTTGTTCAAATCTTGTATCCCGATTGCGGCGCGGGTGGGGCACGATTTGACAAATTCCCTGTAAACAGCATTCATTTCGCCCCAGTAATCCATATTTTTAAGGAAAATAATCATATTTACTACTCTGTCGAGTTTTGAACCCATCTTTTCCAATGCGTTTTTTAGGTTTGTAAATACCAGTTTAAACTGTTCTTTTGGCACAAGGCTTGGCACTTCTCCCGATGCGTCTACCGGAATAAAACCGCCGCAGCGTATTTTTATTGCCCGTACCTTTGTGAGCCGTACCATATCTTCTTCAAAATAATCGCTCATTAACCCTATTTGCCGTTCCGGTTGTTTGCCGACATTTTTTAAGGAATCCTTCAGGATGAGATCCAGTAATTTATCCCTTTCCTCGAACGACAACTGTTGCGCCTTATCAACAGACATTGCATCCAAATCTTTTAAAGTTAAATTTGCCATTTCTTTTCCTCTTTCCGTTAAAAGACAAAAACCATTGATTTATCACACTTCATCAAATTAGATTCTTCATTCCGCTTCGCTATATTCAGAATGACTTTTGAGCATGTCATTCTGAGGAACGGAGTGACGAAGAATCTCGACTTTGAAATTCCTATACGATAAATTACAGAGGAAAAACTGTTTTTCGGCAGTTTTTCCTCTTATGGTATAGGTAATTAAATTATGCATCCAAAACTCTTTCCGCCTGTTCTTTGTCATAATCCATGATATAGGTGATTCCTGTAATATCGGTTGCTTCTCTTGTTAATGTAAAAATATCATCTCTTGTGATGTTTGTTACCGACCATCTTCTCGACCCTGCCATCAGTTGTCTCAACCCTGTTGCAAGCCGTTGATAATAAGAATACATTCCAATAGCGCCGGCGGGAACAGTGCCGAATTGGTCTTTTACCTTCTGTGAATAATAGAAGATTTGATCGGTGGTAGAACCAAATTCCGAAACGGGTTTTGGCACTTTCCCTTCCGCCACTGACTTGCCAATGGTATTGCCAACCATTGCAGCGCAAATAGTTGACCGTGACATTCCGACTGCCTTGATGAATGGCGACAAAAGAGCAAAAGACTTATAAATATGGTCTTCCGAAACAAGTCCTCCCGCCAGCACAATATCGGGCACGTATTCGCCGCGGTCTGCCAGCCTTTTGCAATATTGGTATGTTAAAGCGGCGATATACACGGTTGGCAAACCCCATTCATTCATCATGCGCCAGGGGCTCATGCCTGTTCCGCCGCCGGAGCCGTCGATAGTCAGGACGTCAATTCTTGCCCATGACGCAAATTTGATTGCGCGTGCCAGATCAGAAGGCCGGTAAGACCCTGTCTTCAGAAAAATATATTTGGCGCCGGCATTTCTTAAATGCTGAACGTCATCCATAAACCCGTCAAACGCCCTCGACATGGCGTCCGGTATTGCGCAAATTCTTGTGTGCCTTTCAAATCCCTTAATTGTGCCGTTTTGAAATGCCTGCTGTGTAATCGGGTCTTCAGGGTCGGGGATAACAACATATCCGAGTTTTTTTAGCCTGATGGCTTTTTCAATGGAGGTTAATTTTACTTCGCCGCCAATATTTTTGGCGCCCTGCCCCCATTTCAGTTCGAGGGCATCGGCGCCTAGTTTTTCCAGACAGTACGGCAATACTCCCAGCCTCCAGTCTTCCTGGTTTGCCTGAATTGCAATAAAACCGTAACCACCTTTTTGATGATCTTTAAAAGATTTGAAACGCCGGATTAATTCGGGACTGTTTGTCACTTTGCCATCTGTAATGGTTGATTTGTCATCCATCGCAGCAACATTTTCCCCGAGAACGATGCCTGAACCGCAGATAGCAGCGCCAGTGCCTAAAGACTCAAAATGGGTTTGGGCAATTTTTGTTGAACCAAGGCCGGTACAGATTATGGGGATCCGCAATTTAAGACCGCCGTCCCTTCCCATTTTTGTCTCAATGCTGGCATTGGTAAACAGATCATATTCCTTTTGGTGGTGACCTGTGATTGAACCTGTAATATTAAAATGCGAGAAATCAACAGGGAAGTCCTTTTGAGCCCCTGCGGTAATTTCACCAAACGGAACAGGGTAAATTGCTTCAGGGCCCCTATAGGCGGATTTACCTATTTCACAATATCCCGGACAACCGTCCAGGCAGGTAACACACATACCACTTTGCGGCAATACTTCATCGCCTAAACGGGTCCATGTCCCTGTAGCCCTTGATTTGTTTGGGATAAACAAAGATCCCATAAAATACTCCTTTCCTTGTTGGTGTTTACAAATTGAAATGCAGGAATAATTCTAATGAACCAAAACGGTTTGATTAAAATTTTGATGCCTTCTCTAATCCGTCCCACAAAACCGTTCTTGCATCAAGGAAATCAAAAGCGCCCTTCCTTATTTTCCTCTGTTGTTCATCGGTCTTGGAACAAAATGCCAGAGAGTGCCTGATATTTGCAGCATGCTCGACATCCAATTCAATATGAGCGGAAAAGAAGAGCACTGCATCATCGTTTAAACCGGCGCGTTTACAGCCTTCACGAATTGGCTGATACATCGTAGGCACGATAAATTCCGTTCCTGGTCCCAAGGCTCCCAGTGCTTCAACATAATCCATATAATGAATGTTCAGGTATTTTTCAACAAACAATTTTGTCTCCGGCAACATTACTATATTATCCAATGCCTGCTGGTCGGTATTGACCCCGGCTGCTTTCAGGAATCTGCGGAAAATAGCAGGATGAGTAAGCTCTGCATCCATGCCTCTTTTCTCTTCGCTTCTGCCGCCGTATTCCTCAAATAAATTCTTAATTAAAGGGGCCCTGCCTGCTTCATCAGGACAGATTGCAACTGCGCCGGCCAAATACCGCGAGAAATGTCTTGAAAAACAATAATATTGTTCTGCGTATAATTTTACCCTCTTCATATCCGCATTTTTTCTGAATTTTTGCAGATATGGGTGATCATTAACTGCCGGATGTTTTAAAATATCTGTTTCTAATTTGTCAAAAAATTCTCCAGTTGATATAGCCATAATTGTTTACTCCTTCTAAGATAATGTAAATTTTTTAAAATATCGGTCAAAACACTTTCAATACTCACCATACTTTACCGCGCAACTTCTTTATTAAATGGGACGTCTCTTTTCTTTGTGGTGATTTAATGGATCAGCCTCCTTTCTCAAAATAAACTAACAATCATAAAATTTTTTGTCCTTACACTTCAAATGCCTGGATAATCAGATCGCAATCATTGTGCCCAAAAAAAAATTATTATTTTTCCTGTTTCCGTAAGGCATTGATATGCAAACGCTTATTTACATCGTCAGTATTTTATGAGTGAGGTGATTTGGTTGAGGAGAGAGCGCCAATGAATGGCTTTCCCGAAAAATTTACGTTGATATGAGGTGAGTCAGAAAAAAGAGCGAAAAAATTTCGTATTTGGTTTTTTATTTCGAGGGATTTTTAGCGAAAAGCCTTTGTGTGTTCTCTTGATATACTCTTTTAATAAGGCAAAAAGGAAGAAATTTTTTTCGCTATTAACTCCATTCTTTGGTTTTGTATTCGATTTTTCGTGCAGATATGCCCAATATTTTAGCGGCAGATTGTTTGCTGCCATTGGTCACCTGGAGTGTTTTTTGAATAATTTCTTTTTCAGCCTCTTTCAGGGTAGTGCCTACGGGTATTTTAATTACCGGCACATATTCATTGTCCGGTATAATACTCTCCGGCAAGTGATCAATTGAAATAGAATCTCCTTTACACAGCACAACAGCCCGTTCGATGGTATTTTCCAGTTCCCTGATATTGCCCTGCCAATGATGGGAGCACAGCGCTTTTATCGACTCCTGGTCGATTCCTTTTATCTCTTTTTTGTATTTCTTTGCGTATTTAACAACAAAATAATTTGAAAGAATGGGAATATCTTCTTTTCTTTCTCTCAACGAGGGCAGATGGATGCTGATGACGTTAAGACGATAAAATAAATCTTCCCTGAATCTTCCCTCTGAAACTTCCTTTTCGAGGTTGCGATTTGTTGCGGCAATAAACCGCACATCTACTTTTATTGTTTTCTCCCCGCCAACTCGTTCAAACTCTCCTTTTTCCAGAACGCGCAACAATTTGACCTGGACTTTCAGGCTCATCTCTGCTAATTCGTCCAGAAAAAGGGTTCCGCCGTCTGCAAGTTCAAACCGTCCCTTTCGGGATTGAATAGCGCCCGTGAAGGCGCCCTTTTCGTGGCCAAATAATTCGCTCTCCAAAACCCCTTCCGAAAGAGCGGCACAATGCAATGCCACGAATGGCTTCCCGGCCCTTTCGCTCCGATAATGAATAGCATGCGCCACAAGTTCCTTTCCTGTTCCCGTCTCTCCCAGAATAAGAACAGAGGCAGTGCTGGGAGCAACATCCTCGATCATTTTAAAAATCCGGTGCATTTGCGGAGAACCGCCGACAAGTTCGGAAAATGTATATTTATCCTTCAGTTCCTCCTTTAGCTGGCGGTTTTGAAGGATAAGTTGTTGTTTATTCCACAGTTTTTCCAAAACCAGCTCAAGTTCTTCCACATCCAGCGGCTTCGTCAAATATTCATCGGCTCCATGTTTCACTGCATCTACCGCCGATTTGATGGAACTGTATGCCGTAATAACGACAATGGCAATAGAGGCATTTTTTTTCTTTATTTCCTGGAGTAATGATAACCCTCCCATTCCGGGAAGCTTCATATCTGTAATAATAATATCAAAATCTTCCTTTGAAAGTTGGTTCAGCGCTTCGTAACCGGAAGTGACACCGGAAGCGGTATACCCGCTCCGTGTTAAGATTTTGATCAATCCGTCGAGCGTATTTTTATCGTCTTCGACCAGTAATAACTTTGGTTTTGTCATGCTATTATTAAAGCCTTTTTTTCTATTCCTGATCCGCAGGAATGGTAATGAGAAATTTGCAGCCAACGGCAGAGGGTGCCAGCCGTATTGTTCCGCCGTGCATCTGTATGATATTTTGCGCGGAAGAAAGGCCTATCCCTGTGCCTCCATCCTTGGTAGTATAGAATAAATTAAATATTTTATCCCTGGATTCTTCCGGTATGCCGGGTCCTGTGTCATGACAGGTAATAATAATATCGTCATCTGCCTTGCTGGCGTTTATATATACTTCCCCACCATCCGGCATTGCTTCGATCCCGTTGATGAGAATATTCAGAATAGCCTGTTTTATCTTGTCCTTGTCAATATTTGCAGCAGGAACATTCTCCATAACGTCCAGCTTCAACTGAATGCCATTCAGTTGCGCCTGGGGATTCAGCAATGCAATGATGTCGGTAAGCATTTCATGAATATGCACATGGCTTTTGTTGAGTTCGCCTGTTTTTGCGAACTGCAAACATTCTCCCACAAAATTGCTTAAGCGATTAATTTCATTTTGAACGATGGACACAATTTTCAACAATTCATTTTTTTGAGACCCACCGTTGCTATAAGTATCGTTTATTTCATGCTTTAATAATAATAATTGAACATTCATGGCATTGAGGGGATTCTTTATTTCATGAGCCAGTTCAGAGGCTAGCGCGCCAAAGGAGGATAATGCTTTTGATTTGATAATTTCGTCGGAAAATCTTTTTGTTTCGTTAACATCCTCTATAACGGAAATGATATGGGTAACCTTTCCTGCTTTGTCTTTAATAGGAGACACATTCACCCTTATCCATGATTCACGATTATCTCCTCTGTTGATCAACAGTTCCCGTGATCCCTGGGAAAGGTTGCCATTCAGTATTTCCGTACCGGGACAACATTTGTCGGTTATGCACAACCCAGAGGAAGTGTGGCACTTAAAGATATCACCGCAATCTTTGCCAACCACTTCGTTTTTGGTTCTTTTCGTAATTTTTTCGCAGGCATGATTAAAAAATACAACCCGGCGATTCACATCCTGGATCATAATTCCCCTGCTTATATAATCTAACGCCTGGGTTAAAATATAATTTTCCATAATAAAATCTCCAAAATTACTTACTTTAAAGCGTATCATAATTTCTAAAAAAGGTAAATATAAAATTAACATATCATATTTAACCAGAAATAATTGCGATGAACTTTACCGCTGTGGGCGACCATCAATAAAACGCTTGACACTCTTATTCACGATTCGTTATCATATCCTGAATTATGTATTTTCCCCTGAGTTTTCATTATACTGGCATAACATATTAAAACAATTTAAGTTACAATGAATCAAACTACTTTAAGTTCGGGTGTAAGAGTCAGATTTGCCCCTAGCCCAACCGGTTATTTGCATATTGGGGGTGCACGAACGGCTCTTTTTAACTGGCTTTTTGCAAGGCACAACAATGGCATCTTTCTTTTGCGAATCGAAGATACTGATCAGCAGCGTTCTACAGAAGAAGCAACACATGCTATCTTAGATAGCATGAAATGGCTTGGTTTGGATTGGGATGAAGGACCATATTTCCAAAGCCAGCGACTGCCGATATATAAACGATATGCCGAACAACTTGTGAATCAAGGAAACGCATTTTACGATACCGATGCGGAAGGACGCACTGCAATCCGGTTTAAGATGCAACAGAATGTTATAGTGATAGACGACCTTGTCCACGGTGCAATTACTTTTGATTCTGCCGTGATAGAAGATTTTGTTATTCTCAAGGCAGACGGTTTTCCCAGTTACAACTTTGCTTGTGTAGTGGATGACGCCGATATGAAAATCACCCATGTCATTCGCGGCGATGATCACATATCAAATACACCTAAACAAATAGCGCTCTATAATGCCTTAGGGTTTGAATCGCCGGAATATGCACACATTCCGATGATTCTGGGGGAAGATGGTTCCCGCCTGAGCAAACGACACGGGGCAACATCCGTTACTGAATACCGAGACAAAGGGTATTTGCCTCAGGCGCTTGTAAATTTTCTTGCTTTGCTGGGGTGGTCTCCCGGAAATGATCAGGAAATATTATCGATCAGGGAAATGATTGATAAATTTTCTTTAAAACGGGTAAATAAAACGAGCGCGCAATTCGATAACACAAAATTGGATTGGATGTGCGGACAATATGTTATGAATACACCTATTGAACAACTTACCGCTGCGGGGAAGCTATTTTTTGAAAAATCGGATATTGATACTAAGAACATTTCAGCGGATTGGTTGTTCAGGTTGATAGAATTGTACCACGAACGATTTAAAAATTTCCAGGAGCTGGTCGATCAAACGAGATTTTTCTTTGCTCATACCATTGAGTATGACCCGGCTGCAACAGACAAGTTTCTTAAAAAAGAAGGTATCCCTGAAATGCTGAAAGAGGTGTATTCGGCAATCTCATCCCTGAACAGTTTTGACAGGCAAGGGCTGGAGGGGTGTTTGAGAGATTTGACAGCAAAACTGGGCATTGGTTTTTCTAAAATCGCTCAACCTATAAGAGTTGCGATAACAGGCAGAAGCGCAAGTGCGGGTATTTTTGAAACAATGGAGATCCTGGGGAGAGAAACTACCCTGAAAAGGCTTGAAAATACCATTAAAAACCTGAGTGGAATTACAAATACTGTCGGGTTGTAAATATGCCGGAATGAAATAACCCGGACAGGAATCAAGGATAAAATGTCGCGGTAGTGTTAATTTGCTGGATATGTTGAATGGATGTAAGACTTTTCATTGCGATTGAAATTACCAACGCAACACGGGAAAAAATATCAGGCTTTCAAAATGACCTTAAAAAGACGTCTGCTGATATAAAGCGGGTAGCGCCTGAAAATCTTCATATCACATTAAAATTTATTGGCGCTACTGATGAAGCTAAAGTAGATGATATTATTGCTGTCATCAATCAATCTGTCATCGGCATAAAACCGTTTGATCTTTGCTATAAAGGAGCAGGGGTTTTTCCTACGGGGAAAAACCCGCGGGTAATCTTTGCCAAAGCAGTGGATCCGGGTGGCATTTTGGCATCTGTTTACGAAAGGCTAAACAGTCAGTTATCAGCGCTGGGAATTTCATCTGAAGAACGCAAATTTGAAGCGCACATTACTGTCGGAAGAGTAAAAACACATAAAAACATAAACAAACTTATGGATTGTATAAACTCATACAGAGATTATGCCTTTGGGAATGAAAATATCAGTCACATAGTGTTAATGAAGAGCGATCTCTCCCCGGAAGGGCCTGCATACACAAGGGTAAGTACTATTAGTTTTGTATAATTTTTGCTATCAACATTTATTCTATGTATATCGTAAGAACATATTCCTCGTATTTTTATACATTATAACTTTATCCTTCTCTATACAAATATGACAACTAATACAGAAATACCCGATAAAGAAAAACGGCATCAGGCGTTAGAAAGAGCAATTTCGCACATTGATAAGCAGTTTGGAAAAGGAACGATAATGAAATTAGGGGGCGAGACAAAGCTGGATGTCCCCGTAATTTCAACCGGAGCGTTATCGTTAGATATAGCGCTCGGTGTAGGAGGCATTCCGCGGGGAAGGGTTATCGAAATTTTCGGACAGGAATCTTCAGGGAAAACCACCCTGACGCTTCAGATTATTGCAAATGCCCAGAAAGGGGGGGGAGTAGCTGCTTTTATCGATGCAGAACATGCATTAGACCCGGAATACGCAAAAAAACTGGGGGTGAATCTGAATGATTTATTGGTAAATCAACCGGACACCGGAGAGCAAGCGCTGGAAATAGCAGAATTACTTGTCAGGAGCAATGCCGTTGATGTGGTAGTGGTTGACTCGGTAGCGGCTCTTGTGCCTCGCGCTGAAATTGAGGGCGAAATGGGAGATTCTCACATAGGATTGCAGGCAAGATTGATGTCCCAGGCATTACGTAAACTTACCGCTTGTATTTCAAAATCAAAAACAAGCGTAATTTTTATCAATCAGATTCGCGAAAAGATTGGCGTTATGTATGGCGGAAACCCGGAAACCACTCCGGGAGGGAGGGCGTTAAAATTTTACGCTTCGGTGCGTATTGATATCAGGAGGATAGGAAGCATAAAAGACGGTGAGGCAATTATCGGAAGCAGAGTCCGCGCTACCATTGCAAAAAATAAGGTTGCCGCTCCTTTTAAAAGAGCAGAGTTTGATATTCTTTACGACACGGGTATATCGCTGGCAGGAGATATTATCGATCTTGGCGTTGAACGTAACATTATTGAAAAATCGGGAACATGGTATTCATACGGAGATATACGGTTGGGGCAGGGAAGGGAGAATTCCAGACAATTTCTCATCGAAAAGCCCGAAATGATGAAAAAAATTGAGCAATCAATCCTAAAAATAATGTCGCCTTCTATGGTGACTGAAAAACTCTCCGAAAATCCACCTGAAAGTACGGAAAAAAGCACACCTTTGAAAAAAACGAAAAGCAATTAACTTATGAAAACAGACGAAATTCGGAATAAATATTTAAAATTCTTTGAAAAGAAATCGCATGTAATTTGTCCCGGGGATTCATTGGTTCCGCAGGAAGATCCTACCCTCCTCTTTACGGGGGCAGGGATGAATCAGTTTAAGGATATGTTCCTTGGCAAGGGGAAATTAAATATAAAAAGAGCAACAACATGTCAAAAATGCCTCAGAACGGGAGACCTGGAGAATGTTGGCAGGACAGCTTCTCATCATACTTTCTTTGAGATGATGGGCAATTTTTCCTTTGGGGATTATTTTAAAAGAGAAACTATTGAGTGGGCGTGGGAGTTTTTGGTTCAGGAATTAAAATTACCGGAAGAAAAACTTTTTGTCAGCGTTTATAAAGACGATCCCGAGGCATACGAAATATGGGAAAAGCATATACACATTCCCAAATCAAAAATTTATTCCTACGGAGAGAATGACAACTTTTGGCCTGCAAATGCCCCGGCACAGGGACCAAATGGCCCTTGCGGCCCCTGCTCTGAAATATTTTACGATCAGGGGGTTAATGTTGGTTGTGGCAGAAAAGAATGTGAACCTGCATGCGATTGTGACCGCTTTGTCGAGATATGGAATTTGGTATTTACCCAATTTAACCGCAAAGATGGCGGCAAGCTCGAACCATTGCCCAACAAAAATGTAGACACAGGCATGGGACTCGAAAGAATGGCGCGCGTTATGCAAGGTGTGCCGACAAATTTCGATATAGATATTTTTGTCCCGATAATTAAGTCTATCGAAGAATATACTCACTTGCGATATCATGATAAGCCGGAAAATGCCACGTTTATGCGCCGGATTGCCGACCATGTAAAGGCATGTGTTTTTTGCATTTCGGACGGTGTTTTGCCGGGCAATGAAGGGCGTGGATATGTGGAAAGGCGTTTGTTAAGACGAGCCATCCGCGATGGCGCGCAACTCGGCATTAAGGAATGCTTTCTATACAAACTTGTGCCCATCGTCAGCAACGTGATGCAGGAATATTATCCTGATATTAAACAACGCAGGGAAAATATAGCAAGGATTATAAAAAGTGAGGAAGAAAAATTCCTTGAGACCCTGGAACTGGGAACGGTGCGGTTAAAAGAGTTAATGGATGTCATGCAAAAGAACAAAATAAAGGTTCTTTCCGGAAAAGAGGCCTTTAAGCTATATGATACCTATGGTTTTCCTTTGGACATGACCGAATCAATTCTCCGGGAAAAGGGTTTTGCCGTGGATAGCGCAGGGGTTGAGGAAGAATTCAAGCGTCAGCGGGTACAGGCACGGTCATCATCCTCTATGACCGGTCAGGTATTTGACTCCGGCCCGCTAAGTAAAATCAAGGAAATATCGAAAGGGACAACATTTTTAGGCTACGAAAAGAATTCGTGCAAAGCGAAGATCATTGCCATTATTAAAGGTGAGAATCTTGCAGACAATGCTGAAACGGGAAGTGAAGTATCAATAGTTTTAGACCAAACGCCCTTTTATGGAGAATCCGGCGGACAAATTGGCGATACGGGAATACTTGAAACGAATGGGAGTCTTGTTCGCGTAACAGATACAAAAAAGAACGATTCTTTTATTATTCATATAGGAAAGATAACAAAAGGCATCCTGAAAACGGGTGACATGGTTGATGCACAAATAGATTTGCAACGGAGAAATTTAATAAGAAAGAATCATACGGCGACCCACGTGCTTCATTCGGTATTGAGAAACGTCATTGGCCAGCATGCGGAACAGGCAGGCTCAATGGTATCTCCCGATAGATTACGTTTTGACTTTCATCATTTTTCCTCTTTGACGAAAGAGGAGATTGTCCGAATAGAGGACTTGGCAAACGAAAAAATCATGGGAAACGCTCCCGTATCAGTAAAAGAACTAACGCTTCTGGAGGCAAGAAATGCCGGCGCCATAGCACTTTTTGGAGAAAAATACGAAGAACGTGTCAGAATGGTATCCATCGGAGATTTTAGCAAGGAACTTTGCGGCGGCACGCACATAAATTATACAGGAGAAATAGGACTTTTCAGAATCGTCGGGGAATCTTCTGTTGCGGCAGGGATACGTCGTATTGAGGCGATAACAGGTCTTTCTGCGCTTTCAAGGGCCAGAGAAAAGGAAACGATCGTTCAGGGATTGTGTGGCATATTGAACACAAATGAGGAAGACATTTCTTCAAAAGCACAAGAACTCCTGGCTGAAGTAAAGAAACTCACCAAAGAACTTAATAAGCAAAAACAAAAAGATTTGCGGGGAAAAATTGATTCGCTTTCCATGAACGCAAAAGAGGTTTCCGGCGTAAGAATCATAACAAAGAAAATAGACGGTGCCTCTGCTGATGATATGAGAAAAACTGCAGATATGTTGATGAAATCGGAGAAGGAAGCTGCGGTCGTATTAGGAAGCGCTCAAAATGGACGCGTAATCCTGATTGTTTCTTTAAGTCCCGGCGTAACATCCCGCGGCCTGCATGCGGGAAATATATCAAAAGAAGTTGCAAAAATAGTTGGCGGAGGCGGAGGCGGCAGGCCGGACATGGCTCAGGCAGGCGGGCAACTGGTTGACAAATTGGATGATGCGCTTGATTTTGCCGCAGTATTCCTCAGCGAAAAAATTCTGCAGAAAACCCTTGAATAATTTTTTTGCAATTTATCCTTTTGGCATATATAATTCTGTGTTTTAAAGATTTAAGTTTTAATGTTCCCGTAATATCGGGTGTCTATTAAATAGTATTGTTAATTTGAAAAATAATGTGTATAATGCGCTCTATATAAAATCCGTTTCCGGGATCACACAATCCGGTGAAATCATATATTGATCCCTGTTTTTATTGAATGAGTTTTGTAAATTAAATGAATTTTTAACTATGAGGTCTTAAATGGCTAATCCAAAGAGGAGACATTCCAACTCCAGAACACGTAAAAGGCGTACGCATGATAAACTTGCAACTCCCGTTATTCCGTTAGACAGAAATTTGGAAAAGGGGGGGCGTATCCGTTCAAAACGTTACGTTTGTTCGCATTGTAAACAAGTAAATCAGCCGCATACTATATGTCACAACTGTGGATATTACCGGGGCAGGCAAGTAATTGCTGTTGAAAGGTAAGTATATGAGGATTGCGGTAGATGCCATGGGCGGGGATAAGGCGCCGCAAGAAATCGTCAAAGGTTCTGTCTTGGCTGCGCAATTGGTTTCTGATGCTGAGATTATATTGGTAGGTGACGAAAACAAAATAAAACACGAGTTAACTCTTATCAGAACTACTCCCAAAAATATATCCATTCATCATGCACCTCAGATAGTTGGCATGGATGATCCTGCGACACATTCTATACGCCAGAAAATAAACTCATCAATTACACGCAGTGTTGAGTTGCTTGCGAAGGGCGAAGCCAATGCGCTCGTCAGCGCCGGGCATACGGGAGCAACGGTAGCGGCAGCTACATTGCATCTGAGGACATTGAAAGGTGTTCGCCGTCCCGGAATTGCGATATCGCTTCCGACCCGTTATGGAATGTGTATGATTATTGACGCAGGCGCCAATATCAGTTGCAAACCATTGCACTTGTATCAATACGGCGTTATGGCATCAACAGTATGCAAGTATCTTATGAATATTGAAAATCCTACGGTGGGACTTCTCAACATCGGAGAAGAGGATGCAAAGGGAAACGATCTCGTTCGGGAAACCTTTTCCCTTCTTGCCAACTCACCTTTAAATTTTGTCGGGAATGTTGAGAGCCGGGAGATATTTGATGGAAAAGCGCATGTTGTCGTTTGTGAAGGTTTTGTGGGAAACGTAATATTGAAATTTGCGGAGGGGATATCAAAGAGCCTTTTGATGACGATAAAAACAGAGGCAATGAATAGTTTCTGGACAAAACTTGGTATGTTTTTATGCAAACCAATCTTCCAATCGTTAAAAGCAAAGATGGATTTTGCCGAATACGGGGGTGTTCCATTGCTGGGAGTAAATGGTATTTGTATTATTTGCCATGGCAGATCTGACGCAAGAGCCATTCAGAATGCTATAAAGGCGGCAGTAAAATTAGCGAAAACAAAGGTTAACGAGCATATTATTTCGGAACTGGAAAAGTCCGGTAAACTTACTGCGGAAGTTGCTTAGCTTTTCAAGCGCTATGTATCTTCATTGGGTAATTAAAAATTGAACGTGCACCAAAATCAAATAGCATCGATTACAGGTATAGGATCTTACCTTCCTAGTAAGAAATTAACCAATCATGATTTAGAAAAAATAGTAGATACCACGGACGATTGGATTTTGCAGCGGACAGGAATAAGGGAACGTCGTATCGTTGAGAATGGAGTGGCAACTTCAGACCTTGCCGCCCATGCTTCTCTAAAGGCAATCGAAAATGCCGGAATTTCTGCCGAAGAAATCGATATGATCATCACTTCTACTATTACCCCTGACTATCTTTTCCCGTCTACTTCCTGTTGTTTGCAAAAACAAATTGGCGCTACGCGCGCAAGCGCTTTTGATATTTCTGCCGCTTGTTCAGGATTTGTGTATGCGCTCTCCATCGGACAAAGTTTTGTAAATTCCGGCGCCGCAAAAACCGTTTTAGTGGTGGGTTCAGAATGCCTTTCAAAGATTGTGGATTATACCGACCGGACAACCTGCGTCTTGTTTGGAGACGGAGCAGGCGCTGTGGTAGTGCAAAATAACCCGGAAAAACATCAAATACTTGATACACGATTGGTTTCGGACGGATCGCATTCAGATGTGCTTATAATTCATGGCGGCGGTTCAAAACATCCGGCCTCACCGGACAGCATACAGCAACGATTACATTATATTCAATTCAGAGGAAAAGAAGTATTTAAACTGGCGATTAATAATATCACCAATCTGGTTATTGAAACTGCTCAAAAAAACGGCTTTGATGTTCAGGACATAGATTTAATTATACCACACCAAAGCAATCTGAGAATTATTGAAGCAACCATGGAAAAACTAAATCTGCCTATGGAAAAAGCATTTGTAAATATTAATAAATATGGCAATACGTCTTCTGCGTCAGTTCCCATAGCAATCGATGAGGCGCAACAGGAAGGAAGGCTCAAAAAAGGCGATTTGGTGATGCTGGTTGCTTTTGGAGGAGGATTGACATGGGGATCATCGGTTATTAAGTGGTAGCATTATGCGGAAAACGGCTTTTCTTTTTCCCGGCCAGGGCACTCAGTTGGTGGGCATGGGAAAAGATTTTTACAGACAATACAAAGATGCGCGGGAAGTTTTTGATCAGGCAAATGATGTGTTAGGGTTTGACCTGGCGTCTTTATGTTTCGAGGGAAATCAGGAAGAATTAAACAAGACGTCCCTTTGCCAGCCTGCCATACTGGTAACTTCTTTTGCAATACTTCAGGTTTTGAAAAAAAGTTCTTTTTTTGAAACAAGTACATGCGATGCGGTTGCCGGATTGAGTTTGGGGGAATACACCGCTCATGTAGCGGCAGGTTCGCTTGCTTTTGCGGACGCAGTAAAATTGGTGTACAAACGCGGTGTATACATGCAGGAAGCCTGCGAGATGAATCCCGGCGGGATGGTTTCTGTCATCGGACTGGATGATGCAAAAATTGAGCAAATTTGTGATGAATTGAAACCTTTTGGCGTAATCTGCGCCGCAAACTATAACAGTCCGGGACAGGTGGTAATATCAGGAGAAACAACGATGCTGGAAAAGGCGGCTTTGTTGGCAAAAGAAAGAGGGGCCAGAATGGCAATTCCGTTAAAAGTACATGGCGCGTTTCATTCTGATTTAATGTCTCCTGCCAGCGACAAATTATCTTCTGAACTGAAATCAACTGCTATCTCCAGGTCGAAAATTCCTGTAGTCGCAAACATACATGCGGATTATGTTGCAGAGCCGGAGGAAATACGAATGTCTCTGGCAAAACAACTAAACAGTCCTGTCAGATGGTCTCAGTCCATGCTGAAATTGATACAGGATGGAATTAGTCAGTTTTATGAAATAGGCCCGGGGAAAACATTGTCGGGGCTTATGAAGAAAATAGATGCTACTCAGCAAGTTAAAAGTATTGGCACGATAACAGATCTTTAATCAATAAATTCGAATTGTTTTTAACAAGGAGGTGAAAATCGTGGCGTCAGTCGGGGAAAAAGTAAAAGAAATAATTACAAAACAAATGGGAGTAAAAGCGGAACAGATAACACCGGAAACATCATTTATCAATGATTTGGGCGCAGATTCGCTGGATACGGTGGAATTAATCATGGAATTTGAAGATGCCTTTGACATGAATATTCCTGATGAAGATGCGGAAAAAATACGCACAGTGGGAGATGCAATCAAATACATCGAGGAACACAAATAAATGCAAGGACGAAAAAGGGTCGTCATCACTGGCGCCGGGGCAATAACCTCGCTGGGAGGTGAAAAAAAGAAAATATGGACTGCATTATGCAACGGTGAAAGTGGCATAAAACCTATCGCTTCTTTTGACACTTCTAATTTCGAAGTTAACTTTGCCGGTGAAGTAAGCGATTTTGACCCAACACAATGGTTTGATATAAAAGAGGCCAGGAGGCTGGACCGGTTTTCACAATTTGCGGTAGCGGCGACAGATCTGGCGCTAAAAGATGCGGATTTAAATATAAATAGCATTGATATACTGCGCACGGGTGTTTTAATTGGTTCCGGTATGGGTGGTCTTATAGAGCTTGAGGCGCAGCATAAAAATCTGTTAAACAAAGGGCCATCAAGGGTTTCCCCTTTCATGGTTCCCAAGCTAATGGTAAACGCTGCGCCTGCTCAGGTTGCTATTCGCTATGGGTTAAAAGGCCCCGGCTTTGCCGTTGTTGCAGCCTGTACAACAGGGGTAATTGCCATAGGGGAAGCGGTACGAATAATACAGAGCGGCGATGCCGACATTATGATTGCGGGAAGTTCTGAAGCAGTTATTTCTCCTCTGGCCTTAAGCGGGTTTGGCGCAATGAAGGCATTGTCTGCCCGCAATAACGAACCGCAAAGAGCAAGCAGACCGTTTGATAATGACCGGGACGGCTTTGTTATGTCTGAAGGAGCGGGAATAGTTGTTATAGAAGAACTGGAATCGGCCAGAAAGAGAGGCGCCTCTATTTACGCAGAGATATTAGGATATGGCATAACCACAGATGCATACCATATTGCCGCTCCGGAAAACAGCGGCGAAGGTGCAATACGATGTATGACAAATGCGCTAAATGACGCAAAATGTAATGCTGAAAACATAGATTACATAAATGCACATGCGACGTCTACTCCCCTTGGCGATCAGATAGAGGTTGGCGCCATTAAAAAGGTTTTTGGCGAACATGCTTCAAAAATCCCCGTAAGCTCTACCAAGTCAATGCTTGGACATCAGCTTGGCGCTTCCGGAAGCGTGGAAATTATAATATGCGCATTTGCGCTGAATGAGGGGATTATTCCTCCGACAATAAATTATGAAACCCCGGATCCGCAGTGTTCCGGGTTGGATTTCGTTCCTAACGAAGCGCGCAAAAAAAGGCTTAACAAGGTTCTTTCTAATTCATTTGGGTTTGGTGGTCATAATGCCACCGTCGTCCTCGGCAGGGTATAATGAAAACGAAAAGAAACCATGGAATACACCTTAAACCAAATCCAATCGATCATAGGTGGTAAAATTATCGGTGAAGGGAAATCCGTTATTACCGGCATTGCCAGTATTGAAAATGCCGTAAAAGGCGATATTTCTTTTATTAAAAACGACACGTTTATTCCGAAAGCTTTGGCATCTCAGGCTTCCGCATTAGTAGTACACCGCGAAATTCCGGCATGCAACAAACCTTGTATCGTAATAAAAAATCCGTTTTTTGCATTTACTCTCCTTATGGAAGATGTGGCAAAAAAAAGATTTACACGCCCGGCAGGTATTCATCCTTCTGCAATTATCGGCAGCAGCGTTGTCATTGGCAAAGGAGTTTCTATCGGCGCATATGTGGTGATTGAAGACAATACAGTGATAGGAAATAATGTTGTTATTTATCCACATACTTTCATCGGGAAATATTGCAGGATAGGGAACGATACCCTGATTTACGCAAATGTTTCTGTTCGGGAAAAATGCAGTATCGGCAGAAAGGTAATTATTCATTGCAACAGTGTTATCGGCGATGACGGTTTTGGCTATCTTCAAATGGAAAAAAAACACATAAAGATTCCCCAAATAGGAACGGTAGAAATTGGCGATGATGTGGAAATCGGATCTATGGTAACTATCTGCCGCGCCGCTATTGATAAGACAGTCATTGGAAATGGTGTGAAAATAGATAATCATTCCCATATTGCCCATAATGTGGAAATTGGCGATGATACGATGCTTATCGGCTATGCAAAAGTCGCCGGTAGCGCAAAAATCGGAAAGAATGTTATGGTGGCCGAAGATGTTGGCATCACCGATCATGCGACAATCGGAGATAATTGTGTTATAGGCGGAGGTTCCAAAGTTTATAAAAGCCTTAAACCGGGGGCCGTTGTCTGGGGATCTCCGGCAAAGGCACTAAGCGAGGAAAAACGAATTCAGGTGGTAATCAGGAAGCTGCCTGAAATGTATCAGGCGCTGAAAAAATTCATGCATACATCCTGAGACAGGAGGGAATATATGTGCGGAATTGTCGGTTATATCGGACCAAAAAATGCCATCCCTGTTTTGATTGAAGGCATTAAAAGACTGGAATACCGCGGATATGACTCTTCCGGTATCGCCTTTTTCGAAAACGGTTCTCTGCGGTGTGAAAAGGCCGTCGGAAAAATTGCAATGCTGGAGGAAAAACTACGTGGTCATGCCTACAAATCACATGCGGGCATTGTTCATACACGATGGGCAACCCACGGACCGCCGACGGTTGAAAATGCGCACCCTCATTTTGATTGTCATGGCGAAATCGCTTTGGTTCATAATGGAATTATCGAGAATTATGACTATTTGAAATCAAAACTGCAACAAAATGGTCATACGTTTAGAAGCCAGACGGATACCGAGGTGCTGGCGCACCTTATCGAGGAGCATTACCGGAATAATCTCGAAACCGCCGTTATGGAAGCCCTGAAAAAAGTAGAGGGAACGTATGGACTTGCGGTTATTTCATCAAAAGATCCCAAAAAAATCGTAGCGGCAAGATGCGGGTCGCCGTTAATACTGGGAATAGGAGATCAGGAATATTTCATTACTTCCGATGTCTCCGCCTCATTGGAACATACACGGGAGGTTATCTATCTGGATGACAATGAAATAGCAATCCTTACTCCGGACGGTTACAAAACAAAGACGATACAAAATATTCCTACCTACAAGAAAACGGAAGAAGTGCTGTGGAATATTGATATGATCGAAAAAGGCGGCTACAAACACTTCATGCTGAAGGAAATCCACGAACAGCCCCAGGCGCTTCTTAATCTTATGAGAGGCAGGGTGGACGGACATCGGGGTCCGATAAAACTAGGCGGACTCATTAACCGGGAAAAACAACTATCAGCGGCAAAACGAATTATTATTGTTGCCTGCGGAACATCCTGGCATGCGGGGCTGGTCGGGGAATATATGCTGGAAGAACTGGTCAGGATACCGGTCGAAGTGGAATATGCGTCAGAATTTCGTTATCGCAATCCTATTATTGAAAAAGATACTATTGTCATAGCAATCAGTCAATCGGGAGAGACTGCGGATACGCTGGCGGCCATGCGCGAGGCAAAAGAAAAGGGCGCCATAATACTGTCCATTTGCAATGTTGTTGGCAGCAGCATCGCCCGTGAAGCCGCAGCGGGAATTTATCTGCATATCGGCCCGGAAATCGGAGTCGCCTCAACAAAGGCATTTACCGCGCAGATAGCCGCATTATATTTATTTTCTCTTTACCTGTTGCTCCTGAAAAATAAACAATCCTTCGTGGAATCCGGCATGATAGCCGCCATTCGCGCTATTCCCGACAAGATACAGGAGATTCTTGAAAGAGAAAAGGAGATCGGCGAAATCGCGGAAATATACAAGAACACAAATCATGCCCTCTATCTCGGCAGGGGATTCAACTATCCGGTGGCGCTGGAGGGCGCACTTAAATTAAAAGAAATTTCATATATCCATGCGGAAGGCTATCCTGCCGCGGAAATGAAACATGGCCCTATCGCCCTTATTGACAAAAACATGCCGGTAATATTTATTGCAACAAAAGACAGTACGTACGGAAAAATACTCAACAATATCGAAGAAGTAAAATCGAGGGGCGGAAAGGTTATTGCAATCGCTACGGAAGGTGACCGGGAAATTACCGAAAGGGTCGATCATGTATTTCACATCCCGGAAACTTCAAACGTTCTGATACCAATTCTTTCGGTAATCCCCCTTCAATTGCTTGCGTATCACATGGCCGTCTTGCGCGGTTGCGACGTGGACAAACCAAGAAATCTGGCAAAAAGCGTGACGGTTGAATAAAACAATTAGATTCTTCATTCCGCTTTGCTCCATTCAGAATGACATTTTAACTTGTCATTCTGAGCAGAGCGAAGAATCTAATTTAATAGTGTAATGATGATTTTTAAATATATTACCGTACTATAATTCCCGCATATCCTACCACCTGATCATAATCGTCGGTAACATCTCCGCTTGTGGCGTAACGCACAAGCCTTGCTTCTTTTGCTCCGCGCTCTTTGGAGCAAGCCAGCATAATCACCGCCGGATATATCCCGCACATGGAAATACGGAATTCGTGTACTTTGTTGTATAAACCGTCTTCATTGAGCGCCAGAATTTCATCGATGGCAATTTTGTCTTTCCTGTTTGCAGATTCCTGCGGCTCGTGATGCGTCATATCGGAAGACGCCACGACAAGGGCATCCGGGCATAATTTCTGTAACGTTTGAGCCATGCATTTGCCTATCGTTTTTAAATCCTGAATTTTTCGGGCGGAAATAGTCATTACCACTATTTTTGTGTCGGGATTAAAATATTGAATAAAGGGGATTTGCACCTCGGCAGCATGTTCATACAAATGCGCCTCCTGATCTTTCTTTATCAGCGGACAGTTATCGGTCAATTCGTTTACCACCTCTTCATTTACGGCAATATCTCCGAGGGGAGTATTCCATGAACCTCCGGGCCAGATGGAGTATGGTTTGCCATATCCGGTATGGTTGGGAGACAATATCACTACCGTGTCCGGTATTATAACGTGCGAATACAAACTTCCGGCAACACTTCCGGAATACATATACCCCGCATGGGGAGAAACAACTCCCAGTGCGGATTGTTTTTCACAATCCTTGATGACAAGGGTATCGATCTCATGCCGTAACCGGTCTTTGTCACCGCTATAAAAAGATCCTGCGACTGCTGATTGACGTAGTATATCCATTTTAATTATGATAAATTGAAGTTATAATAAAGTATAAATGCCATTTATATGCCATTAACAATGGAGGTGGTTTAAATACTGAAATTTAAGAATATTTCTTGAAAACAACGATAGCAGATGTTATCTTTTCCATATAAGTATTAAGTATATCAATTCAATTCAATTCATTACTCCACTAATTGGTTTAAACAACTCTTTTCAAACCGTATTTTTGGAAAACATACATCAACGGCGGTGTAGCTCAGTTGGTTAGAGCAGCGGATTCATAAGCCGCATGTCGGGGGTTCGAATCCCTCCACCGCTACCAACTTCAGGCCTCAAAGATTCAAAAGTTTGTAGGTTGTAGGTTGGGTTGAGGCACAAAACCCAACAAGAGCCTTAAAGATTCAAAAAACCGTTAAATTTCAAACCTTTATCCACTTTTTTCATTAATTCTTCTTCATCATAGGCGAAACAGGGGTTGATTTCAATGTGTCCTGCTACATTGTTATGGGAATCCATCGGAATGGCAATCCCTGCTTTTTGCAGCCATCGTCCGAACATATTTATCATATCCTGCTGAGCCGTTGCCGGAGAATCGTCTCCATCGGCATTTTTCACCGGGGAAAACTCTTCTTTCCGAACAACTTCCATAACTACACTCTTTTGTACATGCTTTAGTATGTCAAAAATAAACGTTTCAAATTTAATGGCATTATTTTCTTCGGGAGTAATCAAATTCCCCTTCTTATCAATGAAAGGAACCTTCTTTATTGCTATATGATACGGCAGGTAGGTTTCCATTTGAAATAATTTTTCAAGAAAAGCTATGCTGAATATATGAATAGCAATATTCCCGGCGTCGTATTTTAGCGAATCATCATTGTTTTTTGCATATCTATCTTCCTTGCTCAGTTCCGTATACTCAACCACGTGCAAATGCCCGTCGAGAGAGACAATAACTCCTACTTTTTCTTCAGGATTGCGTTTTTTTACCACCTTCGATGACATATCCGCTTTGTCCCTCAGATGATAACCAATAAATACCGGATCTGCCATTTTTATAAGCACATTATCCACCTGGTGGTAGAAAATATGTTTAATGCCTTGTTTTTTCATATCGTTGATAATATTTTTTTCCTGGAGGGCAAGGATAGTGCCTCCATGACCGTTCGGACTCATTGCAATACTTGATTTTGTATCCATCAAAAGTTTGCCGTTCAGATCCACTGTGGGAATCATTCTCTGCGTAAAAAAACATACTCGTTGCGGGTCGAGTCCGAAGAACGTATTTGAACGGAAAAATTCTTTCGTATCGTCATCATTTGTTTCGCTTGTCATGATATGCCAGGGAACCGGAGTATTGTATTTTTTTTGAAGGGCGCATATTTTCTCGGCATGCAGTTGAAAGATGCTTTTCTTATTAATGGGCGATAGGGGAAGCATGCCCTTCGGGCCATCAATGCCCAGCCTTGTTCCCTGCCCCCCTGCAACGGTAAGCACGGCAATTTCTCCCTTCCGCAATGAATCTTCCCCGATGCGTTTTGCCGTTTCAGCAAGTTTTTTTCCTTCATTGTTTTCCGGAATGCCGATAATGTGTGGAGGTTGTATATTTTTTTGTAATGTGCCGGAGGCGGGATCGAGGTGTTCGCGAAAGAGTTTTTGTAAAAGTGTAAAATCTATTGAAGATATTTGCTCTAAAAGATGCCGTTTCCCGGAAGGGGTTATCTCGTCCCACCATTTAAAAATATGAGACTGCTCAAAATCAAATATTTTGGTTATATATTTTCGATAATCGGGATATGCTTTTTCTAGTGCTTCTCTATTCATTAATAAAATACGAGGGTATTAATGGAATAACAATATTCGACTATAAGGACAGATTATCAGGATTTTTAAAAAAATGAAAGACAAAATTACCTTAATTCGTAAATTGAAATAGTTATAACGTATTTATCGCACACCAATATTCTTTTATTTTTTATAAAATGTTAATTAAGTCTTCGGCAACTTTTAACAACGTAGTGGCAAGGCACTCCTTGCCGCTACAAGAACAGATTGAAATTCCTAAATATTAAAATATTTCATTATTGAAAACTTAGATATGAATCCTGAGGATTTTTCATAAAGTGTGATATAAATCCTATTCACATGAAAAAACAGGAGTAAGATAATGTAATACTATATTTTTTTTTGAGGCAAACTGATTTGCGTTTTTGTATAATGCGTAAATTATTGAATATACATTATTTAAAAAAAGTTTTTTTAGCAGAATTATTATTTATCTTGATGCATCAAAAAAGGAGAAACGTAGTGGTTCGTTTCTTGCACCGCAATTATAAATTCTTAATTTTAAGACAATCTCATACTTTCCGTTTTTGTTACTGCGTCTGTTTTTTTAGTTTTGTTGCCATCTTTTTTTACGTATTTCCTCTCCATGCCCAACTTGCCAATAGCCCCTGGCCGATGTTTATGCATGATGCTCAGCATACCGGACAAAGCACGGACTCGAATGTCCCGATTGAAAATGTGCTGTTTTGGAAATATCAAACGGAAGGCGAATTTATCGCTTCCCCGGTACTGGGAGAGGACGGCGCCATTTATATTGGCAATATTGAGGGGGAATTTGTATCGATTCACCCGAATGGCACAAAAAACTGGATTTACGAAAGCGGCGATATTTATTCCACGGCAATAATAGATGTAAATGGAACTATTTATTTTGGTTCTGATGACAGATATTTCTACGCGTTAGAAAGAAACGGCACACTCAAGTGGCGTTACCTGGCAAACGGGCCTATTAGTTCCTCTCCGGTAATTAACCCTGAAAGCGGTATTTTGTATTTTGGCGATGAAGCAAATTATTTATATGCCCTTAATACAAACGGAAATTTGCTGCAACAGAAAAAGCTATCTGACGAAATATGGTCTCCGCTGGCAATTGATAACGAGGGGAAAATCCTTTTTACGGGAACATTGGATGGATATTTTTATGCAATAAATGCCAATACGATGGCAACTCTTTGGAGTTTTAATACAAGCGATTTCGTGTCGGGCTCGCCCGTTATCGACGAGGAAAATGAACAGGTAATTTTCCCTTCTGAGGAAGGGGTAATATTTTGTCTGGATAAATATGATGGTTCTCTCAAGTGGTCATATGTTACCGGGAATGCATTTGGGGAATCTGCGCTGGCATTAGATACCCTTTCCGGGGCAAATACGATTTATGCGCCTTCAGCATACGGAACTCTTTATGCATTAGAGAGAACAGCGGGTTCTTTAAAATGGACATATGAAACGGGGAATGTAATCACTGCGCCTGCAATTGATAAATATGGAACCATATATTTCGGTTCTTCGGATAAAAATATTTATGCAATCAACAATGACGGAACCTTAAAGTGGACATATAAAGCGGGAGAAGAAATTATTGGCGCCCCTTGTATTGGCGACAACGGCATTCTCTATATTGGCGGCGCCACCGGAAATGTTTACGCTATTGGTGTTTCTGCTGATGGCCCCAAAGCTGATTTCACCGCAAAACCCACCTCCGGCGAAGCGCCCCTTACCGTCCAATTTACCGACGCATCGACAGGAGAGATTTTTTCGTGGTTGTGGAATTTTGGCGATGGCGCTACGGATACAACACAAAATCCGACTCATACCTACAATGCAACAGGAAAATATACCGTAAGTCTGACGGTGTCAGGCCCTGATGGTTCAAATACGAAAACGGTTGACAGTTGTATATCGGTAGCCGATACGCTAACGGCAGACTTCACTGCTATCCCCACATCAGGAACATGGCCGTTAGTAGTGCAATTTACCGATACATCAACCGGTGGAGTTATTTCATGGTTGTGGGATTTCGGAGATGACGCCGCCGATACCGCACAAAATCCTATTCATGTTTATTCCTCTGCCGGCAGTTATACGGTAAGTTTGACCGTATCTGACGCTGATTCCTCTGTGACTCAAACTATCGGGGATTATATTTCCGTATATCAAAGAGAATCTGCCATTGAAATTGACCTGTCTTCAACTGAAATTACGTTTGGAGAGTCTCTATCGGTTACCGGCAGGATTATCCCCTCACTCCAGGTGGATGTTGTTCTCACCTTTACAAAAACTAATGGGGAAACAGATACGGAAACGGTTGTGTCGAACGATGCGGGCATTTTTTCCCTTTCCGATTATTATCCACCATCGGGCGGAGCATGGACGGTTACGGCAAGCTGGGAAGGAAACACTGATTACAAAAGCGCAAAAAGTGATGGGGTGTCATTTACGGTAAATCAGGCATCTGTTGCCTTAACGATTGAATCTTTATCCGCAGCAATCCATATTGATCAAACCGTTGATGTTTCCGGAGTCATTGCATTGACTCCCGATAATGAAATTACCAGAGAAGCGTTTACGAAGGAAAATCTTAAGTTACTACGAATAAATCCGGAAGAAGAATATGAAGATGTGTTCGAAACGCAGCCGTTTCTTTCAGGAGATCAGCTTCTCTACAAATTTTCCGGCGTAAGTTTGCCCGTTCTTGGCACATGGGAACTGATGACGGGATTCGGCGAAACCGAAAGTTTCCTTGGAACTCAAACTGCAAGTGTGGAAATAGAGGTGCAGGACTCCCCTAAAGAAGTTGCGGGGTATGCCATAATTGTTGAAGGGAAAGTGAAGGGCGGCGATGGAATAGATTCCCACAATCTCACAACAAACTATATATATAATAAACTTATTGAAAGAGGATTTACCGACGACGGAATATACTATTTTAACTACAATGGGGAACAGGCAGGGGTGGATGACGATCCTTCACACGAAGGGATAGAAAATGCGATACGGTCATGGGCTGCCGAAAAAATGAATGAGACTCCTGCTCCATTGTATATATTTTTGGTAGGGCATGGAAAAAAAGAAAATTTTCCCATTTACTCCGAAGAGTCGATTGCCGTGTCCGATTTGTCAGACAATATTGATCGTCTCGAATCTTCACTTGGAACTGAAGCGCTGGACGAACCAATTATTGTTGTAATAGGCGCCAATCGTTCGGGAAGTTTTATCAATGGTTTGTCCAAGGCGGATTCAAATCGTATTATTATCACAAGCTGTGATTCTGAAGAAATTTCATATAAAGGACCTTTGGCCCCGGATGAGACACTGCGGCACGGCGACTTTTTTGTCGTGGAACTTATGAATTCTCTTTCTAACGGAAAAACGATTAAGAAGAGTTACGAAGAAGCGGCGGAAAAAATAGCCGAGTATACCGAAAATGAAAATGGCAACGGGTTGAATGGCGCAAGCGCGGGAAACGGCCATTATTTTGATGAATATGCCCAGCATCCGCTTATTGATGATAATGGGGATGGCGTTGGAACGTATGGCATCCTTTCTTCCATGGATAACGCAGATGGTGAGTTGTCCGCCGATATCATTATGGGCATAGGAACAGTGACGGAATCAATTGAGTTCACCGACAGTATGGATATCGTTACCCTTGAACCGGAAGATGCAGGACCTACGGTGACTGCCGAATTGGAAGACGTATCTATCGTAGATGAGGCATGGGTGGAAATAGCAGAACCAGGGCATACATTAAAAAACAAGGAAGATATGACAGAACAGCAGGAAATAGACCTCCACAGGTTTCGCTACAATGAAGTTGATGAGGCTGAGAATGAATTTATCTGGAATAACTTCAGCAGTAACAAAGAGTTGGATAATTTCAGCGAACCGGGGGAATACGAAGTATTTTATTTTGCACGGGAGAAAGGAACGAACGATGTTTCTCTTTTTATGGAATCCGATATAATCAGAAATAAGGCGGAAAATCAGCCTCCCACTCCGTTTAATGCCGTTTTCCCTACCAATGGAACTGATACTGCCGTTGCCCTTGCCTTTGACTGGGAAGACAGTACTGACCCCGATAGCGATGAGCCGGTAACATATACCATTACTGTTTCAACAGACGAGAATTTTGATTCGATTTATTACCGTGAAAGGGGACTGGATGACAGTTATGCGGTTGTTGATAAAGAGGCGAACCTGAGAGATTCAACGATATATTACTGGAAGGTGCTTGCCTCTGACGTAGACGGCGGAACTACTCTCATGGGGGAAAATGGCACGGGATATTCTTCCCGCAGATTCACAAGCGCTGCTGAAACGGAATCCATAAACAGCTTTACCGCAAAATTGTCGAATGGCTATCCGGGATTCATCAAGGGAATTGTCTTTGACAACGATACAAGCGCGGAGCTTGGGGGTTCGGCTGTTCATGTGGAAGGCATTGACGGCTCGTATACGACAACTGATAGCGGCGCGTATGTTATGGAGCTGGATTCGGGCGAATATTCCGTTTCTGCACAGATGTCAGGGTATATAGAGAATACGGAGACGGCAAAGGTAAACGCCCTTTCCACAACGGAAAGGGATATAGGACTTGAGATCGATCCGAAATCTTCTGCTATTACAGGCACGGTAACCGATAAAAAAACCGGAGAACCTTTGGAAGGGGTATCGGTAACAATAAAGAAAAAATCTTTTGAGGAAGAAACCACCTCTGACAGTGAAGGCAGGTATTCGTTTACCGAACTGGAATCGGGAAAATATAAGATGATCGCCAAGAAAGACGGTTATAAAAAATACACGAAAGAGAAAATCACGTTGAAAATAAACGAGGAGGTGGCAAAAAACCTCACGATGAAAAGTAAAAAGAAAAAGAAGACATAAGACATCATTCTTTCACTGCCATGTTGAAGCATACATTTAAATATTATACCTGCATTATAGTTATCGGTTTGTTGTGCGGCATTATCATGGCAGCCGTACAGTACAGTAATTTTTTTGAGAGCATTGAAAGAAGAAGTTACGATTTCAGGTTTCTGGCAAGGGGCTCAATACCGGTCAGTGACAGGATTGTTATTATCGGCACTGATGAGAAGGCGCTTAATGAAATTAAAGATCCCTTTGTATTCTGGAATCCTTATTTTGCAAAAATTATTAAAGCGGTTGCCGGCGGCGGCGCAAAGGCGATAGGGATAGATTTTTTACAAACGATTTCCTTAAAGGATAAAATTGCGGGAACAGATCATGATGCCATAATGGCGGATGCGTTAATGGAAGCGGAAAATGTTATTATGATTAATTTACTACGCTGGGATACTACAATAAATGGATTGAGGGCGCTCAATCCGCTGCCACGATATTTATATGCGGCAGATCCCGATAACGTTGGTTTTTCAAACCTAACCATTGACCGTGACGGATGTGTGCGCAGGCAGATTCTGCTGATGAGTGATGTTGAAAATAATTTGTATGCTTATATCGGACTGAAAGTGATTGCAAAGGCGCTCAACAGCCACATTGAAAAAAAAGGAAATCACATCATAGTGGGGGACTATGCAATTCCGGTAAACGAGTTCAACGAAATGAGCATTAATTTTGCCGGTCCGAGCGGAACCGTTCCTATGTTGTCATTCTATGAAATTTGGGAAATGGCCTCTCTTGAAAGGGAAGATTATTTCAGAGAACATTTCCATGATAAGATTGTTCTGATAGGACCGGGGAACATATATAGTCAGGATTTCAAACCGACGCCGTATTACCGTTCAAAATATTATTCAGGAACCCCGCAGACGTTGGGTGTGGAAATTATTGCAAATACGATAAATACAATACTCCGGCAAAATTTTATAATGCCGCCGGAAGAATGGCAAACGGTGGCAATTATTTTATTTCTTGGAATCCTGACAAGTTTTATATCTTTCCGGTTATCACCTGTTACAGGATGTATCGCATCCTTTTCCTTGCTGGGAATTTATGTTTTTGTCTGCATTGCGCTTTTTGCTTATTATAACATTTTTTTGCAGCTTGTTTGCCCCATAGGGAGCATTCCGCTTGCCTATACTGCGGTGTTTGCTTATCGTTACACAATTGAGGACAAAGAAAAGCGGATGGTGAAAAAAATATTCAAGAGATATGTGAGCAGAGAGGTTGTTGATGAAATATTAAAATTCCCTGATTCGCTGCATCTTGGAGGAAACCGCGTACATGCGACAATACTGTTCGCGGATATCAGGGGTTTTACTCCGTTATCCGAGAATAAAGATCCGCAATACATTGTTTCTTTATTGAATTCATATTTTTCCATAATGGCCGATATTATTTTAAAAAATAAAGGGACGTTGGATAAGTATCTTGGAGACGGCATTCTTGCTTTTTTCGGGGCGCCGGTAATACGGGAAGATCACGCTGAGTCGGCAGTGCGTTCTGCCTTAGAAATGATTGCGGGTCTTGATAAGCTGAACAAAGATCAAAATATACTCCCGCCCTTAAAAATCGGAATCGGCATTCATACCGGGTATGCCATTGTGGGAAATATAGGATCGGAGCTGAAAATGGAATATACCATCATCGGTGATACGGTAAATACCGCTTCCCGTATTGAAGGTATTACAAAGGAATTGAATGCAAACATTCTGATAACAGAATCTACATTTTCCCAATTAAAAAATAACTATAACATAATTCCGGAAAAGGAGGTTCTCCTAAGGGGGAAAAAGAACCCAATTAAGTTGTATCGGATAGAATAAAACTTGAAAACAACCCTGACAGGGTTCTGAACCCTGTCAGGGTTAATTGCGTAATCTCTGCCGCAAATAACACCTTAACCTTTTGTTTGGAGGTATGAAGACAATGAAAGTGCCGATACTGAAAGTAATTATTTTATCTAATCTGTTAGTGTTTCTTTTTTCGCTAGTTTTTTTGCCGTTATCATATTCGAAGGAAAGCGTGGTTGGTATGATACGGAAATCGTCAGGAAAGGTATGGCTCCTCAGGGACGGAAGCAAATTGGAAGCCCAAAAGGCAATGGAACTGCAAAAAGGAGATATGCTGGAGGTGGAAGATAGCGCGAATGCCGTGATTGTCTATTACGATGGCGGGAGAAAAGAGGAGTACGCTTCGAAGTCTCTTGTAGAAATAGGAGCAAATAGCAGCACAATACTGGAGGGAAGCGCCGTAGCCGCGCAGAAACAGGAAGAAAAGAGGATTATACTTGATACAAAAGATAATACGTTAAGCCTGCCTGACGGGGATATTGCCCATGCTGGCGGACAGTTTATCCGCGGCATACTGCCTCCGAAGAAATATTTTGAAGCAAATAACATACAACGATTTGCCGTAGTAATCGGCATATCGGATTATAAAGACCCGAAAATACCTGACCTCAAATATGCCGATAAAGATGCCCAGTCCTTTTATGATTTTATAACAAGTCCCGAAGGCGGCGATTTTAATAAAGACAATGTTTTGCTGCTGAAGAATGAACAGGCAACACTCAAAAACGTAAAACTCGCCCTTACAAACTTTCTTAAAAAAGCAATCGATACTGATTATGTTGTCATCTTTATGGCATGCCACGGTGAACCGGAACCGGACCGTCCCGGCAATCTCTATTTGCTGACACACGATTCAGAACTTGCAAGTTTATCTGCAACCGCATACCACATGGAAAACGTAAATGCAGATATGAAGCGGTATATATTGGCAAAGCGGTTGATTTTTCTTGCAGACGCCTGTCACAGCGCGGGTTTGACTGCGGGATCAGCCGGGACACGGGGATTTTCGAATACCATTAATATTGCGCTTTCCGAACTTAAATCAACGCGGGAAGGATGGGGAATAGTAAGTTCCTGCAGAGCAGGCGAGGTATCAATGGAATCAGAAAAATGGGGGGGTGGACATGGAGCGTTTACCTACCATTTGCTGGAAGGATTAAGGGGTGAAGCTGACAAGGCGGGCAACAACAACGGCATTGTAACGGTTGCGGAAGCATACGACTATCTGGAAGAAAAGGTCAAGCGCGCAACACAAAGCGCACAGCACCCGGATATAACAGGCAATTTTGACAACAATCTTCCCTTGGGTTTCCCGGGGAAGGATATTCCTGAAACTCAGGAGGGCGTAGCCGCTTCCCAACCGCGTTTGGGAACGATACAAATAGGCACTGCCCCCGAAGGAGCCTCGGTGTTGATCAGCGGAAGCGATATTAATGCGGTTACACCGGTAAATGTGAAACTCGCTGCGGGCACATACCCGGTAACTATTAAGAAACCGGGTTTTGAAGATGTGACCAGCACGGTTTTTATTAATCCTTCGGAGAATACGGATGTGTATTTTGATCTTATAAGCAGAGGGGCAAAAGAAAATGCAACCGGAGCAGCGGTTCAGAATATTCAACAGGAGGATGCGGAAGAGTCGTCCGGCAATAAAGAATCTCCGGAACAAAAGGAGATGCTGAAAGACAACATTGACGCCTTGATTAAGGAACTAGAGTCAATTGCAAAAGAACAGGCAAAGGAGAATATAGACACTGACAAAAAACCGCAGAAGAAAATACAGGAAATTGTTGCGGCGGAACCGACTGTTCCCGTATCAATAAAAGAATTTTCGGTAAAAATGGGAGCCTTATCCAACAAGCGAAATATGGAGAGGCTGCGGCAGAAAATAATAGATGCGCTGATTGGCGAAAAAGGACTAAGCGTTGTCGAGCGAGACCTTGAGTTTCAGGAAGAAATATTGCGGGAACAAAGACTGAGCGGTTCAGTGCTTGCCGATGAAATGTACAGGATAAGTTTGGGAAAAATACAAGGAGCGCAATTTTTATGCTTCAGCGGAATCGCTTCCGGCGATTCTCCCGATCAGATCACGTTACGGATGGAAATTGTGGATACAGCCACCACGCAGGTGGACACGCTGGAACACGTGTTTAATGCCGAAGATAATGTAAGGGTTGTTGCCGGCGCTGTTGCATCGAAAATCAGAGAAAAGATTTCTGCGAAACGGAAATTATAATATGAAAAACAGAGCGATAAAATTTACCATTATCACTTTTATGACCATGTTATTGGGCATTGGCTGTGCCGCAACGACGCCTGTTGCCACCGATAGCTGGCGTGAATATTTTAAACCGGGACGTTCGAAAGAGGAAATTACAAAGGAGTTTAATCTCTACAGGGGCAAATGGTGGAACTATTACACAAGAGGAAGGTGGTATGCGGAAGGCGGATTTTACGAAGAGGCTATCGGAGATTTTAAAAAGTCTATTGAGATCAGAAGTAAAGACAGTCGTTCAGCCAGAAGCTACGGCTTGCATTTCTGGGATTATTTTGCCCATCGCGAACTCGGTATTGCCTGTTATGAACTGAAACAATATGAACAGGCAAAGCTGGAACTGGAAACATCCCTTGCAACCGTGGATTCCGCGAGGGCAAAGTTTTATCTGAACAAATGCAATGAAGAAATTTTGAAGACAACAAAGGCGGATCAACAGCCGCCAAATATCAGGGTAACCTCCCATACGGACGGGGAGATTGTGAATACACCGGTAGTAAGTCTTTCCGGTTCCGTGATAGACGACTATTTTGTCAGGGATGTTGCCGTGCAGGGAAAACGGCAATTCATTGAACTTGCGGAAAAAGATCTGAAATTTACAGAAAAAGTTGATCTTGGAATAGGGGAAAACACACTGAATATAGTATCTACCGACCTGATAGGAAGAATTGCTCAATTAAAGTTTAAACTCACGCTGGATATGCGTCCGCCGCTTATTTACCTGGATGATGTACAGGTGCGGAGGAAAGACGGAAAGAATGTCGCTTTTGTAAAAGGAACGGTTGCTGATGACTACGGCATCAGGAGTCTCAGTATAAACGACGTTACTATTCAGCATGACAGGGATAAAGAGGCGCACTTTGAACAGGAAGTCGTTTTGGCGGAAGGAAGCAAAATATCATTCAAAGTTACGGACGTTGCGGGGAATGAAACGAGCGGTGAGCAACAGTTGACGGTAAAAGCCTCGTTGTGGCCTGAAGACAAATGGGCTGAGATAAAATTTACGCGCAATACACCAACAAATAAACCCGTTTTGCTTGCGGCGACCGGACTCAACGGATCACTTATCAATACGTTTTTTGCATCTCTGACTGCCGGTGTTGCCGATACAAACAACAATAGTGGGGAAAAAACTGCGCAGAGGAAAGGAGAAGATATCTCTGCGCCGATTATCCGCAGCGGAATAAAATCGTGTATCGTGTACGATAAAAACTTTTTCTTTAGCGGCGAAGCACATGATGACAGCGGCATTGAAAAATTATTTATTAATGAGGAAGCCATTGACATAAGGCCGGGAAAACATGTTTTCTTCAATTATTTTCTCAAGCTCAATGAAGGAAAAAACACTATCACCGTAAGCGCCGTTGATGCGCAAGGCAATGAAGCGCAGCTTTCGCCAATTGAAGTTGAGAAAAAGACCTTTGAATTATTTGATACGGAAGCGCGGTTTACCATTTCCCTGCTTCCCCTGAGAACATTTTCTGAAGAATCCCGGTATTCTGTGGCATTATTGCCGTTACAGTCGTCAATGAACAAAGGGGTTCCGGTAGAACGGCTGTATGCCAAACTGCTCAACGCCTTTGATGAAGACCCAAAGAGATTCAATTTCGTGGAAAGGGATCAGGCAAAACTTCTGGAAATTCTGAAGGAGCAAAAAATCAGCAACTCCGAATTAGCATCGCCTGATACCGCTGTCAAAATCGGGAAAATACAGGCGGCGGAAGGCATGTTGTTCGGTTCGGTCGAAGAAGATGACAAAGGAATAAACGTTACATTACGGCTTGTGGACACGGAAACGACACAAATACTTGCGAATACGGATGTGTATGATGAAGATAAAAGCGATAAAAATATTGACTGGCTCATGTACGGTTTAGCCTTAAAGATGAAGCTACAGTTTCCGATGGCGCAGGGTGACGTTATCCACGTTTCAGGGAAAGGATTTCACATTAACGTAGGCGCTAATCACGGGTTGTCGGTAGGAATGAAATTGCTGGTATTCCGCGAAATAAATCTGGGAAATTTCAGAATAAAAGAACCCGTTGATGTAATTGCGCGTATTATCCAGGTGCAGCCGGACACGTCATTTGTCAAAATCACCGGCGCAAAAGATTCGGAAAATATAGCGAATAACGATATGGTGATAACGAAATAACGTTTTTAAACAGCTTTGTTTTCAGATGTTCAAGAATTTATCTACCGAAACCATAGAAAGCTTTTTATGAAACAAAAACAAATACTTTTTGCGATAGTAGGAATTGTTTTATCTCTGCCGCTATCGCAGGTTGCTTTCGCGCAATTCTCTCTCTCTCCGCCAAATATTAATGCAGTTCCGCTTCCTACCGGTTCGGGAGCAAGGGCTATCGCGCAGGGAAGCGCATTTATTGCCGTCGCGGACGATGCCACTGCCGCTTCATGGAATCCGGGTGCATTGATACAATTGGAAAAACCGGAAGTATCCGTAGTGGGTTCATTTCTGGCAACCGATCAGGACTTTGACCCCGGTTCTACCGGTCTCTCACTCGGTGACGAATCCGTGTCACGCGGCGATTTAAATTATGCCAGCGCCGCGTATCCTTTCAGAATTTTCGGGAAAAACATGGTGGCTGCGTTAAACTACCAGCAGATTTATGATTTTCATATGGATCTTGACTTTGGCATGTCCATTGACGATCCTTCCCCGCCCTCTTTAAATTATAAACAAGAGATAGATTTTGAATCCAAAGGCGGGGTCGGGGCGTTGACTCCCGCATTATCGGTTCTCGTCACTCCAAAAATATCAGTTGGATTTGCGGTAAATTTCTTTACGGACGAATTTTTCGGTGATTACGCGTGGAAGCAAACCACGGAAGCAAACGGGATCGGGAATCTTGACGGAACGGATATTACCACTACCTACAACTCTGAAACAAAATTTGAGGATTTCCAGGCAATCAACCTTACCTTTGGAGTGTTATGGGATATTTGGGAGAGAGAGGATAAACTTCTTACCTTTGGAGCAGTATTTGATACCCCTTATACGGCAGACGTGTACCGCGCTACAAACACAACCTCCATCACCGATCCGCTAGGACAGTCGAAGCTTCACAACCGGGAAGAAATGGAAATCGATTATCCCATGTCATTCGGCGCAGGGCTTGGTTTTCGTTATAATGATGCCTTATCATTTTCGTTCGATGTGACATGGACTGACTGGTCAACCTTTGAGCAGGAAGACGAAGCGGGCAACGAGTCGCGACCCTTGGGTGGCGTATCCACTGACCGGGATATCGATGATACCTTTGCCGTAAGAACCGGTGTGGAGTATCTAATCTTCCGTAAAAAAACCATTATTCCTCTTCGCGGAGGTCTTTTTTATGATCCGCGCCCTTCCCTTGGCAACCCTACCGATGTTTACGGTTTTAGCGCAGGAAGCGGTGTTTCCACGAAAAGATTCAGCCTTGACGCCGCGTACCAGTTCAGATGGGCAAACGAAGTAGATGGTGAAGATTTTGGCCTGTCGGATACCCACTTCGACCTCAATGAACATATGTTTCTCACCTCTCTTATTGTTTATTTTTAACATGGAAGATACATCCCAAACAGACTATATAAAATTCCTCGGCACGGCAGGCGCAAGGGTTGTCGTATCGAAACAACTTCGGGCCTCCGGCGGCATCTGGTATTCTTTGCGCGGTTTTAACGTTTTGGTAGACCCTGGGCCGGGATGCCTTGTCAGATGTATTTCAAGCAGACCAAAAATGGATCCTATGAAACTGGATGCCATTATTCTCTCCCACAGGCACCTCGATCATGCCGCAGATGTAAATGTAATGATCGAGGCAATGACCGAGGGAGGGTTTAAAAAAAAAGGAACACTATACTCACCTGAAGACGCTTTAACCGAAGATCCGGTTGTTTTCAATTATGTAAGAAGTTATATTACGCAAATTACTATTATTAAAGAAGGAGGATGTTATAAACTAACGGACGATGTTTCCTTTGAAACACCACTGAAACATCATCACCCAAGCGAAACATACGGCATTAATTTTACCACTCCTGAATATACCATTTCACATATTGTTGACACCCGTTACTTTCCTGATTTACTAAAATTCTATCATGGAGATGTGTTGATCATCAACGTCGTTCGTTACAACGCGGATAAAGAAATGAAAAAATGGCTTTATCATCTGACAATACGAGACGTTAAAGAGATAGTTTCCGTGTTAAAACCAAAAGTCACCCTGTTAAATCATTTTGGATTGACCATGCTCAAGGCACATCCGCATAAAGTCGCTGAAAAATTATCAGATGAAACAGGTCTCAACATCATTGCCGCAAGTGACGGATTGAGATTTAATTTGAAGTAACACTTTAGCTTTTTGAAAAAGACTTCGATTTCCCTTATTTTATAATGCACCTCTAATATTGGCGCATGGAGCAAATTTCACATCCATTAACTCCGCACTTTAGTGCGGAGATATCCACAACAAATACACCGGCTTTAGCCATGACCTTCTGGTACAACGGAAGATATTGGGCTAACTTTACCTCAGGGCTGAAGCCCATGATTATTTCTCCCCTTAACCCCATGCTGAAGCATGGAGTTAACCCGACTTTCGCAATTCGCGCCAAAAAACGGTTATTTTTGGACATTTGTCGTCTGGGAACCATTGATTTTACTGAAGTCGATTTCAAAAACAGCTTGTAGTGCCGACCTACCCTATTGACGCAGGCA
>Ga0194127_10000317_pt1 | contig 78360 bp, 76 predicted proteins | sample TA2KigC100mmetaG_FD_148624 | JGI IMG/M metagenome (GOLD analysis project Ga0194127, IMG submission 148624) | Freshwater microbial communities from Lake Tanganyika, Tanzania - TA2015036 Kigoma Deep Cast 100m | ecosystem: Environmental > Aquatic > Freshwater > Lake | place: Tanzania: Lake... | reverse complement strand
CGGGTGATGCCGGCGCGCGACGCCGAGGGCTACTTCCGCATTCTGTCGCCCGGCCTGATGCCGTTCCCCAAGGACGTACTCGACTTTCATGAGGAGTGTTTGCGCAAGCGCGCGGAGAAAGAGAACATTCCCTACGGCGACGAGTTGGCGGTGCGCAGCGTTTATGAGTTGAGCGAACCGCTCGTCAACCTCGCCCCGGCGGTTTTGGCGTAGAACCCGCTTTCACCGTTTGGGTCCGAGGCGGATCGGTTCGGCCTTTTCGACCAATTGGCCGATCAGATCGCGCGCCCGTCGCACCACGGAAAATACGGCATTGCGCACGATCGGGTCGACGGTGGCGACCCGGCGCTGGAATTCCGCGCGGGTCATGACGGTGACGACGGTTTCGTCCAAGGCGACGACGGTGGCGACGTGCGGCTGGTCGTCGAAGGCGGAAAATTCGCCGATGATCTCGCCCTTCTCCTTGAAGCCGAGGGACAGGTGGCGGTCGTTGCGCAGGGCCTTGCGCACCTCGACCTTGCCCTTGACGATCAGGAAGACGTCGTCGCCGTTCTCGCCTTCCCTGACCAGAGTTTCACCTTTGTTGAAAACCCGGGTCTTGAAACTTTCTGGAGTGGTCGTATCGGACATGTTTGTTATGGGATTGAGGTTGTTATCCTACCAAGCCTAAAACGCGCGTCCAAGATATGGCCATCCCCTTAACTTGGTTCCGGATTTTCCGCCCAGCAGCGTCCACTCAACCCGCGTCAGCCGCGCCTACCGGCGTTTGGGTCCGAGGCGAATAGGCTCCAAATTGGCGGAAAGCATATGGGCCATTTCGCGCGCGCGTCGCACCACGGCGAGAATGGCGCCGCGCATGATCGGATCCATCGCGTTGAGCCGACGCTCGAACTCGACGCGCGACATGACGGTGACAACGGTTTCGGTCAGGGCAACGGCGGTGGCAATGTGCGGATAATCGTCGAACGCCGCCATCTCGCCGATGATCTCGCCCGGGCCCTTGACGCCGACCCCGTAGGGAAAGTCGGCGTGCCGGCTTTTGCGCACCTCGACCTTGCCCTTGACGATGAGAAAGACGTCGTTGCCTTTCTCGCCTTCCTTGACCAGGGTCGCGCCCTTGCCGAAGACGCGGGTCTTGAAATTTTCGGGAGCGGTCGTTTCGGGCATGGTCGCTGCGGAATAAGGACGCATGATCCTAGCAAGATCGGCGCGCGCGTCCAAGATGGGGCGTGATTAATCGACGACGGCGATGCCCTTGATCTGCGCGTACACTTCCCGTCCCGGCCGCAGATCGAGGGCGTCGGCGGACTTGCGGGTGACGCGGGCGAAGATTCGGCTCGAACCTAGGGCGAGCGCGACCACCACTTGTCCCCGCGCCTCGTCGCGCATGTCGATCACGCGGACGGGCAGAATGTTGATGATGCTGCTTCCGGTCGGCTTTTCGAGCGCGAGGCTCACGTCGCGGGCCTGAACCTTGAGGCGCACCCGCGTTCCGGCGGAACGGGACGAACCGGGCAGCAGGAAGCGCCCGCCCGGACAGTCGATGGCGAGCAGGTGATAGGCGGCGTCGTAATCGGCGACGGTGCCCTCGATCCACGCCGCCGCGCCGTCGCCTTCGATCAGGCGAAGGTCGGACCTCGCGAGCAGGGCATCGATCGGTCCGCTCGCCGCGACGCGCCCTTTGTCCATCAGCACCAAGTGATCGGCGATGCGTGCCACTTCATCGAGGGCATGACTGACGTAGAGGACCGGGATGTCCCATTGGTCGTGGAGCCGCTCCAGGTAGGGCAACACCTCCGACTTGCGCGCGGCGTCGAGAGCCGCGAGCGGCTCGTCGAGCAGCAGCAGGCTCGGGCTGGTGGCGAGCGCGCGGGCGATGGCGACCCGCTGGCGTTCGCCGCCCGACAGCGTTGCCGGATCGCGGTCCATCAAGGCGCCGATGCCGAGCAAATCGATGGCCGCCTGCAAAGAGACCCGCCGCCCAGCCGCCGGGACTCGGTTCATGCCGTATTCGAGGTTGCGCCGGACATCGAGGTGGGGAAAAAGACTCGCTTCCTGGAAGACGTAGCCGAGCGGACGCTTGTGGGTCGGCACGAATTCATTCCGCGAGTCGTCCTGCCAAGTCGCGCCGTTGATGCGGACAAAGCCCGCCGCGCGTTCCAGCCCGGCGATCGCGCGCAGGACCGACGTCTTGCCGGCGCCGGACGGGCCGAACAAGGCCGAGACCCCGCGCCCCGGCAATGCCAGATCGACGTCCAGGGAAAAATCCGGACGGGCGAGAACGAGGTGCGCTTCGATCCCGCTCATCGGCGCCGCGCCCCGTCAGGGGCGCCCTCGAATACGCGCAGCGGGATTCGCCGCCGCGCCCCCGTCGGGTTGAGGACGTAAAGCGCAAGGAGGGCAAAAAAGCAGAATCCGACCATCGCCGCCGACAGCCAATGCGCCTGGCCGTATTCGAGCGCCTCGACGTGGTCGAAGATCTGCACCGACACCACCCGGGTCTCGCCGGGGATGTTGCCGCCGATCATCAGCACCACGCCGAATTCGCCGACGGTGTGGGCAAAGCCCATGACGGTGGCGGTGAGATACCCGGGCCGGGCGAGCGGCAACACGACCGATAAAAACGTGTCGAGCGGCGAGGCGCGCAACGTCGCGGCGACCTCGCGCGGGCGGTCGCCGATGGCCTCGAACGCGTTTTGGATCGGCTGCACCACGAACGGCAGCGAATAGAACACCGAGGCGACCACCAGCCCGGCGAACGTGAACGGCAACAGCCCGAGCCCGAGCGCGCTCGTCAGCCGCCCGACCGGCCCCTCGGGCCCCATCGCCACCAGCAGGTAGAACCCGAGCACCGTCGGCGGCAGCACGATCGGCATTGCCACCAGGGCGCCGACCGCGCTTTTGAGCCGCGAACGGGTATGGGCGAGCCACCAGGCGAGCGGCGTGCCCGCCACCAGCAGGATCGCCGTGGTGACCAGCGCCAGCTTGAGGGTCAGCCCGATGGCGACCAGCGCTTCTTCGGCCATGATTGGGTCCGCTCCCTTTCGCCCTCACCCGCCTCGCTTCGCTCGGCACCCTCTCCCGCGCTTGCGGGAGAGGGAGGGGCCCGCCGAAGCTCCGCCGAAGGCGGGAGGGTGAGGGAGGTTATTCATACCCATGCGCGCGGACGATGGCGCGCGCCGTCTCGGCCTTGAGAAAGTCGGCGAATGCCCGCGCCGCCGGGTTGTCTTTCGCCCGCGCCAGGATAATCGCGTCCTGGCGGATGGGCGCGTGCATGTCCCGGGGCACGATCCAGGCCGAACCGGAGAGGATCCTGCCGTCCCGGATCACCTGCGACAAGGCGACAAAGCCGAGTTCGGCGTTGCCGGTGGCGACAAATTGATGGGTCTGCGCGATGTTTTCGCCCTGGACGAACTTGGGCCGGAGATCGGACTCGAGGTCGAGCTTCGCCAACACCTCGATCGCGGCGGCGCCGTAGGGCGCAAGCTTCGGCGCGGCGATGGCCAGGCGGGCAAACGTTCCCGTTCGCAGAATCGCGCCCTCGGGATCGACGTAACCCTCTTTCGCCGACCACAAGACGAGCCGGCCGACGGCGTAGGTGAAACGGCCGCCGGCAAGCGCACGACCTTCGCGCTCCAGCCGCGCGGGCGTTTCCGCGTCGGCGGCGAGCAGAAGATCGAACGGAGCGCCGTTCCTGATCTGGGCATAGAGCTTGCCGGTGGCGCCGGGAACGAGCGCCGCGGTGTGGCCGGTGGCGCGCGTAAAAGCGGCTGCGATCGCCTTCATGGGCGAAGCGAAATTGGCCGCGACGGCCACCCGGACCTCTCCGGCCGAAACGGGCATGCTCGGCCCCAAGGTCAACCAGGTTGCGAACAGGATCAAGACGCGCTTCGGCATGGCCGGAAAATCGTGCTATTGGGTTCGCGGCAAGGATCGAGCACCATACCCTAAGGCAGCATTGGATTCGATGGAACCGACCGGGTTGCATTCCGGCGAGCAGACCGCCTACCTCGCGGCTCCCGGCTTCGAGCGGGAGTTGGCCCACGAATTGGGCGGCGATGCCGAGGCATTCGGGCGGCTGTATCTCGCGCCGGGACCGCCGCGACCGGCGGCGTGGTGCGCCAATGTCTGGTACGATCCGATACGGCTCGCGGTCGTTTCCATCGCCGACGGCGCCAAGCGGCTGCGGGCGGTCCAGCGCAATTGGGCGCTGTACGCGTTTCGGCTTCACCGCCGCGCCGCCCTGATCCAGGAACGGTTGCCGCACGTGTCGGCGAAGCCGCTCCGCTTCCCGTCGTCGGCGCCCGCCGCGCCGCTCGGCTCGTGGACGCTGCTCGCGCCGGGCGAGATTCTGGCCGCGTCGAGGTGCGCGAGTCCTTTCCCCAACGGCGAGGTCGGCTTCGTCGAGGACAAGGAAGGCCCGCCCAACCGCGCGTACCTGAAGCTGTGGGAGGCGCTGACGCTCTTGGGGCGCCGGCCGGGGCCGGGGGACACGTGTCTCGATCTTGGCGCCTCGCCCGGCGGCTGGACCTGGGCGCTCGCCGGTCTTGGCGCCCGCGTCGTCGCCGTCGACAAGGCGCCGCTCGCGCCGCGGGTGGCGAAGCTCGCCAATGTCGAGGTTCGCCGCGATAGCGCCTTCGCGCTCGATCCCGCCGCTATCGGGCCGGTCGCTTGGCTCTTCTCGGACGTGGTCTGCTATCCCGACCGGCTCTTTCGACTGGTCGAAAAATGGCTTGCCTCGGGCCTGGCGCGCAACATGGTCTGCACCGTCAAGTTTCAGGGCGCGACCGATTTCGCCGCGCAAGCCCGCTTCGCCGCGCTGCCCGGCGGGCGCTTGCTCCACCTGCACCACAACAAGCACGAATTGACGTGGCTGTGGCCGCCATAAAAAAACCCTCTCCCGCGCGGGCGGGAGAGGGTCTTCGCGTAGAGAGCCGGTTCAGTTCAGCTTCGCGGCCTGGATGTCTCCCTTGACGCCGATCCCGAGCGAGAACGGGAACGAGACGTGGTGGAACCGGGCGCCGACGTTGTCGTCGTGGATGGCGAAGCTGACCGTATAAGTGCCGCCGACCTTGAGGATCTTGTCGTCGGCCGTGTTGCCGGTGTTCAGCTTGCGCCGCCAGACCAGGGTGTACGTGCTGTCCTTCCAGGTGCCCTTGGTCGCGTCATTGTCGGCGGCCGAGCCCTTGGCGTCGGCGCGGCTGATCAAGCGCCCGGGCAGGATGTCGCCTTCCTTCCAGCCGGCGTTCGCGTCGTAGGGCGCGGTGTTGGCCTCGCGCAGCAGTGCCGCCGGTTTGGCCGGATTGCCGATGTCCTCGGGCCTTAGCGCCTTGGTCCCGACCTTGGCCGGATCGAACATGAACTTGGGCGTCATGGTCTTGCGGTCGACGTTCCAGGTGAAGGGGCCGGTACCGGCGTCGCCGAGGCGGTAGTCGAGCACGTAGCCGTCGTCGGCCATGCCGGCGATGTTGCTGCGGTGCGCGCGCCATTGCATCAGGTCGAGGAAGCCGCCGTCCGCCTTGATCTTGGCGATCTCCTCCTTGGTCTTGGTCTTGTCCCAGCTCTTGCCGTCGGTGCGCGAGGCGGGCAGGAACTTGAGCACCTCGTCCCGGTTGAGGCCGCCCTTGCCGAGATAGGGGTGCTTCTCGACGTCTTCCTTCTTCGCTTCGCCCGGCATGGTGTCCATGCCGTTGTGGCAGGTGAGCCAGCAGCCCTGACGGGCGAACAGCGGCACCTTGCCGTCGTCGAGCATGATCGAGAAGCGGTCCTCGAACAGCGGCGGCTCCTTGCCGGCGCGCACCGTGTCCTTGTCGCGATCGCCGCCCCAGAATTTCCATTCCTTGCCGTCGAAGCGGATGTAATCGTGCATCCGGCCTTCGCGCGCCATGTTGGTCTTCCATTGGAAGCGGAAATAGAGGTGGTCCGCGTCATGGGCGGCCTGGACGGCGAGGTCGAGGACGCCGTTCTTGCCGGCGATCGGCTCGGGTTCCAGCGGCCCGCCCTTGACCAGCTTGTTGCCCATGGCCGCTTCGTCGTCCTCGTGGCAGGAGAGGGCGCAGGCCTTGCCTTGTTTGACGGCGTTGTCGCCTTTCTTGTGCTCGGGCGAAAGCAACCAATCGTAGCCGCCCTGGCCGGGATAGAAGAGCTTGACCGTCTTGACCGGAACCTTGGACCAATCCAGGGTCGCGGGATCGGCGGCCAAGCCGAAACTGGGCATCAACAGAATGGCGGCAAAGGCGGATATAGAAGCGCGCGGCGTCATGGCTTCCTCCTGATAACGGTTAAGAGGGGATCTCGGCCGGCGAGACTATCGAGGCCTCAACATGACGCCGGCCGCTCAGGCTTTCCGACTTGCACCATTACCCCGAATGGGTGGGAATTTCCTTGACCGGAATCAAAGGCTTTCCGGACAAATTACCACTTGTGCGTGCGGGCGCGGGCCGTTTAGGTTCTTTTGCCCATCGTCGGGGCGAAACCGGCGGGGCGCATTTCAAGTCCAGGGAAGGCAAAGGAGTTTTCAATGCCGGTCGGTACCGTAAAGTGGTTTAACAAAACCAAGGGATACGGATTCATCGTTCCCGATGGCGGGGACAAGGACGTGTTCGTTCACATCACCGAGGTGGAAAAGGCGGGGATGCAGGGCTTGAACGAGGGTCAGCGGATCTCCTTCGGGGTTACGGACGCCCCGCGCGGCCTCAAGGCCGTGGACATTCGGGCCTCGGAATAGGTCCGCAACGGGACTGGAATGGCCGGGCCGGGCGGATCGCCCGGCCCGGTTTTTGTTTGTTCCCCGGCGCGCGCTCCGGCAAACTGAGGGCTCTGAGGATCGCTCCCGTGTTGCCTTTCCGTTCCGTCGTTTTCGTCGTCATTACTTTGCTTGCGGCGGCCGCGCCATCCCTGCCCGGGGCGACGGCCGAGGGTCCCGCGCGATCGCCCGTTTCCGCAAACGCTCCCGCCGGGTGGGAACGCACCCTCGACGCCGCCTCCCGCTACGTGCGCGGTCGCACGCACATCGAGGCGCTGGCGCGAAATTACCGCGACGCCCTCAAGCGCGTTCAGGAAGAAGCGGGAGCGGCGAAGACCGCGGCCGAGCGCGAAAGCAAGGCGGCCCAGGATCTGCTCGACGCGCTCGGCCCGGCGCAGGCGCGCGAAGGCGCCGAAGTCGCCGCCAAGCGCCGCCAATACACCCGCGACGTCGCCCAGGCCGGGGAACGCCTGGCGCTTGCCGACCTGGCGTTGCGCCGCGCCCGCGAACTGGAAGCCGAGATCGGGGCGCTCGCGCGCGCGAGCATGGTCGAACGCCTGCTCAGCCCGCTGCCGACGCCGTTCGCGCCGGCGGTTGTCGCCAAGGCGGTGCCGGAAGCGGTCACGTTCGCGGCGACCATCCTCCAATCTCCGGCCGAATGGTGGAACCGGTTCGCCGATGCCGACCGGGAGCAAACCCTGCTTTGGCGGGGCCTGTTCGTCGTCGTTCTCGCGTTCGGCGTGGCGGTGGCGGCCCGGCGCGCGCTGCTCGGCCGTTTCGGCCAGGTGGCCGTGACGGGCGAGCCCTCGATCGCGCGGCGCCTGCTCGCGGCGGCGGTGGAGGCGATCGCGCGCGGCTTGGTGCCGGCGGTGCTGCTGGGCGGAGCGCTCGCCTGGGTTTCGCGCGAGGATGCGTTGTTCGGCGGGGTCTTCGGCGCCGTGATCGTCGGCGGTTTGGTCGCCGCGCTGGTGGTGACGATCGTGCCCGCGCTGACGCGGGCGGTGCTCGCGCCGAGTATATCCGTGTGGCGAATCGTCGCGGCGTCCGACGAGCAGGGCCGCGGGCTCGCCCGCCGCGTCGAAATCCTCGCCGCCGTTTTCGCCGCCGATCTGTTCTTCCAGACCGTCGCCCGGTCGGTGCCGATATCGGCGGAGCTGACGTCGCTCTATGTCATCGGGGCCACGGCGGCGGAGGCGATACTGCTTACGGTCGTGGTGGCGCATCCGGTGCTGAAAGGCCGGGGCGGCGGATTGTGGCGGCTCGTGCGCCGGCTGCTGGGCGCGGTGGCGCTGGTTTCGGTCGGCGCCGCGGCCGTCGGCTACGGCTGGCTCGGGCGCTACCTGATCGAGGCCACCCTCTATTCGACCGCGATATTCACGGCCCTGTTCCTGCTGCGCGAACTGGTCGCCGAGGGGATCGACATCCTGCTCGGCTCCGAGATCGCGCGCACGCGCCTCAACGTCTCGTCCAGGACGCTGCAGCGGCTCAAGTTCTGGCTCGCCGCCGGCGTCGATCCGGGCCTCGCGTTGCTCGGCTTGTTCCTGGCGGCGCCGTTCTGGGGATTGCCGTACCGGGACATGATCGATTCGATCGTGGCCGCGGCCAAGGGATTCCGCGTCGGCAACATCACGTTCTCGCCGGTCGCCATCGTCACCGCGCTCGCGGTCTTCTTCCTCGGCATGGCGGTCACGCGCCTGATCCAGCGCAAGCTGATGGACGGCGTGCTGCCGGAAACGCGACTCGACGCCGGAGCGCAGCACTCGTTGACGGCGGGCATCGGGTACGTCGGTTTCATCGTCGCCGTCGCGCTCGCGGTCGCGGTCGCCGGCGTCGACCTGACCAACGTCGCGCTGGTCGCCGGCGCGCTGTCGGTCGGCATCGGCTTCGGCCTGCAGAACATCGTCAACAACTTCGTCTCCGGCCTGACCTTGCTGGTCGAGCGGCCGATCAGCGTCGGCGACTGGGTGGTGATCGGCGCACACGAGGGCCGGGTCAGACGCATCAGCTTCCGCTCGACCGAGATCGAAACCTGGCAACGCGCCTCGGTCATCATTCCCAATGCCGAAATCCTGTCGACGGCGGTGGTCAATTGGACCTTCAACGACCGGACCGGGCGGATCGAGATTCCGGTCGGCGTGGCCTACGGCTCGGACACGACCAAGGTTCGCGACGTGCTCCAAACCTGCGCGCGGGCGCATCCGCGCGTCCTTGCCGATCCGGCGCCGGTCGCGCTGTTCCGCGCCTTCGGCGAATCGAGCCTCAATTTCGAGCTTCGCTGCTTCACCGACAACGTCATGGAGCGGCTCGCCATCACCAGCGACTTGCTGTTCGCCATCGACCGTCGTTTCCGCGAGGAAGGAATCGAAATTCCCTTCCCGCACCAGGTCGTCTATCACATCGACAGGCCGCGGGAAAAGACCTGAGCCTTTCTTACTTCGCGAACGGGGCCATATGCCGGCGCATGAACGCGCTCGCGCGGTGAATCGCGTCGCGCGCGGCGAGGTCGTCGGCGAAGGTGCGGACGTGCCGCTCGCGAAAGTCGAAGCCGCGCCCGACGCCCGGGTAGAGGGCGACCGTCACGTCGCGGCCCTTGGCGCGCATCGCTTCGGCGGCCATCTCGATGTTCCGGCGGCGTTGATATTGCTCCTGGTCGCCGAGCAGAAAAAAGGCCGGGACGGCGAGGTTCTCGGCCTCGGGCGCGAAGCGGTAGACCTGCATCGGCTCGGGCGCGTTGGGGTCCTGCAGGTGGGGGTAGTAGCCGACGTAGCAGGCGATGGCGTTTTCCTGGCGTCGGTGGGTCACGGCCGCCTTGAGCGCGTAGTAGCCGCCGCGCGAAATCGCGTACACGCACGCGCGCGCGGCGGATATGTCCGGTCGCGCGAGCAGGACGTCGAGACCGGCGGCGGTGTCGGCCTCGAGCGCGTAATCGTGCTCGATCGGCATCGCCGGGATGAAGCGCAACTGAAAGAGATCGGGCGCGAGCACGACGAACCCTTGCGCGGCGAGCCGGCGCGCGTGAGCGCGGTTTACATCGTCAAGTCCGCGCCGGCCGTGGACGAACAGCACCGGCGGGTATTTGGCCTCGCCCTTGGGGCGCAGCAGCAGGGCGGCGACCTCTTCGTCTCCGCTCCTATAGGTCAGTTCCCGGCTCTCGACCGGATGCGCCGCCGGCGCGGGCAGGCGGCCCTCCGTCCACCAGGCGTCGTCCCACCACCAGGGCGCTTCGATTTGGCGCGCGGGCGAATCCCCGCGCGGGTCATAGGATGCGCCCCTATCGAGGCGCGTCTGCTGCGCGACGGCGGGAACCGCCGGCAGAAGCGCTAGAGCGGCGAAAACGCCAAGGGCGGCGGCGATCGAGCGATTGGGAAGGCGCATGTTTGGTTACCTGGTGAGGGGGTGGCCGCTTCGGTATATGCGGCGCTGGCCAGTTCGCGCAAGAACGCCCCTGGCCCGCGTGGACGCGAGCGTTTATGGTAGTCTCGTGAAACCCAAGGATTTGACAATAGTGACTCTTTTCCGGATCGGCGCGGCCTGGACGTTGGGTCTTCTGCTGGCGTTGCCGGCGGGCGCGGCCGACATCGTGTCCCATCGCGGCATCTACGACCTGAAGCTTTCGGCCGCTCGGCAGGGCGGCGCGTTCGTCGACGCGCGCGGCGGGCTCGACATGACCATCGAGAAGACCTGCGACGGCTGGCTCTTGACCCAGGACTTAGGCATGGAACTGGCGACCGCGCAGGGCGCGGAAGTGCGCCAGTTGATCCGCTATTCCGGTTGGGAATCCCTCGACGGCCGTCGCTACCGCTTTGTTTCGCGCACCCAAACCGGCGCCGATCAGAAGGAATCGCGCGGCCAGGCCCGCGTTGGGGACAGTGATCTGTCCGGCGAGGCGATTTTCCAGGCGCCCAAGCCGCAAACGGTCAAGTTGCCGCCGGGGACCCGCTTTCCCATCGCCCACGCGGCGTGGTTGATCGACCGCGCGCTGGCGGGCGAGCATCAGGCGCCGAGCGTGGTGTTCGACGGCACCGACGGCGAAGGACCGCAGAACGTGACGGCGTTCATCGGCCGCAAGGTCGGTGCGACCGAGCACGAGTACGGACGGGGCGCGATCGGCGCGCTCGCCCAACGCGATGGCTGGACCATGCGGCTCGCGTTTTTCGCCGAGGGCAGCCGGGACGCCTCGCCCGAATACGAGATGGAGATTTTCCAGCTGGCCAACGGCGTCGCGCCACGCATGGTGGTGGACTACCGCGATTTCTCGGTCGTGCTCGACATTCGCAAGATCGAACCGATCGCGGCGCCGAACTGCTCATGAGGAGGGCGCCGGCCGTGACTACGATCGCTTCGTCCGCCCGATCGATCGCCGTTTTCGGTTTTATCTTGCTTGGCTTCGGCCAAGCCGGCCCGGGACCGGCCGTCGCCAGCGAACCGGCGGGCGGCTTCGTCGGCCTCCAGGTGCAAGGCGTCAATTCGGCGACGATGGCGGCGCTCGGCCTCGATGCCGTCAAGGGAGTGCTGGTGCGCGACGTAGCGGCCGGGGGGCCCGCCGATCTCGCCGGCATTCGTCGCGGCGATCTCCTGCTCAAGCTCGCCGGGCAGGAAATCGACAGCACCGAGCAACTGCTCCAGGTCGTCAACAAGACGACCTCCGACCAGATCGTGCCCGTAAGCGTGTTCCGCGCCGGCAAGACGGTCGAGTTGCGGGTTAAACTCGGCCCGTGGCCCCAGGCGCGGAAGGTGGATCGCGACGCCACCGGCATTCTGCCCGAAGCGGGCCTGACCATGGTCGCGCTTACGCCCAAGATGCGCGACCGGTTTTCGGTGCGCTGGAGTTCGGTCGGCGTTCTGGTGACGCTGGTCGACGAAAGCAAGGTGGCGGGGATCGGGATCAAGCGCGGCGAGATCATCCATCAGATCAACCAGGAAGACATCTGGCTGCCCGATCAGGTCATTGCCCGCTACAAACAAGCCAAGACCGCCAAGCGGCCGAGCTTGCTCCTGTTGATCGAAGGCGCGGAGGGTTTCCGCTACATGACGTTGCCGGTGCGGTGAGGGTCACTTCGCGGCTTTTTGGATTTTATTGACCACCGGCTTCAAGGATTTGAGGTACGCGGCCATCGCCTTGCGGTCGTCGGCGGACAGGCGGCCGGTGCCGTAGCGGATCACCTCGCCCATCAGGCCGCCCGCCACGTCGCCGTCGGGCAGCGTCCCGGTTTCCAGAAAATAGACGAGATCGGTCGTTTTCCAATCGCCGATCCCGGTCTTGGGCTCCGGGGTGATGTTGGGCGCGGGCTTGCCCTCGGCGCCGTCGGCGGAACCCGCCATCCAGCGCGCGCGATCGAGCCCGCCCAGCCGGTCGCGCTGGGTGTGACATTCGGCGCAATGGCCGGCCGCCTCGACCAGGTAACGCCCTCGATTCCACTGGGCGTCGCGTGTGGGATCGGGGATCAGCGGGCCTTCCCGGAAATAGAGCAACTTCCAGACCCGCGCGCCGAGGCGCAGGTTGAACGGAAACGGCACCTGATGGGGTTTGTTCGGTTGCGCGACCGGGGACAGCGTGAAGATGTAGGCCTTGAGGTCGCGCAGGTCCCGGTCGGTCATGCCGGTGAAGGCGGGATAGGGGAAGACCGGAAAATAATGCTCGCCCTGGGGCGAGACGCCCTTGCGCATGGCGCGGATGAAATCGTCGTCGCTCCAGCGGCCGATCCCATGGACCGGATCGGGCGTGATGTTGGGGCCGTAAAACACGCCAAACGGCGTTTCCAACGCCCGGCCGCCCGCGAGCAGCGCGCCCTTGTTCTTAAGATCGGTATGGCAGGAGGTGCAGTTGCCTGCGGCAAACACGGTTTCGCCGCGGCGCGCGGGCGAATCCCCGCGCGCATCCAAAGATACGCCCCTATCGGGGCTCTGGGGATCGCCCGTCTGCGCGCCGGCGCCGCCGCCCGAAAGCACGAACGCCGCCGTCGCCAGCAGGGCGACGGCGGCGCGCGCGCGAGTCATGATCGTCCGGCGGCCTTAGCGCTTGACGCGATAGTCGTCGTGGCAGCCGCCGCAGGTCTTGCCGGTGGCGGTGATCTGGGTCTTGATCGCGTCGACGTTGCCGGCCTTGGCGAGTTCGGCGAGCTTGGCGGTCTCGGTCTTGAACGCGGTCAGCTTGGCCTTGAAGTCGTCCGGCTTGGCCCAGATTTCGGGCTTGGCGTCGGAATTGGGAATGTCCTTGGAGGCGGCCGGGAAGATGTCCTCGGCGATCACCGCGAGCGCGGCGAGATTGGCGGCCTTTTGCGCCATGGCCGGGCCCCACTGGGCCTCGCCCTTGGCGAAGGCGGTGAGCGGCCCCCATTGGAACGCGACCGCGCGCATCACGCCTTGGCGGTACTTGAGCAGGTTGGCGGGGGTGGCCTGGGCGTAGGCCATGCCGGCGCCGAAGGCGATCAGCGCCCCGGCGGCGATCGTGGTCTTGAGCAGGCGAGTCATTGGACGTGTCTCCTCTTGCGATGTTGAGTTTGACGCGACGAACAAGGCACTTCGATCCGAAATCAGGATTTCTTCTTGGCCCGCGCGGCGGCGATCGCCTGCTTAAGGGATTCCTCGTCGGTCGCACCGGGAATCAGCATGTCGCCGACGACGAAACTGGGCGTGCCGCGGATGCGCAGCGCTTCCGCCAGTTCCTGGGTCCGCTCGATATCTTTCAAGACCGACGGGTCCTGCATCTTTTGGCGGACGGCTTCGGGCTTGAGCCCGACCGCCTTGACTTCGTTCATCACGCTGTCCTCGTTGACGGCGCGCGCGGACAGGGCCATCAGCCGGTTGTGCAGGGCGACATATTTGTCGGGGGCGAGCTTGAAAGCGGCGATGGCGGCGCGCGCGGCGAACATGGATTCGGGCCCGAGGACCGGAAATTCCTTGTAGACGAAACGGATGTTGCCGTCGCTTTTCAGGACGTTCTGCACGGTGTCGTGCACGCGCTTGCAGTAACCGCAGCGGTAATCGAAAAACTCGACCAGGGTGACGTCGCCCTTGGCGTTGCCGCCGACCGGCGAAGCCGGATCGCGCTCGATCTCGTCGCGGCGTTTGGCGATGGCGTCGCCCACCCCCTTCGCTTCCTCCGCCTCTTCCTTGGTGCGCAGATTGTTGATCGCTTCGACCAGCACCTCGGGATTTTTGAGCAGGTATTGGCGGACGATGTCCTCGACCTGCTTCTTCTGTTCGGGCGAAAGCGTCTGCCCCCGGGCGACGGACGGGGCCGCGAGCAGCAGGGCGAGAGCCGACGCGGCGACGGCACGGAATATTCGGCTGGGCATGATGGGGGGTCCCGATGAGATACGCTCGGGCGTCACTATGGAGCAAGGGGTGCGGACTGCCAAGTTCCGCCCTGTCCGTCCGGTCTTCACGAATATGTGACCCGGTTCAACGGGACAAGCGGATGCCCGAAACGTGGGCGGCCGGGGCATTCCCGGGCGCCGGCGCCACGGCCAGACCTATAAAGACGACGCGCACGCGCAAGGGGTCGTCGCCGGGCCACAGATCGCGATAGATCCGTTGCAAATCCACCGTCTCGAACCACCACTTGCCGGCGTTCTCGCGCCCGCCGCGCGCGATGTAGAGCGGCGCGCGCGGCTCGGACGCTTCGGGTTTGAGCACGGTTCCGCGCCGCAGCGCGCTGTCGGCCCAAGCGATGGCGAAGGAACGGTCGTGAGGCGGCAGCGCGCCGCCGACGGGAGCGGAAGCGAAGCCCGCACCCTTCGCGCCGCCTTGGAATCCGACAACGAGGCGGACAGGGTGGAGACCGTCACCGTGGAAATCTACGTTCCACGACCAGCTCAGATCGGGCGTCATGAACGCCGGTGCGTCGATCCGCCGGGCGAGCAGAAAGCCGCGGTCGCCGGGAACCAGCCGCAACGCCGGAACGCCGTCGATCTCGACCACTCGCGCCTGGCCGGGGGTGACCTTGCCCTCGCTGACCCAATCGCCGGGTAGGCCGGCCGCGACCAGGTCCGGCGTGGGACCGAGAACGTCGAGCTTGCCTTCGATATCGATTCCGGCACGCGGGGCGGCGCAGCCGACAAGGACAAGCGACAAGACGGACACCGCGGCGCGCGCGGCCGGCGTCATTTGCGCTCCCGGGCGGATTCGAGGATGTCCTGGGCCTGAAGCCAGCCGGGCGAGCCGCGCGGCAGGAGTTGCTCGGCGCGGCCGGCGTGGTAACGGGCTTCGTTCTTGCGGTTGAGCAACATCGCTTCCTCGGCGAGCGCAAGCGAGCTTTCCGCCATTTCGCCCTTGCGGCCATGGGCGATGGCCAGCTGGCGCCAATAGAACGGTTGCGCGCGGTCTTCGCGCAGCGCCGCGTTCAGGTTCGCGATGGCCGGCTCCAGCAGGGCTGGGTCCTGAGATTCGATCTGCACACGGGCAAGGTCGGCCTTGAGCAGGCCCGAATCCGGCAGCAACCGCACGGCAGTCTGATAAGGACCGACCGCTTCCGCGACACGGCCGTTTTCGAACAGCATCTGGCCCTTGAGTTCGCTGAAATACGGATCGTCGGGATGTTCGCGGATCAGCTCGTCGATCAGCGGGAGCGCCTTGTCCAGTTGCGGCACGCGATAATAGGCAATGGCGCGGGCGTAACGGGCAGGGGCGCTTTTGTCCCGTTCGGGATACTGGCGGAGCGTGTGGCCGAGCGGATTGAGAAAGGCATAAAGCTTGGCCTTCATGCGCTGATGCATGTTTTCGAACGTGACCGACAGCGGAACCGCCGAGTAGGGCGAAGCGGCGACGTGCTGAAGCATGACCTCGATGCGCTCGCGGCTCAAGGGGTGGGTGCGGAGATACGGGTCTTGTCGGTCGGGGGTGCGCGGGTCCTGCTTCTCGAGCACTCGCATGAATTCGAGCAAGCCTTGCGCCGACTGGCGGGTCTGATCCAGGAATTGGAGCGCGGCGGCGTCGGCCGCCGATTCCTGGGTCCGGGTGAAGGCGAGAAAGCCGCGCATCGCCGTGCTCGCGCCGCCCATCATGACCGCCGCCCCCGCGTCGCCGCGCCCGGTGGTGACCGCCGCCGCGCCGCCAAGGATCAAGGCGAGAATTTGCTGGGCCGAGGCCCTGCGCATCTCGTCTTCCATTTTGGAGAGGTGCCCGCCCGAGATGTGGCCGACTTCGTGGGCTATCACGCCGATCAGTTGCCCCGAATGCGCGCTTTGCAGAATCAGCCCGGTGTTGATGAACAGGCGCTGGCCGCCGGCGACGAAGGCGTTGAGGGCGCGGTCGTTGACGAGATGGATGCGAACGTCGTCCGGGTTAAGCCCGGCGGCCTGGAACAGTGGCGTCGCATAGGCGCGGATGATATTTTCGGTTTCGGCGTCCCGGATCAGGGACAGCTTGCCCGACTGGGCCAAGGCCGGCTGGACGGTACCGATAAATGCGAGAACGGCGGCGCCGGCGGCGAGAATCGGAACGGGAATGCGTATCGGCAAGGACGGTTCACCGGTGTTGGGACGCGAAAAAGGTAGTAAGCCGAGCCCCCGGCGTCAATTGACGGTGCCGGCTTTTACGTTGGCCTTTGCGGCGGTCGTCGTTTTGGGGGGGTGCGCCGGCAAGCCGGACGAATCCAAGCGCGGCACCGTCGGTTTTGTGCAGGGTTTTCTCGGCGGCGTGGTCGCCGACGAGCCGCGCGCGGCACTGACCGGCCGTGAAATCCTATCGGTCGGGGGCTCTGCCGCCGATGCGGCGGTGGCGACGTATTTCGCGCTTGCCGTCACGCTGCCCTCGACGGCGACGCTCGGCGGCGGCGGTATCTGCCTGGTGCACGACCCGGCCAAGAACAAAGATAAGGCGTCGATGCTCGATTTCGTCGCGCCCGCCTCCAAGGCGTCGGCGGGATCGGGCACGACGGCGGTGCCGATGAACACGCGCGGGTTCTTCATGCTTCATGCCCGACACGGTCGGTTGAAATGGGAGCAACTCGCGGCTCCGGCGGTGAACATGGCCCGCTTTGGCGTGCCGCTGCCGCGGGCGTTGGCGCGGGATATGGCGTCGGCGGGCAGTCCGCTCGCCCGGGACGGGGAGGCGCGGCGGATTTTCGGCCGCGCCGACGGCGCGGTCCTTCTCGGCGAGGGCGACCGGCTGATCCAAGTCGATCTTGCGGCGACGCTGGATCGCATCCGCACCCAAGGTCCCGGCGACCTGTATGCCGGCGCCGGCGCGCGCAGGCTGGCCGAAACCTATCGCGCCGCCGGGTATGCGCTCGACCGGGACGAGTTGCGGGATGCCGTCCCGACGTGGCGCGAGCCGGCGGCGTTCCCGATCGAAAGCCAGGGCCGGCGCGCGCTCGCTTATTTCACCGTCGCCCCGGCGCTGGCCGGTTCGGCCGCGGGACGGATTGTCGCCCAGCTCGCCGACAAGGATCGTTACGCCCGCGCCGGGGACGGCGAACGCGTGCCGTTGTTCCTCGACGCCGCCCGCCGCGCCTTGGCCGAATTTCCGGCGGCGGCGGGGCCGGCGCAAGGTTCGTCGGCGACCGCGTTTGTCGCCGCCGACCGCGATGGCCAGGTGGTTGCCTGCGCGGTGACGCCGCACCGGCCGTTCGGCGTGGGCCGCGTCGCGCCCGGCACCGGCATTCTGATCGCGGCGCCTCCGTCGCCCGGCGGGGATGGGCTCGCCGCGACCATCGTCAACGACCGGCGCGGCGACGGCGTGCTGTTTGCCGCCGCGGCGGGCGGCGCCTCGTCGGCGACCGCGATCGCGCAAGTCGCGGCGCACACCATGTTCGCGGGCCGTCTGCTCGAGGACGCGCTCGCCGAGGCGCGGCTGTACCCGACGGGGACGGCCGGCATCGCCGGTCACGATGGGGTGGTCAACGCGCTTGCCTGTCCGGGCGGCCTGCGCGACGATCCGGGGTCGTGCTCGCTTCGGCCCGACCCGCGCGGTCTTGGCCTCGCGGCGACGGCGAACTGACCGATGACGCTCAAAAGTTCGCGCCGCGGCGGGGTACCCCCCTTTATCGTCATGGACGTGATGCGCGAGGCCAACGCCCGCGCGGCGGCGGGCGAATCGGTCCTGCACCTGGAGGTCGGCCAGCCGTCGACGCCGGCGCCGAAAGGCGTGGTGGAGGCCGCCCGCCGCGCGCTGGCGGAGAATCGTCTCGGCTACACCGAAGCGTTCGGCCTGCCGGAATTGCGCGAGCGCATCGTCCGGCATTACCGGAACGCCTACGGGGTCGAGGTGCCCACGACGCGCGTCGTCGTCACCACCGGCTCGTCGAGCGGGTTCGTGCTCGCCTTTCTCGCCGCCTTCGACGTGGGCGACCGGGTGGCTCTGGCGGTGCCGGGCTATCCGGCCTACCGCAATATTCTCGCGGCGCTCGGGATCGAGCCGGTGCTGGTCGAAACCGGCCCCGGGGACCGCTTTCAGCCGACGCCCGAGGTCCTGGATCGCCTCGCCGGCCGGCTCGACGGCCTGATCGTGGCGAGCCCGGCCAACCCGACCGGCAGCATGATCCCGCGCGGCGACCTGGAGCGGCTGGCGGCGCATTGCCGGGTGCGCGGCATCCGGCTGGTGTCGGACGAGATTTATCACGGCATCGTCTTCGGCCCGGCGGCCGAAACGGCGCTCGCGTTCGACCCCGAAGCCATCGTCATCAACAGTTTTTCGAAATACTATTCGATGACCGGCTGGCGGCTCGGCTGGATGGTGGTGCCGGAATCGCTCGCGCGCGCGGTCGAATGCCTGACGCAGAATCTCTACATCTCGCCGCCGACACTGTCGCAAATCGCGGGCATCGCCGCGTTCGACTGCGCGGTCGAACTCGACGCCAACGTCGCGCGCTACGCCGAAAACCGCCGGTTGCTGCTGGCCGAACTGCCCAAGGCCGGGTTCGACAAATTCGCGCCCGCCGACGGCGCGTTCTATCTCTACGCCGACGTCGGCGATCTCACCAACGACAGCGCCGAATTCTGCCGGCGGATGTTGGCGGAAACCGGCGTCGCCGCGACGCCGGGACTCGATTTCGATCCGGGGCGGGGCAATCGCTTTGTGCGTTTTTCGATCGCGGGCGCGACCGCGGATATGGCCGAAGCGGCGCGGCGCCTCGTCGCTTGGCGTCGGTAATCGTCCGGAAAACCCCATCGTTCAATGGACGACTTTCGTGGTGGCGTCGGATCGCCCGGGATGCTAGGATTTTGTCATGGGGGAAGTTCCGCGAACCGTTGTCGAATTGCCCGAGTTCGTCACCTTCGCGAAACACCACCTGACAGAGGACGAGCGAACGGCGCTCGTCGTTCACCTCGCGCTCAACCCTTCGGACGGCATTCTTCTCCGGGGAAGCGGCGGCCTGCGAAAGCTTCGGTGGGCCGCCAAGGGCAAAGGCAAGAGCGGCGGGGTGCGGGTGGTCCACTATTTCGGCGGTGAAGATTTGCCGGTGTTCCTAATCAACGGCTTCGCCAAGAGCGAGATGGAAAACATAGGCGCGGCGGCCCGCAACATGTACCGCAAACTGCTACCGTTGCTGGTTCGGGCATATAGGGAACGAAAGTAATGAAGCGGAAAAAGCTCAATAAAACTGAATCCAGTATTCTCCGGGGTATGAAGCAGGCCCTGGCCTACGCCCGAGGCGACAAGCGGGGAAGCGTCACGCACATCATCAAAGTTCCTCAGGTTGATGTTCGTGCGGCACGCCGGAAACTCGGCATGACCCAAAAGGATTTTGCCCTGAGCTTCGGCGTTAGCCTGGATACCCTGCGTAATTGGGAGCAGGGCCGCCGCCGTCCCGAAGGCTCGGCTCGGGTGCTGCTCGCCGTGATCGAGCGTGATCCCACGGCCGTGCTCAAGGCGGTGCGTGACGCGGCATGAGGATGACGGCGCCTTCATCCCCGCTGTGCGGATTTTTCCTCTTTGTGAGGGTGAGGAGCAATCGCGGCATATGACACATGAATTTATCGAAAAACTCGCCGATCCCATCCAGATCAAGCAAGTGATGGCGAATGCTCTCCGAAAGGGCGACGCCGAAGCTTACAATCGTGCGTTCCGACGGTTTTGTTCCGTGACGGGCGCGACCCACGACGATCCTGACGATTCTTTGGTTCGAGCCTTTTGGGAAACTCTCGCGGCCTACGAGATGCTCTTGGCCGAAAAGCATGGACGGACTCAACCGGCCGGCTATACGCGCCGGAAAGTCAAGGAACAAGGAGTTCTGAGGTGCTTAGTGGATTGGGCGAATGCGACCGGACCCACCGTGGGGTTCAATTTGCTGGTCGAAAAAGGAATGTGGGAACTTACCGGCGAAGCCCTTGTACTCCGATACGCGGATCGATTTGACGGCAATACAGTCTCCAACGCGCGAAAGCGCCTCGAAAAGGCCGGCGTCCGAGCCTGAGCCGAACAGGAATAACCAAGGCCTTTCCCACCAAATCCGAACGCCTCGAAGACATAGCTGAAGCGGCGCGCCACCTCGTCGGCTGGCGGGAATAGATTCCGGCCGCCGCGCGGCTTATCAGCCGCGACGCCACCAGCCGAGCTTGGCTGGCGCGCCCTCGGTCTTGCCGACCTCGACAATCTCGGTCTTGCTCGCGCGCAGACGGCGTTCCCGCTCCTCGGGCGTTTCCTCGGGCGTCGCCGGGGCGGGCGCTTCGGCCCTGGGTTCCGGCGCGGGCGGTTCCGAAACGAACGGTTCCGGCGCCCGTGTTGTCTGTGCGGTCGGTTCGTCATGCGAACGCATGTCCACCGGCGCGACGTGCGAAGGCGTGACGCGCGGCGGCGGAGTTTCGGCTTCCTCGCGCTCGGTGTCCGGCTCGTAGCGTCCGAAGCGCGGCCCGTCGAGGAACGCGATTCCGGCTTCCGCCGGCGTGGTCACGCGGAATTCGCGGCGCGGGCCGCCCTCCTGGAACCGTTCGGGCCGGGGCCGTTCCGGCTTGGTCTCGGGCTGGCCTTCGGCTTGGCGCGGTTCGGCCGGACCGGCGAAATCGGCGGTCTCGCCGTGGCGATGGCGATTGCGTCCGCCGCGCCGTCCGCGCCGGCGCCGGCGCCGCCGGCCCTCGTGCGGCTGGCCGTCGGGGCCGGTCTCGAAACCGCCCCGGCTCTCGGCTTCGTCCGGTTGCCGCTCGGCGCCCGGTTCGGATTCCGAGGCTTGGAGTTGCGCCGGTTGTTCTTCGCCCGGGCCGACCGGGGCATCGGGCTGCGGCGCGCCTAGGGGATAGGTAGCGTCTTCGGCTATCTGCTCCGGCGCGTGCACGCGATCCTCATACGCGCGCGGGGATTCTTCGGTTCGCCCGCCTGTCGGTGGGACCGCGCGGTCCTGGCCGCGTCCTCGGCGTCCGCGCCGGCGGCGCCGGCGGCGGCCGTCGCCGCCCGAACGAGCGGCGTCGTCGGCGACTGGCGTCTCGATCTCGGCGACAGCCTCGCCCTCGGCCGGCGCGATCTCCTCTTCGACCGGAATGTCGTCGCCCTCCTCGGGCTCCGGCATCGGCGCGCTGACCGGCGCCACGATCACCGGCGGGCCGCTCCGCGCCTTGGTGCGGTCGATGCGGTGGGCGGGCGGCACCAGAGTGTCGTCGGCGGCGAGCATGACGCGGAACGCGAAGCGCCGCTCCAGCTCGCTCAACGCCGCGCGCTTGTGGTTGAGGATGAACAGCACGATCGGCGTCGCGGCGTGGACGACGATCTCCTCGGCGCGGCCGCGCGCGCCTTCGTCCTCGATCGCGCGCAGGATCGCCAACGCCGACGTGTCGGTCGCGCGCCTGACGCCGGTGCCGCCGCAATAGGGGCAGGGCACCGAGCTGGTCTCGATCAGGCTCGGGCGCAGCCGTTGGCGCGACATTTCGAGCAGGCCGAAGTGGCTGATGCGCCCGATTTGGATGCGCGCGCGGTCATGGCGCATCGCTTCCTTGAGGCGGCGCTCGACCTGGTTCTGATTGCGGCTGCTTTCCATGTCGATGAAGTCGATGACGATCAGGCCGGCCAGGTCGCGCAGCCGCAACTGGCGCGCGATTTCGTCGGCCGCCTCCAGGTTGGTGCGGAACGCGGTTTCCTCGATGTGGCGTTCGCGGGTGGCGCGCCCCGAGTTGACGTCGATCGACACCAGCGCCTCGGTCTGGTTGATGACGATGTAGCCGCCCGAGCGAAGTTGAACCTGCGGGCTGTGGATGGTGGCGAGCTGATCCTCGATTTGGTAGCGCCGCAGCAGCGCCACCGACGGGTCGGTATAAAGCTGGACCCGTTTGACGTGGCTCGGCACCAGAAGTTTCATCAGGTCGCGCGCCTGGCGGTAGCCGTCCTCGCCGGCGACGATCACCTCGTCGATGTCGTCGCTGTAGAGGTCCCGGATCGCCCGCTTGATGATGCTGCCTTCCTCGTAGACCAGCGCCGGCGCGATTGATTCGAGCGTGCGCTCGCGCACCTCGGCCCAGGTCCGCATCAGGTATTCGAAGTCGCGGTGGATCTCGGTCTTCGACCGCTCCGCGCCGGCGGTGCGGACGATCACCGCCATGCCGTCGGGAATGTCGAGTTCGTCGACCACCGATTTCAGCCGCTGACGGTCGGCGCCGCCCGCGATCTTGCGCGAAATGCCGCCGCCGCGCGCGGTGTTGGGCATCAGCACGCAGTAGCGCCCGGCGAGGGAAAGATACGTGGTCAGCGCCGCGCCCTTGGTGCCGCGCTCTTCCTTGACCACCTGCACGAGCAGGATCTGGCGCCGTTTGATGACTTCCTGAATTTTGTAATGGCGCCGCCGTCGCGCGGGCGACGGGCGGCGGACTTCGAGATCGTCGTCGGAATCGCCGCCCAGCACCTCGACCGGCGCCGGCTTCGGGGCTTCGCCTTCGTCGGGGGGCGGGGAAAGCGCCTCGCCGGCGGGAACCTCCGTGCCGGGCGCGGGCCCGGCGATGTCCTCGGCAACGTCTCCGACGATATTTTCCGGGGCGCCTTCGGCCCGCTCCGCCTCGACCGCGGTTATATCGCCGGGGGGCATCTCGACCGGCGCCGTCTCGATGGGAGCGATGTCGACGGGGGCGATCTCCGATCCTTCCTCCGGAATCTCCTCGGCAACCGACTCCGCGCCCGGGGCCTCTTCGCCGAATTCCTCGCCGGACGGCTCGCGCCCGGCGCGCGCACCCTCGGCGCGTTCGGCCCGGCTCGCGGCGGCGTCCTCGGCGATGAGTGCTTGGCGGTCCTCGACCGGGATCTGATAGTAATCGGGATGGATTTCGTTGAAAGCGAGGAACCCGTGGCGGTTCCCGCCGTAGTCGACGAACGCGGCCTGGAGCGAGGGTTCGACCCTCGTCACCTTCGCCAGATAGATGTTGCCGCGGAGCTGTTTGCGTGATGCAACCTCGACGTCAAAGTCCTCGAGCCGTGTTCCGCTGACGACCACCACCCGGGTTTCCTCCGGGTGGGCGGCGTCGATGAGCATTTTTTTGGTCATTGGTGTTGAAACTCCGACGCGCCGCCGCCCTCGGGATCGACGCGTCGATACCGGGGCGGACGGGGCGAATGGGTGAGTGGGGAGTGGTACCGGCCGATCCGGCGCCGAAGGCCCAGAGCGGGAATCCCCGCCTGACGGGCGATGTCGGCCGCGCGGCTCGAACCAGCATGGAAAACCTCTAGACTTTCGCGGATTGGGCCGTCCGGGGTCCGCGCGGATGTCGCGCAAACTTCCCCGGCCCAAGGCCGCCCTTCCAGCGCCATCTCGATGCGGCGATCTTCGCTCGACAAGGGGCGCTTTGGTGAGCGCGGCTCCAGTTAACATAATGGCAGGATTCGTGATCCACAATGTTAATGTTCCCGCCGTCGTTCCTCCGGGGCTAACCCATCGGAATCCAAGGAGGATCCGCTGTCGGGCGGGGGATGCGCATTGCGGCGCGGCACGGGTGAGGGATATATTTGGCGTCTTCGATGGGCGTTCGATACAACCTATGGCATAGCATGGACCGATTCCGGACCCTATCGGCTGTCGCCCTAATGGCCGTCGCGGGCGCGTGGTTCGCGCTGTCGGTACCGCTCGTTCGGGAAATGGGAGACCCGGGCGGGGGCGCCCTCGCCGCAGAACCGGCTAAGCCGCTGGTCGACGACATCCGCGCCGCCGATCACGGCGGCCGCACCCGCGTCGTCCTGTCGCTCGACCGTTCGGTCGACTTCACCGTTTTTCCGCTTGCCGATCCGTACCGGGTGGTGATCGATCTGCCCGAGGTCGGCTGGCGGCTTCCATCGCAGCCGCTGCCGGCCGGGATCGGCCTGATGGAGCGCCTGCGCTACGGGCTCTTTCAGCCGGGCACCACGCGGGTGGTGCTCGACATGAAGGGCCCGGTGGCGATCGCCAATGCCTTTTGGCTGGAGGCGGACGCGCAGGGACGGCATCGTTTGGTGGTGGATATCGGCGCCGCGTCGCGCGACGCGATGATCGCGGGCCTGCGCGACGGCGTGGTGAAGGTCGCCGCCGGCGGCGGCGCCAAAGCCGCGCCCGTTCCGGAGGCCACCCGTCGGCTATCGGCGCTGACCCCGCCGCCGGCGCTCACGCCGCCGGTTGCCAATGGGGACTCCGCCGCGCGGCCGAAATCGCCGCCGCCGACCTCCGCCGCTCAACCGCCCGTCGTCGAACCGGTGGCGGCGCCCGCCGACAGCGGCGAAGAGGACGCATCCGACAGGATCGCGGCTCTCGCCGTTCCCGCGACGGAACCGGAAGCGGCTCCCTTCGGCGCGCCGCCGCGCAAACCGCCGGCCCGGCGGCTCGGCGGCAAGCGCGTCATCGTCATCGACCCCGGCCACGGCGGGCTCGACCCCGGCACCGTCGGCGCCAACGGCACCCATGAAAAGCACGTCACCTTGGCCATGGCCAAGGAACTCAAGCGCCAGCTTGAGCAGACCGGGCGTTACAAGGTTGTCTTGACGCGCGACCGCGACATCTTTCTCCGCCTGCGTGACCGGGTCGCGATCGCGCGCGAGGCGGGCGCCGATCTGTTCATGTCGATCCACGCCGACAGCATCGCCGACGGCGCGGCGCGCGGGCCTTCGGTCTACACGCTGTCGGAAAAGGCGTCCGACCGCGAGGCGGCCGAACTGGCGGAAAAGGAAAACAAGGCCGACGTCATCGCCGGCATTGACCTGAGCCATGAAACCCCCGAAGTGGGCTCGATCCTGATCGACCTCGCCCAGCGCGAAACCATGAACCGTTCCGCCCACTTCGCCGCCGGGATGATCGGCGAGATCCGCAAGGAGACGGCGGTGCTGCGCAATACCCACCGCTTCGCCGGATTCGCCGTGCTCAAGGCGCCCGACGTGCCCTCGGTCCTGGTCGAGCTCGGCTTTCTCTCCAACCCTTCGGATGAAAAGGCGCTCTTGAACCGCGCCTACCGGGCCAAGCTGGCCCAGGCGATCGTGCGCGCGACCGACCGCTTCTTCACCCGGGTCGAGGAAGCGAAGCGCTGACCCGCGCGCGTTGACGTTTTGTTAGGAAATTCCGGCTACTTCTGGCTTCGGCGCCCGTCGGAGGGCGCCAGACGGAGGACGCCAGAATGGCCAGATATCCTTTCGTGGTGGGCTTGCGCACCGCGCGGCCCGTCGAGCGCATCGAGCAATGGCTGCTCGCCCGTTGCCGGGGCAAGTGGCACGTGCGGCTTGAGGAAATCGCCTCCGATCTTTCCCACAAATACCTGATTGTCTCATTCGAGCGGGCCGACGACCGCGTCCAATTCCGTCAGGCGTTCGCTAAGGCAAACGCCGCCGCCCAGACCGCCGCGGCGCAAGCCGTTACCGACCCGGCCGAGACGGCCGCTGATAAAACCGCCGCCGCCTGAGGCGAGTCTACTCCGCGAACAGGTGAACGGGCGGAGCCAGCCCCCGCGCCACCAGCGCTTTCGCCACCACGGAGCGATGGCAGCGCGCGGGATCGCGCTCGTAGCACATCAGGGCGACCGCGCCTTTGCGCGCGAGATCGACGATGCGGGCGAGGCCCTTTTGCCCGTCGGCGCCGGCGATTTGCGCCGCCATGTGCGTCCGGTAAGTGGCGTCGTCGCCGGCCTTGGCTGCTTCTCGTCCTTCATTCGGATTGCCCAGCGCGCGGATGTGGACATAGCCGATTCCGGCCGCGAGCAGGCTTCGACGTAGCGCGTCGCGGCGAAACTCCGGGCGCTGCGACCACGGGTGGCTGCGGACGTCGATCAATGTTGCGACGCCGGCCGATCGCAACGCCTGGACGAACCCCGCCAACGCGGCTTTCTCGTAGCCGATCGTGCACAGTGCGCCGGGGCTCAAGGCGCAACGTAGCGGACGCCGGCGCGACCCTCGAAATCCGCGTCCTGGGTCCAGAAAATCGCCCCGACCGCGCGCGCCGTCGCCAGCATCACGCTGTCGGCGAGCGGCAGCCGTTCGACGACACTGAGTCGCGCGGCGGCGAGCGCGAGGGTTGCATCCAAATCGACGACCCGCCCCTGATGCATGAGCGCGACCGCCTGGAGGGCCGGGGGATCGCCGCGCTGTTGCAAGACGCGCTTGAAGACCTCGAACAAGCTCAAGGTCGGGACAACGAGCCGGGACGGGTCCTCGATCGCCGGCGCGAAAAACCCCGCGTTTTTCCCGTCGGCGAAATATTCGAGCCAGCCCGAGGAATCGACGACGTTCATATCCGGTCCCGCTCGCGCTCGACGGTCGTGTCGATCCCGCCGAGGAAGCCCCTGAGTTCCCTGGCTCGGCGAACGGGAATCAACTCGATGCGGTCGCCGTAGGCGATCGCCTGGAACTTCTGCCCCGCCCGCACGCGCAGGCGCTCGCGGATCGCTTTCGGAATCACCACCTGGAACTTGGGCGACAGGGTCACGGTTTCCATGCCTTTTCTCCATCGATACGATAATCGTATTACGAAAGTTATATCGATCATACGGAACCGGTCAAGGCGCGATGGCCCCGCCGCCGCGAGGGGTTTGCCGCGCTTGACCGCCTCGCGGCCCGGGTCCACATTGTAAGGCAAGTTCCTGGGGGAGCCCCATCCCGATGTCGGGGCTGAGAGACCGCTAGAAGCGGGATACCCCAGAACCTGATCCGGGTCATGCCGGCGTAGGGAACGGAACGCGCGCCAAGCCCACTTGCGCCAAGCCCTTCGGGGCCGAACTCCCTCCCGTCGCCGCCGATCCGTTTGTCGGAGTCCGAAGGAGTCCGCGCCATGAACGTCATCGCTAAGCCGCCACGCATTTCCGTGACCACCGGGCCGCTGCCCGCCTCGCGCAAAATCTTTGTGCCGGGCGAACGCCATCCCCATATCCGCGTGCCGATGCGCGAGATTTCCGTGCACCCCTCGGCGGGCGAGCCGCCCTTGGTGGTCTACGACACCACCGGCCCCTACACCGACCCCGAGGCCAAGATCGACATCCAAAAAGGCCTGCCGCGCATCCGCTCGCCCTGGATCAAGGCGCGGGGCGACGTGGAGGACTACGACGGCCGCACGGTCCGACCCGAAGACAACGGCAACGTCGCCGCCGACAAACTGGCGCCCGAATTTCCGGTCCGCCACCGTCCCTTGCGTGCGAAAGCGGGCAAGGCGGTGACGCAGATGGCCTATGCGCGCGCCGGCATCGTCACGCCCGAGATGGAATTCGTCGCCATCCGCGAAAACGAACTGCGCGCGAGGGATCCCAAGGCCGCGCACGCCGCCATCGCGGCGGGCCAGAGCTTCGGCGCCGCGATCCCCGACTACGTCACGCCCGACCCCGTGCGCGACGAAATCGCGCGCGGGCGCGCCATCATTCCGGTCAACGTCAACCACCCGGAGCAGGAGCCGGTCGTCCTCGGGCGCAACTTCCTGGTCAAGATCAACGCCAACATCGGCAATTCCGCCGTCACCTCCTCGGTCGCCGAGGAGGTGGACAAGATGGTGTGGGCGATCCGCTGGGGCGCCGATACGGTGATGGACCTCTCGACCGGGCGCAACATCCACAACATCCGCGAATGGATCATCCGCAATGCGCCGGTGCCGATCGGCACGGTGCCGATCTACCAGGCCCTCGAAAAGGTCGCGCGGCCCGAGGAACTGACTTGGGAGATTTTCCGCGACACCATCGTCGAGCAGTGCGAGCAGGGGGTGGACTATTTCACCATCCACGCGGGGGTGCGGCTCCGCCATATTCCGCTCGCGGCGAAGCGCGTCACCGGCATCGTGTCGCGCGGCGGCTCGATCATGGCCAAGTGGTGCTTGGCGCACCACAAGGAGAATTTCCTCTACGAGAACTTCGAGGAACTGTGCGATATCCTCCGCGCCTACGACGTGGCGTTTTCGCTCGGCGACGGGCTCAGGCCCGGCTCGACCGCGGACGCCAACGACGCGGCCCAGTTCGCCGAGCTGGAGACGCTGGGCGAATTGACCCAGATCGCCTGGAAAAAAGACGTGCAGGTGATGATCGAGGGGCCCGGCCACGTCCCCATGCACAAGATCAAGATCAACGTCGAAAAGCAGATCAAACTGTGCGGCGAGGCGCCGTTCTACACGCTGGGTCCGCTGGTCACCGACATCGCTCCCGGCCACGATCATCTGGTCAGCGCCATCGGCGCCGCCATGATCGGCTGGTATGGCACCTCCATGCTCTGCTACGTGACGCCGAAGGAGCATCTCGGCCTTCCCGACCGCAACGACGTCAAGGCGGGCGTGATCGCCTACAAGGTCGCGGCGCACGCCGCCGATCTCGCCAAAGGCCACCCCGGGGCGTCGCGCCGCGACGACGCGCTTTCCCGCGCGCGCTTCGAGTTCCGCTGGGAAGATCAGTTCAACCTCGGGCTCGACCCCGAAACCGCCAAGGACTTCCACGACAAGACGCTGCCCAAGGAAGCGCACAAGACCGCGCACTTCTGCTCCATGTGCGGCCCCAAGTTCTGCGCCATGGAAATCACCCAGCAGCTTAAGGACGTCACACCGGAAGCGCAAAAAGGCATGGCCGAAATGAGCGAAAAATTCCGCGCCGGCGGCGGCGAGATTTATAAAGAGGAGTTCGCGAAATAACTCCCGACATGCCCCGCAACGCCAGCGCGCCGCCGCGCGCCTATCTCTCCTGGAGTTCGGGCAAGGACAGCGCCTTTTCCCTATACGAGGCGCGCCGGCTGGGCTTGGCCGACGTGATGGGCGTGCTGACCACCTACAACGAGGCCTACGACCGGGTCGCCATGCACGGCGTCCGCCTCGAACTGCTCGATCGCCAGATCGCGGCGCTGGGCCTGCCCGCGCTCAAGATCGCGCTCCCCAACCCATGCCCGAACGAGGTCTACGAAGCGCGCATGAAGGATGCGTGCGCGGTCATCAAGGGCGAAGGCATCGAGCACGTCGTCTTCGGCGATCTGTTCCTGGAGGACATCCGCGCCTATCGCGAGGAAAAGCTGGCGGCGGTCGGCATGCGCGCGCTGTTTCCGCTCTGGCTACGCAACACCGCCGATCTCGCGCGCGCCATGATCGCCTCCGGAATGGTCGCGCACATCACGTGCCTCGATCCGAAAAAACTCGACCGCCGCTTCGCCGGGCGCCGGTTCGACGAATCGCTGCTCGCCGAGTTGCCGTCGGGCGTCGACCCCTGCGGCGAGAACGGGGAGTTCCATACGGTGGTGACGGCGGGGCCGATGTTCCGCGCGCCCATTGCCGTGAAGGTCGGCGAAACGGTCGAGCGCGAAGGGTTCGTCTTTACCGACGTGATTCCGGTTAATTAGGACATATAACCTATAACGTGCGGGAGTTGCGGGCGCCCCCCTGCCGTCGTGGCGGGGGATGGCGTAAGGTTCGCCCCCCTGTTATGCACGCATCCGCCATGCCCAACCCTTCGCCGCACGACCTCGCCCACGACCCCACCCACGATCCCCACGCCGACCGGGTCCTGATCCTCGATTTCGGCTCGCAGGTGACGCAGCTGATCGCCAGGCGCGTCCGCGAATCCGGCGTCTATTGCGAAATCCATCCCTTCAACCGGGCGACCGCCGAATCGATCGAGGCCTTCCGGCCGAAAGGCGTGATCCTTTCGGGCGGCCCCGCCTCGGTCGTCGATATGGGAACGCCGCGCGCCCCCGACGGCCTTTTCGCCATGAATCTCCCCGTGCTCGGCATCTGCTACGGCCAGATGACCATGGTCGCGCAACTGGGCGGCAAGGTCGAAAGCGGCCACACCCGCGAATTCGGCCGCGCCTACGTCGAGGTCACGGACGACTGCGAACTGTTCCGGGGCGTCTGGAAAGTGGGCGGGCGCGAGCAGGTGTGGATGAGCCACGGCGACCGGGTGACGGAACTGCCCAAGGGCTTCCGCGTGGTGGGGATGAGCGAGGGCGCGCCGTTCGCGGTGATCGCCGACGACGCGCGCCGGCTTTACGGCGTCATGTTCCACCCCGAGGTCGCGCACACCCCCCACGGCGCCAAGCTGATCGAAAATTTCACCCACCGGGTCGCGGGCTGCAAGGGCGAATGGACCATGGCCGCGTTCCGCGCCCAGGAAATCGCCAAGGTCCGCGCCCAGGTGGGCACGGGGAAAGTCATCTGCGGGCTTTCGGGCGGGGTCGATTCCTCGGTGGTCGCCGCGCTGCTGCACGAGGCGATCGGCGCGCAACTCACCTGCGTCTTCGTCGATACCGGCCTGATGCGCGCGGGCGAGGCGGACGAAGTGGTCGGGCTCTTTCGCGACCACTACAACATCCCGTTGGTCCACAAGGACGCATCCGATTTGTTCCTGGGCAAGCTCGAAGGCGTCGCCGATCCGGAAACCAAGCGCAAGATCATCGGCGCCACCTTCATCGACGTGTTCGAGGCCGAGGCCAAGAAGGTCGGCGGCGCCCGGTTTCTCGCGCAAGGAACGCTCTATCCGGACGTGATCGAATCGGTTTCCTTCATCGGCGGGCCCAGCGTCACCATCAAGTCGCACCACAACGTCGGCGGCCTGCCCGAACGCATGAATTTGAAACTGGTCGAGCCCTTGCGTGAGCTGTTCAAGGACGAAGTGCGCGCCCTCGGGCGCGAGTTGGGGCTGCCCGAACGTTTCGTCGGGCGCCATCCGTTCCCCGGGCCCGGGCTCGCCATCCGCCTTCCCGGCGGCATCACCCGGGCGAAGCTGGAGATTCTGCGCAAGGCGGACGCGATCTATCTCGAGGAAATCCGCTTAGCCGGGCTCTACGACGCCATCTGGCAGGCGTTCGCCGTGCTGCTGCCGGTGCAAACCGTGGGCGTGATGGGCGACGCCCGCACCTACGATTACGTCTGCGCGCTCCGCGCCGTGACCTCGACCGACGGCATGACCGCCGAATCCTATCCCTTCGACCACGAGTTCCTCGCCAACGTGGCGACGCGCATCATCAACGAAGTGAAGGGCATCAACCGGGTGGTCTACGACGTGACCAGCAAACCGCCCGGAACGATCGAGTGGGAGTGAGATTTCAGAGGGTTAGCCAACGAGCGATGGCGACAAGCTAATCGCTCCAGGCAAAACAACTCTTCTGATAACGCAGCTAGGGGCGATTCTAGGGGCGCAGCCACACAGCAACCCTTGTGTGTGGAGTGCTCTCTATGCCCATCTACAAGCAGCCGAACAGCAAGTGCTGGCTCATCGAATCCAAGATCAAAGGCAAGCGTTATCGCCGAAGCAGAGCGGGACGCATTGCCTGTATGAAATACCCAAGATCGCCTCCCCTGCCCTAGGTTGTACCGGCACCAGGAGGGGGGTAGCGAACAGCGCGGGCAATATTCTGGTCAATTCACCGCTCCACCCGCCGAATGCCAATTTGAAGACCGTCCCCACATCTCCGCAAACGGGCAAAGACGCAAGACCTTGGGGCAGATACTGGCGGTAGAAGCGGCTAGCTTAACTAACCCAATAAAAGATAATCCAATAGCTGCCCGAATAGTATAAGTTCCTGTGATTACTCCCAAAGTAATAGCTAGAGAAATCAACATGTCTGATGAAGATGCAAAAAAATCTGATTCCTCAGCCAAGGGTGAAACGGACAGTGAAGAAATTGCGTCACTCACGGGTAAACTTGCGCGAAAAATTTGGGATACAGCATACAAGGAGCTGAAAAACGTTTTTCGTCCCGGACGAATCAAGGACTTCACCGCTGCGCTTGCAGAGGCTCGATATCAATTCAAAATAATGGCCGTTCAGGCAAATGTAGACGCGAAAGCTATCGAAGATGGAACTAAACGCATCGTTAATGGTCAGCTAGTTGATGTGAAGCCAAGAGCTGAAGACCAAGCTCTGACAAGACCATCTAATCGTGAAGTTATTAGCTTTCTAGCAACTGATACTCTTTTTCAGAATTTGAATCAATTTGTGAATTTTGAGAAGATTGTTTCGATGGCCGAAGAAGAAGCGGCTTCCGTGGCCGACGAAAAAGTATCTGATGAGCCTGTTGATGAACTTTGGTTTACGCGGTGGCGGAAAGGAGCGGAAGACGTATCACAAGAAGATCTTCAGCGCCTTTGGGCGAAGGTGCTCGCTGGCGAGTCGATAAAGCCAGGCTCTTATTCCCTGCGTACTCTTCATTTCTTGTCCACGATGTCTCGCGCCGAGGCTGAATTAATTGCGAGATTGGCACCTTTTGTTATTAAGGACATGATTGTTAGAGAGGCGGTGTCTGAATTGGGCAGCAAAGGTCTGGCTTTTCCAGAATTTTTGAAGTTGGAAGACTTGGGAGTCATCTCGGGCGTTAACGGATTGCTTTCTGGCGTCCTTAATTTCTTTCCTTTTGAAGATAAGTTAATATGGTTTTATGAGTATAAAGATGGTTACGCACTTTTATTTGAAAGCAAAGAGCCAAAGACATTGGATTTGGGTTGTTACATAGTCACTGGCATTGGGCTTGAAGTTCTTACATTAGGCGATTTTTCGGCAAATATCGATTATCTAAGGGCCGTTGGAAAAATTGCTCAGAAATCTAATATTAAAATGCGTTATGGGAAGATCAAAGTAACAGGCCCAACCACAAGAAAGTTGGTAAATGAAATAAAGTTAAATGATATTGAGTAGGTCCAATGAACAACGCTAATTTACTGCGGCGGGTGAGTTGATCGTCGTCACCGCCTACGAGCCGAGCGCCGATTTGTGGCTGCCCGGTTGGACGCAGAAAAAACGGCCCTGACATGAAGTGTGTGATCTGCAAGCAAGGAACGACCAAACCCGGCGCCGCGACCGAGGTTCTCGAACGCGACGGCGCGGTCATCGTGTTCCGCAACGTGCCGGCCGAGGTGTGCGACGTGTGCGGCGAAACCTATCTCGATGCCGCCACGACATCCCGTCTTCAGACCGAGGCCGAGAAACTCATCGCGACCGGCAGCCGTCTCGACGTGCGCGACTATCGCGCCGCGTAGCCGCCCCTGCGTCGCGGGCCGCATCATCGACAAAACGCGCGGCATCAATTTTGGGGAGATACTTCATGGGCATCGAACATCTCGATTCGGGCGAAATCCTGAGCCAAGCCGTCGTTCACGGCGATACGGTCTACCTGTGCGGCCTGACGGCGAAAAATCTCAAACTCGACGTCGCCGGCCAGACCAAGGAGGTCCTCGCCAAGATCGACGAGCGGCTGGCGAAGTGCGGCAGCGACAAGTCGCGGCTGTTGAGCGCGACCATCTACCTCACCGACATCAAGCTGAAACCCGCCATGAACGCGGTGTGGAAGGCTTGGCTCGGCGATCTGAAGCGTCCGGCGCGGGCCTGCATCGGCGGCGTCGAGTTGGAACCGGACGTGTTGGTGGAAATCGTCGTCAGCGCCGCCAAGTCCTGATCTGCCGCCCGTTTTTCAGCGATAGGATGGGCGCCATCACGCGATCCCGTAGGCGATCGCGGCCGCTCCAGCGAGGACGAGGGCGACGCCGACCGCGCGGGCGAGCCGTTCGCCCCACGGCAGCATGCGCTCGGCGATTACCAGCGCCACGAGCAAAAGGATGGCGGCGAGGTTCATGACCCCGGCCGCGAACAAAAGCGCCATCAGCGCCCAGCAGCAGCCGACGCAGTAGGCGCCGTGGCGGAGGCCGAGTTCGAACTGGCCGTGCGCGCCTTCGCGCCAATGGAGGGTGAGGAAGCCGAGCGGCGAGCGGCAGTGGGCGAGGCAGCGGGCCTTCAGCGGCGTCAGTTGATAAAGCCCGGCGCCGAGCAGCAGCAAGCCGGCGAGCGTGGGCGGCGCCGGGGCCATGGCGTCAAGCCGGGCAAAAGTGGCGAGCGTCCATTGAAGAGCGGCGGCGGCGAGGCCGAAGGCGCTCCACACCGCCAGGTAGCCCGCGCCGAACACCGCGGTCGAAACGTAAGGCGCGCCGCGGGCGCGGCGATTGCGGTTGAGGGTGGCGACCAGGCGGAGCATCGGCCAGGCGACCGGCAGCATCATCGCCGCCATCATCGCCACCCACATGGCGAACATCGCCCCGGCGTGGCCGAGGGTCCAGGCCGAGTCCATGGAGGGCTAGGACGCCGCCAGCGGCTTGCGCCAGGTGAACGCGCCGGGGCCGGTCAGTTCGAAGGCGATGTGCTTGGCCGAACGCTCTTTCCAGTCGAACGCGCGGCCGAAGGCGTCGGCCTTGAACCAGCTCGACCGGCCGACGGTGATGTGCCCGGGCACCACTTCGGGGCGCGGCGCGTTATAGATGCGGCAGGTGCCGCCGGGCGGCACCATATACCTGCGGAACGGCCCGCCCTCGCCCGCGGCATAGCCGGGAATTTCCACCCGCCACGACTCCGCGTCGTAATAGATGTCGATCGGGACGTAGGCGATGCCGGTCACCTTGATGGTCAGGTCACGCCAGGCGGCGAAGGCGCCGCCCGCCTCGCCGGTGAAGATCGCCTTGAGCGCTTGGCGCTGGCGTTCGTCGGCGCGGGCGTCGATCAAGAAGCCGAATTCGCGGTTCTTGGCCAGCACGCTGCCCTCGAAGTGGTCGACCACCACGACGTTGAGCGTCCGGTCGAACGCGACGTCGCCGTAGCGGCCCTCGCGGATGATCCAGCTGAGGATCGCTTGGCAGTAGCCAAGGGTGGGATCGGAGCCGAACACGCACGGGCAGCCGACCGCGCAGTTGCAGAGATCGAACCAGTCGCCGGCGATACGCCACTCGGGAATAGGGGTGTTGTCGGTCGCAGGCATGGATCCGGTTCCTCGCCAGCGCCGATGATGCCATGTCCCCGGCGCCCGGTCAGCGGCTTTCTCCCGCCCTGGCGGGGCGGTCGGGCGCGGCCTATATTCCAGCCCATGCGTTCGAGCCTTTCCTCCCGGCCATGTCGTCCGAGTCCGTGTCGTGCGCTCGTCGTTCGAATGCACGCCTACCGGCGTGGCGCGCGCAAGCCCGCGTCATGAGACGCCCGCCGCTGCCCGAGGGCGACGCCAAGGCCGATCTGCGCGCGCTCAGGACCCTGATGCCGCACCTGTGGCCGGCGGGCGAATCCGGCCTCCGGGGTCGCGTGGTCGGCGCGGTCGGCCTTCTGATCCTGGCCAAGCTCGCCAACGTCGTCGTGCCGGTGATCTACAAGCACGCGGTCGACGCCCTCGATGCGTCCGGGCCGGCGGGGATCGCGCTCACGGTCGCCATCGCCCTGATCGTCGCCTATGGCGGCGCGCGCATCATGGCCCAGGGCTTCAGCGAACTGCGCGATGCCATCTTCGCCAAGGTGGTGCAGCGCGCGACCCGGGTCATCGGCCTCGCCACTTTCCGTCACCTGCACGGGCTGTCGCTCCGCTTCCACCTCGACCGCCGCACCGGCGCCGTCAGCCGCGCGATCGAACGCGGCAGCAAGGGCATCGAGTTCATCCTCAACTTCATGCTCTTCAACATCGTGCCGACGTTCGTCGAGATTCTCCTGGTGTGCGGCATCTTGTGGGCGCTCTACGATCCGAGCTTCGCCGTCGTCACCTTCGCCACCATCGCCGGCTACGTGCTGTGGACGCTTCTCATCACCGAATGGCGCACCCAGTACCGCCGGCTGATGAACACGACCGAGACCGAGTCGAGCTCCAAGGCGGTCGACAGCCTGCTCAACTACGAAACCGTCAAGTACTTCGGCAACGAGGAGCACGAAGCGCGCCGGTTCGAGCGCTCGCTCCGGCGCTACGAGGACGCCGCGATCAGGAGCAAGACCACGCTTTCGCTCCTCAACATCGGCCAGGGCACGGTGATCGCGCTCGGCCTGGTCGCGGTGATGACGCTCGCCGCGAACGGGGTTGCGGCCGGGACCATGACGCTCGGCGATTTCGTGCTGGTCAACGCCTACCTGATCCAGCTTTACCTGCCGCTCAATTTCCTCGGCTTCATCTACCGCGAGATCAAGGCGTCCTTGGCCGACATGGAGGCGATGTTCGCGCTCCTGCGCGAGGCGCCCGAGGTGGTCGATCCGCCCGGCGCGCCCGCGCTCGCGGTTTCGGGCGGGGCGATCGAGTTCAGGGACGTGGTCTTCGCCTACGATCCGCGCCGGCCGATTCTCAAGGGCGTTTCGTTCCGCGTTCCGCCGGGGGGCAAGATGGCTATCGTCGGCCCGTCCGGCTCGGGCAAATCGACCGTGTCGCGCATTCTGTTCCGCTTCTACAAGATTCAAGAAGGCGTCGTCGCCATCGACGGCCAGGACATCCGCACCGTTCGGCAAGACAGCGTGCGCGCCGCCATCGGCATGGTGCCGCAGGACACGGTCTTGTTCAACGACACGATCCGCTACAACATCGCCTACGGCCGCCCCGAGGCGACCGAGGCGGAGATCGAGGTCGCCGCCCGCCTTGCCCGTATCCACGACTTCATCCTGGGCTTGCCCGACGGCTACAAGACCATGGTCGGCGAGCGCGGCCTCAAGCTCTCCGGCGGCGAGAAACAACGCGTCGCCATCGCCCGCACCATCCTCAAGAACCCGCGCATCCTGCTGTTCGACGAGGCGACCTCGGCGCTCGATTCCGCGACCGAGCAGGAAATCCTGAAGTCGCTCCGCGAGGTATCGGAGCGGCGCACCACGCTCACCATCGCGCATCGGCTTTCGACCGTGATCGATTCGGACGAAATCCTGGTGATGGAGGAAGGCCGCATCGTCGAGCGCGGCACCCACGGCGAGCTGCTCGCGCGCGGCGGAACTTACGCCGCCATGTGGCGCCGCCAGCAGGAGGCGGCGGCGGCGCGCGAGGCGCTGGAACGGACCGGCGAGGTTGTTCCCGCCGCCGCGCAATGATCGCGTCGCCATGATCCCGTTCCGTCTCGCGGATGCGTTGCGGGTCGAACTGCCGATTGTCGAGGTTCTCGATATCGGCGCGCGCCAAGAGGGGGAGGATCGTTACGCGCCGCTGCTCACGCAGAACTTGGCGCGGGTAACGGGCTTCGAGCCGGAGGCGTCCGAATTCGAGCGTCTCGAGGCCCGCCCGGGCCCCTTCACCTATTTCCCCCATGTTCTGGGCGCGGGCGGGAGGGCCACCATGCACGTCACGCGCTATCCCGGATGTAGTTCTCTTCTCGAACCCGATCCCGCCATGATCGATTTATTTGAAACGTTGGGGGCGTCACCGCCGGATGGAAATTTCCTGGTAGTGGATAAGGTCGACGTGGAGACGGTCCGCCTGGACGACGTGCCCGGTTTGCGATCACCCGATTACATCAAGATCGACGTTCAGGGCGCCGAGCTTCAGGTTTTAACGCACGGGCCACGCACATTGTCTTCGGCGGTCGTCGTGCAAACCGAAGTCGAATTCCTGCCGATTTACAAGAATCAGCCCTTGTTCGGCGATATGCAGTGCTTCTTGCGCGAGCAGGGGTTCGTTTTGCATAAACTGATCGACATCGGCGGCAGAGGTTTCCAGCCCATCCATAATTCCGCCAATCCCTTTCAAGCCATATCGCAGGTCTTATGGGCGGACGCCGTGTTCGTCCGGAATTTTGTCGGATTCGACCAATGGACGGACGAAGGGCTCCTGAAAGCCGCTTTGATTTTGAACGATATTTACCGGTCCTATGATCTTGTCTTTCATCTTTTACGCGCGCGCGACGCGCGCCTTAAGGAAAATCTCGCCGACAGGCATTTGGCCGCGCTTAGCCTTACTCAACCAGTTCCGTTGTACTTCAATCTCAAAAACACGCCTTAGCCGAGGCGGGTAAACCTTTAGGCCGAGCATCACGCTCGATCCAGCCGCCGCCGAGCACGCGGCTTCCCCGGTAGAAGACGCACGCCTGACCGGGGGCGATGGCGCCTTGCGGTTCGGCGAACGCCACTTCGGCGCGGCCGTCGGGGAGCGCGCGCACGGTCGCGGGGGCGGCGGGTTGCGTCGAGCGCACCTTGACCGTGACGGGGCTGGGTTGTTCCGGCGGCGCGTCGAGCCAGTTGACGTCGCGCGCGGTGAGCGAATCCTTGAGCAGCGCCGCGCGCGGGCCGACCACCACACGGGCGGTCGCGGCCTCGATCCGCACCACATAGAGCGGCTCACCGGCGCCGGCGTTGCCGAGGTCGAGGCCGCGGCGCTGGCCGACCGTGAAGTGGAACACGCCCCGATGCCGGCCGAGCACCCGGCCGTCGAGGTCGACGATGTCGCCTGCCGCCGCCGTCCGGCCGGGGCGCAAGCGCTCGACCACGCGCGCGTAGTCGCCGCCGGGCACGAAGCAGATATCCTGGCTGTCCGGCTTGGCCGCAACCGGCACGCCGAGCCGGGCGGCGAGCGCGCGGGTCTCGTCCTTAGACATATCACCGAGCGGGAAGCGAAGCATGTCGAGCTGAGCGCGGGTGGTCGCGAACAGGAAATAGCTCTGGTCACGCGCGGGATCGGCGCCAGCGTGCAACTCGGACCCCTGTTCGCTCTCGACACGGCGGACGTAATGGCCGGTCACCAGCGCGTCGGCGCCCAGGTCGCGGGCGGTCGCGAGCAGGTCGCGGAACTTGACCGTGCGGTTGCAGGCGACGCACGGGATCGGCGTTTCGCCGGCGAGGTAGGAATCGGCGAACGGCTCCATCACCTCGGCGCGGAAGCGGGATTCGTAGTCGAGCACGTAATGCGGAATGGCGAGCGCGTCCGCGACCCGTCGCGCGTCGAGGATGTCGCGCCCGGCGCAGCAGGTTTTGCTTGCGGAGGCCGTGGCGGCGCCGAAATCGTAAAGCTGGAGCGTGACGCCGACTACGTCGTAGCCCCGTTCCTTGAGCAACGCGGCGACGGTCGAGCTGTCGACGCCGCCGGACATGGCGACGACGACGCGGGTCTTGGCCGGGGGCTTATCGGAGATAAAAAAATTCATGGCCGCAATATAGGTCGAACGGCCCGGGCGGCAACATGGGGCGGAAAAAATGTCTCGGATTTTCGCGGGTTTTGGCCCATACCTGTGCGCGCCGTCACAGGAAAACCTGTGCGCGCCGTCACACCTAACTCATTGAAATTATGTGCGTTTCGTCACAGACATCCGGATCGGTCGTCCTTAGCATCGGGCTCACGAACAACAACGGACCACAGCTCTTTACGAGAGGAAAAGACCATGAGAACCGCACATGCTGTCAACGTCGGAGCGACCTATCGTCCGCCGGTCGCGATTTCGGGCGCGGAAGGGGCGAAAGGCGCCACCGTGGCCGCGCTGGCACGGCTCTTGATGCAAGACGGCATCGACGCGCCGCGCCACCTTTTTTCCCGGATCAACGGCACGCTCGCGCGCCCCGGCGGCAAACGGATTTCGCATCGGGTCGAGCGCACGGCACGGGAAATCCTCTATTTCCTGTTCCGTTGCCATATCGCGGACAAGACCCCGAGCGTATCCGACATCTATCTCGCGACCGGGTTGGCCCGGGGAACCACGATCCGGTGCATTGCCGGCTTGCGCGAACTCGGGATTCTGGAAACCGCAACCGATACGCACGACCGGCGCCGTTCGCTGGTGCGTTTCGCCGGCGCATACCGCCATCTGATCGCCGAATTCTCCGACGCCCATTGTCGGCGGCTGGAGGAACAATTGGCGGCTTCGGGGTTTGTCCAGGCGGAAAACCGCGTCGGTTAGGCGCGCGCGCCGGGTTCACGAGCAAGGGCGGGGCCGGAACGGCCCCGCCTTTTTCTTTTCCATGCGTACGCCTACTCTGCCAGAGCCAACCCCGGTAATTTGGAATTGGCTGCGTTGCGCCGTGGCGAGGCGATCCGCCAGGCGCGCCGCGAAGGACGATGCGGTGTCATCGGGCGAGCGGCGCAACGAAGCGGGCGCCCGCCACGACGCAACCCTTTGGGGCCGGGCACTTTTTCGGCGCGGGTTCGTCGTAGGGCTCGCCCGTAGTTGCCGCTACGCGCTTCGCCCTTCTCCTGCCCGCGCCGAAAAATTCCTCCGGCGCAGCCTGTTCCAAATTACCGGGATTGGCTCTATCTTCCGCGCGCCATGCCCGGCGTCGAAATCGTCACCCCCGACCAGCGACCGCGCGCCCCCGAATCGGGCGAGCCGGCAAAGCCGTCCTACGCGCGGGCGATGGCGCGCGGGCTTCGCCGGCGATGTCCCAACTGCGGCCGGGGCCGGCTGTTTCGCGCCTATTTGAAGCCGATCGACGCCTGCGAATCCTGTCGCGAGCCCCTCGGCCATATCCGCGCCGACGACGCGCCGCCCTATTTCACCATCTTCATCGTCGGACACGTGGTGGTGGGATTGGTCTTGTCCGCCGAAATCGCGTTTCACCCGCCCATGTGGGTGCACATGGCGACGTGGCCGGCGCTGACGGTCATTCTCACGCTTACCCTGCTGCCCGTGGTCAAGGGCACGTTGGTCGGCCTGATGTGGCGCCTGAAGCTGCGCGGCGACGAATTCCAGTAGCCGGGAAAATCAATCCCGCTCCTCGAGCCACGCCGCCTGGATGGCCTCGAGGATTTTCTCGTTCGACTTGTTCGGGTCGTCGGCGAAGTCGGGCAGCGCCTGAACCCATTTCCACAGATCGGTGAAGCGCAGGTTGACCACGTCGGCGTCGGGATGCGCGTCCTCGAGCCGGATGGCGATTTCGCGCACGTCGGTCCATTTGAGGGCCATGACCGTTCCCCTTATTTCGATTCGACCATCATGTTGCGGGTCGCCGCCGGCAGCGTGACGGTGATGCCGTCCAGTTCCTTGCACATGCGGATCTGGCAGCTGAGCCGCGACGTCTGGGTGAGCCCGAAGGCGAGGTCGAGCATGTCCTCTTCTTCCTCGGAAGCGGGCGGAAGCTTGGCGAACCATTCCGGCGCCACGATGACGTGGCAGGTCGAGCAGGCGAGCGAGCCTTCGCAGGCGCCCTCGATGTCAATGTCGTTGTGGTGCGCGACCTCCATCACCGACAGCCCTTCGGGCGCATCCACGGTGCGCTTGTTGCCCTGCGGGTCGATGAAGGTCACCTTGTAGGTGGCGCCCGATTGGGCCATGACGTCAGCTCCGTTCCCGACTCAATTAATGCCCGGCGCGTTTTTCGGCGACGCGCGCGTCCAGTTGTTCCACGGCGACGCCGCCGAGCGCGGCACGGATGCCGCGATCCATCCGCTTTTCGGCGAACGGCTTGGTCGCCGTTTCCAGCGCCTCGGCGGCGGCGTTGATAGCGTCCCGTTCGGTTCCGGGCAACTTCTTTTCCAGCGCGGCGACGGCACCGTCGATCGCCGCCCGTTCGTTCGTATCCAATAGGTCGCCGTCGGCGGCCAACGCCGCGCGCACCGCGTTCAGGACCCGGCCGGCTTCGACCCGGGCCTCGGCGAGCAGGCGCGCTTCCATATCCTCGCGCGCGTGTTCCAGGCTGTCGCGCAGCATGGCGGCCATTTCATCCTCGCCGAGTCCGTAGGACGGCTTGACCTCGATTTTCTGCTCGACGCCGGTGGTGGTTTCGCGCGCGGTCACCGTCAGCAGCCCGTCGGCGTCGACCGCGAACGTGACCCGGATGCGCGCCGCGCCCGCGGTCATGGGCGGGATGCCCTTGAGCTCGAACCGGGCGAGCGAGCGGCATTGGTCGACCATTTCCCGTTCGCCCTGGACGACGTGCAGGATCATGCCGGTCTGGCCGTCCTGGTAGGTGGTGAATTCCTGCGCCAGCGCCGCCGGGATCGGCGTGTTGCGGGGAATGATTTTCTCCACCAGCCCGCCCATGGTTTCGAGGCCGAGCGAGAGCGGCGTGACGTCGAGCAGCAGCGCGTCCAGGCCCGCCGTCAACGCCTCGGCCTGCAGCGCGGCGCCGACCGCGACCACTTCGTCGGGGTCGATGTCGGCGAGCGGTTCATGGCCGAAGACGTGCGCGACCGCGCGCCGCACCAGCGGAACCCGGGTCGATCCGCCGACCAGGACCACGCCCTTGACGTCGGCGGGCTTCAAGCCGGCGTCGACCATCACCTCGCGGCAAATGCGGGCGGTGCGCTCGACCAGCGGCTCGATCATCGCTTCGAAGCGCTCGCGGGTCATGACGTGAGTGGTCGGCGTGCCGTCGGCGTCGAGGACCCATTGGCCATCGGGCGAGGCCGAGAGGCATTCCTTGGCGATGCGGGCGGTGGCGAGCGCGAGCTTCGCCTCGCCGGGAGTGAGGCGAGTCTCGCCGGTGGCGGCGTGACGCTCGCGGATGAACGCCTCGGCGAGCAGGTGATCGAAATCGTCGCCGCCGAGGGCCGAATCGCCGCCGGTCGCCAGCACCTGAAACACCCCTTTTTCGAGGCGCAGGATCGAGATGTCGAACGTGCCGCCGCCGAGGTCGTAGACCGCGTAGACGCCCTCCGCTTGCTTGTCGAGTCCGTAGGCCAGAGCTGCGGCGGTCGGCTCGTTGACCAGGCGCAAGACCTCGATCCCGGCGAGGCGGGCCGCGTCCTTGGTCGCGGCGCGGGCGGAATCGTCGAAATAGGCGGGAACGGTGATCACCGCGCGGTCCACCGTCGCGCCGAGCTTGGTCTCGGCGCGGGCCTTCAGCGCGCGCAGGATGTCGGCTGACACCTCGACCGGCGTCAGCCGGCGCCCGCCGACTTTGAGGCGGACCATGCCGCCCTCCCTATCGGCGTCGTTGTCGAGTTCGTAGGGCAGCGTGCCGGCGAGCGCCTTCACGTCCTCGGCGCCGCGCCCCATCAGGCGCTTGATCGAACTGACGACCCGATCGGGCTGCTCCAGCAGCATGGCGCGGGCGGCAAAGCCGACAATGGGCGGAAGGTCCGGCGGGTAAGCGACCACCGATGGCACCAGGCCCGAGCCTTTTTCGTCGCGCAACACCTCGGGCTGGCCTTTGCGGCTGACGGCGACGACCGAATTGGTGGTGCCGAGGTCGATGCCGACCGCCAACGCGCGCTCGGCGGCGTGCGGCAGCGGGGTGGCGCCCGGCTCGTGGATTTGCAGCAGGGCCATCGGGTCAACTCTTGCCGGCGCGGCGGGCGCGGCTGTCGTCGATCAGTTTGCGGAGGTACCGCAACCGGGTGGTGAGCTTGGCGGCTTCGTCGAGGTCGTTCTTGCGGAAAGCCGTCGCCAAGTCGTCGACGCACTCCTCGATGTCGGCGGTAATGTTGGCGGCGAACAATTCCACCTGCGCGGCCGATTGCGCGGCGGCGAGCGCTTCGCGCATTTCCATCGCTTCCATCAGGATGACCGGATCGGCGATCTGATTGCAGCCCTCGGACAGAACGTCCATGCCGGCGAGATGCAGCAGATAGACCGCCCGCTTCAAGGGATCGGCGAGCGTCTCGTAGGCTTCGTTCAGGCTGACGGCCTGGGCCTGCGACAGCGCCTTCTCGCGCGCGGTGCGGGTGGCGAAGCGGTCGGGATGGAGGCGGCGCTGCAAGTCGAAATAGCGCCGCTCCAGCTCGGCGCGATCGACGGCGAAAGCGCGTTCGAGCCCCAGGCGCCGGAAATGATCGACGTCGCCCGGCGGCTGTACCGCGCGGCAGGTGACGCAGAAGGGCGCCTCCCCGGGCGTCGGCCCGCCGCACGACCAGCAGGCTTGCGTCGCGCCGGAAGGCGCGGCGGATTGTTCGGCGGGTCGAACCTGCGGCATCGGTGCGCTCCGGAAGAAACGGCGATCACGCGAAGCGCGCGATTCAAACGTGAAAGGATTCGCCGCAGCCGCAGCGGCCTTTTTCGTTGGGGTTGGTGAACACGAACCCCGATTCGAGCTTGTCCTCGCGGTAGTCCATCTCGGTCCCGAGGATGAACATGGTCGCCTTGGGATCGATCAGGAGGGTCACGCCTTGGGTTTCGACCACCTCGTCGAAAGCGTTGCGCTCGTCGGCGAATTCGAGGGTATAGGACATGCCCGAGCAGCCCTTGGTGCGGATACCGATGCGAATTCCGGCCGAGGGCTTGCCGCGCCCGTCGAGCAGCGCCTTGATTTTTGCGACGGCGGCCGGCGTGACGGTCATCGGCGCCGGCCGCGGCGCGCGCACCGGCGCCGCCGGGGAGGGCGGCGCCGACGCAGGGGTCGAAGAGGAGGCGGACGTGGTCATTCGGCGGCTTCCTTGCCCTTGCCCATCTTCGCTTTGTAATCGCCGATGGCGGCCTTGATCGCGTCCTCGGCCAGCACCGAGCAGTGGATCTTGACCGGCGGGAGCGAGAGGTGTTCCGCGATCTGGGTGTTCTTCAAGGTTGCCGCCTCGTCCAAGGTCTTGCCCTTGACCCATTCGGTCACCAGCGAACTCGACGCGATGGCCGAACCGCAGCCGAAAGTCTTGAACTTGGCGTCCTCGATGATGCCTTGGGCGTTGACCTTGATCTGGAGCTTCATCACGTCGCCGCAGGCGGGCGCGCCGACCAAGCCGGTGCCGACGCTGGCATCGTTCTTGTCGAACGCCCCGACATTGCGGGGGTTTTCGTAGTGATCGATCACCTTGTCGCTGTAAGCCATGACCCTTCTCCTTTACCCTTTATTTAGACGGTTCAACGGGGCCGCTCAATGCTCGGCCCACTTGATGGATTTGATATCGATGCCTTCCCGCGCCATTTCCCAGAGCGGGCTCATGGCGCGGAGCCGCTCGACCTCGGCCGCGATGCGATCGGCGGCGTAGTCGACCTCGGCTTCGGTGGTGAAGCGGCCGAGCCCGAGGCGAAGCGAGGTGTGCGCCAGCTCCTCTTCGACGCCGAGCGCGCGCAGCACGTAGGACGGCTCGAGCGAGGCCGACGTGCAGGCCGAGCCCGAGGACACCGCCAAATCCTTGAGCCCCATCATCAGGCCTTCGCCCTCGACGTAGGCGAAGCTGATGTTGAGGTTGCCTGGAATACGGTGGTCGAGATCGCCGTTGAGGTAGATTTCCGGCAGCCGCTGCTTGAGCCGGTTGTAGAGCCGGTCGCGCATCGCCTTAAGGCGTTCGGCTTCCGCGCCCATCTCCTTTTCGGCGATGGCGCACGCGGCGCCGAGCCCGACGCAGAGCGGCAACGGCAGCGTCCCCGAGCGCATGCCGCGCTCCTGGCCGCCGGCGTTGATCAGCGGCACCAGGCGCACGCGCGGCCGGCGGCGGACGTAGAGCGCGCCGATGCCCATCGGCCCGTAGATTTTGTGGCCGGAAATGCTCATCAGGTCGATGTTCATGTCCTCGACGTCGAGCGGGATCTTGCCCACCGCTTGCGCGCAATCGGTGTGGAAGAAGACGCCGCGTTCGCGACAGATGCGGCCGATTTCGCGGATCGGCTGGATGACGCCGATTTCGTTGTTGACTGCCATGATCGACACCAGCGCCGTCTTGTCGTCGATCGTCGCCTTGAGGCGTTCGAGATCAATCAGACCGTTGGCGCCGACCGGCAGGTAGGTGACCCGAAACCCTTCCTGCTCCAGGTGCCGGCAGGCGTCGAGCACGCATTTGTGCTCGGTCACGCAGGTGATGATGTGGTTCTTCTTGTCCTTGTAGAAATAGGCGACCCCCTTGAGCGCGAGGTTGTTCGACTCGGTCGCGCCGGAGGTGAAGATGAGTTCCTTCGGGTTGGCCTTGATCAGGCTGGCGATCTGTTCGCGCGCGTGTTCGACCGCGTCCTCGGCGCGCCAGCCGTAGGCGTGGCTGCGCGAATGGGGGTTGCCGAAACGGGCGTTGAAATAGGGGAGCATGGTTTCGACCACGCGCGGATCGGTCGGCGTGGTCGCCTGGTAGTCGAGATAGACCGGCGCGCCGTCGCTGCGCGGGTTCTTCAAGGCGCCGCGGACCGCATTCTCGATCTTGGCGGTGGCTTCGTTGGCTCGCATGACTCGATTCCCTCTCGTTGTTTTTCGTTCAGGCGGCGGATACCGCCCCGCCTGGCGCCGTTCGGGCGGCCAAGGCGGTCCAAGATTCCAAAAATCGTTCGATATCGGCGGCGGCGCTCGACCAGCCGAGGCTGATTCGAATCGCCGAACCGACGATGTCCGCGTCCAGACCCATGGCGGCGAGCACGTGGCTTGCGCCCACCTTGCCCGAGGAGCAGGCCGAGCCCGCGCTGACGGCGACGCCGGCGAGATCGAGGGCGATCACCTGAGTTTCGGCGGCGACGCCGGGAAGGGCGAGGCAGGAGGTGTTGGGAAGGCGGAGAGCGTCCGCGCCCAGGATCCGTGCCGACGGCACCGCGGCGCGGGCGCGCGCTTCGAGCGCGTCGCGCCAAGCGGCGAGGCGGCCCATGCAGTCGAGATCGGCGCGGACGGCTTCGGCGGCGGCGCCGAAGCCGGCGATGCCGGAGACGTTTTCGGTCCCCGCGCGCAGGCCGCGTTCCTGGCCGCCGCCCTTGAGCAGGGCTTCGAGCGGAGCGGTTCCATCGGTGACCAATGCGCCGACGCCCATGGGCCCGCCGAGCTTATGGGCGGAGAGAGTCACGAAATGCGCGCCGAGTTCGGCCGCGTCGACCGGAATCTTGCCGGCCGCTTGGACCGCGTCGCAGTGGAGAGCCGCGCCATGGCGCCGGGCGATTTCGGCGGCCCGCGCGACCGGCTGGATGACGCCGGTTTCGTTGTTGGCGAGCATGAGCGAAACGAGTGCGGGGCGGGAATCCGCGGCGAGCGCCGCTTCCAACGCCGCGAGATCGATCACGCCTTCGGAATCGACGGGCACGCGGACCGCACCCGGTACGGCGGCCAGCACCGAGGCGTGCTCGACCGCCGACACAACAACACGGGCGCGGCCGGCGCCGCGCAGAGCCAGCGCGTTGGCCTCGGTCCCGCCCGAGGTGAACGTCACGTTTTCGGCGCGCGCACCGACCAGGGCGGCAACCTGTTCGCGCGCGTCCTCGATCGTGCGCCGCGCGGCGCGGCCGAAGCGGTGGACCGACGACGGGTTGCCGACGCGCGCAAGCGTAGCGATCACCGCCCGCTCGGCCTCGGGCCGGAGCGGGGTGGTCGCGTTGTGGGGGAGATAAACGGCGCTCTGCATCATGATCGTCGGTCCGCTCGGACGGGAAGGCGTATTGCTGTTATTCCGCAGCCGCGATCCGGCCGCCAGCGTCCGGCGGTGCGCCGTCGCCGGACCGGAACACGCGCCCGCTGGAGCCAAGCACGCGCTTGTCGACCACGTCGGCGAGCGAAACCGAGCTGAGGTAGAGATAAATCTGGTTACCCAGTTCCTCCCACAGATCGTGGGTCAGACAGCGAGTTTTGTTGGAATGACAGCCGGCCGGTTGCCCGGGGGTGCAGCGGGTGGCCTGGATCGGCTCGTCCACGGCGAGAATGATGTCGGAAACGCGGGTTTCCGATTCGGGCCGCGCGAGCAGATAACCGCCGCCCGGACCGCGCACGCTCTTGACCACGCCGCCGCGGCGCAGCTTGCTGAACAACTGTTCCAGGTACGACAGCGAAATCTCCTGGCGGCTGGCGACATCGGCCAGCGCAACCGGCTTGCCCCGGCTGTTGGAGGCCAAATCGACCATCGCCATGACCGCGTAACGGCCCTTGGTGCTGAGTTTCATAGCCTTGTCTCCTTTCAACTGGCTCGATCGCGGGCGCGTTCGGCCCGCAACTGCGACTCCAGATCGCCGACTCGTTCCTTGAGGTCGGCGACTTGGGACCGCAAATTCTCGATCGTCATCAAAACCGGATCCGGGCACCCCTCGGGCGTGCCGTAGGCGACGAAGGCGCGCGCCGCGGCCTTGTCCTTGGGCATCACCACCTGCGCCGGAATGCCGATCGCGGTCACCCCCGGCGGCACTTCCTTGGTCACGACGGAATTCGCGCCGACGCGCGCCCCTTCGCCAATCACGATCGGGCCGAGCACTTGCGCGCCCGAGCCGATGATGACCCGGTCGCGGAGGGTCGGGTGACGCTTTTGGCCAACCTGGGACGCCGAATCGACCGCGGGCGAAGTGCCGCCCAAGGTCACGCCCTGATAGAGCGTGACATCGTCGCCGATTTCGGCGGTTTCGCCGATGACCACGCCCATGCCGTGGTCGATCACCAGCCGGCGGCCGACGGTGGCGCCGGGATGGATTTCGATGCCGGTGATGAACCGGCCGAGCTGGGACAGAAACCGGGCGAGCAGGCGCCACCCGCGGCGCCAAAGGGCATGGGTCAAGCGATGGATCGCCACCGCGTGGAATCCGGAATAGAGCAGCGCCACCTCAAACCTTGATCGGGCGGCTGGGTCTCTGGCGAGAAAGGCGTCCAAATCGTCCTGGATAGACGTGAACATGATCCGGCCTGCGTTTTTTAGTGACGGTTCAGCGGTTTATCGTCTATAACCACACTCCGCAGTGTGGGTATCCACAATTTCCCGATGGTTATGGATATAAAATAGCCTATAGGCGAAGTCAAGATTAGAAGAATAAAATATTATTCATATGGGTATTTTTTCTATAATCTATTGAAAATTAAATAATATATGAGCCATATCGACGTTGTGGAAACATCCTAATAGCATACTCAAGAGCTAGGTTTATACCTGATGCCTGAAGTCATCTTCAACGGCCCAGACGGCAGAATCGAAGGCCGTTACCAGCACGCCAAGACCCCGAACGCCCCCATTGCCCTCGTGCTCCACCCGCATCCGCAGTACGGGGGGACCATGAACAACAAAGTCGTCTACGCGCTCTATCAAACCTTCGTCGCCAAGGGCTTCTCGGCGCTGCGCTTCAATTTCCGCGGCGTCGGGCGCAGCCAAGGGCAGTTCGACAACGGCCAGGGCGAACTCAGCGACGCCGCCTCTTCCCTCGACTGGCTCCAGGCCCAGAACCCGAACACGCCGGCGTGCTGGATCGCGGGCTTTTCCTTCGGCGCCTGGATCGCCATGCAGCTGATGATGCGCCGGCCCGAGATCGGCGGCTTCATCTCGATCGCGCCGCCGGCAAGCATCTATGACTTTTCCTTTCTCGCGCCGTGCCCGGCGTCGGGCTTGATCGTGCACGGGGACAAGGACGAACTGGTGCCGCTCGCCGCCGTCAACAAGCTCGCGCAAAAACTGTCGGCGCAGAAAAACATCAAGATCGACTATCGGGTGATCGAAGGCGCCGACCACTTCTTCGCCAGCCACGGCGACAACCTGAATCAAATCGTCGAGACGTATTTGGCGCGGGCCTTGGCCAAGGCCGCCTAGGCGCCCTTCGTCCCCGACGGATACAGCGTCCCGCCCGTGCAGGGCGCGCGCACGCCGGTGGTGCTCGGCAGGCTGAGCGGCAACTCCCGCAGCGAGCGGACGGCGAGAAAGGCGAACGCTTCCGCCTCCAGGAAATCGCCGCGCCAGCCGACATCCTCGACCGCCGCCACGTCGGTGCCGAGCGCCTCGCCGAGCAACGCCATCAAATAACAATTATGTCGCCCTCCGCCGGTAACCAGCCAGCGTCCGGGGGGGGCGGGAAAATGATCGCGCGCGCAAGCGACGGAGAGAGCGGTGAAGTGCGCCAGCGTCGCCGCGCCGTCGGCGGGCGCGAGCGAGCGAACATCGGCGAGGGCGCGGGCGAAATGATCGCGGTCGAGGGATTTGGGCGGAAGTTTGCGGAAATATTCGTTGGCGAGCCAAGCATCGAGCCGCGCCCGGTCGGGGCATCCCGCGCGCGCCAATCGGCCCTCTTCGTCCATCGGCCGGCCGGTCGTCCGGCGCACCCAATCGTCGAGCAACGCGTTGCCGGGGCCGGTGTCGAAAGCGATCGGATCGCCGTTCCCGATCCACGTCACATTGGCCACGCCGCCGAGGTTAAGCACGGCGAGCGGTTTGGGAAGGTCGGCGGCGCAGGCGGCATGATAAAGGGGCGCCAGTGGCGCTCCTTCGCCGCCTTCGGCCATGTCGCGGCTGCGGAAATCGGCGACGACGGAAATCCCGGTCAGGCGGGCGAGACGGTCGCCGTCGCCGATCTGGCGGGTCAGGTGATGCACGGGGTCGTGGCGGACGGTGTGGCCGTGGAAGCCGGCCACGTCCACGTCCGCGGGCGAAAGGCGCGCGTCGGCGAGCAGCCTTCGGACGGTATCCGCGTGGCGGTCGGTCAGCGCGCGGACGAGGTCGGCGTCGTTTCCGTCCGTGCCCAGGACGGCGCGCAGGCGTTCGCGGAACGGTCCGTCGTAAGGGTCGGTGCGGGCCGGCCCCAGGGCCAACACCCGTTCGCCGTCGGTTTCGATCAACGCGGCGTCAATGCCGTCCATCGACGTGCCGCTCATCAGCCCGAGCGCGCGAAAACGCTTGCCGGTCATGAAGAATTCGAATCCTGGCGGCTGTCAGCTTGGCGCGATTGTGCTAAGTATCGGCCCGTCCCGCAAGCCGTTCCCGACCCATGACCGCGCACCGATCCGAATTTTTGGCGACCATCGCCGCCCGAGGCTACCTGCACCAGTGTACCGACCTGGGCGCGCTCGATGCGCTCGCGGCGGCGAAGCGGATCGTCGCCTACATCGGCTTCGACTGCACCGCACCCAGCCTGCACGCGGGCAGCCTGGTTTCGATCATGTTGCTGCGCCGGCTGCAACGCGCCGGCCACAAGCCGATTGTGCTGATGGGCGGCGGCACCACCAAGATCGGCGATCCCTCGGGCAAGGACGAAGCGCGGAAGCTTCTGACCGACGCCGAGATCGCCGCCAACATGGCCGGCATCAAGGAAGTCTTCGCCCGATTCCTGAAATTCGGCGACGGGCCCACCGACGCGCTCATGGTCGACAACGCCGGATGGCTTGACGCCCTCGGCTACATTCCGTTTCTGCGTGATTACGGCCGCCATTTCTCGGTCAACCGGATGCTGACCCAGGACAGCGTCAAGCTGCGCCTCGAGCGCGAACAGCCGCTCACCTTTCTCGAGTTCAATTACATGGTCCTGCAAGCCTACGACTTCGTCGAGCTGGCGCGGCGTTACGACTGCGTGCTGCAGATGGGCGGTTCGGACCAATGGGGCAATATCGTCGGCGGTACCGACCTCGGCCGGCGCGTGCTTGGGCGCGAGTTGTTCGGCCTGACCACGCCGCTGCTGACCACCGCCTCCGGCGCGAAAATGGGCAAGACCGCCGACGGCGCGGTCTGGCTGAGCGACAGGATGCTCGCGCCCTACGATTATTGGCAATACTGGCGCAACACCGAGGACGCGGACGTCGGGCGTTTTCTCAGGCTGTTCACGGAACTGCCCGAACCGGAAATCGCGCGCTTGGAAAAACTCGGCGGTGCCGAGATCAACGAAGCGAAAAAAATTTTGGCGAGCGCCGCGACCGAGTTGCTGCATGGCAAGGACGCGGCGGACAGGGCGGCCGAAACCGCGCGCCGCACCTTCGAGGAAGGCGCGGCCGGCGAGTCGCTGCCGACGATCGCCCTGTCCCGCGACCAGTTCGCCAAGGGCATTCCCGCGTTCGAGCTGTTCCACAAGGCGGGGCTGGCGGCGAGCGGCGGCGAGGCGCGGCGGCTCATCCGCGGCGGCGGCGCCCGCCTCAACGACAAAACCGTCGATCGGGAAACCCATGCCGTCACGCTCGCCGATCTCGACTCCGAAGGCATCCTCAAGCTTTCGGCCGGCAAGAAGCGCCACGCCCTGGTCAAGGCGGAGTAGGGAAAGCGCGCGGTTGCGTTTCGGCGCGCAGCGGCGTATGATTACTTTCGATTACAAAAAATTACATTGGGATCTCTCGGAAGGAATCCATGTCGGGACGAAATTTTTCGGTCCGCGTCCCCCACGAGACGCTCGAAGAAATCGACGCCGTCGCTAGGGTGCAAGCCCGCTCGCGGAATTTTGTCGTCGCCGAGGCCATCGACCGCTATCTGGCCGAGGAGCGCCGCTGGATCGCCCAGGTCAAAAAAGGCCTTGCGGAGGCTGACGCGGGCCGTTTCGTTTCGGACGGAGACATGACCGCTCTGTTCAGGAAATTTGAGCGGAAATCCCGTCGGACGGCGATCAAGCGCCGGAAATGAAGGTCCGCTGGACCACGCGGGCATTTCGCGATCTTTCGGATATCCATGCGTATATTTTCGAACGCGATCCGCTCGCCGCGCTTAAGGTCGCGCGGACAATTCGCGCCCAGGTCGAAACTTTGAGCGACCATCCCCTAATGGGACATCCGGGTCGGGTGAAGGGAACTCGAGAGTTAAATCTTGCTGGGCAGCCTTACCTGATCGCGTATCGGATCCGACGAGAGGCGGTGGAAATTCTCGCCATACGCCATACGGCGCGGCGGTGGCCGGATATCTCGCGCTGAAATCGGGAAGCGCTTTTTCGACGTCACTTATCGCGCGGCGTCTTGGAAGGAACCTAGCGGCTCTCTTCGCGCGGCGGCGCCTCGCGTCCGGCGGTGCCAAAAACGCCGAACAGATTGCGCAGGAATCCCGGAGCCAGCGTCGCGACCGGATTGATGGCGATGTTCGGTTCCTCGCGCGGACCGGTCATGCGGAAAGTCGCGGCGAACACGCCGCCGCCCTTTTCGCCGCCGGTGAACAGCGTGCCCACCACCGGAAGATTGCCGAGCAGGCTGTTGACCGCGTATGCCGGCACGATGGTTCCGTTCATGTCGAAGATGTCGGTGTCGGTGTAGATCTTGCCCGCCGCGGTGAAGCCGAGCGAAGCGCCGAACGCGCGTGCCTCGCGCAGTTCCATCACGCCTTCGGTCTGAACGAACGGCAGGTCGAGCGCGGCGAAGTTAAGGCCCTCGCCCTTGAGTTCGTCGAGAATTCCGGTCAGCGCGGCGACGCTCAGCAATCGCGCCAGCAGCGGCGCGTTGACGATGCGATAGTCCCGGGCGACGACGCGGCCGACCAGAGGTTCGCCGGGATCCCGGTCCAGGTATTCGCCGGCAATGTCGAGCGTGCCGCCCACCATGTTGTCGTAGAAGTCGAGCGCCTTGAGCATGGCGCCCGCGTCGCCGGCTTTGAGGGCGAGGGTGCGCTTGCCGCCGTCGGCGGCCGGCCGGACGGCGAGGGTAAACGGCGCGTTCTTGGCGCCGACGCGGCCTTCGGCCTCGGCCAAGCTCCAGCGCACGCCGTCGTGGCGGAACGCCCCCTTGACGCGTTCCAGGGAGCGATCGTCGCCCATCCATACCCGATCGAGCGCGAAGGCGATGCCGAGCTTGAGCGCGGCGACGGTTTCGTTCTCCGGCGTCGCCGCGCGGCCTCGCAGCACCTCCGACCAGAGCGGGCCGAAATCGAAACTGGCGCCCTTGACGTCCATGTCCCATCCGCCGTCGGTGCGTTGGCGAACGACGAGGCTGGCATCGGTACGCCCGTAACGGACCGGGTCGACTTCGATCCGGTCGAGGCCGGTGCCGTCGGCCGCGTACACCGCCCGGCCCTTGATCGCGAGATCGTCGGCGGCAACGGCGAAAGAAGGAATCGCGGCGACCGTGTCGCGCTTGACCCTCAGCGAGGCTTCCGCCGTGCCCGGTTGCCCGCGCTCCTTGCGCCAGCCGAGCGGCCTGACCTCGACGGCGAGGTCCTTCAGATCCGCGCGCGCTTCGATGCTGCGGGCGCCGTCCGGTCCCTCGACCACCCGGATGTCGGCGCCGGCCGTCCCCTCGACGGCGCCGTCCCCGAGCGGGCCGAACGCGAAGCCGAGATCGGCGAACGAGCGAATCTCGCCGCTCCGGCCCGTCAGGCGATAGCGGCTCACCACCGTCGCCTTGGGATCGAAATTTCGCCGCCAATCGATGTCGGCGGTCATGCCGCCGACCCGCGCCTTGCCCTTGATATCCATGCCCTTGCGATCGAGGGTCAGTTCGAGTTTGCCCTGGCGCAGGTCCTGGCCGAGCAGCGCGCCGCGCAACCCGATATCGACGAGTTTGGCGTCGGCTTTGATGTCCACTTGCTCCGCCGTCAGTGTGTGTTCGAGGATGAAGCGTAGCTTGAGATTGGTTTCGACTTTTCCTTCGGCGCCTTGCGGACTGATACCGAGAGCCGAGGCGAAGCGCAGCGGTTCGTGCTCGATCAGGGCGAGCCCTTGGCGAAAACCGCCGGCAATGGCGAGTTCGATGTCGGCGTACTGGTCGTACTGGTCGAGGCCGGTGAAGGCGATGGAGCCGCCCGTGACCGCAAGATCGGCCGCTTCGCCTTTTTCGATCGCGATATCGAAACGGGTCTTGTTGAACGTGGCGCGCCCGGACACCTTGTGCGCCTTGGGCATCGGCGCGAGGTAATCGACGGTCATGTCGCGGAGGTCCATGTTGCCGTCGATCGCGGCGATAACCGGGCGGCGGTCGGGGCCGATGCGCACCTCCAGGCTGGCCTCGGCCCGGGGCATAAAGCCGCCGGAAAGATTGGGAACGACCCAGTTTCGGGCGTCGCCGCCCCAGCCGCTCGGCCAGTAGAGGTCGAGTTTATCGGCCGGAACGTTTTCGAGGCGGCCTTTGGCCCGAACCACGATGTCGGCGCCGGCAACTTCGCCCGAACCCGCGAGCGACCCCCGGGGTCCGCCGAGATCGAAGCGGGCCTCGATCAATTCGGCGCGGCCTTCGCGGCGCGCATAAGCGCCGCGACCCTCCGCCGAACGCAGCGGCATCGCGTGCCCTCCCGGCACGATCAGGGAACCTTCGGCGTCGAGGTCGAGGCGGAACCGCTCGACCTCGAGTCGGTCGGCGATGCCGTCGTAGTGGCCCTTGATGGCGAGGGAACGAAGCGCGAGGCTCTGCGCGGCAGGGTTCGGCAACGCGAGCCGGCCCTCGCCGCCGGTCAGGTTGAAACCGAACGACCGCACCGTTCCGTTCCGCTCCAGCGCGACCGACGCCGTACCGGCCAGCGGCAGATCGAGGGCGGAAAACGGCGCCAACGCCTCGACGAATTCGGCGAACGCCGCGGGGCGCGCCCGCACAAACAAAAGTGTCGCTTGCGAACGCCCGTCGGCGGCGCGATAGGCGCCCTGTACCGTCACCTGGCCGCGCCCGCCGCCGGTTTCGAAGTTGAGAGTCGCCTCGCCGCTCAGGCCCTCGGCGTCGCGGGCGATGAGGACCTGCGTCGCCGGCAGGCGCCACGACCGGTTGCGCGCCATGTCGGCGATCGTCAGATCCGCGCCCAGGATGTTGAGACGGGCGAGGTAACTCATCGGATGGTTGCGTTCGGTCGGCGCCAGCAGTTGATCGAGCAGACGCTGGAGTAAATTCTGCCCCTCGGACGGGATGTCGCCGAGCGCAATCACGAAGCCGCCGTCCGCCTGGCGGGCCAGAAACAGGCGCGGCCCGAACAGTTCGATGCTGCGGGGCGCGATCATGCCGTGCAACAGCGCCTGCGCGCTGAGCGAGAACGACACCTCCGGCACGTTGGCGATCACCCCGCCGGATTTCTCGAAGATGCGAACCGATTGAATGCGCATGTCGAGGGTACGGTCCCAACCGCCCCACGCGAGAACCGTGTCGCCGAGGCGGAACCGCAATTCGGGGTGAAAGCCATTGAGCGCGTTTTCGGCGTAGGGCGTGAGCGGCGTGAGCGAGATCGGCCCCGACGACAGGCGCCACGCCAGCAAAAGCATTAATAGCGCGAGGCCCGCGCCGAGGGCCCCGACCAGATGCAGCGCGCCGTGCACGGTACGTTTGAGCAAGAAATCTCCTTATCCGGTGTTCCCGGACCCTTCCGTCGGCGGGGACGGCATGAACCACCCCGGTCGGCCCGGGGAATGTAATCGGTCCTTCCTTAAAAAACCTAAAGAACGTAACGGATTGACCGAAAAGCCGCTATCGCCCAGTGTGCGCGCAGATGACCATATTACGGTTTGCCGAAAACCAAAGATATGTGCCCAACCCGTCGAGTTCCAGCCTCGCGGCCTTGGGTTTGGAACGATGGTTCGACGCGGCCTCGGCCCAGGCGCCGGCGATCGGCGAGCGGGCCCGGACGCTTGCCGCCGATTCGGGCGCACGCCGCCTGATCGAGGCGGTGTTCGGCAACAGCCCGTTTTTGGCGCATATCGCGGCGGCCGACCCGGGCGTGTTGTGCGACATTCTGGAACAGGGCCCGGACGAGGTCGCGGCGCACGCCTTGGCGGACATCCGGCACGCCCCCTCCGACGAGGCCGAACTGATGCGCGCGCTGCGCGTCATCAAGCGCCGCGTCGCGCTGGCGACCGCGCTCGCCGACATTTCCGGCATCTGGGATCTGGCCCGGGTGACGGGGACGCTCAGCGACTTGGCCGACGCCGCGCTCGGCGCCGCGGCCGGTTTCTTGTTGCGCCAAGCGGCGGCCGGCGGCGCCTTCGCGCTCGCCGAGGAAACCGACCCCCAGCGCGGCTCGGGGCTCGTCGTGCTCGGCATGGGAAAGCTCGGCGCGCGCGAACTGAACTATTCGAGCGACATCGACCTGATCGTACTTTACGACACCGAACGCGTTCGCACCGCCGCGCCCGAATCGCTGCAAAAACATTTTATTCGCCTCGCGCGCGGCTTGGTGCGGCTGATGGAGGAACGGACCGCCGAGGGTTTTGTCTTCCGGACCGATTTGCGCCTCAGGCCCGATCCGGGCGCGACGCCGCTCGCCCTTTCGGTCGACGCGGCGGAGACCTATTACGAAAGCCTGGGCCAGAATTGGGAGCGCGCGGCGATGATCAAGGCGCGCGCCGTTGCCGGGGACATCGAGGCCGGCCGGGCGTTCCTCGATCGCCTGCGCCCGTTTGTCTGGCGGCGGCACTTGGATTTCGCCGCGATCCAGGACATTCATTCGATCAAGCGCCAGATTCACGCGCGCTACGGCGGCGGAACCATCGCGGTCGCTGGTCACGACATCAAGCTCGGGCGCGGCGGCATCCGCGAGATCGAGTTCTTCGTCCAAACCCAGCAGCTGATTCGCGGCGGCCGCGAGCCCCGGCTCCGGACCGCATCCACGGTGACGGGATTGGCGCGCCTCGCCGAATTGGAACTGACCGAACGGACGGCGGCGGCCGAACTGACGGAGGCCTACGAATATCTGCGCCGCGTCGAACACCGGCTGCAAATGATTGACGACGAACAAACCCAGACGCTTCCGATCGGCGACGACGGCCTGAACGCGCTGGCGGCGTTTCTCGGCTACGCGGGCAAGGACGCCTTCGCCGCCGACCTGATCGCGCGGCTCGGCGCCGTCGAGCGTCATTACGCCCGCCTGTTCGAGGATTCGCCCGCGCTGGTCGCGCCGGGCACTGCCGCCGGCAACCTGGTGTTCACCGGCGTCGAAGCCGATCCGGCGACGCTGGCGACGCTGACTGAAATGGGCTTCAAGGAACCGGAGACGGTGCATGCGACCATCCGCGGCTGGCACCACGGCCGGTACCGCGCCATGCGCTCGACCCGGGCGCGCGAACTGCTGACCGAATTGATGCCGGCGCTGCTCGGCGCGCTCGCCAAGAGCCCGGACCCGGACGGGGCATTCCTGCGGTTCGATGCGTTTCTCGGCCGGCTTCCGGCCGGGATACAGATTTTTTCCCTGCTGCATTCGAATCCGCACCTGCTCGATCTTCTCGCCGAGATCATGGGCGCCGCGCCGCGGCTCGCCGAACACCTGAGCGGGCGTCCCGCCGTCCTCGACGCCATGGTGACGCCGGGATTCCTGGACTCGCTGCCCGACCGGGAACGACTCGTCGCCGAACTCGGCCGCCAGTTCGATTTCGCGCGCAACGTCGAGGACGCGCTCGACGCCAGCCGCCGCTTCGCCCACGACCGGCAGTTCCAGGTCGGCGTCCAGCTGCTGCGCGGCACGGTCGCGCCGCGCGTCGCGGCGGCGGCGCTCAGCGACATCGCCGAGGTCGCCATCGCCGGTCTGCTGCCGCGTATCGAATCCGATTTCGCCGCGAGCCACGGGCGGTTCGGCGAATCCGCGCTCGCGGTCATTGCCATGGGCAAGCTCGGCGGACGGGAAATGACACCGACGTCGGATCTCGATCTGATTTTCGTCTACGACACGCAGGGCGCGGCGGAAATGTCGGACGGGCCGCGCCCCCTGCCGGCGAGCCAATACTTCGCGCGCCTCAGCCAGCGGCTGCTCAACGCGCTGACCGCGCTGACCGCCGAAGGGCGCCTATACGAGGTCGACATGCGCTTGAGGCCGTCGGGCAACAAGGGCCCGCTCGCCGCCGCGTTCGACGGCTTCGTCCGCTATCAGGAACAGGAGGCGTGGACGTGGGAGCACCTGGCGCTGACCCGCGCGCGCGCCATCGCCGGGCCGGACTCCTTGCGCGCGCGCGTCACCGAGGCGATCCGACGGGTGCTGATGCAACCGCGCGACCCGGCCAAGCTGTTCAAGGACGTCGCCGAGATGCGCGCGCGCATGGCCGCCGAGCACGCCGCCGGGTCGCGCTGGGATGTGAAGCACGCGCGCGGCGGCCTGATCGACGTGGAGTTCACGGTGCAGTGCCTGCAGCTCGCCCATGCGCACGCCCGGCCCGAGATTCTCGATTCGAACACGGCGACCGCGCTGGACAGGCTCGCCGCCGCCGGCATTCTCGATGCGGCCGATGCCGGAACGTTGCGCGAAGCGTTGGGGTTGTGGCAGGCGTTGCAAGCGGTGCTCCGGCTCACCCTGGAGCCAACCGGGGGCGACGAGGCGGCGTCGTTCCCCGAGGCGCTCAAGCGCCGACTGGCCCGTATCGGGGAAGCGGACGATTTCGCCGGTCTCGAGGCGCGCATGGACGAACTCGCCCGCGCCGCCGCCGACGTCTTCCGCCGGAGGGTGGAGGTTCGATTCTAGCCGTTGACTCCGCGTCGCGGACGTTACCCAATCGGAGCGCGCGGGCGAATCCCCGCGCGCATTAAATGATGCGCCCCTACCGGGGCGCGAAACGGACCCAGCGAATCGGGGAGGACTCATGGCCGACAAACCCGTCAAGCCCGCCGCGAGCGGCAAGAAAGACGACGCTTCGGGCGGACCGAAGAAGGCCGGCCCGTCCGCCAAGTCGAAGCGCGTGGTTCTGATCGCGGTCGCCGTCGTCGCCCTGGTCGCGGGCATCGGCGGCACGGTCGGCGTGCTCCATCTGCTCGGGTTGCTCGGCACCGCCGAAAAATCGGGGCGCCAGGTGGCGGTGGTTTCGCTCGGCCAGCCGGTGCTGGTCGACATGCCGGAGGTGATGGTCGATCTCAAGGTCGGCACCTGCCGCTCGCCCTACCTGCGCTACGCCATGCGCATCGAGGTAAGCAGCGGCGCCGCCGCCAAAGCCGTCGACGAATCCCAGGCGCGGATCATAGACGCCGTCCAGCAGCATCTGCGCGGCAAGGAGCGCCAGGAACTGGTCGGGGTCGAGGGCGCCGACCGGATGCGCAACGAGGCGCGCGACATCATCAACCGTCTGGTCGCGCCCGAACGCATCAACGGCGTGCTGTTCAAGAAATTCGTGTTGCAGTGAACGCGGGTGGCGCTTTGCCATGTATCTGCCCAAGCATTTCGCCGAACCCAACCTCGCCCGGCTGCACGAGCTGATCGAGGGCCGCGTGTTCGGGTTGCTGATCGTCATCCGCGACGGCGTACCGGACGTGGCGCACATTCCTTTCGTCCTCGATCGTGGCGAGGGAAGCCAGGGAACATTGCGCGGGCATTTCGCGCGGCCCAATCCGATCTGGCGGGCGTTCGACGGCGCGGCCGAGGCGCGCGCGATTTTTCCCGGTCCCGACACCTATATTTCGCCCGACTGGTACGTCAGCCATCACCAGGTGCCGACCTGGAACTACATCGCGGTTCACGCCTGGGGACGGCCCCGGGTGCTGGAGGACGCCGCCGACGTGCGTCGCGTGCTCGACGATCTCAGCGCCCGCAACGAAGCGCGCATCGCCGGCAAGAAACCGTGGACGGTGGATAAGCTGCCGGCCGAGACTTACGACAAGATGACCAGGGGCATCGTCGCCTTCGCAATGCCGATCGATCGGATCGAGGGCAAGTGGAAGCTGAACCAGAACCGCACCGAGGCCGATCGCCGGGGCGTGATCGCCCAGCTTGAGGCGAGCGACGACGCCAATGCCCGCGCCATCGCGGCGGCGATGCGGAAGCTTTAGACGAGTTCGGCCGTTTTGCCGCCTTTGATCCAGCGCGGATTAACAAGCGGCGACGGATCCGTGGGGTAAGGGACCGGCGCCTCGCGCCCCCCTTGTTATGTTAGGCTCGCTTTTTACCAATTTTTGGCATATATTGGTATAAATTCGGGAAGCATGGCATGGCACGCAACACGTCGATTTCGCTCGGCGATCATTTCGCCGATTTCATCGATACGCAGGTGCGGACGGGTCGCTATGGCTCGGCGAGCGATGTGATGCGGGCTGGCTTGCGGCTCTTGGAAGAGCACGAGGCCAAGGTGAAAGCCTTGCAGGATGCGCTCGTCGCCGGAGAAAAATCCGGCCCGCCGGCACCGTTCGACAACAAAGCGTTCCTGAAACGGATGCGAATCAGACATGCCCGCTAGCGGCGGCGCTTACCGACTTTCACCGCGCGCGGAAATCGATCTCGAGGAGATTTGGCTTTATACGTTCAAGAACTGGTCGCTGGAACAGGCGGATCGTTATCATAACGGCATCGTCGATATGTTCGACGATTTGGCAGCTGGCCGAAAGACCGGCCGCCCCGTCGATGTTCGGGACGGCTATTTCAAGCATCCGGTCGGCGCGCATATCGTGTTCTACCGTTTGTCCGAATCGGGCCTCGTGGTCGTTCGCGTCCTGCACCAACGCATGGACGTGAATCGGCATTTGTAAACGGTATCTTGCGCGCGCTTTAATCTGGCGCGTCGCCGGCGGCACTGCCGTTGCCGCCCTTGATGCGGCTCGCCAGCGCCGCGGTCATGAACGCATCCAAATCGCCGTCCAGCACCGCGCCGGTGTTGGAGGTCTCGACCCCGGTGCGCAGGTCCTTGACCATCTGGTAGGGCTGCAGAACGTAGGAGCGGATCTGGTGACCGAAGCCGATCTCGGTCTTGGCCTCGAACTCGGCCTGGGCCTTGGCCTCGCGCTTCTTCAGTTCCAGTTCGTAGAGGCGCGCCTTCAGCATCGCCATGGCGGTCGCCCGGTTGCGGTGCTGCGAGCGGTCGTTCTGGCACTGCACCACGATGTTGGTGGGCAGATGGGTAATGCGCACCGCGCTGTCGGTGCGGTTGACGTGCTGGCCGCCGGCGCCCGACGCGCGGTAGGTGTCGATCTTCAAATCCTTGTCGAGGACCTGGACGTCGATGGTTTCGTCCACCACCGGATAGGCCCAGACCGAGGCGAAGCTGGTGTGGCGGCGCGCGTTGGAATCGAACGGCGAAATCCGCACCAGCCGGTGCACGCCGCTTTCGGTCTTGAGCCAGCCGTAGGCGTTGGGCCCGTTGATCCGGAGCGTCGCCGACTTGATGCCCGCTTCCTCGCCCGGACTTTCCTCGATCCATTCGACCTTGTAGCCGTGTTGCTCGGCCCAGCGGGTATACATGCGCGTCAGAATCTCGGCCCAGTCCTGGGCCTCGGTGCCGCCCGCGCCGGCATGGATTTCGAGATAGCTGTCGTTGCCGTCGGCCTCGCCCGACAGCAGCGTCGCCAGCTCGGCCTTGGCGGCGCGGTCCTTGACCGCGCGCAAGCTCGCTTCGGCTTCCGCCAGCACGGCGGCGTCGTTTTCGCTTTCCGCCAGTTCGATCAAGCCGGTGGCGTCGGCCAAGTCGCGCGCGAGCGCGTCGATCGCGCCGAGGCCCGAGGCGAGCCGGTTGCGCTCGCGCATCATCCCTTGCGCCTTCTTGGGATCGTTCCAGATCGAGCCGTCCTCGGCGAGCGCGTTCAGTTCCTCGAGTCGCATTTTGGCGCGGTCGTAGTCAAAGATGCCTCCTCAGCAGGTCGAGCGACTGCTGGATGTCGGAAGCCAGGGTTTGCATTTCCGCGCGCATGACGGTCGTCCTCGAAAAAAATGTGACGGGTTTGTAGGGCAGGGCCAGCCCGAGATCAACGCCGGAGATCAATACAAGCCGCCGGTGCCGGTCTCGGGCCCGACGCGCGGCGCGCCGCCCGCGTCGTCGCTGTGGCCGTAGCCTTCCAGCACCGCGCGCTCGCCGGTCGGCTCGCTGCCCGGCTTGAACGCCTCGATGATAACGTCGCGGCCGCGCCGCGTTTCGGGCACGCCGGTCTGGGCGTTGACCCGCACCAGGCGAATGCCGGGCGGAATGCGGAACGGGGTGGCGGCGCGCCCGCCGAGCGCCTCCATCATGAAATCGCGGAAGATCGGCGCCGCGACCGAGCCGCCGGTTTCCTTGTCGCCCAAGGTTTGCGGCTCGTCGTAGCCGACGAACACCCCGACGGCGAGGTCGGGCGAAAAGCCGATGAACCAGGCATCGAAGCTGTCGTTGGTGGTGCCGGTCTTGCCGGCGAGCGGCTTGCCCACCTCGGCGACGCGCCGGCCGGTGCCGCGCTCGACCGCGCCCTGCAGCATGGAGACCATCTGATAGGCGCTCGCCGCCGAGGTCACCTGGGCGCGGGCGTCGGGGACGGTCGGCACCGGCTGTTCGGTCCACTGCATTGCCTGGCAGTCGAGGCAGGGGCGCTGGTCGTGGCGGAAAACGGTGCGGCCGTGGCGGTCCTGGATCCGGTCGACGATGCTGGGCGTGATGCGCTTGCCGCCGTTGACCAGCATGGCGTAGGCGGTGGTCAAGCGGAGCGGCGTCGTTTCGCCCGCGCCGAGCCCCATGGAGAGCCGATGAGGAAGCGAATCGACGACGCCGAAGCGTTCGGCGTATTCGGCGACCTTCTCGATGCCGACCGTCTGCGCCAGGCGCACGGTCATTAGATTGCGCGATTTTTCGATTCCGAGGCGCATGGTCGAGGGGCCGTAGAATTCGCGGGTGTAGTTGTCGGGCCGCCACTTGGGCAGCCCCGGGCCCTGGTCGATGACGAACGGCGCGTCGAGAATGAGGGTCGCGGGCGAGTAGCCGGAATCGAGCGCGGCGAGATAGACGAACGGCTTGAAGGCGGAACCGGGCTGGCGGCTCGCCTGAGTCGCGCGGTTGAACTGGCTCCGCTTGTAATCGTAGCCGCCGACCATGGCCAGCACGCGGCCGGTGTGGGGATCGAGCGCGACCAGCGCGCCCTCGACCTTGGGGATCTGGCTCAACGCGAAGGTGGCGGGCGGATAGTCGCGACCCTGGGCGTCCTTGGCGGCGGGCCATACCGTCACCACGTCGCCGACGCCGAGCACGTCGGCAGGCGCGCGCACGGCGGGCCCGAGCTTCGCGTCCTTGAGCGCCGCGCGCGCCCAACGCATTTCGGCGAGCGGAATGATGCCGCGCCCGCCGCCCCTCAGCGCGATCTCGGCCGCGTCCTCGCGCAACGCGATCACCACCGCGAGGCGGCGGTCGTGGAGCCCGCCGGGCGGCTCCAGGGCTTCGAGCTGGGCGCGCGGATCGAACACCACGGTTCCGGTCGAGGCGGGACTCAACAGCGCGGGCGGCGGGTTAATGCGCGCGATCGGCCCGCGCCAGCCGTGGCGGCGGTCGTAATCCTCCAGCCCCTGGCGCAGTACCCGGTCGGCGATTTCCTGCAGGCCGGGATCGAGGGTCGAGCGCACCGAAAGCCCGCCCTTGTAGAGCCGCTGCTCGCCGTAGCGGGCGACCAGTTCGCGGCGGATTTCCTCGGCGAAGTAATCGGCGCCGACGAAGGCGATCTCGTCGCGCTTGCGCACGGCGAGCGGCTCCAAGCGCGCCTGGCGCGCTTCCTCGGCGGTGATGACGCCGTCTTCCTGCATGCGCCCGATCGCCCAATCGCGCCGCGCCCGCGCCGCCTCCGGGTTGCGGACCGGGTGATAATTGTTGGGCGCCTTGGGCAGCGCGGCGAGGTAGGCGGCCTCGGCGATGGTCAATTCGTCGAGCGACTTGTTGAAATAATTGAGCGCGGCGGCGGCGACGCCGTAGGAGCCGAAGCCGAGATAAATCTCGTTCAGGTACAGTTCGAGGATGCGGTTCTTGGGGATCGCGTGCTCGATGCGGAAAGCGAGGATTGCCTCCTTGATCTTGCGCTCGATCGAGACTTCGTTGGTGAGCAGGAAGTTCTTGGCGACCTGCTGGGTGATGGTGGAGGCGCCGACCGGGCGGCGGCTCTGGCCCCAGTTGCGCAAATTGACGATCAGCGCGCGGGCGATGCCGGTGAGGTCGACGCCGGGATGGGAGAAGAAGTTCTTGTCCTCGGTCGAGAGGAAGGCCTGGACCACGCGCTTGGGCATGGCGTTCACCGGCACGAACACGCGCTTCTCGGTCGCGTATTCGGCGAGCAGCCGCCCATCGCCCGCGTGCACGCGCGTCATCACCGGCGGTTCGTAGACCGCGAGCTGGCGGTAATCGGGCAGCCCGCGGCCGAAATAGTAGAACCCGGCCATGCCGACCGCGCCGCCGCCGAGGGCGACGAGAAGCATCAGGCCGAGGAGCGTGGTCAGGACGCGGATCATGCGAACGGCACCGGGTTCCATTCTAGCGCGTTTCGGGCAAGCCCGGCCCGCGCCCGGCGGAAAACGGGTTCAAACTGGCGCGATTGCGCGAAGGAGTCGGAACCGGACATAGGACCGCGCGGCCCGAAGGGCAAGCGCGCGGCGGAACGCGCGATCGAATCGGCCGGCGGCAAGCCAACACCCGGCGCGCACCGGGCCAGAGCGGGGTAAAACCGGCCTAAGGCCTTGATATGGCTTGAAACACCCCGTTTCGCGTTGGCATTTGTAGGCATCTTCGCGCGACCTTCCCGGTTTCCGTCGCAAAATCGATAAAGGAATATATACATAATTCGGGTAAAAAGTCAAGGGCACGCAAAATTTCCGCTGAACACTAGTAATCGCGTCTGTTCGATTTGTTCTTTGGATTTGAAATCATTGGCAAATGTTCTATATTTGTTCTCTATAGGGTTGGAGGCGCAGGTGAAGGTCCAACGCTTCGGCAGCGCGCATACCGAAAAGAAGCTCGACCTCGTCGCGCGCTACCTTGAACGCTACGCGACGGCGCTCAAGAACCAACGTTTCGAAAGAATCTATGTTGATGCGTTTGCCGGAACGGGCTCGTGGACGAAGCGAGCCAAGGGTGGCGGACCATTGTTCCCTCTACTCGACGTAGACGACATCAAGGAAGGTTCGGCGCGGCGGGCCCTACGCGTCGAGCCGCCATTCGACCGTTACATCTTCATCGAAAAGAGCCGGCGAAAATCTTCGGTGCTTCGAGACCTTGGTCGAGAATTTCCTGTTCGCGCCAAGCGCATGGAAATCATTACAAAAGACGCCAACGAAGCGCTTCAGGATCTGAGCCAACGGACTGATTGGCGAAAATCTCGGGCGGTCGTTTTTCTTGATCCTTTCGGTGACGTGCTCCCCGACTTGCCCTCGTTCATGGGCAGAATCCGTTCTGGTTATGCCCCTCTTGGGGGCGGGTTGCAAACTCGAACGGCGTGAGCCCGCCGAGGCTCATGTGCGGCCGGCGGGTGTTGTAGTCGATCCTCCAGGCTTCGATGATCTGGCTGGCCTCCTTCAGGCTGTTGAACAGATGCTCGTTCAGGCATTCGTCGCGCAGACGACCGTTGAACGATTCGATGAAGCCGTTCTGCGCCGGCTTGCCAGGGGCGATATAGTGCCATTCGACGCGGCGTTCTTGTTGCCAGCGAAGCATGGCGTTCGAGGTCAGCTCGCTGCCGTTGTCGCTCACCACCATGCAGGGATAGCCATGGCGTTTGGCGATCTCGTCCAATTCCCGCGTGACCCGCAGCCCTGACAGCGACGTATCGGCCACCAGCGCCAGGCATTCCCGGCTGAAGTCGTCCACCACCGCCAGGATACGGAAGCGGCGGCCATGGACCAGAGCGTCGGAGAGAAAGTCCAAGGACCACCGTTGGTTAGGGCCCTGGGGCAACGCCATCGGTGCCCGCGTACCCAAGGCCCGCTTGCGGCCGCCACGCTTGCGCACCATCAGCCGTTCTTCCCGGTATAGCCGGTAGAGCTTCTTGCGGTTCATCCGTATCCCCTCTCTCGTCAGCAGGATATGAAGACGCCGGTAGCCGAACCGACGACGCACGGCAGCCAATTCCCGCAGACGGACCCGGATTGCCCCATCGTCCGGCCGCCTCGAGGCGTATCGGTACGTCTTAGGATCAATCCCGACCAGCCCGCAGGCATGGCGCTGCGTATGGCTTTTCTCCCGGATCGCCCAGCTCACGGCCAATCTCCGCAACCTGGGCGTCAGAAGTTTTTTCCCAGCATTTCCTTCAAGGTCGCCACGTCCAGCGCCGATTCCGCCAGCAGCTTCTTCAGCTTGCGGTTCTCTTCCTCCAGCGCCTTCAACTTCCGGGCGTCGGACACTTCCATCCCGCCGTACTTCGACCGCCAAGTGTAGAACGTCGCATCGCTGATCCCGTGCTTACGGCACAAATCCGCCGCCGACAGCCCGGCCCGATGCTTCTTCAGAATCCCAATGACCTGCTCTTCCGTGAACCGTGAACGCTTCATCGTCCGTCTCCTTCCTATGGGACGGATCCTACCTCAAATCGAGGGCAGTTCAGGGGAGCACGTCATCGGCTATCACGATATTCGAACTGGCAATGCCCCCGATCCTCGGCTAACTGACTTTTTAACGAAAAAATTGCCGGATATTTTGCCTGAATATCGTGAAAGGTTTGATGCTTACAAAGATCTTCTTTCCGCTTTCGTTTCCCGTGAAATGGACTACCCCGAATTTGCTGCTCGGGTACGACGCCGCAGACATGGAACCCTCGAAGATCACGACTGGGAAGATGTTGATCCAAGCAATTACAAATAACACTGCTCCAACAGATGAACTTCTCCGTGCTGGCAAACCTCATCGTGCTGGCTCGCGCCCAACCTCGGGTACGACCCGAAGAAGAAGTGACCGTTCGGTCGGGCGCGGCCGGCGTCCTCAGCCGTCTTTAATTATCCGCGTGCGGCCCCGAGGTCGTACCGATCCAGGTTCATCACCTTGGTCCATGCCGCCACAAAGTCGCGCACGAACTTATCCTTCGAGTCGTCCTGGGCATAGACTTCGGCCAGCGCCCGGAGCTCGGAGTTCGACCCGAACACGAGATCGACGCGGGTGGCGGTCCACTTGACCTTGCCGCCGGCGCGGTCGCGACCCTCGAACACGTCGCCCGCGTCCGAGGTTGGCCTCCACGCCGTGCCCATGTCGACCAGATTGACGAAGAAGTCGTTGGCGAGCGTCCCGGGCCTGTCGGTGAACACGCCGTGCTTCGATTGGCCGTGATTCGCGCCCAGCATGCGCAGGCCGCCGACGAGAACCGTCATTTCCGGTGCGGTTAGCGTCAGCAGTTGCGCCTTGTCTACCAGCATCGCTTCCGGCGACGCGCCGAGGCCCTTCTTGTGGTAGTTGCGGAAGCCGTCCGAGAGCGGTTCCAGCACCGCGAAGGAGTCCGCGTCTGTCTGCTCCGGCGCGGCATCCGTGCGACCCGGCGCGAAGGGAACCTCCACGTCGTGGCCGGCGTTCTTCGCCGCCCGCTCGACGGCCGCGCAGCCGCCGAGGACGATCAGGTCGGCGAGCGAGACCTTCTTCTTGCCGGATCCGGCGTTGAACGCCTTCCGGACCCCTTCCAGGGCCGCGAGCGCTTTCGCCAGTTGGGCGGGCTGGTTGGCTTCCCAATCCTTCTGCGGCGCGAGGCGAATGCGCGCGCCGTTGGCGCCGCCGCGCTTGTCGGAGCCGCGGAACGTCGAAGCCGACGCCCAGGCGGTCGAGACCAACTCGGCGACGGAGAGCCCCGAGGCCAGAATCTTGGCCTTGAGGTCGGCGATGTCCTTGGCGTCGATCAGCGGATGATCGACTGCCGGAATCGGGTCCTGCCAGATCAGGTCTTCCTTGGGGACTTCCGGGCCCAGATAGCGCGCCTTCGGCCCCATGTCGCGGTGCGTCAGCTTGAACCACGCGCGGGCGAAGGCGTCGGCGAACTCGTCCGGGTTCTTGTGGAAGCGGCGCGAGATCTTCTCGTAAGCCGGATCCATCCGCATCGCCATGTCGGCGGTGGTCATGATGGTGGTCACGCGCTTCGAGGGATCATGCGCGGCGGGCGCGAGGTGCTTGGGGTCCGGATTGACCGGTACCCATTGCCACGCGCCGGCGGGGCTTTTCACCAGGTCCCAGTCGTAGCCGAACAGCACGTCGAAATAGCCCATGTCCCACTTGGTCGGGTTCGCGGTCCAGGAACCCTCGATACCCGAGGTGATGGCGTCGCCGCCCTTGCCGCTGCCGTGGCGCGAAATCCAGCCGAGCCCCATCGCCTCCAGCGGCGCGGCTTCCGGCTCGGGCCCGACGTTCGTCGCGCTGGCCGCGCCGTGGCATTTGCCGAAGGTGTGGCCGCCGGCGACCAGCGCGACGGTCTCCTCGTCGCTCATGGCCATGCGCGCGAACGTCTCGCGGATGTCGCGCCCCGAGGCCAGCACGCTCGGCTGGCCGTTCGGCCCTTCCGGGTTGACGTAGATCAGGCCCATCTGCACGGCGGCGAGGGGATTTTCTAGTTGGCGGTCGCCGCTGTAACGCTTGTCGCCCAGCCACTCGGCCTCGGAGCCCCAATAAATGTCTTCCTCGGACTCCCAGATGTCGGCGCGCCCGCCGCCGAAGCCGAAGGTCTTGAGGCCCATCGACTCGAGCGCGCAGTTGCCGGCGAGGATCATCAGGTCGGCCCACGAAATCTTGTTGCCGTATTTCTTCTTGATCGGCCAGAGCAGCCGGCGCGCCTTGTCGAGGTTGGCGTTGTCGGGCCAGCTGTTGATCGGCGCGAAACGCTGATTGCCGGTGCCGGCGCCGCCGCGGCCGTCATGCACGCGATACGTGCCCGCGCTATGCCACGCCATGCGGATGAACAGTCCGCCGTAGTGGCCCCAGTCGGCCGGCCACCAGTCCTGTGAATCGGTCATCAGCGCGTAAAGGTCCTTCTTCACGGCCTTGAGGTCGAGTTTCTTGAATTCCTCGGCGTAGTCGAAGTCCTTGCCCATCGGATCGGACAAGGGCGAATGCTGGCGCAGGATGTTCAGCTTCAGGCGGTTCGGCCACCAGTCGCGGTTCGACCTGACGCTGCCGGCAGCGTGGCCCACGACGGGGCATTTGCTCATGGTTTCGGTGCTCATGGTTGAGTCCTCCGGGGTTGACGTTCGATCAGTCGGTTGAGAAGCAGGATGAATTCGGTCATGGGGCGTCTCTCGCGGCGGGGATTTGCGGGCTTCGACGTCCCGAAGCGTAGCAATATCTATAAATCGCCTCTAACGAGTAATTTTAATTAGATTGATTTATAAAAACGATTTATCTACACTGCTGCCAGCGCCGCGCCCGGAACCCATGCGATGCCCATCCTGCCCACCCTGCGCCAGTTGCAATTCCTCGTCGCCGTGGTCGATCTCCGCCACTTCGGGCGCGCGGCGGAACGCTGCCGCGTCACCCAAGCGACCCTGTCGGCGGGCCTCAAGGACCTGGAGAACGTGCTGGAAGCGCGGCTGGTGGAGCGGACCAAGCGCAAAGTCCTGCCGACGCCGCTCGGCGAAGCCGTGGCCGAGCAGGCGCGCGCGCTGTTGGCCGGGGCCGAGACCCTGGTCGAAACCGTGCGCGCGGGCGACCAGCCTTTGACCGGGCCGTTCCGCCTCGGCACCATTCCGACCATCGGACCCTTTGTGCTCCCCCGCGTGCTGCAGGGGCTCCGGCGCGCCTATCCCGAATTGAAGCTCTTCATCCGCGAGGACCAAACCCGCGCCCTGCTGGAGCGGTTGCGCCGGGGGGAACTGGAGGCCGCGCTGATCGCGTTGCCGTTCGACGTCGCGGGCTTCGAGGTCATGGACCTCGGTCCCGATCCCTTCTGGCTGGTGGCGCCCGGCGATCATCCGCTGATGCGGGCGAAGGGGGTCTCGATCGCGGTCAAGGACATTCCGCCCGGAGAATTGTTGCTTTTGGAGGACGGCCATTGCCTGCGCGAGCACGCCCTTTCGGCTTGCCGCCTCGACCGAAACAGGGGCCGCGACAAATTCCAGGCGACCAGTCTCTACACTCTGGTCGAGATGGTCGCGAACGGCTTGGGCGTTACCTTCTTGCCGGAGATCGCGCTCTCGGCCGGACTGGTGAAGGGAATGGACGTGGCGGTGAAGCCGCTCGCCAAGGACAGCCCGGCGCGGCGCCTCAGCCTCGTCCGGCGCAAGTCCTATCACCGCGAAGGCGACGTCGCCGCCCTCGGCGCCTACTTGAAGGGCCGGATGGCCGGCATGCGTCGCGGCGGGCGCTAGCGATTCAAAAGCCGGAAGACGACAGGAATCCTCACGCGCGAATCGATCGCGTCGCCATCGCGGCGGGCGGGCCGGAATAGCCATCGGCGCACGGCCAGAGCGGCGGCCGCGTCAAGCGCGTCATGGGAACTGCTCTCGGCGATCTCGACGCCGGCCACCGTGCCATCGGCCCTGATGTCCACCAACAGCACCACCCGTCCCTCGACACCGCGGCGGCGCGCGGACGCCGGGTATTCGGGATTAGGATTTCCGGCGCGCGGCGCGGCGGCCTCGATCTTCATGTGCGCGCCCGAAACGGCGGGAACGGACGCCACGGCCACGTCGTTGGGGGGAGAGGGAAGCGCGGCGGCCTGTGTGACGGCGGGCGACACGTCCGGCTTCGCAAGCGCGGCGATCACCGTTTGCGGCCGGCGCGGTACGGGCGCAAACACTTCGGGTTTTTTCGGCGGCTCCTTCGGCGCGACGTCGATGGCCTCGGGGATTGGGGATTCCGACGGCGGAACGGGTTCGGATGCCGTCGCGATCTCGACCGGCGGTTCGGCCATCTCGGGAACGGACGCGGGAGCGGGCATGGAGATATCCGATCCCGCAAGCGCGTTTTCAATCACGATCTCGACGCCGATCGCGGCTCCGCGATCGACCATCGGCGCCGAAACGGGCGGCGCGAGCAGAATCCAGGCCGTGACCGCGGCGTGACTGCCGAACGACGTGAACCACGCGGCGAGAAGGCCGAGGCTGTACCCGCGCCGCGGCGGTGGCGGCGGCTCGCTCGGCGTGCGCCCATGGGCGTGCAGGCGATCGTCGGGGCAGCTCACGGCTTATTCCCGATCCACGCGCTTGCGTCCCGCGCATGCGCCACGAGCCGCGAGCAAGCGGATTTCGCGCATTCCGCTCCTTTTGCTTTTCGCGCCGACATGAATCCTCCCCTGCTCCCTCGCCCGCACGGGATGGTGATGCGCGCGGCTTATCGCCGGACCGGACGCCCTTCGCTGGACAGCCGTTCCGGCATGACGCCGCCGCTCGTGCTTACAGGGGAACCGACCGAGCCGAGGGGCCGATGTCCCTTATGCCCGTGGTCGTTTCGTCCCCTCCGGAGGCTCTTTGCCGCCCCGGAAACACCCGCGCCAACGGCGAAAGCCTATCGGCCGCCCAAATCCTGTCAAGGGCCCGCGGGTTAGGATAAGAGGGTTGGGATAAGATCGGAAAACACCAGCGGGAGAGTGGACTCCATGACCAAACTCTACGGCTTTTTTCGCTCCTCCGCCGCCTACCGGGTGCGGATTGCGCTCAACCTGAAAAAAGTCTCCTACGATCACGCTTTTGTGCATCTGTTGCGCGGCGAACAGCACAAGGCCTATGCCAAGCTCAATCCGCAAAAACTGGTCCCGGCGTTGGAAATCGACGGCGCGCTGCTCACCCAATCGCTCGCCATCCTCGAATACCTGGAGGAAACGCGGCCCGAACCGCCGCTGCTGCCCAAGGATGCGCCGGGGCGCGCGCGGGTGCGCGGGATCGCGCTGCAGATCGCGTGCGACATCCACCCGCTCAATCCGCCGCGCGTGCTGAACTATCTCGCCGCCAAACTGGGCGCGAGCGAGGACGCCCGGCTCGCCTGGTATTGCCATTGGATCGTCGAGGGGCTCGCCGCTCTCGAAACGGCGCTGGCGAACGACGCGGCCACCGGCGAATTCTGCCACGGCGCCCGGCCGACGCTGGCCGACGTCTGCCTGGTGCCCCAGCTCGCCAACGCGCGGCGCTTCAAGTGCGCGCTCGATCCCTATCCGACGCTTCGCCGGATCGAGGCCGCGTGTCTGGCGCTGCCTGCCTTCGATGCGGCCCGGCCCGAGAATCAGCCCGACGCGGAGTGATCGGCACTTTTGAAAAACCTTCACTTTGAAATGGGGCCCGTCCCTTGGCAGACGGTCTCACGTCGAAGGCTTTTTAGGTTGGGAACACCGGTCACATGCTGAAAAGACCACGGTGCGACGATACAGTCTCCGCGACTCGATCAACGACGCTCCGCCAGTCGCCGATATCGGGCTGCCGGAACAACCGTGCCGTCGGATACCAGGGCGAGTCCTCCCTATCCAGCATCCACCGATAATCCGGCACGAACGGCAGGAGGACCCAAACCGGTTTGCCGATTGCGCCCGCGACATGAACGAAACTGGTGTCGACGCTAACGACCAAATCCAAACACTCGATAAAAGCCGCTATCTCGGAAAAATCTTTCAAATCATCGTGATGCTGTCGGATTTCGGGATGTTGTTTCAAAATTTCCAGGTCGTGCGGCCGGAATTCATTTTGCAGCGTGCACCACTCGATCGGTAGATCGAGGAGAGGTAATAGCTCTTTCAGGCGGATGCTTCGTTCGGCATCGCCCCGGTTGCCGGCGGCTCCCGACCACACCAACCCGACCCTGGGTTTCTCCGGGGTGCCAAGTTTTTTCCGCCAAAATTCAACTTTTGCCCGGTCGGCGAATAGGTAGGGCGTCTTTGCCGGTACGGTTTCCACTCGTGTTTTGAAGGCATACGGCAAGCTCATGACCGGACAGTAGACGTCAAAGTCAGGTAAAGCCGCACCCCTGGCGACAACGGTCATCGGACAGTTCAACGTAGAGACAAACGACACCAGGGATTTGGGCACTTCGAAGATGATCTCGGCGCCCAATGATTTTACTTGGGGCAGATAACGGCAAAACTGTATGACGTCGCCCAGACCCTGTTCCGAATGAACAAGCAGTTTTTTGTTTCGAATGCTTTCCTGGCCGCGCCAGGACGGCTTCGGGAAGGTATAGTAGTTGTTTTTCGTGCTGTCGTTTTGAAGGCGCCACTCATAGAGCTTCCATCCCTCGAGATATTGACCCATCAATATCAAAAGCAATGACTTGTTCCAGTATGCCTCGGCGTAGTCGGGCTTGAGCGCCAACGCCTTGTCATACGATGCGAGCGCCTCGTCCAAACGCCTGATATCCATCAGCAGGTTGCCGCGGTTGTTGTGGGCATTGGCGTCATGCGGGTTAAGCGCCAACGCTTTGTCATACGACGCGAGCGCCTCGTCCAATCGCTTGAGTTGCTTCAAAACGACGCCACGGTTGTTGTGTACGTCGGCGTCATGGGGATTAAGCGCCAGCGCTTTGTCGTAAGAGTCGAGCGCCTCGTCCGGACGCTTGAGGTCTTTAAGGACGTTACCCCGGTTGTTGCATGCTGCGGCGGAGTCGGGCTTGAGCGCCAACGCCTTGTCATACGACGCGAGCGCCTCCGCCAACCGCTTGAGGTCCTTCAGGGCATTGCCGCGGTTGATATGCACCTCGGCGTCATTGGGCATAAGCGCCACGGCCTTGTCGTACGACCTTAGCGCCTCCTCCGGCCGCTTGAGGTCGGCCAGGACGTTACCGCGGTTATTGTGCGCCTCGGCATAGTCGGGGCTGAGCTTCAGGGCCCGGTCGATTGACTCCAGCGCCTCGTCCAGCCGCTTTATGTCCGTGAGGGCCTTTCCCAAGTTGTTATGAGCGGCCGCGTTCGTCGAATTCAGGCTCAGGGAACGCTTTAGTTGTTCAATCCCGCTCTGGGATTGACCTATTTGCAAGTTTGCCGTCCCGAGCAGAAACCATGCTTGAGCGTTATTTTTCTCGTCTCGTAAAATCTGGTTATAGAGGTCGATCGCTTCGCGAACGCGACCGGATTGGTGAAATACGAGCGCCGCATCGAGCAAATTTTTTTGATTATTCATCTGTTTCTACAAGGCGATTCACTAATTTTTTGATTTAAAATGGTGCCCCTGGAGGGACTCGAACCCCCACGCCCTTGCGAGCAACAGATTTTGAGTCTGCCGCGTCTACCGTTCCGCCACAGGGGCCGCCGTCGCGCCCCGGGTATAAAGCATAATCCCGGCGATGAAAACGCCGCCGTTGCCCGACATTGGGGCGGCTGCTAAGTACGCGCGCCCCGCGCTTCCAGCCCCGCGCCTTGAGTCCACGCCCCATGCTTCGCCGCCTGTACGACGCGACCATGCGCCTTTCCGCCCATCCCCACGCCATGGGCTGGATGGCCGCGGTGTCGTTCGTCGAAAGCTCGTTCTTCCCGATCCCGCCCGACGTGCTCCTGATCGCCATGGTGCTGGCGGCGCCGACCCAGGCGTGGCGCATCGCCACCGTCTGCACGCTCGCCTCGGTCGCCGGCGGCTGGCTCGGTTATGCCATCGGCCATCTCGCCTTCGAGACGATCGGCGAGCCGATCATCGCCTTTTACCGGCTCGAAACCCAATTCGCCGCGTTCCGCGACACTTTCAACGCCTACGGCGCCTGGATCGTGATCGTCAAAGGCCTGACGCCGATTCCCTACAAACTGATCACCATCACCGCCGGCGTCACCGGCCTCGATCTGGTCACCTTTACGCTCTCCTCGATCGTTTCGCGCGCGATCCGCTTTTTCCTGGTTGCCGCGTTGCTGTGGAAATTCGGCGCGCCGATCCGCGTCTTCATCGAGGAACGATTGATGCTGCTGACGACGCTGTTCGCCGTTCTCCTGGTCGGCGGCTTTGTCGCCATCAAGTACCTGTTCTGACCCTTCCCTCCCGGGCATGATGGGGCGATGGAAGACCCGGTCCGTATCCTCTTCCGCCCCCGCATCGCGGCGATTCTGCTGTTGGCGGCGTGCGCGCTCGCGCTCGCGACCGCGTATGCCGCCGAATATTGGGGCGGGCTGGAGCCCTGCCCGCTCTGCCTCTATCAGCGCGTGCCCTACGCGGTCGCCGGCGTCCTTTCGGCCGCCGCGATCGTCGCGCGCGACGTCCGGCGGGTGGTGTCGGTTCTGCTGGCGCTCGCTGCCCTCGCCTTCGTCGCCAACGGCGGCATCGCCTTCTATCACGTCGGCGTCGAGAACCACTGGTGGGCGTCCGCCGTTTGCGCCGACGGCGCGCCGCCCATCGCCACCATCGAGGACCTGCGCAAGGCGCTGGCGGCGCCGCCGCCGAAGCCGTGCGACACGGTCGATTGGACCCTGTTCGGGATCAGCATGGCGAGCTACAACATGGTGGTGTCCCTGGGCTTGGCCTCGCTCGCGTTCGGGGCCGCCGCGCGGGCGCGCTGGCCGGAATCCTGAATCCGATCATGAAAACGCGACGCAAAAAGAAAGTCACCCGCCGCCCGGCGCCGCGCGCCCCGATAGGGGCGCACAATTTAACGCGCGCGGGGATTCGCCCGCGCGCGCGCCTTCCCGGCGACATGCCGTTGCCGGCGCTGGTCGAACGCATGATCCGGGTCGATCACGCGGGCGAATTCGGCGCGGTGCGCATTTACGAGGGCCAGCTTCGCGTGCTGGGCCAATCCAAGGCCGGCGCCGTCGTCCGCCGCATGGCCGAACAGGAACGCGCCCACCTGAAATCGTTCGAAAAGCTGATGCTCGCGCGCCGCGCGCGCCCGTCGGCCCTGCTGCCGATCTGGCGCGTCGCCGGCTATGCCCTCGGCGCCGGCACCGCGCTTTTGGGCCCGGAAGCGGCGATGGCCTGCACCGTGGCGGTGGAGGAAGTGATCGACGGCCATTACGCGCGTCAGGTCGAGCAACTCGGCCGCGACGAGCCGGAACTCCGGCGCGCCTTCGCCCGCTTCCGCGCCGAGGAAATCGAGCACCGCGATACCGGGCTCGCCCATGGCGCCGAACGGGCGCCGGGCTATCGCCCGCTGGTCGCCGCGATCAAGGCCGGCGCGCGCGCCGCGATCTGGCTTTCGGAGCGGATTTAGCGCCCCAATTTCTGTAGCTCGACCGCGAGGCGGGCGAGATCGCTCGTACCCTGGCCCAGGTCTTCGACCACGGTCAGATGATTGCGACCGGGAATTTCGAGCAGCCGCACCGGCGTGCCGAGGTCGCGCCAGCGTTCGGCGAAATCGCGGCTTTGGCGCTTGAACTCGTCGCTTTCGAGCGCGCCCCAGGCGAGCGCGAGCGGCGCGCGGCAGACAGGACGCATGTAATAGGGACTGAGGATTTTCGCCGTCTCGAGATCGAGCCGCAAATCGGCGTTCATCGAGGTATGGACCAGGGGCTCGAGGTCGAACACGCCGCTGATCGCGAGCGCGCTCTGAATCGGGCAGCGCGGCAGATCGGAACCCAAATCCTGCCAATGGGTGGCGAGCAGGGAAGCCACCAGATGTCCGCCGGCGGAATGGCCGATCAATTGAATCCGGTAAGGATCGCCGCCGAAGTTTTGCGCGTTGCGCCAGAGCCAGATCACGGCGCGGCGCATTTCGTCGACGATCCCGCCGATGGTGGTCGCCGGGCAGAGGGTGTAGTTGACCAGCGCCACCGCCGCGCCCGCGTCGGTCAGGGCCGAGACTTTGTCGCTGAAATCGTTCTTGTCGAGCGAACGCCAGTAGCCGCCGTGGATGAACATAGCCACCGGCGCGGCGACGCGCTGGGGATGGAAGATGTCCATTTTTTCCATCGGCCCGTCGCCGTAGGGCACGTCGAGACGGGCGAAGGCGCGCTTGCGGACTTCCGCGCTGCGCGACGCCCAGCGCGCGAAAATCAGCGGATGATCCGGAATCGAGGCGCGCGCGTTGTACTGTGCCTCGAGACCCGCGGCGTCGTAATCGCGATAGAGAGTCATGGGCTTTCCTTCTTCCGCCGCTTGCCTCCGGCGCGCGCGGGCGAATCCCCGCGCGATTCAATTAATGCGCGCCTACCGGCGCGCGCCTCTTTGCTTTGCGCCAATCCGGCGACCACGCCGCGCAGCGTGCGCACCTCCTGTTCGGTCAACTGCGCGCGCTGGAAAAGCGCGCGCAGGTTGCGCACCATGATCGGTCGCTTGTGCTTGAGACGCAAGAACCCACAGGCGTCCAGTTCGCGCTCCAGGTGCTCGAAAAAGCCGACCAACTCCTCCTTGGTCGCGGGCCGGGTGCGCGCATTCAAGCGAAGCCGGGATGGCGCCGCGTCCGCGCCGAGGACGAACCACGCGTGCGCGACCGCGAACACCGCCTGCGCGAGGTTGAGCGAGCCGAATGCGGAATTCACCGGCACCGTCAGAATGGCGTCGGCGAGCGCCACATCGTCGTTGGCGAGCCCCTTCGATTCTTTGCCGAAGATCACGCCGGCACGCCCTAAGAAGGGTGCATCTTTTGACGCGCGCGGGGATTCGCCCGCGCGGCCGCCGCCCATAAAGGAGCGCATTTCTTCGGCCGCGCGCGCGGGCGTCACCACCCGAAGCGCTAGGTCGCGATCGCGTACGGTCGCGGCAAAAACGAGACGCAGATCGGCGATGGCGGCTTCGGTCGTCGGAAAAACGCGGGTGGCGGCGATCACCGTATCCGCACCCGAAGCGGTCGCCAGCGCGCGCGCGTGCGGCCAGCGCGGACGCGGCCGCACCAGGCGCAGATCGTCGAGCCCGCAGTTGAGCATGGCGCGCGCCACCATGCCGATGTTTTCCGCCATCTGCGGCTCGACCAGGACGACGGCCGGTCCCAGACCAAGTCGACTCATGTTTTGGCGCGGTCGGCGACGCCGTCGCGCAGCAGCTTGTAAACGATGCTGTCGAAAAGCGCGTTGTAGGAGGCATCGATGATGTTGCCCGACACGCCGACCGTGTCCCACGGTTCGCTCTTGCCGTCGATCGACTCGATCATGACCCGGGTCATGGCGCGGGTGCCGTCGCCGGAATTGAGAATGCGCACTTTGTAATCGACCAGCCTCAAGTCGGCGAGCGTCGGATAGATCGGCAGCAGCACCCGGCGCAATGCCGAATCGAGCGCGTTGACCGGCCCGTTGCCCTCGGCCACCGCCATGTGCTCGCGCCCGGCGGCGTTGAGCTTGACGGTCGCCTCCGACAGCGTGACCAGTTCGCCCTTGGCGTTCCAGCGCCGTTCGTCGATGACGCGAAACGAATTGAGGCGGAAATATTCGGGAACCTGGCCGAGCGCGCGCCGCGCGAGCAGCTCGAAGCTCGCCTCGGCGCCGTCATAGGCGTAACCGTCGACCCCGCGCGCCTTCACGTCCTCCAGCAACTTCGCCACCTGCGGGTCGTTCGGTTCGATCTCGATCCCTAAGTCGCGGAACCGGGCGAGGATGTTGGCGCGCCCCGATTGATCGGAAACGACCACGTGGCGGCGGTTGCCGACCAGCTCGGGGCGGATGTGCTCGTAGGAGCGCGGGTCCTTCTCGACCGCCGATACGTGGAGGCCGCCCTTGTGCGCGAACGCCGATTCGCCGACGTAAGGAGCCCCGCGCGCCGGCGCGCGGTTAAGCCGCTCGTCGAGCACGCGCGAAACGTGGGTCAGGCGCCCGAGCGTCTCCATGGTTACCCCGGTCGCGCGA
>Ga0194127_10000314_pt1 | contig 78690 bp, 76 predicted proteins | sample TA2KigC100mmetaG_FD_148624 | JGI IMG/M metagenome (GOLD analysis project Ga0194127, IMG submission 148624) | Freshwater microbial communities from Lake Tanganyika, Tanzania - TA2015036 Kigoma Deep Cast 100m | ecosystem: Environmental > Aquatic > Freshwater > Lake | place: Tanzania: Lake... | reverse complement strand
GGTCGGGGCGAATCCTGGTGCAGATGCCGGGCGCGGTCGACGCCGCCGGCGCGCGCAAGGTGCTCGAGTCGACCACCTTCCTGCAGTTCAAGGAGGTGCTCGACGCCGCGCCCAGCCGCGAGCTTCTCACGGCCAAGCTCCCCGGGGGAGCGGTGCCCGACGATCAGGAGATCGTGCTGGCCGTGGGGCGGGACGGGCAGGAGACCGAGGCGCTGCTGGTGCCGAAGAAGGCGATCCTGACCGGCGACATGCTCGACGACGCGCGGCTCGACTTCGACCGCCGCAACCGCCCGCTGATCACCTTCCAGTGGAACAGCGAGGGCACGGGGATCTTCCGCGAGTTCACCGCCGCGCACATCGGCGATCGGCTCGCGGCGATCATCGACGACCGCGTGATCACTGCGCCGGTGATCCAGGGCAAGATCGGCCGCAACGGCCAGATCACCGGCGACTTCACGCGCGAGGAGGCCGCGAACACGGCGGTGCAGCTGCGCTCCGGCGCGCTGCCGATCCCGCTCGTGATCGAGGAGGAGCGCACCGTCGGTCCGGCGCTCGGTGCGGACTCGATCCGGCAGGGCCTGCAGGCGACGCTGCTCGGCTTCGCGCTGGTCTTCGTGTTCATGGCCATCTACTACAGCGCCTCGGGCATGTTCGCGAACGCCGCGCTGATCGTGAACGTGCTGATCATCCTGGGGCTGATGAGCCTGGCACGCGCGACGCTCACGCTGCCGGGAATCGCCGGCGTGGTGCTCACGGTTGGCATGGCCGTCGACGCGAACGTGATCATCTTCGAGCGCATCCGCGAGGAGCTTCGCTCCGGCAAGAACACGCGCGCCGCGATCCAGGCCGGCTTCAACCGCTCGTTCTGGACCATCTTCGACTCGAACCTGACCACGCTGCTCACGGCGGTGATCCTGCTCGTCTTCGGCCGCGGGCCGGTGCAGGGCTTCGGCGTCGTGCTCTCGATCGGGCTCACCGCCAGCATGTTCACCGCGCTCGTGGTCACGCGTGCGCTGCTCGACTACTTCTACGGCGATTCGAACGCCAAGACGCTGAGGATCTGATGGAGTTCTTCAAGTCCGGCACGCGCATCGACTTCGTCGCGAAGATGCCGCTCTGCCTGGTGATCTCGGCCGTGCTCGTGGTCGCTTCCTGGGCGCTCATGCTCACGAAGGGCTTCAACTTCGGGATCGACTTCGCCGGCGGCACGCTCGTGGAGGTGCAGCTCGGCGAGGCGTCCGGAGACGCGGACGAAGGGCGTGTGAGAGGCGCGCTCGGCGAGCTCGGTTTCAACGACGGTTCGATCGTGCGCGTCGGCGCGCCCGAGGAGCGGACGTTCCGCATCAACCTGCCGGCGTCCCAGGAAGAGGACCGCGATCTCTCGCTCAAGATCGTCTCCGGGCTCTCGGAGAAGCTCGGCGCTCCCGTCGAGGTGCGCAGTGTCGAGTCGATCGGCCCGCGCGTCGGCGGCGAGCTGCGCCGCACCGCGCTCCAGGCGATCCTGCTGTCCTGGATCGGGATCCTCCTCTACATCTGGTTCCGCTTCGAGTGGCAGTACGCGCCCGGCGCGGTGGTGGCGCTGGTGCACGACATCTCGATCACCGCCGGGCTCTTCTCGCTCTTCGGCTGGGAGTTCGACCTGCAGGTGCTCGCGGCGCTGCTCGTGATCATCGGCTACTCGATCAACGACACGATCGTGATCTACGACCGGATCCGCGAGACGGTGTCCGTGCGCGGAACCAGCGAGCTCGAGTCGGTCGTGAACGAGGCGACCAACGGAACGCTCTCGCGCACGATCCTGACCTCGGGCCTGACGCAGCTCGCGGTGGTCGCGATCCTGGTGCTGGGCGGCCCGGTGCTGCGCGGCTTCTCGCTCGCGCTCTTCATCGGGATCATCGTCGGAACGTACTCGTCGATCTTCATCGCGAGCGCGCTGCTGATCCGGCTCTCGCGCCGCTACGGACACCCGGCTCCGGCGAAGACCGGCGCGAAGGCGCGCGCCTCGAGCTAGCGGGCGACCGGCCGCTCAGCCGAGCTTCGGGCTTCCGGGCGCGGGGGCCGCGCCGGGCGCGAGGTCGGGCCGCTTCTCGGCCGGCCGCGTCTGCGCCGGCGCGCCGCCTTCCTTCATCGTGATCGCGCCGTTGATGATGGCGCCTTCCGCGACGGTCAGGCGCGGCGCGATCAGGTCGCCGAGGATGCGGCCGGTCTCGCGCACCTCGATCCGCTCGCTGGCGACGACGTTCCCCGAGACCTTCCCGACCACGGTGACCTGCTTCGCCGAAACCTCTCCCTGGACGTCCCCGTTGGGGCCGATCGTCAGGTGGTGGTTGCGCAGCGAGACGCGACCCTCGACGCGGCCCTCGAGGATCGTGTCCTCGTCGCCGACGACGTCGCCCTTGATGCTGATCGACTTGCCGATGTTCGCCATCTCGATTCCCCCCGGGTGTCGGCGCTCGCCGGAACCGAGCGGTCCCGCGGGCGGCGTGTAGCTGGGCATTCTGGTCGGCTCGGGTCTCTGCTCCGGAGCGTCGGCTTCGCCCTTGTTCTTCCACAACGCCATGGTCACTCCTGCACGTTGCCGCGCGGCCGGCGTCGCCGTCGGTGAGTGGGCTCACACGCGCGCGCCACTCCTCTGGCCGCCCGCAGAGTAGCCCCGCGCGCAGGCGCCTGACAACCGCCGGGGTCCTGGCCCCTCAGAACTCCTCGACGCCGCGGCTGCGCTCGTCCACCACGTCGATGCCGAGCTTCTCGAGCAACGTTCCCTGCGCGCGCTCGAGCGCGGCGATCGCGGTGCGGTAGACCTGCAGCGCGCGGATCTCGTTCGACTCGGCCAGGCGCAGATCCTCTTCGTAGTCGAGCACCGTGTGCGGCGTCGAATCGCCGAGCCGCAGTCGCTCCTGCTCGGCGCGGAGCGTCTCTTCGGAGGCGATCCGCGCGCGCTGGGACGCCTTCACTCCGTCGATCGCGCTCTTCAGGTCGCGCACCGAGTTGCGCACGTCGACGGTGACGTTCTGCTCCTGGATGCGCAGGTTCGTCTTCGCGCGCCGCAGCAGGATCTTGCTCTGCACGTGGCGGGCGTCGAGCGTGTCGTTGCCGATCGGCACCACCAGATTCGCGCCGACGCCCCAGCTGTGCGCGCCACTGGCGTCGAAGAAATCGTTGTCCGCGCCCCAGCGACCGCTGGGGAAGCCGAAATCGTCCTGCGTCACCGGGATCGGATCGAACACGCCGGGCGTGGTCGGGTCGTCGCGGAAGCCGAGCGGCGTCCCGGGCGCGATCTTCTGGCTCCCGGACAGCCCGTTGTTCGTGTACGAGCCGACCACGTTGAGCTCGGGGAGCTTCTGGTTCCAGGCGTAGCGCTCGTCGAGCCCTGCGTTCTCGACGGCCTTCTGCGCCGCGATCAGCTCGGGCCGGAGCGCGCGGGCCCGCTCCAGCGCGACCTCCGCGTTCACCTCGTAGGGGACGAAGGTCGGCTCCTCGGTGCGGATCCGCGTCGAGGTGTAGTCGCCGATCTGCGGCGCGAGGATCGCCGTCAGCAGCCGGTCCTGCGCGGACTGCGCCTCGTTCGCGCGCACGATCCGGTCGAACTCGCGCTGCGCCAGACCGGCCTCGGCCTCGGTCACCCGCACCTTCGAGACCACGCCGACCTGGTACTGCACCTTCGTCTGCTCCAGCAGGTCGTTCGCCGTTTCGACGCTCTTCTCGGCGGCGGCTTCGAGAGCGCGCGTGGCGGCCAGGGCCCAGTAGGCCGCCTCTACCAGCGCGACCGAGTCGGTGAGACGCGCGCGGAAGTTCTCGTCGGTGATGTCCTGCGTCACGCGGCTGCGGCGGACCAGCAGGTCGGGCGTGCTCCAGTACAGGTTGCGCAGCAGCGGCATCGCAAGCTCGCTGCGCCAGACGGCGGTGTACTGCTTGTCGAGCGCGTAGAAGCCGGAGTCGGAGCTCAAGAGCTGCATCGTGTAGCCGCTCGAATACGAGAAGCCCCAGGGCAGGATGCCGCGCAGGCCCGCGTTGTAGACGTAGTAGTCGTCGGTGGTCTGGTTGCCCTGCGTGCCGAAGAAGCTCTGCACGGAGCTCGCTACCGGAGTCTCGACGTGCTGCCGGTCGTAGAGCGCGACGATGTTCGGGTCGAACGCGCCCCAGGTCTCGCGCACCCGCTCGCGCGCCAGTGCGGGGTCGAGCCGCTCGACCTGCAACCCGAGGTTGTATTCCAGCGACAGCGCCACGGCCTCCGGGAGCGTGATCAGGCGATCCTGCCCGAGAACCTCGCCGGCGGCCGGCGCCTGGGCGCGAGCGCCGATCGAGAGAGCGAGCAAGCAGAGCAACGTGAGAAGGGTCCGCATCATTTTGGCTCCGTCGCGCCGACCCCGTGAAGGAAGAAGTCGACGATGGCTTCGGCGTCCGCCTGGACGCTCGTTCGGGAAGGCTCGCGCAGGCGCTCGAGGATCGCGCCGCGCATGGATTCGACCAGGAAGCGCGAGGCGCGCCGCGGATCGCAGGCGCGAAGCTCGCCGCTGCGCGTTCCCTGCTCGATCACGCCCGCCACGAAGCTCACCAGGCGCTCGAGATTCCTCTCGAGCGTCGCCGCGAGAAGCGGCGGGCTCTCCGGAGCGAGCAGGCGCTGCTCCTGCAGCGCGCGGAAGATCGCCTGGTTTGCGCTGGAGTGCTCGAGTCCGGCCCGCAGCAGCGCCGCGAGCTTGCCCTCCGCGCTTCGCTCCCGCGACGCGGCGGCGCGCGCGCGCTCCAGCATGACCGCGAAGCCGTGCTCGGCGACGTGGGCGAGAAGCTCTTCCTTGTTTCGGAAGTACAGGTAGATCGTGCCCTTCGCGACGCCCGCCTCGTGCGCGATCCGCTCCATCGACGCGTCCGCGAAGCCGAGCTCCGCGATCACGCGGCGCGCGGCCTGCACGATCTCGTCGGTGCGGAAGTCCTTCAGGACCTCCTCTTTGGTTCGACCCAATCGGGTCTGAGGCATCGTCGGTCTCGAGGTGGGGAGTCAGTCGTTTGAAACGCCGTCCAGCAGACTGAACGTCCGGTCATCACCTTACGTCCGCACGCAAACTCGTTGCAAGTGCGCGGCGGAACCCGTTGTCGGGCCCGCAGATGATAGAGTGGCGACGAGTCTCGCTCGGAACCCGGATCGGGGGGCAGATTGGCCACAGCCGTGCGGAAGTGGGTCGCGAAGGTCGGGGCGCTCGCGGTCTATCCGGGCCACGGCGTGACCCGGATCGAGGCGCTGCAGATCCGCGAGATCGGCGGCCAGAAGCTCGAGTTCCTGGTGCTGCGCAAGCTCGACGACGAGAGCCGGATCCTGATCCCGCGCGACCGGATCACCGAGGTCGGGCTCCGCCCGCCGATCGAGCGCGTCGAGGCCGAGCGCGTCTGGAAGATCCTGAAGGAGCGCAAGCGCACGAAGGCGCGCGTCGGCATCGCCTGGAGCCGCCAGTTCCGCGAGCTACAGGACAAGCTGAAGGTCGGCACGATCTTCGAGACCGCCGAGGTGCTGCGCGACCTGCTGCGCCTGCGGCACACCAAGGAGCTGAGCTTCGGCGAGCGCAAGCTGCTCGAGAACGCGCGCTCACTGCTCGTGCAGGAGCTCGCCGCCGCCGAGGACGTCGGCACCGAAGAGGTCGAGGCGTCGATCCGCGCCGCGGTGAAGTAGCGGCGAGGGGGCCGATCGACGCGCCGAGCGTCTAGGCGCGGAGAAGGCGACGTGTTCCAATCGCGCGGAGATGCGCGCAGCCACACTGCTGCTCCTGGCTCTGATTCTCGCTCCGGTCGTCGCGATGGCGGACGCCGACGGCGACGGGATCGAGGACGCGCTCGACAACTGTCCGTACGCCGCGAACATCGACCAGGCCGATGCCGGTGGGCCGCTCTTCGCCGCACCCGATGGAATCGGCGACGTCTGCCAGTGCGGCGACGTGGCCGGCGACGGCCGGCCCGACCTGCTCGACGTCGTGCTCTACCGGCGCGCGCTCGAGAAGCTTGCGCCGGGACTTCCCGCGTTCGAGAAGTGCGACGTCGCCCCGCCCGCGGGGGAGTGCGACGCCAGCGACCTCGCCCGGCTGCGCGACGCGATCGCGGGCATCGCGCCCGGGATCGAGCCGCTCTGCACCCCTGCGGTGCCGCCTTCGAGCGTCTGCGGGAACGGCGTGGTCGAGCCGCCCGAGGTCTGCGATGGCGCCGACCTCGACGGCGAGAGCTGCGTCTCGCTCGGGTATCTCTCCGGCTCGCTCGCCTGCACCGGCGCCTGCGGCTTCGACACCTCTGCGTGTACACCGTTCGGCCAGGTCGGTGACGCGTGCACGACTTCGGGGCAGTGCACCGGCGGTCTGCCCTGCGTCGACGGCGTCTGCTGCACGAGCGCCTGCGGCGCCACCTGCGCGCGCTGCGACCTGCCGGGTCTGGAGGGGACCTGCGCATATCTCGCAGCGGGCGCGGATCCGGACGCAGAGTGCGCGGGGGTCTCGTGCTCCGGATGGTACGCGGGCTGGAGTGCCAGCCAGTGTCTCGCCGCGGCCGATGCGTCCGCGGCGCTCGTGGGCTGCAACGGCGCCGGGGCGTGCCAGTCCGCAGGCCAGCTCTGCCCGAGCCAGCCCGGCGGATCGGTGGCGTCGAGCTGCGATCCGACCTGCCAGGTACCGGCGGGCGGCACGTGCGTCGGGACGACGGCCGGCTCCTGCAGCAACGTGAATCCGGGCACGCAGACCTGCGGCGTCGGCGCCTGCACGCGAACCGTGAACCAGTGCCAGAACGGCGCGCCACTCACGTGCGTTCCCGGCACGCCGACGGCCGAGACCTGCAACGACGTCGACGACGACTGCAACGGCACGAGCGACGACGGCGCATTCGCGGACGCGCTGGAGCCGAACGCGAGCTGCGCAGCGCCGCGGCTCATTGCAGGGGTCGGCAGCGACCAATCGTCCGCGCTGTCGACCGCGACGGTTTTCTCGTCGGGTGACGTCGACGTCTACCGCATCGACGCCACCGAGACCGACTCGTCCTGCGGGTGCTGCGCCTTCTGCACCGACGAGGACTACCAGTTCCGCGTCTCGCTCGCCGTCCCGGCAGGCGCGGGCTCCTACCAGCTCTGCGCGAGCCTGGGAACGTGCGGCGTGCCTGGCGGGAACTGCCTCACCGTGCCGGCGGGAACGAGCCAGATGATCAGCTGGAATCTCGACGGCGCCTGCGGCGCCGGAACCGATGCCTACGTGTTCTACGTGTCGGTCCGCGGAGCGAGCGCACCCGGCTACGAGTGCCGGCCCTACACGCTGAGCTACACGTTCGACGCGGGTCTCTGCTTCTAGAAGCGGTCTCACGCGGCGGCGTGCGCGAGCAGCGAGCGCGCGATCGAGACGCGCTGGATCTCGGAGGTGCCCTCGACCACGGTGAACACGCGCGCCATGCGGTAGATGCGCTCGAGCCCGGTCTCGCGCAGGCAGCCGGCGCCGCCGTGGATCTGCATCGCCTCCCAGGCGGCGCGGTTCACCATCTCGGAGCAGAAGAGCTTCGTCATCGAGGCCTCGCGGCGCAGGTCCTGGCCGTGATCGCGAAGCCAGGCCGAGCGCAGGATCATCTGCTCGGCGGCGAAGAGCTCGGTCGCCATGTCGGCGAGCTTGATCTGGATCGCCTGGAAGCTTCCGATCGGCGCGCCGAACTGCCGCCGCTGTCCTGCGTAGTGACTGCTCCGTTCCAGCAGGTGGCGAGTCACTCCGGCCATCCACGCCGAGGTGCGCACGCGATTGCCGTTGATCCAGTCCATCGCGAGCCGGAGCCCCTGGCCCTCGCCGCCGAGCACGTTCGCCGCCGGGACCTCGCAGCCCTCGAAGCTGATCTCGGCCTGGTAGCCCTTGAAGCCCACGCAGTCGTGCGTGCGGCTCACCCGGAAGCCCGGCGTGTCGGCGGGGACCAGGAAGCAGGTCACGCCGCGCGCGCCCGCCCCCGGGTCGGTCACCGCGAAGACCATCGCGAAGTCCGCCTGCGCCGCGTTCGAGATGATGTTCTTCACGCCGTCGAGCACGTAGCGGTCGCCGCGCCGCTCCGCGCGCGTGCGCAAGGCCGCCACGTCCGAGCCCGCCTCGGCCTCGGATAGCGCGAAGCAGGTGGTGACGTCGCCGGCCACGAGCGGCGCGAGGAAGCGCCGCCGCTGCTCCTGGTTGCAGGCGAGCAGCATGGAGGTCGGCCCTCCGTTTCCGCCGAGCAGATCCTCGAAGAAGAGCGTGTCGAGCGAGTGCGCGGTCATCTCGAGCCGGCAGCGCACCTCGAAGGGCAGCCCGGCTCCGCCGACCTCGACGGGCATGTCGATGGCGTAGAGGCCGAGCTCTCGCGAGCGGCGCCGGACCTGCCGGCGCAGGTCCTTCGGCGGCGGCGTGTCCCAGTCCAGACCGTGCGTGCGCTCGAGCGGAAGCACGTCCTCGCGCACGAAGCGCGTGAGGGTCTTCTCGAGCAGCTCGACCTCCTCGCTGATCTGTTCGCTCGACTCGGCCATCTCATCTCTCCTTGGCTCTGCCGCGGGCGCGGCGTTTCCGGGACGGCTCTCGTCCCGCTGGGGTGCGGCGTGCGGGGGCAGGGGGCTCGCTGCGCAGCCACGCGAGCGAGGCTTCGATCAGCATCTCGGCGATGCGCGCCTCCGCCGCCTCGGACTCGAAGTGGAGCAGGCGGATCATGGTCAGCGTGAAGCCTATCCCGTCCAGCGCCCAGCCCGCCGCCTCGGCGTCGACGTCGGCGCGGATCGAGCCCTCGCGCTGGCCGCGCCGGACCAGGTCCGCGAAGAAGCGCACGTACTGCTCGTGGTTCTCGCGCAGACAGCGCGCGATCTCGGGATCGTCGCACTCCGCCAGCGCCTGGAACTGGATCTTCGAGTCGTCCGCGTGGTCGCGCAGGCCGGCCAGGTAGACCGAGCCGGCGCGCTCCAGCAGCGCGAGCGCGTCTCGCGGCTCGCCGGCGCCGGCCTCCTGCCAGCGGCCGAGGATGCGCTCGCGGATGCGTTCCAAGATGCGCAGGAACAGCGCCTTCTTGCTGGCGAAGTGGGCGTAGATCGTCGGCTCGGTGATGCCGGCCGCCGCGGCGATCTGCGCCGTGCTGCAGAGGCGGTAGTTGCCGCGCGCGAACACCTCGCTCGCAGCGTGCAGGATCTGTCGCTCGCGCTCGGCGGCGGGCAGGCGGGTGCGGGCGGCTCTGCGGGATCGCGGCAACGGGAGCTCCTCGGCTCTATCTAGTGAGCACTAGCTAGCATCGGGTCCGATCCCGCGTCAAGCGTCGCGGCCGACGGCGGCCGGAGGGGCCGCGGCCACTCGGCACCACGCTATAGTGCCCGGATGCGCGCGCTGGCCGTTCTGCTCGCCGCGGGGCAGGGCACTCGTCTGGGACAGGAGCTTCCGAAGGCGCTCGTGCGCCTGCGCGGGCGCTCGCTGTACGAGTGGAGCGAGTCCGCGCTGCTGGCTTGCGCGGAGGTCGAGGCGATCCAGCCAGTGCTGCCGGCGGGCCTGCTCTCGGCGCTCGATTCGACCGAGCCGCGCCGGCTCGCCCCCGTCGAGGGCGGGGCGCGTCGTCAGGACTCGGTCCTGCGCGGGCTCGAGGCGGGGGTGGCCGCGCGGCCGCACCTGGAATGGGTGCTGGTGCACGACTCCGCGCGCTGCATGGTCGAGCCCGACGACGCGAGTGCGGTGCTGCGCGCGGCGCAGGCGACCGGCGCGGCGCTTCCGATCGTGCCGGCGAGCGACACGCCGAAGTGGCTGGCCGAGTCCGGCGGTCGCGTCGAGCGCACGCTCGAGCGCGCGCGGCTCGGCATGGCGCAGACGCCGCAGGCGTTCCGCGTCGAGGTCCTGCGCGAGGCGCTCGACAAGGCGGCGCGCGATGGTTTCGAGGGCACGGACTGCGCGTCGCTGGTCGAGCGGCTCGGCGTCGAGGTGCGCGTCTGCGCCGGGCGCGTCGAGAACTTCAAGGTGACGCACCCGGATGACCTGCCGCGCGCCGAGGCGCTGCTCGCGCGGCGGGCGGGCGCGTGATGCGCATCGGTCAGGGCTACGACGTGCACGCGCTCGTGGCGGGCCGCGCGCTCGTGCTCGGCGGCGTGCGCATTCCCCACGCGCGCGGCCTCGCGGGGCATTCGGACGCCGACGTGCTCGCGCACGCGGTCGGCGACGCGCTGCTCGGGGCGCTGGGCGAGGGCGACCTCGGCACGCACTTCCCGTCCTCGGACGCGCGCTGGAAGGACGCCTCGGGCGCGCTGCTTCTGGGGGAGATCCTGCAGCGCGTCGCGCGGGCGGGCTTCGGCGTCGCGAACGTCGATGCCACGATCGTCGCGCGGGAGCCGCGGCTCGCCCCGCACCAGGCGCAGATCCGCGAGGGCCTGGCCAAGCTTCTCGGCGTCGAGGCCACGCGCGTGAACGTGAAGCTCAAGAGCACCGACGGTCTGGGCGCGATCGGCCGCGGCGAGGGCATCGCCGCGCAGGCGGTCGTGCTGCTCGAGCGCGTGGGCGCATGAGCGAGCTGCGCCTCTACGACACGCTCTCGCGGAGCAAGCAGCGGCTGGCTCCGCTCGAGCCGCCGCTCGTGCGCGTCTACAGCTGCGGACCGACCGTCTACGCGCGCCAGCACCTGGGCAACCTGCGCACCTACGTCTTCGCGGACCTTCTGAATCGCAGCTTGCGCTTCTTCGGCTTCGAGGTGCGCCACGTCATCAACATCACCGACGTCGGGCATCTGGTGAGCGACGCCGACAGCGGCGACGACAAGCTCGAGAAGGCGGCGCGCGAGCAGAAGCGCTCCGCCTGGGAGATCGCCGCACACTGGACGCGCGTCTTCCAGGCCGACCTCGCGCGGCTGCACTGCCGTCCCCCCGACGTCTGGTGCCGCGCGACCGACCACATCGCCGAGCAGATCGAGATGATCCGATTGCTCGAGGCGAAGGGCTTCACCTACCGCGTCTCCGACGGGATCTACTTCGACGTCTCGAAGGATCCGCACTACGGCGAGCTCGCGCGGCTGGATCTGGCCGCGCAGGCGACCGGCGAGCGGATCGGCGGCGCGCTCGAGAAGCGCAACGCCGCCGACTTCGCGCTCTGGAAGCTCTCGGCCGCGGACGGCCCGCGCCGCGAGATGGAGTGGGACAGCCCCTGGGGCCGAGGCTTTCCCGGCTGGCACATCGAGTGCTCGGCGATGAGCGTCGCGCACCTGGGCCCGCGCTTCGACATCCACACCGGCGGCTCGGACCACATCCCCGTGCACCACACCAACGAGATCGCGCAGACCGAGAACGCGCTCGGCGTGCGCCCGTGGGTGCGGATCTGGATGCACGGCGGTTGGCTGATGAGCGACCGCGCGAAGATCTCGAAGTCGACCGGCGGCAGCGTGCTCAACCTGGACGAGCTCGTCGCGCAGGGCTTCGACCCGCTCGCGTTCCGCTACTTCCTGCTCTCCGGCCATTACCGGCAGCAGCTCAGCTACTCCGACGAGGCGATGCGCGGCGCGCAGACCGCCTGGCGCCGGCTCGTGCGCCACGCGGAGGAGCTCGCGAACGAGACGGCGGATTTCGGCGCCGAGGTCGCGAGCGAGCTCCGCGTGCGCTTCCGCGCCGAGCTCGCCGACGACCTGAACGCCCCGCGCGCGCTCGCCGTGGTCTGGGAGGCGCTGCGCAGCGATGCGCTCGGAGGCCGCCACAAGTACGAGCTGCTGCGCGAGTGGGACACGGTGCTCGCGATCGGCCTCGCGGAAGCGCGCGCGGAGCACGTCGAGAGCGACGCCGAGCTCGACGCGCTCGCGCGCGAGCGAGACGAGGCGCGCGCGGCGAAGAACTGGAAGCGCGCCGACGAGATCCGCGACCTGTTCAAGGCGCGCGGCATCAGAATCGAGGATTCACCGCAGGGGAGTCGCTGGCGCCGTGCCTGATTTCCAGATGATCTCCGACTACGAGCCGCTCGGCGACCAGCCGCGCGCGATCGCGGAGCTCGTCGACGGGGCCTGGCGCGGGCTCTCGCACCAGACGCTGCTCGGGATCACCGGGAGCGGCAAGACCGCGACCATGTCGTGGGTGATCGAGAAGCTGAACCGCCCGGCGCTGATCATGGCGCCGAACAAGACGCTCGCGGCGCAGCTCTACGGCGAGTTCAAGAAGCTCTTCCCCAACAACGCGGTCGAGTACTTCGTCTCGTACTACGACTACTACCAGCCCGAAGCCTACCTGCCGACCACCGACACCTTCATCGAGAAGGACTCGTCGATCAACGACGAGATCGACAAGCTGCGCCACTCCGCGACGCGCTCGGTGCTCTCGCGCCGCGACGTGATCGTGGTGGCCAGCGTCTCGTGCATCTACGGGCTGGGCTCGCCCGAGACGTACGGGAAGATGCACGCCTTCGTCGAGCAGGGGCAGACTCTGAATCGCGACGACTTCACGCGCAAGCTCGTCGACATGCTCTACGACCGCAACGACTTCGACTTCCACCGCGGCACGTTCCGCGTGCGCGGCGACGTGGTCGAGGTGTTCCCCGCCTACGAGGACGAGCGCGCGATCCGGATCGAGTTCTTCGGCGACCAGGTGGACCAGATCTCCGAGATCGACCCGCTGCGCGCGCTGGTCCTGGGTCGGCCGCGCCGGGCGATGATCTACCCGAACAGCCACTACGTGCAGACTCCGGAGCGGCTGAAACAGGCGATCGAGGGAATCCGCGCCGAGTTGGACACACGGCTCTCGTTCTTCAAGCGCGAGAGCAAGCTGCTCGAGGCGCAGCGCATCGAGCAGCGCACGATGTACGACATCGAGATGCTCTCCGAGATGGGCTTCTGCCACGGGGTCGAGAACTACTCGCGCTGGCTCGACGGCCGCGTCGAGAACCAGCCGCCCTACACGCTGATCGACTACTTCCCAGAGGACTTCCTCTGCTTCGTCGACGAGAGCCACGTCACCGTGCCGCAGATCGGCGGCATGTACCGCGGCGACCGGCGCCGCAAGGAGACGCTGGTGGACTACGGCTTCCGGCTGCCGTCCGCGCTCGACAACCGCCCGCTGCGCTTCGAGGAGTGGGAGCAGCGCGTGGGGCAGACGGTCTTCGTCTCGGCCACGCCCGCCGAGTACGAGCTCGAGAAGAGCGGCGGAATCGTCGTCGAGCAGATCATCCGGCCGACCGGCCTGATCGATCCCGAGGTCGAGATCCGCTCGGCGAAGAACCAGGTCGAGGATCTGCTGGCCGAGATCCGCAAGCGCGTCGAGCTCGGCGATCGCGTGCTGGTCACCACGCTCACCAAGCGCATGGCCGAGGAGCTCACGACCTACTACGAAGAGGTCGGCGTGCGGGTGCGCTACCTGCACTCCGAGGTTCCGACGATCGAGCGCACCGAGATCCTGCGCGACCTGCGAAACGGCGAGTTCGACGTGCTGGTCGGGATCAACCTGCTGCGCGAGGGCCTGAACCTGCCCGAGGTGTCGCTGGTCGCGATCCTCGATGCCGACAAAGAGGGCTTCCTGCGCTCCGCGCGCTCGCTGATCCAGACCATGGGCCGCGCGGCGCGAAACGTGCGCGGCAAGGTGCTGCTCTACGCCGACGTCGAGACAGACTCGATCCGCGCGTCGGTCGCGGAGACGAACCGCAGACGCGAGGTGCAGCGCGAGTACAACCGCGCCCACGGCATCACCCCGCGCACCGTGGAGAGCTCGATCACCTCGCTCGCCGAGAGCCTGTACGAGGCGGACTACGTGACGGTGCCGAAGGCGGCCGACCTGGACCTGGGCCCGGAGGAGCTCGCGTCGCTGGTGAAGAAGCTCCGCGCCGAGATGCGCGCGGCGGCCGAGGACCTCGACTTCGAGCGCGCGGCGGAGCTGCGCGACCGCGTGAAGGAGCTCGAAGAGGGCGCTCTGCTCGCCGGTTACGAGGCCTCGCCGCGGGTCGCCCGCGCGCCGAAGGCGAAGGGGCGCGGAGGGCGAGGGCGGCCTTGAGCGCGCTCGAGGAGCGCGTCGCGGCACTTCCGCTCGAGCCGGGCGTGTACCTGTTCAAGGACGCCGACGGGCGCGTCCTGTACGTGGGCAAGGCGCAGAACCTGCGCGCGCGCGTGCGCAGCTACTTCAACAAGGGCGGTGACGGTCGCTTCCAGATCCCGTTCCTGGTCGCGCGCGTGGCCGACGTGGAGGTCGTCGCCACCGCGAACGTGAAGGACGCGCTGCTTCTCGAGAACTCGCTGATCAAGAAGCACAGGCCGCGCTACAACGTCCAGCTCCGCGACGACAAGAGCTATCTGGGCCTGCGCCTCGACCCGCGCGAGGCGTACCCGCGCTTCACCGAGACGCGCCGCTTCGCGCGCGACGGCGCGCTGTACTTCGGCCCCTACACGTCGAGCCATTCGCTGCGCGAGACGCTCGACTCGCTGCAGAAGATCTTTCCGCTTCGCACCTGCGCCGACCCGGTCTTCCGCGGCTACCGCCGCCAGGGGCGGCCGTGCCTCGAGCACTCCGTCGGCCGCTGCGTCGCGCCGTGCGTGGGCTTGGTCGAGGACTCCGCCTACGGCGAGCTGGTCGCCGGCGCGACGCTGTTCCTGCGCGGCCGGGCGGAGGATCTGCTCGGCGAGCTGCGCGCGGGCATGGCCGAGGCCGCGGCCGACGAGCGCTTCGAGGACGCCGCGCGGCTTCGCGATCGCGTGCGCGCGATCGAGGAGACGGTCGAGGCGCAGTCGATGGTCTCGCGGAAGTTCGTCGACCGCGACGTCTTCGGGCTCGCGCGCGACGGACCTCGGCTCGAGTTCCAGGTTCTGCACGTGCGGCTCGGGAACCTGGCCGGCGGCAATGCCTACGCGTTTCGCGACGTCGCGGGCGACGACGCCGAGGCGCTCGGCTCGTTCCTCGGCCAGTTCTACGCCGCGGACCGCGAGATCCCGCGCGAGGTGCTGGTGCCGGTCGAGCTCGAAGCCGAGCTCCGGGCGGCGTTCGAGGAGCACTGGCGCGAGCGCGCCGGCCGCGCGGTTCGCGTGCGCACGCCGCAGCGGGGCGAGAGCCGGCGTCTGGTGGACCTCGCGACGCACAATGCCGAGCTGGCGCTGGCCGAGCGCGGTCGGCGCGAGCAGACCAGCGAGGTCGTGCTCGAGAGCCTGCGCGAGGCAGTGCGAATGGAGAAACGGCCGTCGCGCGTCGAGTGCTACGACATCTCGCACCTGCAGGGCACGCTCGGCGTGGCGTCGCGCGTGGTCTTCGTCGACGGCCGACCCGAGAAGGACGGCTACCGTCGCTACAAGTTGCGCGAGACCCTGCCGGGCGACGACTACGGCGCGATGCGCGAGGTGCTGCGCCGGCGGCTCGAGAAGCTCGACCGCGATCCGGCGCCGGACCTGCTGCTTCTCGACGGCGGGAAGGGGCAGCTGAACGCCGCGCGCGCTCTCTTTGCGGACCTCGGCATCGAGGGCATGGCACTCGCGTCCCTGGCGAAGGAGCGCGACGACGAGTCGGGCTCCGGGCGCGTACTGCGCCACGGAGGGTCGAAGCGCGAGAAGCTGTTCCTGCCCGGAGTGAAGGATCCCGTGCTGCTCGCGCCGGACGCGCCCGCGCTGCTGCTTCTGCAGCGCATCCGCGACGAGTCGCACCGCTTCGCGATCGGCTACCAGCGCGAGCTGCGCAGGAAGACGCAGCTCCGCTCCATCCTGGACGAGCTGCCCGGCATCGGCCCGGTGAAGCGGCGCGCGCTGCTGCGCACGCTGGGCAGCCTGGAGAAGGTGCGCAGCGCCTCGCAGGCCGAGCTCGAGGCCGTGCCCAAGCTCTCCAAGGCCGATGCGGCGCTCGTGCACCGCTTCTTCCAGGCTCAAGCGGCCTCCTCGGTCGCGACCGACACGCCGGTCAAGAACGCCAGCTCCGCCGCCGATGGATCCGGGGACACGGACCCCGACTGACCCGAGCGGGGGAGGAATCGATGCGCAGCTTCACCATTGCCGCACTGGCTTGCCTGGGCTTCTGCCTGCAAGCTGCCGGCCCGCGCGCCGAGCTCTACCAGTGGACCGACGAGCGCGGCCAGGTCCACGTGACCGACGACGGCGCGAAGGTTCCGACCGGCCAGTCGATCACGATGCAGCCGCAGAGTCCGGGGGCGCTCGAGAAGACCGATCGCGAGGCGGCGCACTCGCTGGCGCTGGAGTCGGTCGCCCCGCCCCGGGCCGCGACCGCGCGCGAGCACGTTCTGCTGTTCCAGAGCTCCGGGCACGAGATCAGCCTGGACGCCTCGCTCGAGGATCGGCTGGTGTGCAACTTCAAGGCGGACACCGGGGCGTCGCTGAACACGCTGCCGCGCTGGGCGGCCGACGAGCTCGGCGTCGAGATCGACGAAGACACGCCGCGGATCTCGGTCGTCGGCGTCTCGGGCCAGCCGATGCGCGTACCGGTCGTGATGATCGCGTCGCTCAGAATCGGCACGCTCTACGCGGAGAACGTCGAGATGGCGGTGCTCGACACGATGAGCTCGGGCCTGCTCGGAATGCCGTTCTGGAACCGCTACCGCGTGGCGATCGATCCGGAGCTGGGCGAGCTGCGGCTCAGCGAGCTCGACCCGGGCTCGGTGCAGGGCGTCTTCGGTGGCGTCGCCGCGGAGAGCTGGCGCAAGCGCTTCGAGCAGATCGATCGACAGCTCGCCGCTCTGCAGAAGGCGCGTGACTCGGTGCCGCCGGAATCGGAGACACAGGCGCAGCGCTATCTCGAGCGACTCGACCGCGAGGAAGAGAAGCTGCAGCGCCAGCTCGAGGAGCTGGAGAGCCGCGCGCAGGCCGCAGGATTTCCCGACCGCCTGCGGTGAGAAGCGCAGTCCTCCGTCGGGAGAAAGCGATTCCTCGCGAGAGGCGCAGCGCCGAGCGGTCGGAATTGCGCAGCTACGCGTTCAAGTCCGAGTCGATGATCGAGAATCCGCTTCGCGAATCAGGAGAATACGCGTTGGCATCCGATTTGCTCTCATCCCCGCCCATGTCACCGTTCCACAAGAAGATCGTCGAGGTGCTGGAGGGTCGGTACGGGGTCAGCCCCGTGTTCGCCGAGCAATTCGTCCCGTTGTTCGACCAGGTCGCGCAGAGCCGACCGAGCTCGGACGACTGGGAGCAGCTCATGGAGTGTCTGGCCGCGGCCTACCGCGCGATTCCCCCGGTGGAGGACAAGGCGCTGCACGAGGCTCAGGTGCTGGTGGGCCAGTTCGTGACCGAGATGAAGAAGATCGACGAGTCCCTGAAGGTGGTGACGGTGTTCCTCGATCGCCTTCGCCAGCAGCTCGGCGCGCCCGAAGCCGCCCGCGTCCTCCACTAGCTCCGCGCCTCACCCCACGGCCCGGGTCCCGGCGAGGTGCTCGCCGTGCAGCTGCCCGTGCGCTTGCCGCTGCTGCGGCTGGCCGCTCCGTTCGCGCTGGGCATCGCGCTCGAGGATCGACTCGGGCTCGCGCCCGTCTTTGCGGGATCTCTCGCGCTCGCGGGCCTCGCGCTCTGGCGATGGCGCGCTCGCGCTCGCGTGGCCCGGATCGGCGAGGCGCTGCTCGGACTTGGCCTGGGAGCGCTCGCGCTCGGCCTGCGCCTTCACCTGCCGGCCCCCGAGGTCGCGCGCGCGCCGGTGCCGCTTACCGCGCTCGAGGCGCCGATCGCGGAACCGAGCGGCTGTCGCATTTTCGTGTACGTGCACGGCGCTTGGCCGGGGCGCGCGCTGCTTCGCGGCGAGGGAACGGCCTGCGAGCTGCTGCCGGGCGAGCGCGCGCTCGCGCGGCTCCGGCTCGAGCGCGCGCGGCCCGCGACCAAGCCGGGCGGCGCGGACGCGCGCCGGCGCCTCGCGCGCCGCGGCGTGAGGCGCATCGCGCGGCTCGAAGACCACGCGCTGACCCGGATCGCCCCGGTGCCGCACGGGCCCGAAGCCGAGCTCGAGCGCCTGCGCCGCGCGATCGGCTCGCGACTCGACCCGGAGCACGCGCCGGGCACGCGCGGCGGCGTGCTGCTCCGGGCGCTTGCGACTGCCGACACCAGTCGCCTGGACGAGTCTCTGCGCGCGGTCTTCGCGGCGTCCGGCACCACGCACCTGCTCTCGGTCTCGGGAACGCACGTGACCTTCGTCGTCTGGCTCGCCGCGACGGGCGTCACATTCGCGCTGCGCCGCGCGAGCTGGCTGCCGCTCGTGCGCGCGGCGGGGTCGCTCGGCCTCGCGATCGGCGTGGCCACCGGGCTCGGCTACGCGGCGCTCTGCGGTCTGGGGCCACCCGCGCTTCGCGCCGCGGCGATGGCGTTCGCGGCGGGGGTCGCTCTGCTCGGCGGGCGCACGGGCGCGGCGTGGAATGCGCTCGCTCTCGCGCTTCTGATCGTGCTCGCGCTCGATCCGGCGGCCCTCTTCGAGGCTTCCCTCCAGCTCTCCTTCACGGCGGTCGCGGGGCTTCTGCTCTGGCGTCCGCCGCCGGGGTTCCTGCGCGGATCGCTGCACGTCTCGCTCGCGGCGGGGCTGGCTACCGCGCCGCTCGCCGCGTCGATCGGCGCGCCCCTCCCAGCCGGATGGCTGCTCGCGAACGCGCTGGCCGTGCCGTACTTCACGGCGCTGGTCGTGCCGCTCGCGCTCGCCTCGGGCCTGCTCGGCGACTCGGCTTCGTGGCTGCTCGCGCTCGCGCGGGGCTCGGCCGAGCTCGGGCTTCGGCTGCTCGAGCGCTGCGCGAGCCCGGACTTGTTGGCGGGCGCGGGCGATCCGGTCGCGCTCGCGCTGGGGCTCGCGGCGCTCGGATTCGGAGGCAGGGCGTTCGCGCTGGGCCGGCGCGGTCCTGCGCTCGCGCTGTTCGCGCTGGCGACGTTCGCCGCGGCGGGCGCGCTCCGCGTGGAGAACCGCTCCGCCGCGGAGCCGAGCCTGCTCTTCCTCGACGTCGGTCACGGAGACGCGATCCTGCTCCGCGCCGGGCGACACGCCTGGCTCGTCGACGCGGGCACGCGCTTCGCGGGCTTCGACGCCGGGCGCGGCATCGTGCTCCCGGCGCTTCGCGCCGAAGGCATTCGCAGGCTCGACGCGCTGGTGCTCACGCACGCCGACCTCGACCACGTGGGCGGCGCCGCGGCCGTGCTCGACGCGCTGCCCGTGGCCGAGCTCTGGGTCACCGCGCAGACGCTCGGGGCGCCCGTGCTGCGCCGGCTGCGCGGGCTCGCCGCCCGGCGAGGCGTGGCCTTGCGCATCGTCGCTGCCGGCACGATTGGCGCGGCCGCGGGCCTCTCGCTCCACGCGCTCTGGCCGCCCGCAGGGCTCGTGGCGTCCGGCACGAACGCGGGGTCGCTCGTGCTGCGCGTCGAGGCTGCCGAGGCCTGCGCGCTGCTCATGGGCGACGCGCCCGCCGCGGTGGAGCGCGAGCTCGCGCTTCAGCCGAAGCCGTGCTCGGTGCTGAAGCTCGGCCACCACGGCAGCGCGACCTCGAGCGATCCGCGCTTTCTCGACGCGTTCGCGCCGGAGATCGCGATCGCCAGCGCCGGCCGCCGGCCGCGCTCGCCGCTGCCGAATCCCCGAGTGCGCGAGCGGCTCGCGGTGCGCTCGATCTCGCTCTGGACGACGCGAAGCTACGGAGCCATCGCGGTCCGGCTCGGGCGTCCCGGCCCGCGGGTCGATCCATTCCTCACGCGACCGTTTCGCGAGGACTGGTAGACTTCGCGCATGGCGAAGCGACCGGACGGCGTGGATCCCGAGGTGTGGCGCGAGCAGAGGGCGGCGCACTGGCGGCGCATCAATTGGGTGCTGAACGTGCTGATGGTGCTTGCCGCGCTCGCCATCATCCTGCGCTACGTGACGCGCTGAGCGGCCGCGTCCGCGAGCACGAATCGCTCGACCGCGTCCGCCAGATCTCTCGCGATCGGAGTTCCTGGCGGCACGCGCCCGACGTGCGCCGCGCCGTGTCCCGTCCGCACCAGAATGCCGCGACAGCCGAGGTTTCGCGCCAGCTCCACGTCGACGTCCTTGTCCCCGATCACGAAGCTCCGCGCCAGATCGACGCCGTGCTCGCGCATCGCGCGCAGCGCGAGCCCGGTCCGCGGCTTGCGGCAGTCGCAGCCCGCGTCGGGCGCGTGCGGGCAGTGGTAGTAGCCGTCGAGCGCGGCGCCATGCGAGGCGAAGTCCTCGCGCAGTCGCGCCGCGAAGCGCGAGTGGTCGGCCTCGCCGAAGATCCCGCGCGCGATCCCCGACTGGTTCGATAGCACCACGACGCCGAAGCCCGAAGCACGGAGCCGCGCGACGGCGGCGTGCGCGCCCGGGAGCGCCGCGTAGTCCTCGAGGCGGAAGGCGTACTCGCGCTCCTCGAGCAGCGTGCCGTCGCGGTCGAGGAGCACGAACGGGCGCGTCCCCGGTCGAGTCACTTCGCGACCTCCGCACCGGCGCAGCTCGCGAAGCGATGGCCCGGCTCGTCGCGGTGCGCGCGCACGAAGGCGGCGAGGTCGCCGCCGAGCGCCGCGAGCTCCGCCGCGAAGCAGGGCAGCTCGCCGACGTAGGCGCGCTGCGCGGCGAGCCAGGCATTCGAGAGCTCGAGCTCCGGAAAGCGCGCGTAGCGCTTCGAACGCCAGGGCCGGGCGGCGTGGACCTCGCGCTGGTAGCGCGCGAAGACCGGAGCGCGAAGCGCCCGGGCCTGCTCCGGGTCAGCGGCCGCGGCGTAGACGAGCTCGAGCTCGTCGCGCAGCTCGCCGAGCAGCTCCGCGAACGTGAGCTCGTCGGCGAAGCCCCCCTCGGCGCGGCTGCGTTGCTCGGGATCCGCAGCGAGAAGCTCGAGCGTCGCGTGGTGCGCGATGAAGCTCGCCAGCGCCTCGTCGTAGGCGATGTCGCCCGCGACGAAGATCGTCTGGTGCACGAGCTCGTGCAGGAACGTGTCGACCAGATCGGCCTCGGGCCAGGAGAGCACCGCGCGCGGAATCGGATCGTCGAACCAGCCGAGCGTGCTGTAGAGCGGGGCGGGGCGCAGATAGGTGTCGTAGCCCTGGCTCGCGAGCTCGGCGGCGAAGCTCCGGGCGCGGTCCTCTTCGAAGTAGCCGCGGTACGAGACCCGTCCGCTGATCGGGAACCACCAGGAGAGCGGCTCGACCCGATCCGCCGGTGCCGCCGTCACCACGTGCACGAGCCCGCTCCCGCGTTCGCCGACCAGATCGCGGTAGCTTGTCGTGCGCGCGAGTCCGAGCGACTCTCCGAACTCGAGCGCGCGGCGCAGGCTCGCGTAGCCCTGCTGCTCGATCGGCTCGAGCGAGGCGAGAAGCTGCGGCGTGATGCGCTCGCGCGAGAGCAGAAGCCGCGTCTGTCCCACGCCCAGACGCGCCAGGTACGCGAGGCTCGAGTCGGCATCCGACTCGGCGGGAGACGAGAAGAGAAGTGCCGAGACGAGCAGGGCCGAACGAATTCGTCGTCTTCCGGATCGCGGCGCCGCAGGACGAGCGCGAGCGGCTGCTTGCCGAGCTGTCATCGCTCGGCACGCTCGGCGTGGAGGAGCGCGAGGCGGAGATGCTGGCGTACTTCCATCCCGACGAGGCGAGCGCTGCGGGCCTGCGGGCGCTGGCCGATCCGAATCGACGCATCTCGGTGTCGGGTCCGGAGCTCGTGCCCGACGCGGACTGGGAGCGCGAGTGGCGCAGCGGGCTGGCGCCCCGGCTCGTCGCGGGCGTCTGGATCCGGCCGAGCTTCTGCGCGAGCGCGGGCGAGCCCGAGCTCGTGATCGACCCGCAGCAGGCCTTCGGCTCGGGCGAGCACGCCTCGACCCGACTCGCCCTCGGGCTCCTGCTCGAGGCGCTGCGCCCGGGCGAGTCGGTCCTCGACGTGGGCACGGGAAGCGGCATCCTCGCGCTCGCGGCCCTGCGCGTCGGGGCCGCGCGCGCGGTCGGCTTCGACACCGATCCGATCGCGATCGTGAACGCGGTCGAGAACCGCGCGCGGAACCGCCTGCCGCTCTCGCTCTACTGCGGAGGGATCGAGGCGCTCGCGAAGGGCGCACACTTCGATGTGGGCGTTGCGAATCTGCTCCTGCACGAGCTCGTGCCCTGCCTGCCGGCGCTCGCTTCTCGGACGCGCCGGGCGCTGGTGCTCTCGGGTCAGCTCGAGCTCGAGCGGCCGAGGCTCGACGCCGCGCTCGCCGGGCTCGACTGGGCTTGCGTGCGCGAGGTGAGCGAGGTCCAGTCGGGCGAGACCTGGTGCGCGCGCCTTCTGCTTCACGGCGCGTCCCGAAAGCCGTCGAGCAGCGCGTCGAGCGTGTCCTCGAGCGGGTGAGCCGCGCGCCAGCCGAGCGCGCGGAGCCGGTCCGAATTCCCCGCGCGCGAGCGGCGCCCCTCGGGAAGCGGGCGCCAGCGCTCCGGGTCGACCTCGATTCGCGGCCGCACCCGCGCGCGAGAGACCAGAAGCTCGAGGATCTCGGCGATCCGCCGCGCGCGTCCGGAGCAGACGTTGTAGGTGGCGCCGCTCTCGCCGCGTTCGAGCAGCACGGCGTAGGCCGCGACCACGTCGCGCACGTCGCTGAAGTCGCGCTCCGCGTCGAGATTCCCGACCCGGAGCACCGGCTCCTGCAGGCCGCGCTCGATGCGCGCGATCTGCTCGGCGAAGGAGCTCTCGGCGTAGATCGGCGGTCGCCCCCGGCCGGTGTGGTTGAACGGGCGGGCGATCAGCGCGTCGAGCCCGTCGCGCTCGATCGCCAGGCGAACCCGCTGCTCCGCGGCGGCCTTGGTCGCGGCGTACGCGGTCATCGGCCGGAGCGGGTCGGTCTCGCGCCACGGCGGAGCGGGCGCCGGGGAGAGACCGTAGACCTCGCCGGTCGAGACGAAGAGCAGCCGTGCTCGCGGGGCGCGCTCGCGCAGGGCGAGCAGCAGGTGATCGAGCGCAACGTAGTTCGCGCGCAAGCCCGATAGCGGCTCCCGCTCGACCTGGCTCGGCGAGGCGATCGCGGCCAGGTGCACGACCTCGTCGGGCCGGGCTGCCGAGACGAGCTCGTCGACCGCGGCGCGGCTGCGCAGATCGCACTCTCGCCAGGCGATCTGCGCATCGCAGGCGGGCTGGCCGGGAAGATCGCTGCCGATCGGCTCGCGTCCCGCGGCGCAGAGCGCCGGCACGAGCCATGAGCCCACGAAGCCGGCCGCACCGGTGACGAGCGTTCTGGTCTGCTTCACGACGAGCTCCGGCCGAGGCTAGCAAACGCGTGGTACGCTGCCGGCCGAGGGGAGGAGAGCGAATGCGAGTCGGAGTCGCCGGTCCCAACGCCGCGGGCAAGGGCGAGGTCGTCCGGCTGCTGGAGCGGCGCGGCTTCTACCCGGTCTCGCTCTCGGACGTGATCCGCGAAGACCTCGCGCGCGAGGGCCTCGCGCCGACCCGCGAGAACATGATCGAGCGCGGCCGGCGCCTGCGCGATCGCCACGGCCCGGCGGTCCTGGCGGAGCGAGCGCAGGTGCACCTTCCCGGCGACCGCAACCACGTCATCGACTCGATCCGCCACCCGGCCGAGGTCGAGTGCCTGCGCGCGGGCGGCGGGCTGCTCCTGCTCTGGGTCGACGCTTCCCCGCGGGTGCGCTTCGAGCGCTCGCGCGAGCGCGCGCGCGGCGGTGACGCGGCGACCTTCGAGGCGTTCGTGGCGCAGGAGGCGCGCGAGCTCGGCAGCGCCGACGCGGCCGCGCAGCAGCTGCTCGCCGTGAAGGCGCTGGCCGACGAGACGATCTCGAACGACGGCTCGCTCGAGGAGCTCTCCGCGCAGCTCGGGGAGGTGCTGCGCGACAAGCTGCAGTTTCGCGAGCGGCCGTCCTGGGACGAGTACTTCATGAGCATCGCGCGCGTGGTCTCGTCGCGGAGCAACTGCGTCAAGCGCAAGGTCGGAGCCGTGATCGCGCGCGACCGGCGCATCATCTCGACCGGCTACAACGGCACGCCGCGCGGCACCCGCAACTGCAACGAGGGCGGCTGCCCGCGCTGCAACGGCGTGGCCGAGTCCGGCACGCGCCTGGACGAGTGCCTGTGCAGCCACGCCGAGGAGAACGCGCTGACCCAGTCCGCCTACCACGGCGTGAGCGTGCGCGGCGGCACCATCTACACCACGCTGTGTCCGTGCCTGATGTGCACGAAGATGATCATCAACGCCGGTCTCGAGGAGGTGGTCTACGACGCCCACTTCCTGCTCGGCGAGGTCTCGATCGGGCTGCTGCGCGAGGCGGGGGTCGAGATCCGGCAGTTCGGCTGACGCGCTAGACGAAGCGCGCCAGCTGGAACGCCAGGCGGATCCCTTCGGAGATCTCGGCCGCGCGAAGCGGCAGCGAGAGCGTCGCCGAGCGGGGCAGCCAGGCCGGGTCCGCGAGCCACGGCGGCCCGACCACGATGCTCTCGAGCTTGTTCGCCTCGAGCACCTCGAGCAGCCGAAGCAGCCCGGTCGCTTCGAGCGGCCCGATTCGCGCGCCCGTGAGGTCGAGCACGGCGACGCGGAGCGCGCCCGGACCGAGGTCGCCGAGAATCGTCTCGACCGCCTCGAGCGAGTCGGCGGCGCCCGAGTAGGGGAGGATCATCACCGGACCCCAGACGTGGACCGCGGGCGAGAGCGGGTCGAACGCGCCCATCATCGAGCCCTCCGACTCGTCGACGTCCTGCGCGAGCCGCTCCAGCGCGGCCGATCGCATCGCGTCGTAGTCGAGGTAGGCCAGGCGCGTGGCGGCCCAGGCGTCGCCGGCGTCGAGCCAGGCCGCGGCCGGACGCGCGTCGAAGCTGCACGCGTGCGCGCCCTGCGCGGAGCACGCCAGCTCGCGCACGAGCTGGAACTCGCCGAGCAGTGCCGAGTACCAGCCGGAGCCGTAGCCCGCGCTCACGTGACAGACGGGATCGGGGTCGGGACCGAGCTCGCGCAGGTGGATCGCTGCCTCGACCGAATCCTGGAGCTCCCCGCCGAAGCCGCGATCCGCGCGGATGCGACCGGGCCTGAAGACCATCGGCAGCCCGGGGCCGCTCTGGCGCGGCGCGCCGCCGAGCGCGGCGCCGAAGCGGCGCGCGACGAGCAGCCCGTCGAGCAGGCCGCGGGAGAGACCGATCCCGTACAGGATCCCGTCCGCGTAGGGTCGCCCCACGCCCTCGAAGGCGTTGCGCCGCAGGCGCGCGAGCTCGTCGGGGTTCTCGAACGCGCCGCGAAGCTCGAGCGGCACCTCGACCCCGTCCATGTCCTCGTCCCGCGCGCGGCTCATCGCGCCGTCCAGGTGCCGCGCACGAAGGCCTCGATGTCGAACTTGGACGCGGTCTCGATGAAGGCCTCCTCCTCGCGCTCCGCGATGCGGATGAAGGCGTCGGCGACCGCCGGGTCGAACTGCGTGCCGCTGAAGGTCGCGATCTCCTCGATCACGCGTTCGAACGGCAGCGCGTTGCGGTACGGGCGATCGGAGGTCATCGCCTCGACGGTGTCGGCGACCAGGATGATGCGGCTGGGGTACGGAATCTGCGCGGCGCGGAGCTGCGACGGGTAGCCGTTCGAGGAGCCGTCGTACCACTCGTGGTGGTGGCGCACGCACGGAACGACGTCGGCGAGGAAGGCGACCGGCTCGAGGATCCGCGCGCCGATCTCCGGGTGGCGCTTCATCTGCGCGTACTCCTCGCGCGAGAGGCGCTCGGGCTTGCCGATGATCGCGTCGGGGATGCCGATCTTGCCGATGTCGTGCAGCAGGCCGGCCAGGTAGATCCGCTCGATGAAGTCGAGACCGCAGCCGAGCTCTCGCGCGATTCGCGACGCGTAGACGCCGACGCGTTCGGAGTGGCCGCGCGTGTACGGATCCTTCGCGTCGACCGCCTCCGAGAGCGCGCGCACGGTGGGCAGGTATGCCTTGCGCAGCTCGAGGTTCGCGAGCTGCAGCTCGCGCGTGCGCTCGTCGACCTTCTGCTCGAGCGAGGCGTTCATCGCTTGCAGCTCGGCGTTCTGGAGCTGCGCGATCTGGTTCAGGCGGCGGATCTCCTCGCGCATCGACCAGTCGTCGAGGGCCTGGCGCACCGTGGCGCGCAGCTCGTGATCGTCCCAGGGCTTCGTCATCAGGCGGTAGATCTGGCCGTGGTTGATCGCCTCGATCGCGACGTCGATCTCGGTGTGCCCCGTCAGCATGATGCGCACGATCTCCGGGAAGCGTTCGCGCACCAGCGCGAGCAGCTTCACGCCGGGTCCGCCCGGCATGCGCTGATCGGAGACCACGACCTGGATCGACTCGGTTTCGAGAAGCGCGAGCGCCTGCGCCGAGGAATTCGCCGTGTAGACGCGCACCGGCTCCTGGCGGAACAGGCGCGTGATCGCCTTCAGGATGTTGACCTCGTCGTCGACGAAGAGCACGCCCGGCTTCTCGACGGGCTCGCGGGGGACGGACATGGTCCCCGCTCACTTCAAGCGGCGTGCCTGCACCGGGCGAAGCGCGCGCCCGCGGCGCGGATTCGGCGCCCCGCGCGGGGAGTCGCCCGCGAGTTGCGCGAGCGCTGCGCCCGCGTTGCCGCCGGCAAGCGATTCCCGACGCCGGGACCGAGTTGCGCGCAGTTGCCGCAGAGCTGCGCGGCCAGGTGCCGGCCTTGCGATCGCGTGGAGGCGCAGCTCCGCGCAGATCTCCGCGCCTCGCGCGGGCCGCCGGCCGGTCCCGCCACCTGCGCCTGCCGATGCGTGTCCCGGATCCGGGACGTCTCGGACGCGAGACGCGGCGAAGGGCGTCAGGCGTCGGTGTCTCCGGAGAACGCCGCGACCGCGACGTTGTCGGCCGCGCCCGCGCGAAGCGCGGCGAGCGCGAGCTCGCGCGCGCACTCGAGATCCGTCGCGAATCCGGAAAGCGAGCCCGGGATCAGCGAGGGATCGGGCGTGAAGTTGATCACGCCGTCCGAGACCAGCGCGATCCGCTCTCGCTTCGCGCGCTCGAAGCTCGTGTGCCAGCGGGCCGGCGCGATCTGGCCCGGGCCGCGCTCGCTGCCGACGAGAATCGTGTTCTGCTGCATCAGCGGGAGCGGCGAGCCGGCGCGAAACGCGAACGCGTCGCCGAAGCTCGCCAGCTCGCAGCTCGCGCCGCGAAGCGCCGCGAGCACCAGGCAGGAGCGCGACTCGCTGCCCCTGGGCAGCCGAGTGCGCACGTCGTCGAGCAGCTCGCAGACGCGCTCGCGAAACGCGGCGCCGCTCGCGAGCAGGAGCGGCTCCGCGAGCGCGCGCGTGCGCGCGATCGCGAGCTCGGCCGCCTCGACGCCGTTGAAGCCGTCGGCGACGGCGAGCAGCACGCCCGCCGGAAGGCGCACCAGCAGCGCGGCATCCTCGTTCGGATCCTTGTGCGCGTAGGTCTTCGGCGCCGCGCCGCGCGAGATCGCCAGCGCCCCGCCACCGTCGAGCTCCGCGAGCGCGAGCGGCCCGAGCTCCGGCCAGTGGCGTCCGAGAAGTTCGATCGCGCGCATCCGGGCAGGATAGTAATGTCGGCCTCGCGTTGCGGGAGGGAGCGGTGTGAAGGCGATATTGATCGAGGGCGAGGGCAGGGCCGCGAAGCTGGTGCTGGCCGACGCTCCGCGTCCGGAGCTCCGCGCGGGCGAGCTGCGGATCGCGGTCGCTGCGAGCGCCGTGAACCGCGCCGACCTGATGCAGCGCCGCGGGCTCTACCCGCCGCCGCCCGGCGCGTCGGCCGTGCTCGGGCTCGAGTGCGCGGGCACGGTGGTCGAGGTCGCGAGCGACGTCCGCGGCTTCGCGCCCGGGGACCGGGTGATGGCGCTGCTCTCGGGCGGGGGATACGCGGCCGAGGTCTGCGTCGACGCCGGATCCGCGATGCGCGTGCCGGCGGGGCTCTCGCTGCTCGAAGCTGCTGCGATTCCCGAGGTCTTCCTCACCTGTCACTTGAACCTGTTCCAGCTCGCGCAGGCGCCGGCGGCAGGCTGGGCGCTCGTGCACGGCGGCGGCAGCGGCATCGGAACGGCCGCGATCCAGCTGCTCCGCGAGGCGGGCGTGCGCTCGATCGTGACCGCCGGAAGCCCCGCCAAGTGCGCGCGCTGCCGCGAGCTCGGCGCGGACGTCGCGCTCGATTACTCGAAGGGCGAGTTCGCTCCGGCCGTGCTCGAGGCGACGGGGGGCGCGGGCGTCGATGTCGTGCTCGACTCGATCGGCGCCCCGTACCTGGCGCAGCACCTCGCCTGCCTGCGCGTCGGCGGACGGCTGGTGCTGATCGGCCTGATGGGCGGCGCGAAGGCCGAGCTGAATCTCGGCCTGCTGCTCATGAAACGGCTCACGATCATCGGCTCGACGCTGCGCGCGCGCCCGGCCGCGGAGAAGGCCGAGATCGTGCGCGGATTCCTGGCTCGCTTCGGCGCGGCGCTCGAGCGCGGCTCGCTTCGCGCCGTCGTCGACCGCGTCCTGCCGCTTCGCGACGCCCAGGCCGCCCACGATCGGGTCGAATCGAGCGCGCACTTCGGCAAGGTCGTGCTTCAGGTGGACGACGCGGCTGGCTAGAGGAAGCCGAGCTGAGGATCGTCGGTCGCGAGCTCGAGCAGGGACGGGTCGTCGTTGCGCACCGAGTTCACGCGGGTCGAGACCGGGTGCGCGCGCAGGGCGCGGCCCGCGACCGGAGTGAGGAGCGCTGTGATCGCCTCGACGTTCCCGTCGAGTGAGGGGTCGAGCCAGGCCGACTCGGCGTCGCGCGGCAGGATCACGGGCATGCGCTCGTGGATCGCGTGCACGGCCTCGTTCGCCGCGGCGGTCACGATCACGCACGAGTGCAGCGGCTCGCCGATCTCGCCATCCTTCGGCTGCCAGACCGACCAGAGCCCCGCCATCGCGAACACCTCGGAGCTCGCGAGCCCGATCCAGTGCGGGATCTTGCGCTTCCCGGGCGGCACGGGCGCCTGCCACTCGTAGAAGCCGTCCGCGGGAATCAGGCAGCGCTGCCGGCGCAGCGGCGCGCGGAACGCGGGCTTCGACGCGACACCCTCGCTGCGCGCGTTGATCAGCTGCGGCAGCCCGGCCCGCGTCTTCGCCCACGCCGGCACCAGACCCCAGCGCATGAGCGACGCCACGCGCCGCTCCGCGCCGCCGCGCACCACGACAACGTTCTGTGTCGGGGCGACGTTGTAGCGCGGCGCCAGCGCCGCGAGGTCGCCGGGGTCGAAGTCGAAGCGCTCCGCCAGCGCCTGCTTCTCGGTGTGCAGCGTGTAGCGCCCGCACATCCGCGTCTATCCGGCGCGAGCGCGTCGTGGTGGAGCTGAGCGGGATCGAACCGCCGACCTCCTGAATGCCATTCAGGCGCTCTCCCAGCTGAGCTACAGCCCCACGTCGGTCGCGGCGGAGGCTACCCGCGGCCGGCGGGAGGGTCAAGCAGCCGATGCGCTAGACTGCGCGCCCGGCCGGAGTGGCGGAACTGGCAGACGCGCGCGACTCAAAATCGCGTGCCCAAAAGGCGTGCGGGTTCGATTCCCGCCTCCGGCAAATGCCCGTTCCCGCCAGACGGCGATCCCCCCGCCAGCGTTCAGCGCGCCCCGTTTCCGACCGAATTGGATCTGTGGCGCACCGATGCGAGTGAGGGGACCCACCGCAGTGGATGTCAGGGCGGAGCAGCGCATTCGTGCGCTTCTCGAAGATACCTCTCTGGCGCGTGGCGAGGCGTTCTTCCCCGCGCTGGTGAAGGGGCTCGCGCAGGCGCTCGGAACGCGCTTCGCGCGCATCTCCGTGCTGAACGCCGACGACTCGCTCGAGACGGTGGCGCTCTGGGACGGTGCGGGCGTCACGCGCGGTGCCCGGCAGCCGCTCGCCGGAAGCGCCGCGGCCGACGCGATCGGCGCGGAGTTCTGCGTCTTCCGCGACCGCGCCCAGGAAGTCTTTCCCGACGACGCGTCGCTGCGCGAGCACGGCGTTCGCGGCTACGTGGGTGCGGTCGTCTTCGCGGCGGACGGGCAGGTGCTCGGCGAGCTCTGCGCGATGCACGACGGTCCGCTGCCTTCGGCGGCCGACGATCCGTCGATCCTGCGCGCCAGCGCGGGCCGGGCCGCGACCGAGCTGATGCAGATGCGCTTCTCGGCCGAGCCCGAGGCCAGCGAGGCGCTGACCCGCGGGATCCTCAAGTCGATGACGGACGCGATGATCGTCGTCCGCAGCGATGGCACCGTCGCCTTCCACAACGCTGCGGCCTGCGCGCTGTTCCGGACCGACCCGATCTGGCTCGCGGGCGCCGCGCTCGCCGAGCTTCTGCCCGATCTCGAGGGCGCGGCGTCGGAGATCGGGGGCGGGAATCCGAGCTCGGCCTTCGACGCCGGCGCGCAGCTCGAGCTCACCGCCCACGCGCCGGGCGGGGCGACGGTTCCCGTCGCGGTCACGATCTGCTCGTTCGATCTCGCGGGCGAGCGGCTTCACACCGTGGTTCTGCGCGACATCGAGCGCCGGCGGCGCGAGGAGCAGCGCCTGCGCGGCTACGCGCGCGCGCTCAAGCGCGCGAACGCGGATCTCGAGCGCTCGCGGCGCAAGGCCGAGCAGGCGGCGGCGGCCAAGACCGAGTTCCTCGCCAACATGAGCCACGAGATCCGCACGCCGATGACGGCGATCCTCGGCTTCACCGACATCCTGCTCGAGGACGAAGCCTCCACCCCCGTCGAGCGGCAGGACGCGCTCCGGACCATCCGGCGCAACGGCGCCTATCTTCTGGAGATCCTGAACGACATCCTCGACTTCTCGAAGATCGAGGCGAATCGGCTCGAGATCGAGGAGGTGCCGTGCGCCCCCGCGCGGATCTTCGGCGACGTGGTCGACCTGCTCCGCCCGCGCGCGAGCGAGAAGCGCGTCGAGCTCGTCCTGGAGCTCGACGGCCCGATTCCGGATCGGCTGCTCTCCGACCCGGTCCGCCTGCGCCAGATCCTGCTGAACCTGGTCGGCAATGCGGTGAAGTTCACCTCCGCAGGCTCGGTCCGCGTGATCGCCCGCTACGACGACGCGGACCGAACGCTGGAGTTCTGCGTGCGCGACACCGGGATCGGCATCGACGACGCGGTGCTCGCCGAGATCTTCGAGCCGTTCCGCCAGGGCGATAGCTCGATGACGCGTCGTTTCGGCGGCACCGGGCTGGGGCTGGCGATCACCAAGCGCATCGTCGAGCGGCTCGGCGGCGCGATCTCGGCCACGAGCGTGGTCGGCAAGGGCAGCGATTTCTGCGTTCGCGTTCCCGCGCACCCCATCGACGAGGCGGGCGGCGTTCCCGGGAGCCAGGAATCGGACACGCCGAGCACCGGGCGAATGCGACGCGCGCTCGAGAAGCTGCGCGCCAGCGGTCGGGTCCTGCTGGTCGAGGACGGCCCCGACAACCAGCGCGTGATCCGCCACGTGCTCGAGCGCGCCGGGTTCGAGGTGACGACCGCGGAGAACGGCTCGATCGGCGTCGAGCTCGCGCTCGCCTCGCTCGACGAGGAGCGGCCCTTCCGCGTGATCCTGATGGACGTGCAGATGCCGGTGCTCGACGGATACGAGGCGACGCGCCGCCTGCGCGAGAGCGGCTACACCGGGCCGATCATCGCGCTCACCGCTCACGCGCTTCCCTCCGAGCGACAGCGCTGTCTCGACGCGGGCTGCGACGCCTTCGCGACCAAGCCGATCGAGCGCGTGGTGCTACTCGAGACGATCGCGCTGCACCTGGCCAAGACCGCGGACCCGTAGCGCCCGCCAGCGAGTTCCGGCTCTCGGGTCGCGGTGCTACCTTCGATGCCATGAGTCGGCTCGAACCCGAGCAGCTGGAGCGCTACAAGCGGCATCTGCTGCTCGATGGCGTCGGCGTCGTCGGACAGGAGAAGCTTCTCGCGTCGAGCGTGTTGCTGATCGGCGCAGGCGGTCTGGGCTCGCCCGCGGCGCTGTACCTGGCGGCCGCCGGGGTCGGCCGGATCGGAATCGCGGACTTCGACCTGGTCGACGCCTCGAACCTGCAGCGCCAGGTCCTGTACCGAACGCGCGACGTGGGCCAGCCGAAGGTCTCCGTCGCCGCCGAGCGGCTGCGCGAGCTCAATCCCGACGTCGACGTGCGGGAGCACCGGCTGAAGCTCGAGGCCGCGAACGCGCGCGAGATCCTCGCGGGGTACGACGTCGTGCTCGATGGCACCGACACGTTTCCGAGCCGGTATCTCACCAGCGACCTCTGTGTCTGGCTCGGAAAGCCCCTGGTCTACGGAAGCGTGATGCGATTCGAGGGTCAGGTGGCGGTCTTCGATGCGCGCCGCGGGCCGTGCTACCGCTGCCTGTTCGCCGAGCCGCCGCCGCCCGACCTCGCGCCCAACTGCGCCGAAGCGGGGGTGCTGGGCGTTCTGCCCGGCGTGATCGGAATGCTGCAGGCGACGGAGGTCCTGAAGCTGCTGCTCGGGGCCGGCGAGCCGCTGATCGGACGGCTGCTCGTCTACGACGCGCTCGCGATGGAGTTCCGCCGCTTCCGAATCCCGAAGGATCCCGCCTGCGCGGTCTGCGGCGAGAGCCCGACGATCACGGCCCCGATCGACTACGCGGCGTTCTGCGCCTCGCGCGGCGACGGGGCGGCCGAGGACGCGATTCCGGAGCTCGCGCCGAGCGCGCTGCGCGAGCGCCTCGCGGCCGGGGACGAGCTTCTGCTCCTCGACGTGCGCGAGCCCTTCGAGGCCGAGCAGGCGCGAATTCCGGGAGCCCGGCTGATTCCGCTGGGGTCGCTCGAAGCGTCGCTCGCCGAGCTCGAGTCGTGGCGAGAACGTCCGGTCGTGATCCATTGCAAGAGCGGGGGGCGAAGCCGGCGCGCCTGTCAGCTGCTGCGCTCGAAGGGCTTCCGGAACGTGGAAAATCTGGCCGGGGGGATCGAGGCCTGGGCGGTCTCGGTCGATCCGAAGCTCACGCGGGGCTGATTCCAAACCCGCGGAGGTGGTTCGAATGCAGTCTCTGCGCTGTCGAGTCTTCCGAGGTCTGCCGAAGGAGCTCGAGGAAGAGGTCAACAAGTTCCTCGAGGTCACGCCCTGTCACGTCGTGCAGGTCGTCCAGAGTGAGTCGGGGAATCACATCACGCTCACGATGATGTACGAGCTCGTACCTCACGAAGTCTTTTAGCGCCGCTCGCCCCCGATTCGCGTCCCGCCGATCAAGCTGGAGCAGCGGAAGGCCGATCCAGCGGTGATCGCAGCGGATTCCGAGGTGGGTGTGACGGACGAGATCGACGATTCCGAGCCGCAGGCCGAGGAGCGTGAGCCGACGCTCTCCGCGCTCCGCGCGCTCGCGCCGCTCGGTAGCCGTCTCGGAGAGATCGCGACGGGGCTGGTGAAGCAGGGCGCGCTCGGGATGCTCCTGATCGACGCCACGCCGCTCCTCGCGATCGAGAAGCTCCACGGGCCACGCGCGTTCCGCAGCTCGATCGAGGCGCTCGCCGAAGGCGTTCGAGCGCGCGTGGAGAGCGCGATCGGCGAGGAGATGCTTCTCGCTTCGGGCGCACTCGAGGAGGAACACCTTCTGGTGTTCATGCCGCGCCTTCGCGACGACGCCGAGTTCTTCCTGCACGATCTGCCGCGGGTCTCCGCCGAGCTTCGGGCCTGGGCCTCACAAGGGCTAAAGCGCGTCGTCTATCCCTACCTGAACCGCGTGCCCGAGCTCGCGGTCGGCGCGGGCTTCGTGCTGCACCGGCCGTTCCAGCGCCCCGAGGCGCAGCTCCGGCATCTGATCGACCGAACCCTCGAGGACGCGCGCTTCGAGCACGAGCGATCCCGACGCGAGCGCAACGGCATGCTCGAGAAGATCCTGCTCGAGCAGACGGTGACGACGGTATTCGAGCCGATCGTGGCTCTGGCGACGAATGCGGTGCTCGGCTACGAGGCGCTCTCGCGGGGGCCCGCCGGCACGGGGCTCGAGACGCCGATGGCGCTCTTCGGCACCGCCGAGCTCTTCGACCGCGAGTACGAGCTCGACAGCCTGTGCAGACGGCGCGCGCTCTCGAACGCGCGCGGAATCGCGGCGGATCAGCTGCTGTTCCTGAACATCCTGCCCACCTGCATCCAGGACCCCGACTTCCAGGCCGCGCACGTGTGCGAGACGCTCGCCGAGCTCGGGCTCGGTCCGCGCAATCTGGTGCTCGAGATCTCCGAGCGCCAGGCGATCTCGAATTTCCCGATCTTCCGCGAGGCGATCGACCACTTCTCGGGGCTCGGCTTCCGGATCGCGCTCGACGACACCGGCTCCGGCTTCTCCAGCCTGGAGGCCGCGCTCGAGCTGCAGCCCGACTTCCTGAAGATCGACATGTCGCTGGTGCGGAGCATCGAGGACAGCCCCGAGAAGCAGGAGGTGCTGCGCGGACTCCAGTCGCTCTCCGCGAAGATGGGCTCGCAGGTGATCGCCGAGGGCATCGAGACCGCGCAGGAGCTGTCGGTGATCCGCACGCTCGGCATCGAGTTCGGACAGGGCTTCTACCTGGGGCGCGGCGGCTCGACGCCGAGCGGCGCATCCAGGGCCCTGGCCCCGGGCAGGCCGCGATAGAATCGCGGCGTGAGCAGCGAGCGCGCGCGTCCGCCCGACGACATCGACCCCGCCGACTTCTTCCGCCGCTGGGCTCCCGAGGCGGTGCGGACCGACCCGGAGCGCCGCGCGAAGATCGCGGACCTGAACGCGCGCATCCAGTTCGAGCTCGCCGGTGACGGCGGCGGCCCCTTCTGGCTCGAGCTCAGCGACGGAGCGATCCGCGGCGATTCGGGAAGGATCGAGACGCCGGATCTCGTGCTCTCCACCGACCTCGAGACCTGGCGCAAGCTGAACGCGGGCGAGCTCAAAGCGCCGACGGCGGTGATGAAGGGAAGGCTCCGCTTCCAGGGCTCGATGTACCTGGCGCTGAAGATCCACTTCATTCTGGGGTAGGCGTCGCGAGGCGGCGGGCGGCGTCAGGGCTTGTCGCGGCGGTGCTGGAAGATCTTCCGGTCGTGGTGCTTGCGAAGCTGGGCGTGGAGCTTGTCGAAGGCATCGCGGGCCGACGCGAGAACGGAATCCCGGTGCTTCCCGCTCGACGCCACGTCGACGTGCTTTCCGGTGACGTGGACGTGCACCTCGTGGTCGTCGCCGTCGTGCGACACGGTGACCTCGACCCGCGACGTCTCGGGGAACTCGCTGCGCAGCGCCGCGGCCCAGCCCTCGCACTCGCCGCGCAGATGGTCCGAGTGGGGCGTGTCTCGAAAGTGGATGTGGAATGGCATGCGCCGAGTATAACGAGCGCGCTCGCCCCGACCCGCGTGGCGGAAGCGCACGGGAATCGAACCCGCCGAGGATCCGATCACGGACCCCCCATTGGATTTGAAGTCCAAGGGCGGCACCAGCCTGCCTCGCGCTTCCAGAGCGCCCCGATTCAGCCGGATGCGCGGATCCGCGTCAACCCGCGCGCCCGGCGCAGATGCGCGGAGAGGGCGGCGAGCGAGCTCGAAGCGTTCCTTCCCGAAGTCGACGGCATGAGGTAGGCCGGGCGGCCGGCGAAGCCGCCGCGAAGAACGCCGGGTCGCGCGGAGCGGTCGAACGCGCTCCGAAATCCCTCGAGTCCGACGAAGAGCAGCGCGCGCGGCCGCCAGGTCCGCACCAGTCGCGCGAGCCGCTCTCCGCCGCGCGCGTACTCTCGCGGCGAGACTGCGCTTGCGCTCGCCGTGACGCGCTTCACGAGGTCGGTGAAGCCGACGCCGCGGCGCAGCGCGTCGTCGGAGTCGCGATCGCTTGCGACCAGGCCCGCGCGAATCGCCGCAGGCCAGAAGCGATTGCCCGGTCCCGCGAACGGCACGCCGGTCTCCGCCGCGAGCGGCGACGGATTCGAGCCGCAGACCAGGAGCTCGAGTCGCGGCGCGAGCGAGTCGGGGAGCGAGCGAGCACGGCGGCCTTCGAACCAGAGCCAGAACGGATTCCCACCCGGCTCGCACGAGATCGCGCGGAAGCCGGCGCCCTCGAGCAGGTCCGTCCAGCCCTGCGGATCGCGCGCGACGAAGAGCCGCCCGCGCAGGACGTCCTCGCCACCGCGCCGCGAGAGCAGCGCGGTGCGGCGCTCGCTCGAGCTCGGCGCGAGCGCCTCGAGATTCGCAAGCGAGAGCATCACGTGCGCGCCGGGGCGCAGAACCCGGTGCAGCTCCGCGAAGGCCGCGGGCAGCTCCCGCGCGGGCAGGTGCATGTAGCAGTTTCGCGCCCAGGCGGCGTCGAGCGAGGCGCGTGCGAAGGGCAGGTGCGCGAGATCGGCGCGCACCAGCCGCGCGCCGCGGACTCGTCTTCGCGCCGCGCGGAGCATGGCGCTCGAGAGATCGAGCCCGATCACTTCGAGACCGCGCCGAGCGAGAAGCGCGCCGTGCCAGCCGGGTCCGCAGCCCAGGTCCGCGACGAGCGAGCCGGGGTCGAGCCGGCTCGCGAGCCTCGCGACGCGGCGCCGCCCGTCGGCCGACGTGTCGCGGCGCGCGATCCACTCCGCGGCGCGGCGCTCGTAGATCCCGGCCGTGATCCGGTCCACGGCTACGATCCGGCCGAGAGCTCGAACTCCAGCGTCTCGATCACGAGGTCCTCGACGCTGATCTCGACCTTCCACGCGCCGGGAGGCGACTCGCCCGTGCGCAGCTCCGAGGCGACGCGCCCCCCGGGGCTCATCCGCAGCGTCTGCTGGAACACGGATCCGCCGGACGGCCCGCGCCAGCGCACCAGGAAGAGCGGATTCATCGGGTAGAAGCGCGGGCTCACGTCTCCCCACCAGACCACGCTCTCACCGCGGGTGAAGCTCGAACGCGCCGCCTTCCGGCCGCCGGCCGCCAGCCCGCTCGCTTCCAGGATCGGAAACTCGAGCCGCGCGAGCTCGAACTCGGCGCGCCGTCGCGCTCCGGTGTTGGGCCGGAAGTTCGCGACCGCCTGCTCCAGGTAGAACGCCGCGCGCGACTTGTCGCCGAGCCGCGCGTAGACCGAGCCGAGCTGGTACTGCACCAGCGCCACGTTCGGATCGAGCGCGAGCGCGCGCTCGAGCTGGGCTCGGGCGCGCGGGAGATCTCCGGCCTCGATCGCGAGCTCCGCGCGCGCGAGCGCGACGCGCGGATCGCCGGGCTCGAGCGCCTCGGCCTCCGCGAGCAGCCGGTCTGCGCGCTCGTCGTCGCCGTCGGTGCGCGCCTCGTGCGCGCGCGACATCAGCGGATCGGTCTTCGCGGCGTCGAACGTCGCGCGCGGCTGCAGCCCCTTGGCCAGCGACCGGCGCTCGGAGAGCTCCGCGAGTCGCAGCTGCATCTGCACGAGGCGTCGATTTGCGAGCTCCGTCTCGCTCGCCACGGGCGGCACGCCGGGCTTCGCGGCGGCGCCGCGCTCCGGAGCGGCGTCGGCCGCGGCTCCGCCCTGCGCCGACGGGGCCGAACGCGGCGGCAGGCTTCCCGATCCGCTCCGCACGATCTCGACCTTCGTCGCGGCGATCCGCTCCTTCACCGCGGGGTGCGTGAACAGATAGGCGGGGATGCCCGCCCCGGCGTCGGGATTCGCCGCGAGGATGCGCTGGAAGAATCGCGTCATGCCGTCCGGGTCGTAGCCGGCGGCGCTCATGATCGCGATCCCCTCCCGGTCGGCCTCCTCCTCGAAGCTGCGCGAGTGCTTGAGCTGCAGCGAGACGTTCAGGCCCTGCGTCGCGATCAGGACGCCGGGATCCGCACCCGCGATCACCGCCGCGAGGCTGGCGAGCGTCGCCAGCGTCGCGAGCCCCTGTCCCCCGCTTCGCCGCGCGACGTGGCGCATCTCGACGTGGCCGATCTCGTGCGCGAGCACACCCGCGAACTCGTTCACGTCGCCGGCCTGACCGAGCACTCCCGTGGTGATGTACACGTACCCGCCGCCGATCGTGAAGGCGTTCAGGGCCGGGTCGTCGATCAGGAAGAAGCGGAAGATGAACGGCTGCGGCTCCGTGGTGCGCGCGAGTCCCTCGCCGATCTCCTGCACGTAGCCGACCAGCACCGGATCGGCGACGAGCTTCGCCTGCGAGCGGATCTGCGCGTGGATCTGCGCGGTCATCTCCTGCTCGCGCTCGACGCTGAGGTCGCTCGCGAACGGGTTCTGCGCGCGCGCGGGCACGGCGGCGGCGACGCCCGCGAGCGCCACCGTGAAGAGCGCGAGCCTGCGGATCATGCGCCTTCCGGCGTCCAGCGCAGTCGGGGCTTGCGCGCGGCCCGCACCTCGTCGATCCGGCGCACGATCGGCCGCTCGGGCGCGCCGGTGACCAGGCCCGGCTGCGTCTCCGCCTCGCGGGCGATCGCGCGCATCGCCTCGATGAAGCCGTCGAGCGCCTCCTGCGACTCGCACTCGGTCGGCTCGATCATCATCGCCCCGGAAACCACCAGCGGAAAGTAGATCGTCGGCGGGTGGTAGCCGTAATCCATCAGGCGCTTGGCGATGTCGGCGGTGGTGACGCCGTGCTCGTGCTGTCGTCGGTCGCTGAGCACGCACTCGTGCATGACCCGGCGCTGGTGCGGCACGTCGTAGTCCGCGCGCAGGGACTCGAGCACGTAGTTCGCGTTCAGGATCGCCCGCGAGCTCACTTCGGCAAGGCCCGAGGCGCCGAGTGTCCGGATGTACGCGAGCGCGCGCAGCCAGATTCCGGCGTTGCCGTACCACGCGTGCACGCGCCCGATCGAGTGCGGGAACTCCGAATCGAGCCGATGGCGCCCGTTCTCGAGCCGGATCACCGGCGTGGGCAGATACGGCGCGAGGATGTTGCGGATCGCGACCGGACCCGAGCCCGGCCCGCCGCCGCCGTGCGGCGTCGAGAAGGTCTTGTGCAGGTTGAAGTGCATCACGTCCACGCCCATGTGGCCGGGCTTGGCGACGCCGAGCAGCGCGTTCATGTTCGCGCCGTCCAGGTACACCAGTCCCCCGGCGGCGTGGACCACCCGGGACAGCTCTTCGATGTGACTCTCGAAGAGCCCGAGCGTGTTGGGATTGGTGATCATCAGCGCGGCGGTCCGCTCGTCGGCCAGCGCCGCGAGCGCTTCCGGGTGGACGATGCCGTCGGGGCCGCTCTTCACCTCGACCACCTCGAGGCCGTTCAGCGCGGCGCTCGCGGGGTTGGTGCCGTGGGCGGTGTCGGGGATCAGCACGCGCTTGCGCGCGAGATCGCCGCGCGCGCGGTGGTAGGCGGAGATCATGCGCACGCCGACGAACTCGCCCTGCGCACCCGCGGCCGGCTGCAGCGTCACGCGGTCGAGGCCCGAGATCTCCGCCAGCGCCTCCTCGAGCTCGCACGCCAGCGCCAGCACGCCCTGCAGCGCGGACTCGTCGCTCGCGGGGTGGACCGCCGCGAGGCCGGGCAGCCGCGCGACGGCCTCGTTCACGCGCGGGTTGTACTTCATCGTGCACGAGCCGAGCGGGAAGAAACCGGAGTCGATGCCGTAGTTCCACTGCGACAGGCGCGTGAAGTGGCGCACGACGTCGAGCTCCGAGAGTTCGGGGAAGTCGCGGATCTCGTCGCGCACGAGCCCGGCCCCGAGCTCGCGAACCGGGTCGACCGGCGGAACGTCGGGATCGTCGATCCGCACGCCGCTTCGCCCCGGCCGCGAGGACTCGAAGAGCAGCGGCTCGCGGAAGACGAGGCCGGAGCGCCCCGGAGTGCTCAAGCCGCGAGCCCGCGCACGAGCGCGTCGATCTCGGCGCGCGTGTTCATCTCGGTCGTGCAGACCAGCAGGCGATCGCCCCGCGCTTGCGCCCCTCGTCCCGCGAGCGGAAGCCCCGCCTGGACGCCGCGCGCGGCCAGCGCGTCGAGCTTGCGCGGAAGATCGGGGACCGCGACCACGAACTCGTTGAAGACCGGCGCCGCGAAGGGCAGCGCGAGCCCGGCCTCTGCGCAGGCCCGGCGCGCGTAGGTGGAGAGGGACAGGTTGATCCCGGCGAGCCGCCGGATCCCGGCCTTGCCGACCGCCGCGAGCCAGATCGCCACGCGAAGCGCGCAGAGACCCTGATTCGTGCAGATGTTGCTGGTCGCCTTCTCGCGCCGGATGTGCTGCTCGCGCGTGGTCAGCGTCATCACGAACGCGCGCTGCCCGATCGAGTCGACGCTCTCTCCGATCAGGCGGCCGGGCAGCTGGCGCACGAATTTCTCGCGTGCGGCCAGAAAGCCCGCGTACGGTCCGCCGAACGAGAGCGGCAGCCCGAACGACTGCGCCTCGCCGCAGGCGATGTCGCAGCCGAGCTCGCCGGGCGGGCGGAGCAGGGCGAGCGAGAGCGCCTCCGCGCTGGCCGCGATCGCCAGTGCCCCGACGGCGTGCGCGGCCTCGGATGCTTCGGCCAGATCCTCGATGCAGCCGAAGAAATTCGGCGACTGGACGATCACGGCCGCGGTGTCGGCGGGGAGCGGTCGGGTCGCCGTGCGGCCGGACTCGTCGAGATCGAGCGTCGATAGCGTGAGGCCGATTCCTTCGGTGTAGGTGCGCAGCACCTCGCGCCAGTGCGGGTGCAGCCCCGCGCTGACACAGATCCGTGTCCGGCGCGTGACGCGCGCGGCCATCAGCGCGGCCTCGGCGAGGGAGCTTGCGCCGTCGTAGATCGAGGCGTTCGCGACGTCCATTCCGGTGAGCTGACAGATCAGAGTCTGGAACTCGAAGATCATCTGCAGCGTGCCCTGGCTGATCTCGGCCTGGTAGGGCGTGTAGGCGGTCATGAACTCGCCGCGCGAGGCGAGCGCGTCGACGGCGGCCGGGATGAAGTGGTGATACGCGCCGGCGCCCAGGAAGCTCGGGCCGCTCTCCACCGTGCGGTTCTCCGCCGCGCGCGCGCCGAAGTGGCGCAGCAGATTGCGCTCGTCGAGCGCGGGGGAGAGCTTCAGCTCGGCCCGGCTTCGCAGGCCCGCCGGAACGGATTCGAGCAGCGCATCGGGAGAGCTCGCCCCGACGCGCGAGAGCATCGCGCCAAGCTCCGCGGGCGTGTGGGGGACGTAGCTCACTTCCCCGCGCGAGCCTTCACGTGGGCGCGGTACTCGGCGGCGGTCATCAGCCCGTCGAGCGCGTCCATGTCCTCCGGCGTCATCGCGATGATCCAGCCGCGACCGTAGGCGTCCTCGTTCAGCCACTCGGGGTGGTCGGCGAGCTTCGCGTGCACCTCCGTCACCTCTCCGGAGATCGGCGCGAGCAGATCGCTCACCGCCTTCACCGACTCGACCACGCCGAAGGTCTGCCCGGCCTCGAGCTGCGAGCCGCGCTCGGGAAGCTCGACGAAGACGATGTCGTTCAGCTCGGACTGCGCGTAGTCTGTGATGCCGATCCGCACGGTCGCGCCGTCGACGCGGACCCACTCGTCCGACTCGGTGTAGTGACAGTCATCGGGGATCTTGTAGTCGTGGTCTGCCATCTCGAGCTCTCTTGGTCCCTAGCCTCGCTTGTGGAACGGCGTCGCTACGATCGCGCACGGCGCGTTCTTGCCGCGGATCTCGACGTGAAGCTGCGCGCCCGCTGCGAACCCGGCCGGAACGTAGCCTAGCGCGATCGAGGCATCGACACTCGGTCCGAAGGTGCCGCTGGTGACGACGCCGTCGCCCCGCTCGGAGACGATCCGGAAGCCGGGACGGGCGACCTGCCGCCCCTCGAGCCGCAGGCCGACGAGCCGGCGCTTCGGGCCTTCCTCGGCGCGCCGGCGCAGCGCGGGCTCGCCGCAGAAGCCGCGGCCGAAGGCCAAGAAGCGCTCGAGCCCGGCCTCGATCGGATCGTGCTCGAGGTCGAGCTCGTGGCCGTAGAGCGGGTAGGCCATCTCGGTGCGCAGCGTGTCTCGCGCGCCCAGACCCGCGAGCGCGAGCGACTCGCCGCCCGCCTCGCGAAGCGCGTCCCAGAGCGCGACCGTGCGCTCGGCCGGCGCGAAGATCTCGTAGCCGTCCTCGCCCGTGTAGCCGGTGCGCGAGAGCAGCACACGGACCCCGGCCAGCTCGGTGCGCGCGAAGTGCCAGCGCTTCGGCGCGCGAAAATCCGCCGCGAGGAGCTTCGCCGCGATCGCGAGCGCCTGCGGTCCCTGCAGCGCGACCAGCCCGGTCGCGTCGCTCTCGTCTTCGATCTCGCAGTCCAGCCGCGCACCGGCGTGCACCTGGCGCAGCCAGGAGAGGACCGACGCGACGTTCGACGCGTTCACGCAGAGCAGGATCTCGCGCTCGCCCGTGCGGTAGAGCGTGACGTCGTCGACGACTCCGCCGCTCTCCACACACAGCAGCCCGTAGCGGACGCGTCCCGGGGCGGTGCCCGCGACGTCGTTGCTGAAGACGCGCTGCGCGTTTTCGAGCGCCGCGGGTCCGCGCAGGCGCAGCTCGCCCATGTGCGAGACGTCGAAGAGCCCGGCCCGCGCGCGGACCGCGCGGTGCTCGTCGAGGATCGAGCTGTAGACCACGGGCATGTCGAAGCCCGCGAACGGAGTCATTCGCGCGCCGGCCTCCACGTGCCGGGCCCAGACGGGCGTGCGGCGGAGCGCGGCGCCCGGCGCGTCGGAGCTCACGGTGCGGTGGCGGTCCGGGTTTCGAAGGCCTGCACGGTGTTTCGCAGCAGCATCGCGACCGTCAACAGACCCACCCCTCCCGGAACGGGCGTGAGCACGCCCGCCCGGCCGTTCGCCTGCTCGAAGTCTACGTCGCCGACGATTTTTCCGTCGACCCGATTCACGCCGACGTCGATCACGGCCGCGCCCTCGCGAATCCAATCGCCCTGGACGAAGCGCGGCTTTCCGAGCGCAGCCACGACGATGTCGGCGCGGCGCACGATCTCGGGCAGGTCGCGCGTGCGCGAGTGGCAGATCGTCACCGTGGCGTTCCGGTGCAGGAGCAGCAGCGCGACGGGCTTTCCGACGATGTTGCTGCGCCCGATCACGACCGCGTTCGCGCCCTCGATCGGAACGCCGAAGCGGTCGAGCACGTAGATGCAGCCGAGCGGGGTGCACGAGACCAGCGCGCGTTCATTGGCGACCAGACGCCCCGCGTTCTGAGGATGCAGCCCGTCGACGTCCTTGTCCGGGTCGATCGCCAGGGCCACTCGCCCAGGATCGATGTGCGGGGGCAGCGGCAGCTGCACCAGGAAGCCGTGCACGCCGGGATCGCGGTTGAGCTCCGCGACGACCGCCAGCACCTCGGCTTCGCTGGCCGTCGCCGGCAGTCGGATCTCGCGCGACGCGATTCCGCAGGCGCGCGCGCCGCGGCCCTTGTTGCGCACGTAGATCTGCGATGCGGGGTCTTCACCGACGAGCACGACGGCCAGACACGGCGGCCCGCCGCGAAGCTCGGAGACACGCTTTCGCACGTCGGCCAGGATCTCTTCGGCGAGCTCCTTGCCGCTCGCGATCCTCGTCACGAGCCGCTGCTCGCGGCCGATCCGCCGGACGGCTTGGCGGCGGTCTTCGTCTTGGGCTCGGACTTCGTCTCGGTCCTGGTCTCGGACTTCGGGGCGGGCGTGGATTCCGATTTGGTCTCGCTGCTCGAGCCGGGCTTCGCGCTTCCGTAGCCGTCGGAGTACCAGCCGCCGCCCTTCAGGATGAACGCGCTCGCGGAGATCAGTCGCTGCACTTTCGAACGGCAGACACGGCAGCGCTTCAGCGCGGGATCGTTGATCGACTGCTCGGCCTCGAACCGGTGGCCCTTGGAGCACTCGTACTCGTACGTCGGCATGTACTCGATTCTCCTGGGGAATCCGCGGGCGCGGCGCAATCTAGGCCAGCGCCATTCGCGGGTCAAACGCGGGAGAACGGGCGCGGATCGCGCGCTACGGGTCGCTTGCGTCGTCGGCCGAGGAGAAGGCGTCGATCAGCTTCGCGTAGCCCTCGAGCGAGCGGCGCAGGTCGAGCTCGAGTCGCTGGCGCAGGTAGCGCTGCTCGCGGATCTCGTTCGCGAGCTCGGCTCGGCGCTCGCGCGCCTCGGCGAGGATCTTCTCTGCGCGAAGCTCCGCGTCGACGATCATCGTCTCGCTCTCTTTGATCGCCGTGCGCTTCAGCTGCTCGACGACGGTCTGCGCGGTGGTGAGCGTGTCCTGGATCGTCTTTTCGCGCGCGCGGTACGCGTCGAGATCGCGCGCGAGCCGCTCGGCCTCGCGGCGCAGCTGCGCGTTCTCCCGCACCACGTCCTCGAAGTCGGCGACGACGGTCTCGAGGAAGGCCTGCACCTCGCTCGCGTCGAACCCGCGCAGGCGGGTCGTGAACTGGTGCTGCCGGATCTCGAGCGGGGTGAGGCGCATCTCTAGCCAGCAGAATCGGCCGAAACCCTCGGCGCCTTGAGCGGAACGTCGAACGCGGTGCGCGCCGGTCAGCCCCCGGCGGCAAGCTGCTTCGAGCGCTCGGTGGCCCGGTGGACGGCGGCCAGGATCGCCTCGCGGCCCCCCCCTTCGGAAAGGGCGCCCAGGCCGGCGAGCGTGGTGCCGCCCGGCGAGCTCACGCGCTCGCGAAGCACGGCGGGATCCTCGCCGGATTCGAGCGCCAGCCGCGCGGCGCCGTGGACGGTCTCGAGCGCGAGCGCGCGCGCGGTCTCCGGTGCCAGTCCCTCGCGCGCGCCCGCCTCGATCAGCGCCTCGATGAACGCAAACAGATAGGCGGGGCCGGATCCGGACAGACCCGTCACCGCGTCGAGCGCGGACTCCGGGACGCGCACGACCGAGCCGACCGCGCGGAGCACCGCGCAGGCCAGTTCGAGGTCGCCGGGAGTGGCGCCGCTGTCGCTCGCGACCGCGCTGATCCCCGCGCCGATCAGCGCGGGCGTGTTGGGCATGCTGCGGACGATCCGGGCGTGCGCTCCGAGCTGTCGCCGGAGCACCGCGGTCGTGGCGCCCGCCACGATCGAGAGGTAGAGCGGGCCGCCGTCGCGCGGCAGCGAGGCGGCCGCGCTCGCGAGCTGCTGCGGCTTCACCGCGAGCACGACCAGCTCGGCGCCGCGCGCGAGCTCGAGATTGCTCGCGGTCGTGCGCACGCCGAGCGCCTCGATCCGCTCGCGGCGGCTCGCGTCCGGATCCGCGGCAGAAAGAGAGGCGGGCGAGACCCCGGCGCGCAGTAGCCCGCACAGGATCGCCTCCGCCATGTTGCCCGCGCCGATCGTTCCCACGCTTCCGGGAAGTCCCGTCATTTCCGCTCTCTTTCCCCGAAGAGGGCGGTGCCGATGCGCAGCAGGGTTGCGCCCTCTTGCACCGCGACCTCGTAGTCGCTCGTCATGCCCATCGAGAGCTCGCGCAGCGCGCGCTCGCGCGGGCGCGTCCGGTTCAGATCCGCGAGCAGTCCGCGCAAGCGCGCAAACGCGGGCCGGACCTGCTCCGGATTGTCCCAGGCGCGCGGGATCGCCATCAGTCCGACCAGCTCCAGGCTCGGGCAGGCGTCCGCTTCGGCGGCGAGCTCCGCGAGCTTCGACGGCATGCAGCCGCCCTTCTGCAGCTCGCGGTCGATGTTGACCTGCAGGAGGATGCGCGGTCGGACGCCTCGCTCGCTGGCCGCCTTTTCGAGCGCGACGAGCAGCTCGAGGCGATCCACCGATTCGATCACGTCGAAGAGCTCGACTGCGCGCCGGGCCTTGTTGCGCTGCAGACCCCCGATCAAGTGCCACTCGATGGGCGAATCACAAGCGGCCGTCACGGCGGGGATCTTTCCCTCCGCCTCCTGGACGCGATTCTCGCCGAAGGCGAGCAGGCCCGCGCGCACGGCCTCGAGCACACGCTCCGGCGACTGCATCTTCGAGACGGCGAGAAGCTTGACGGCCGCCGGATCCCGACCGACGGCGAGCGAGGCGCGCTCGATCCGCGCCCTCACGTGCGCAAGCCGTTCGACCAGCTCGCTCATTCGGGCGCGACCCCCAGGCCGGCCAGGCGGGCCACCACCGACTCCATCGGCAGGCCGATCACGTTCGACCGCGAGCCGGAGATCCCGGCGACGAAGCGCCCGCCTTCGCCCTGCGCCGCGTACGCGCCGGCCTTGTCGAGCGGCTCGCCGGAGCGCGCGTAGGCGCGCGCCGTGTCGCGATCGACCGCGTGCATGCGCACCACGCTCTCGACGACGTCGCTCTCCACGACACCCAGCGCGCGAACCACGAACGCAAAGCCCGTGAGCACGCGATGCGTTCGGCCCTGGATGCGCAGCATCATCTCGACCGCCTCGTCGGGGTCGCGCGGCTTGCCGAGCACGTCTTCGTCCACGACGACCAGCGTGTCGGCGGCGAGCACGCAGGCCTCTTCGGGAAAGCGCGCGGCCACCGCGTGCGCCTTCTCGAGCGCGAGCCTGCGCGCCTGCGCCTCGGGCGCCTCGCCCGGACCCGCGACCTCGTCGATGTCGGGCTCGGCGATCTCGAACGCGAAGCCGGCGGCGGCGAGCAGCTCGCGCCGTCGCGGGGAGCTCGACGCGAGCACCAGCGCGCGCCGCTTCTCACGCATTCGAGGCGTCCAGCTGCCTTCGCGCGGCCTGCGCGCCGCGGACCAGCGAGGGATCCGACGAGTGCTCGAGCTCGCCGAGCAAGGTCTCGATCTCACCGCGCAGCTCGGGGTGGAAGCTCGCGAGCCCCGGCAGCACGACCGTCGCGATCCGCGTCATGCGCGGATCGGGGTCGGAGCCGCCTGCGAGCGCGAGCGCGCGACGGGCGAGCGCGAGGTCGGGATCGGTGAGCTTGGCGAAGCACGAGAGGGCGGCGCGCCGCACCTCCGGGTCGCGATCGTCGAGCGCGGCGAGGTAGACCGCGCCGGTCTCGGCGCGCTCCGGCGCGAGCTCGCGCAGCACGAAGATCGCCATCCGACGCCGCACCGCGGACTCGGAGGCTCGCGCCTCATGCAGAACCACGGGAAGGACTTCGGGTGCGAGTCGGCCGAGCGCCGTCAGCATCTGAGCGGCTTGCCAGCGCAGGTCTCCGTCGGGGAGCTCGAGCGCGCCGAGCAGCGCGGGCAGCAGGCGAAGCGTCGGACGCTCGGCCTGGAACAGCACCCAGACCGCCGAGAAGCGCGCGTGCGGGTCGGGGCTGCCGAGCAGGGCGCGAAGCGGCTCGCGAAGTGCCGGATCCGCGCGCAGCCGCGACAGCGCCTCGTCGCAGGCGGCGTGCTTGACCCGGTGGCTCGGCGACGCCAGCCGCTCGAAGAGTGTGTCGGGCTCGCTCACGAGACCGCCCAGTGCTCCTCGCCTCCGGCGTCCCGGCTTCGGGAGGCGCGGCGCTCACGCTCCAGCTTGTGCAGGTGCGAGAGCACGGACTGCCCCGCCGCCGGCCAGAGCGCGCGCGGCGTGTCGGTGTAGATGCGCTCGACCATCCGGTCGACGGTGCTCGCGCCTGCGCGCACCGCCGCGACGATCTGCCGCTCGCGCGCCAGGCGGTGCTCGATGTACTCGCGAAGCTTCGCCTTCGGGTCCGCGATCAGCGGGCCGTGGCCCGGATAGATGCGTTCGAGCTCGAGCCCGAGCAGCTGCTCCAGCGACGCGAGATACGCGCCCATGTCGCCGCCGTCGAGCGGAATCACGGTGGTGCCCGCACCGAGCACGAGGTCGCCGGTGAAGAGCGCGCGCTCTTCCTCCAGGTAGAAGCAGATGTGGTCTTCGGCGTGGCCGGGCGTGTGGATCGCGCGCAGCGTCGCGCCTTCGCTGCGGAACACGTCGCCCGATCGGATCGGCGTGAGCGCGAGTCCGAAGCGCTCGTCCTTGCCGGGCCACGGTCGCTTCGAGACGCGAAGCGGACCGAAGCGGCCGAGCACCTCCGCCACTCCGCCGATGTGATCCGGGTGGACGTGCGTGACCAGGATCTCCGCGGGAGCTGCGCCCGCGAAGTCGCTCGCGAGCGCCTGCTCGAGCAGCGTCAGGTAACCGGCATGGCCCGATCCGGGATCGATCAGGAGCGGACGCGAGCCGCGCCCGACCAGATAGCTGTTCGTCCCCGGCCCGGTGAACGGGCCGGGATTCTGTCCGCGCACCACGAGCACCTGCGCAGACCAGCGCTCGATGTCGGGGAGCTTCATGCCCCACATGGAATCCACGCCTGCACTCTACCCGGCGCCTCGCGCAATCGAAAGACGCGCGGGTCGGGCGCGCGGCCTAGCGGGCGAGCGGCGAGAAGATCGGTGCCTCGAGCGTTCCCCCGATCCTCGCGCGGAACGGCGTCGGTCCAGTCGGGAGCCCGGCCATGGCGAAGGCTTCGCGCGCCGGCTCCTCGAGCCGCGTGACCTCGACGTCGAACGCGAGCCCGCCTTCCGGGCCGATCCTTCCTGTGGCTCGGGCCGAGAGCGGCGGGCCGGAGATGTCTGCGAGCTCGACGCGCCAGCCGCCGTCGCGCTCGCGAACCGCCGCGACGACGAGCTGCGCGAACGCGAGCTCGAAGGCCACCGGGGCGCGAAGCCGCAGCGCCCCGCGCGAGAGCGTGAGCTCGAGCGCCTCGCGGTCGCCGAAGCGGTACACGCCGTCGGCGGTTCCGCGCAAGCCGAAGGACGGCGCGAGGTCGACCAGCCGGTCGAGCGGGAACGACTGCGCGCGCAGCACGCCGCCGCGAAGCCGGATCCCTCGCGTCGAAAGGAGCAGCGATCCTGCACCGACCTGCGCTTCCGCGCGAAGCCCCGACGGAAACAGCCGCGCGCGTAAGGCCGCGAACTCGAGCGCAGATGCGCCCCGTACGACGCGGGCCCGCTCGACCGCCGCTCCCCAGGGCCATGCCGGGCGCACGCCGTCGAGCTCGATCGAGATCCCGGAGGATGCGAGGAGGCGCGTGCAGACCGGACGCAGCAAGAGCGCCGGCGCCAGCCAGATCGCGATCGCAAGGCCCGCCGCAGCCAGCGCAAATCCGCGCAGCCATCGCGACCTCAACGCGGATCCCCTAGGCGCGTTCGAAGCTCGAGACCGAGAAGCTCACGTCCAGCACGCCGCCGCTCGCGCCGTCTCCGCGGGCGCGGATCTTCAGCGAGCGCACGATCAGGTGCGAGCCCGAGGTCTCGATCTTGTGCAGGAACTCGACCGTCTGCTCGAGCGACGCACCCTTCAGGCGCACCTCCGCTCGCGTCTCCGGGTACTTCGCGTTGGTCGACGGCTGCCGGGGCTCGATCGACTCCAGCTGCTCCTGCGAGATTCGGGCGTCGGCCGCGAGCGTGGAGAGCAGCGCGATCAGGTTCGTGTCGGAACCGGGCTGGATCCGACTCTCGACGCTCGCGAGCTCGCCCTGCAGCGCGCGCATCTCGCCGGCAATGCCGATCGCCCGGATCAGCTCGAGCTCGAGCTGCGCGACGCGCCGGTCCGCCTCGCGCGAGCGATCGTCGAGCGGAACCACGAGCCCGGCGTACACGATCACCAGCGCCAGCGCGCAGGCGCCGGCGACCAGAAGCCAGCGCTCCCGCGGCGAGCGCGAGGCGAGGTAGCCGCGCAGCGGCGCGAGCAGGTCGTTCATTCCTCGCCCCCCCCGAGCCGGATCGAGAGCGTGAAGGTCTTGCCGCCGCGGCGCGAGTCGGTCTTGACGTCGGTCACCAGCACGCGCTGGAAGCCCTCGAACTTGGAGAGCTCGGCCTTGAGCTGGTCCGCCGAGACGAAGTCCGAGCTGTGGCCGCGCGCGACGATGCTCTGGCGCTCGATCGAGAGCTCGTCCAGCGAGACGTCCAGGGATTCGGGCGCGAGCGCCGAGATCTGCCTCAGGATCTCCAGCACCGAGAGCCCTTTTCCAGTGACACCGAGGTGTGCCGCGAGCTCGCGCGTCTCGGCCGCGCGCTTCTCCAGCGACTGGAGCGGCGCGCTCGACGGCGGGGAGTCGGGAAACACCTGCCGGTAGATCGAGTCGAGCTGCGCCTGGGCCTGCGCCACACGCCGGCTCTCCAGCCAGGATCCGAGGGCCGCGCTCGCGACCCAGATGACGAGAAAGAGCGCGAAGAGGCCCACCGTGAAGCGGAGCTGCGGGCGCAGGCCGGAGAGGTCGGGCGCGTAGGCGAGGTCGCCCTGGCGGAAATCGCTCTGCGTGACCCGGTCCGTCGACGAGCCGCGCAGCGCCAGCGCCGCGGCCTGCGCGAAAAGCGCCGGGCCGGCCTCGATGAAGCGGTCGCCACCGTCGCTGGTGCGCGCGCTTTCGAGCACGCGCGTGGGCAGGCCCGTCTGCTCGGCGAAGAAGCCGGCCAGCCCGCGGAGCTGCGCGGAGCCGCCGACGAGCAGGATCTCGGTCGGATGGACCGGATCGAGCGGATCGCCGACGATCGCCTGCACGGAGCGCTGCACCTCGCGCGCGAGGCGCTCGAGCGCGTCGCGGATGCCGGGCGAGATCGGCTTCGAGCTTCCGAGCTCGAAGACGCCCATCTCGTGTTTGTGTTCCTCGGCGGCTTCGAGCGAGAGCTTCATGTCGCGCGCGAGCGCCTCGCTGAGCTGGCGCCCGGCGATCGGGATCCGGCGCAGCGCGATCGGCTTCCCGTCGACGAGCAGGCAGAGGTTCGTCTTCGCGTGGCCGACGTCGAGGATCAGGCGCGACACGTCGTCGAGTCCCAGGAACGAGGACAGGTTCGCGAGCGACGCGCCCTCGCACTCGATCACGCGCGGCTCGAGCTCCATCCGGCGCAACGAGGCGAGGTGCGCAAAGACGTCGGAACGCGGCGCGATCGCGACCAGCACGTCCGTCTGGTCGGGGCGCGTGAGAACCTGCTCGTGCGCGAGCACGACGCTCGAGAGCGGGAGCGGCAGCTCCTCGTCGATCTCGAACGCGAGCGCGGCGGCGACCCGCTTGGCCCCCGCGAACGGGAAGCGCAGGTGGCGCTGGGTCAGGTGGCCGGTCGCGAGCGCCGTGACCAGAGTCTCGGGGGAGAGGTTCCGGCTCTGCACCCAGAGCTGGATCGTCGCCTCGATCTCTTCGGACGGGGCGTTGCGCGGCAGCCGCAGCTCCGCGAAGCGCACGAACCTCGCGCCGCGCAGGCCCGCGGAAAGCTCGGCGACCTTGACCGACCAGGAGCCGATGTCTAGGCCGACGACGCTCCTCTCGAACATCAGCAGCCCAGCCGGTAGTAGAGGGTGGTGGGCTCCGCGCCGTTGCCGCGGTCGACCACGCTGCTCACGCACGCGCGCGTCTCGCCGACTCGCGCCTCGGAGTCGATCCGGAACACGCGGCTCGTGTACGAGAGCGGTGGGAAGACCTCCTCGCCCTCGGCGATCCCGAGCGTGCGGTAGAAGCTGGCGCAGGGCTCGGGCCCCTCGGTGGGACAGAAGACCCGTCCCTCCTGGCGCGCGCGGAGCAGGCCGAAGACGTCGCGCGAATCGAGCAGCTCGAACTCCTTTCCGAGACCGTGGTAGATCATCCCGAGCACGTGTGGCGGGGCGGTGTTGAGATTCGCTCCGCCGGAGCCCGGGGCAGGAAACATAGGGTAGGTCGTAAAGTAGGCCTTGAGCGATTCGAGCATCAAGGCGTCGAGTCCGGGAACCGCGGCGAGCTCGTCCAGCGAGAAGACGGGCCGATCCAGCGGCGCGCTCGCGGCCTTCTTGATCCCGACGTAGTACTCCTCCTCCGGCGTGCCCACGCGCGTCTCTTCGTCCTTGTCGAGCCAGTCGAGGAGCGCGTCGGCGAGTTCGTCGACATCCTCGTCGCCATACGCGCTCGAGCCCTTGAACGCCGGCGCGGTCTCGGCGATGTGCGCCAGGGCCGCCTTCAGGAACGCCTTGCTGTTCTCGCCGATGCGCGCGCCCTTCGCGTCCACGAGCGCGTTCAGGTTCAGCCGACCCCCGGTGTCGCGAACCGTCACGTGCAGCACCGCCTCGCCCGGGAGCTCGATCTCCTGCTTCGAGAGCAGCGCCCAGGCGTCGAGCTCCGACTCCACCTGTTTCGTGATCGGGTCGCCCTCGAGCACGTCGTCCTGGAGCGTGCGGACGGCGAGGGCGATTCCCGAGCGCGCGAGCAGCGTCGCCCGCGCGTACTGACCGTACTGGCGCGTGCTGATCGCCTCGATCACCGATGTCTTGGCGAGCGCGTACGCCGTCGAGATCGCGACCACCACCAGGACGAGCACGAGAAGCAGGACCACGCCGTCCTCGTCGCGGGCTCGGGTCACGGGCAGCTCCCCTCGTCGAAGCCGGGCAGCCCGTTCAGCAACACCTTCAGGCGCTGCAGCGCCGGAGACGGCTCGGGGTCGCTCCAGCAGGCGTCCTCCGTCTGGTTCCGGGCCTCCTCGATCGCCGCCGCGAGCGCCGGGCTCGCCGCCGCGAGCTCCGCCTCGAAGCCCGCCAGGCAGACGGCCACCGTCACGCCGGATCCGCAGTCGGCCGCGCCCCGGTTCTTCTCTGCATCCTCGGCGCTCAGTCGGAACGGACGAACCGGCAGGTCCACGAGCCGCGTGATCTCGAGACCGGGCCAGGGCTCGCCGTCCGGTCCCATCTCCCAGAGCGCGAGCCTGAGCTCGATCGAGAGGGGAAGCTGGTCGAGCTGTGCCACGCTCGTCGAGTCCCAGACCCCTGGGGCCTCGCTTCCTTCGCCGACGAAGCTCATCGAGAAGATCGCGAGCTCGTCGGCCACGGTCTGCGGCTGGGTCCACTCCACCTCCTTGCGGAGCTCCGCGGGCAGCGCCTCCTCCTGCCGGAGCAGGTCGACGCCGTGGCCGGATCGCGACGCCACCGTGCCGTACGACACGAGCGCCAGCGGCGCGGGCGGGCTGCCCGGCGAGCGAAGCGGCGTCTGGGTGACGAAGCGCAGCTCGAAGCCCTCGGAGTCGCTCTGCTGGAGCGGCTGGCCGTAGAAGACGTAGGGGTGGGTGAGCGGGTCCACCCCGAGCTCGCGCTGCACGAGGACCGCGCCGACGAGCTCGCGCTCGATCCGATCGAGCAGGATTCGCGCCGCGCGATCGCGCGACGTGCCGTCCGAGACGCGCGTGTAGGCCTCCGCGATTCCCTGGTACGCCTGGAAGGCGAACGTGATCACCAGCGCCATGATGAAGATGGCGACCATCACCTCGAGAAGCGTGAACCCGCGCGCCGACCGCGGGCTCATGGCGTGGCCCCTCCTGTCTTGGGAGCCTCGGGCGGCGGCGCCTGCTCGCGCTGCTTGCGCAGCTCCTCGAGCCGCGCGGGATCGGGAGGGGCGGTCACGAGCAGGACGAACGGCGTCGCGCTCTCGGGCTCGTCCTCGACCGCGAAGACGCGCACCTCGACCAGCCGAAGCGGCGGGACCCGGCCCGGCAACGCGGCCGGGCGCGCAGCCCCCGGCACGGCGAAGAGCGGGGAGGGCGAGACCTCGGCGGGATAGTCCTCCGGCAGCTCGAGCGTCTGCTCCGACACGTTCACGTGCCAGCGCAGATCCGCGTCGGGAGGCTCGTACTCGCCTTCGGTCTCGCCGTCCTCGATCTCGGCCCCTGCGCTGATCTCGCCCGCGAGCTGGCGCGCGCGTTCCTCGGCCAGCTGCGTCGCGCGAGCCTCCAGACGCGCGCGCCCGAGATCGTCGAGGTTCGCGGTCACCGATTCGAGCAAGAGGCCGAAGACCAGCCCGACGATCAGCAGCGCCGCCAGGACTTCGATCAGCGTGAATCCGTCGCGGCTACGGGCCACCGGCGTCGACCTCCTCGACGCGGATCTCGCCGGTGAAGGCGACCACGCGGATTAGCAGCTCGTAGCCGCCGTCGTCGCGCAGCCAGATCTCCGCGGGATCGCTCGCGCCGTCGGAAGAGAAGCCGATTCCGACCGCGCCCTCGTGGCTGGGCGCGCCGCCGAGCCGCACCTCGAGGAATCGCACTTCGTCCGCGTCGTCGAGTGCGCGCCACTCGCCGATCCGTCCCTCGACGGGAGCGAAGACCGCTTCCGAGAGCGGCGGGGCCAGGTCGAGGTTCTCGGCGTGCTCGGGAAGCTCCGCTTCGGTCGCGGGCGCTTCCGGCGGCAGCTCTTCGAGGCGGAAGACCTGCTGGTCCAGGTCGATCACGAAGCGCTGCGCCCGACCCGTGGTCACCGCGCGCTGGCCGACGTACTCGAGCTCCGCGGCGAGCGTGCGTCCGGAGTTGCGCAGGTGAACGCCGAATCCGCCGCCGATGCGGGTCGTGAACACGCCCGTCACGAGCACGATCAGCAGCAGCACGACCAGCAGCTCGAGCAGGGTGAAGCCGGCTTCGGCGCCTCGAAGGTTCACGGCTCAGCGCGGTTCGGTCACTTCCCAGTTTCCGATCTCGGCGTTCTCGCCGTCGCCACCGGGCTGACCGTCCGCGCCGAAGCTGTACAGATCGAAGCTCCGCGCGTTGTTCTTTCCCGGTCGCTCGTACTTGAAGGGCACCTGCCAGGGATCGAGCAGATCCTTCGACGAGACGTAGCCGCCGTCCGGGTAGCGCCGCGGCCGCGGCTCGGTGGTCGGCTCGTGGACCAGCGCATCGAGCCCCTGCTCGCTCGTGGGGTAGGTGCCGTTGTCGAGCTTGTACAGCTCGAGCTGCTGCGAGAGCTTCGAGACCTGCAGGCGCGCGATGTCGGCCTGCGCGCCGCCGAGCCGCCGGAAGACGTTGGTCGCGAGCACCGTCATCAAGAGGCCGACGATCAGCACGACCACCATGATCTCGATCAGGGTGAAGCCGTCGCGTTCTTCGAGTCGCATGGGGGGAATCTCCTTGAAGGGCCGCCCTAGAGCGCGGACGTCATGTTCATGAGCGGCAGAAGCGTCGAGAGGATGATCACCAGGATCACGATCGCGACGAAGACGAGCAGGATCGGACCGAGCAGTGCGAGCATGCGCTGCAGCGCGTTCTCGACCTGGGTGTCGTAGGTGTCGGCGAGCTTTCCGAGCATCGAGGGGAGCTCCCCGGAAGCCTCGCCGACCGAGATCATGTGCGTGACGAGCGGCGGGAACTCGCCGCTCGTGCGCATCTGCGCGGCGATCGAGGAGCCGCGCGTGATCGCATCCTTCACGCCGTCGACGGCCTTGGCGATCACGGCATTGGCGGTCACGCTGCGCGCGATCTCGAGCGCGCCGACGATGTTCACGCCGCCGGCGGAGAGCGTCGCGAGCGTCCGCGCGAAGCGGGCGATCGCCACGTAGCGGATCAGCCGGCCGAAGACCGGGGTGCGGAGCATGAACCCGTCCCAGGCGAAGCGGCCGCGCTCGGTCCGGACGATCCGGGTCCAGATCAAGAGCGCCGCCGCGAGCACGACCAGTGCGGGAAACCAGTACACCGTGACGACGTCCGAGACCGCCACCACGACTCGCGTCACGAGCGGCAGCTCCTGCTTCATGTCGCGGAGCATCGTCGTGATGTTCGGGATCACCTTCACCAGCAGGACGCCCGCGACCGCGGCACTGAACGCGAGCATCAGCGCGGGATAGATCATCGCGTTGATCAGCTGGTTGCGCAGATCCATCCGGCTCTCGACGTAGTCGGCGAGCCGCAAGAGCACCGGCGCGAGCGCGCCCGAGGATTCTCCCGCCCGCACCATCGAGCAGTAGAGCTCGTCGAAGACGTGCGGGTGCTCGGCCAGCGCCTCGGCGAGCGACGAGCCCTGGTTCACGGACTCGCGCACCGCTCCGACCACGGTCTTGAAGCGCTCGCGCTCGACCTGCTCGGTGAGCGCGGAGAGCGCCTGGACCAGCGGCACACCCGCGGAGATCAGCGTCGAGAGCTGGCTCGAGAACATCGAGAGATCCAGGTCGGGGACGCGCCGCAACGCGGGCAGCCGCAGTTTCGAGAGCAGCTCCGAGGTCTCGCCGCGCGTCTTTCCGGCGACGATCTCGGTGGGGAAGATCCCGTCCGCGCGCAGCTTCAGGCGCGCGGCGCGCAGGCTGTCCGCGTCGATCGTCGCGGAGACCGCGCGATTTCCCGCGGCGACCCCCTTGTAGCGGTAGACCGGCATCGCCCTCAGGCCGCCTGCGGATCGAGCGCCGCGACCGCTTCCTCCTCGGTCTGCCGCACGATCTCCGCGATCGACGTCGTGCCTTCGAGCACCATCCGCGCGCCGTGCATGCGCATGGTCTGCATTCCCGCCGCGAGCGCCGCGTCCTGGATCTGCTTCGAGTCGACGCCGCGCGTGATCATCGGCCGGATCGTCTCGTCGATGGGCAGGATCTCGAAGATGCCGGTGCGGCCGTGGTAGCCGGTGTGGTTGCAGTGCACGCAGCCCTTGGCGCGGTAGATCGTCTTGCCGGCGATCTTCGCGCGCGACAGCGAAAGCTCCGCGAGCTCCTCGTCGCCCGGCGCGTACGGCTCGCGGCAGCGCTTGCACAGCACGCGGATCAGCCGCTGGCCGATCGCGGCGACGAGCGACGACGCGATCAGGAACGGCTCGACACCCATGTCGATCAAGCGGGTGATCGTGCCTGCGGCCTCGTTGGTGTGCAGCGTCGAGAAGACCAGGTGGCCGGTGAGGCTGGCCTGGATCGCGATCTCGGCCGTCTCCAAGTCGCGGATCTCGCCGATCAGGATCACGTTCGGGTTCTGGCGCAGGATCGAGCGCAGGCCCGCGGCGAAGGTCAGGCCGATCGCCGACTTCACCTCGATCTGGCTGATTCCCGGCAGCCGGATCTCGACCGGGTCCTCGATCGTGATGATGTTCTGATCGGGCTTGTTGATGTCGGCCAGCGCCGCGTAGAGCGTATTGGTCTTGCCGGAGCCGGTCGGCCCGGTGACCAGGATGATCCCGTTGTTGCGCCGGATCAGCTTTCGCAGCGTCTCCTGGTGGCCGGGCGAGAGGCCGATCTTCTCGATCGAGAGCAGCTCCTGCGTGCGCGGCAGAAGCCGGAGCACGCAGCGTTCACCGTACTGTGTCGGCAGCGTCGAGAGGCGCACGTCGTAGTCCCGACCGGCGATCTTGAGCACGATCCGGCCGTCCTGCGGCAGGCGCTTCTCGGCGATGTCCAGTCGGCCCATGATCTTGATGCGCGTCGTGATCGCCTGCTGCATGCGCCGCGGCAGCGGCCTTATCGGCTCGTGCAGCAGGTTGTCGATCCGGAAGCGCACGACGAGGTCCTTCTCGCCGGGCTGGATGTGGATGTCGCTCGCGCGCTCCTTCACCGCCTGCTGAAGCAGCGAGTTCACCAGCCGGATGATCGGCGCGCTCTCCTCGGAGGAGTCGAGCAGGTCCTCCGGCTCCGAGATCAGCTCGCTCGCGATGTCGGCGAGGTCGGTCTCCGCGAACTCCTCGGCCACGTCCTCCGCGGAGCTCGCCTGGTCGTAGACGTGATTGATGCAGTTCAGGATCGCGCGGCGCGTGACCAGCACGGGCTCGCAGCGCGCGCCGGCGAAGACCATTCGCACGTCGTCGAGCGGATCGGTGAGCAGCGGATCCGCGATCGCGACCTCGAGCCGGTCCCCGTCGCGGCGGATCGGCAGCACGTGGTGGTGCTTCGCGAACGAGATCGGAAGCTGGGTGGCGAGCTCCGCGTCGATGTCCTCGGGCGCGAGCGTCTCGCGGGTGGGAATTCCGTACATGGCGGCGAGCGCGCCGATCAGCTCGCCTTCGGGCACGAGCTCGAGCTCGAGCAGGAGATCGGTGAGACGCCGTCCCGACTGCTCCTGCTTCTTCATCGCCTGGGCGAGGTCCGATTCGCTGAGCGAGGTGTGCTGGAGCAGGGCCGCGCGGAGCTGCACGGGGCTGGCCATCGCTGCCTCCTACGGCTCCACGATCACGAGGGAGGTGAAGCCGTGGGTCGCGTTCAGGTCGCGCGCGACCGCCTGTGCGCGGGTCTCGGTCACGTACGGTCCGAGCTGCACCCAGTTCGTCGTCTGGCCTTGCTCGCTGCGCGTGAGCACCGTGCCGTCGTAGCCGTCGGCCATCAGCTTCTGCAGCAGCGACACCGCGTCTTCGGCGCGCGCGAAGCGGGCGACCTGCACGAGGTAGCTTCCGCTGGCCTCGCTCGCCTTCATCTCTTCGATCTCCTTCACGCGTGCGCGCTCGTTCGCTCGAGTCTGGTCGCGAAGCTCGGGGAGCTCCCGGATCGGGTAGCGACCGTCGTGGCGCTCGAGCTCGCGGCGTACCGGATTTGGGTCGCGCGGCAGGGGCACGCCGGCCTCGAGCGCGGCTCGCCGCTCCTCCCGCTCGTCCTCGCTCAGGTTCATCTGCTCGCGTGAGGCATCGCGGAAGCGCTCGCGTCCCTCGACGGTGACGCGCGCGAGGTCGTCCGGCCCGCGCACGATCTTCGGCGTGAGCACCACGAGCAGGTTCGTCTTGCGCACCACGTCCTTGGTCCCCTTGAACGCCCAGCCCAGGATCGGGATGTCGCCCAGCCACGGAACCTTGGTCTCGGTCGAGCCCTGCGCCTCGGCCAGGATCCCGCCGATCATCACCGCCTCGCCGTCGCGCACGTAGACGGTGTTCTCGACCTTGCGGTTGCGTGTGGTCGGTCCGAGCGTGTCGTTGGACTTGCTCTCGTCGACCTCGCTGATCTCCTGGAAGATGTTCAGTCGGACGGTGTCGCCTTCGCTGATCTGCGGCGTCACGCGCAGCGTCACGCCGACGTCCTCGCGCGCGATGTTCTGCGAGGTCTGGAACGGGTTGTTCGGATCGGTCGTCGTGCTGGTGGCTTGCAGGCGCGAGGTCGGCACGGGGATGTTCTCGCCGACGACGATCTCCGCCTCCTCGTTGTCCGCGGTCAGGATCGTCGGCGCCGAGATGATGTTCACGTCGTTGTCCGACTTCGAGGCGGTGATGATCGCCTGGATGATCGGGATCTGAACGATGTCGCCATCGGCGTTCACGACCTCGATCGAGCCGGCGAGAAGCGCCGTCGTGAAGTTCGGGGCGCCCGCCGCGGTGCTCGCCAGCCCGCCGAGAAGCGCGCTCACCGAGGGCGGCGCCGCGCCCGTGGCGCTGCCCATGCTCAGCACGCCGTTGCTGCCGATCTTCGTGTTGTAGATCCAACCCGCGCCGAGATCCTCCGAGTCGGTGACGTCGACCTCCATGATCAGCGCCTCGACCATCACCTGCGGACGACGGATGTCGAGCGCCTCGATCACCTCGGAGAGCGTCGCGAACGCCTCGGGGCTGGCCTGGATGATCAACGAATTCGTCGGCGCGTCGGCGCTGATTCGCACGCCGTCGCCGAGATCCGCGACGGTGCCGCCCAGACCGCCTGCGCCACCCGCCGCCGCCGCGCTCACCTGAGCCGCCGCGCCGCCGAGACCGGACAGGCTGGTCCGCGTGGTCGCCGGTCGGGGCGCGCCCGACGTTCCCGTCGCCAGGCTCGAGAGCGTCTGGGCGATCTCCTCGGCGTCGGCGTTCTGAAGCCGGTAGACGTGGATCCGCCCCGCGCCCTTCCGCTCGTAGTCGAGCAACTCGATGATCCGCTCGACCTCGCGCAGCACGGCCTTGGTGGCGATCACGACGATCGAGTTGGTGCGCTCGTCCGGGATGAAGCGGGGCTCTCCGCCGCCCCCGACCACCGTCTCGACGCCGGGCACTCCCGCCTGCGGCTGGCCGGGCTGGGCCGCGCGCGCGCGGCGAATCCGCGAGCCGGCCTGGCTTGCGGCGGCCCCGCTGCTCTCACTGCCGAAGATCTCGGCGAGCTGCCCGGTGAGCGCGGCTGCGCCCGCGTAGCGGATCGGGATCAGCTTGATCTGCTCCTGGTAGGTCGACACGTCGATCTGGTCGATGATGTTCACGAGGCGCCGGATGTTCGAGGCCGAGTCGGTGATGATCAGCGTGTTGGTCGGCGCGTAGGAGATGACGCTCGCTTCCTTCGAGACGAGGGGCTTCAGCGTCTCGCTGATCTGCTCCGCCTTCACGAAGCGCAGCGGCAGCAGGCGCGTGATGAACAGGTCGCGGTTCTCGAACGGCTTCGGTCCCGCGACCGTCTCGATCGGGTTCTCCTTCGCGTCGCGAAGCGGCACGATCTTCAGGATCCCGCCGGGCGAGGGAACCGTCGTGAAGCCCTTCACCTGCAGGATCGATTCGAAGACGCGGTAGGCCTCGTCCGCGGAGACGGGCTCGGGCGAGATCACGGTCACGCGGCCACGCACGCGATCGTCGTAGAGGAAGTTCTTGCCCGTGGCCTGCGCGATCACGCCGATCACCTCGGTGATCTCCGCGTCCTGGAAGTCGAGCGTGACCATCGTCCCGCCCACGGGCGGTGCGTCCTGCGCTCCCGCGGCGCCGGCGCTTCCGAGCAGCAGCAAGAGCGCGAGCAGGACGGCTACAGGCATCGCGTGACCTCCTGGCCGTCCGGCAGTCGGCAGCGCAGGCAGGCGTCGCCATCGCTGTTCATCACCAACCCGGTGGGGAGCGCCTGCGGAGAGTCGAGCTTGATGCCGTTGACCTCGAAGCAGACCGTGTTCTCGGCCAGCCCCGCGAACGGCCCGCCGGGCTGGATTCCGGAGACGCGAATTCCGTCGAAGCTGCCGCTCTCGCCGTACACGGGGAGAAGCTGCGCTCCGTTCAGCGCCTTCTCGAGCTTGCTCGGCGCGGGTGCGCCCGCGGGCGGCGACTCGGCTGCGGGCGCCCGCTCGCGAAGCTGACGCAGGCGCTCGGAGAGTCGAGGTGTGGCCGCTCGCGCCGGCGCGCCCGCCGGCGCAGCGCGCGCCGCGGCGGGGTTGCGCGGAGCGATGGCGCCTCCGGCCGCAGCCTCTTCCATCTTCAGCTGCTCGCGCGCGCCATGGTTGTCGATCACCGCACGCCGGCGGTCGACCGCGAGCAGCCGCACGCCGGGGCTGATCTCCTGGCCGACCCTGAACGCGCGGCGCTTCTGGGTGCCCTGGTCGTCGATGCAGGCGACGGACTGGTCGGCGGGCTGCGCGGCCCAGGTTCCGCAGAGCTTCAGCCGCAGCGCGCTCTCCTTGAGCTCTTCAGTGACGGGCGCGGTCGGCGCAGCGACGCTGCTTCGAAACAGATTCCGGCTGGAGATCACGCGGTAGCGGTCGAGGCTCGCGTCCCTCTCGCCTGGGGCCTGCAGCGGCGGAACCGAGGCATCCGCGATCGGTCCGGCGCGCAGGACGGGAGCGAGGCCCGCGTACACCACCGCCAGACACGCGATCCCGAGCGCGATCTGTAGGGCTCGCATGCCGTAGCGCAGAAACACTCGCTCACTACCCCCGCCGGCTGGGCTCCTGAAGTGCGATGAAAACCCGAGAAATTCCGCTGGAGTCGGGGCGGACACGCGCGCCGTTGCCAGATCCGGGCCTCGTGCAGAAACGGTTCATGGATCGGCAACCGCGCGGCGCCGACTGTAGGATCCCCGCCCGGTAGATGAAGCGCTCCATCGTCCTATTCGCCGTCCTCGTCGCGATCGCCGGAGTCGGCGGGCTCGAGCTCGTCCGTTCCGGCGGCGGCGCCGACGATCTTCGCGAGGCGCTGCTGCGCCGGGTCTATCTGGGCTCGCCGCTGATGGAGGTGCAGATCCCGCCGGGAGAGTTCGAGACCCCGCTCGGCGCGGTCGACCTGTTGGTCTCGTTCGTCGGCGGGCCCCGCGTCGCGGTCGAGACGTTCCAGTGCCTGTTGAACGATCGCGACGTGACCGCGTCGCTGACGCTCGGGCGAAACGGTGCCGGCGGCTCGTTGATGGGGCTTCACGACGGCGAGAACCGGATCGTCCTGCGCGTGTTCGGCCGCAGCTGGTGGGGAGCCCTCGGCTTCGTAGAGGAGCGGCGCAGCCTGATCGTGCGCGTCCGCCCGCTTCCGTTCCTGGACGTCGCCTGACCCTGCTTGACACTCGAGGGGTCGGCCCTAGCTTGCGCCGCGTCTCTGGATCGGGCTGCAAGTACCCGATTCAGCTTAGGATTTCAGTCATCGGGGGAATAGCTTCATGGGACGTGTGATCGGGATCGACCTGGGTACGACGAACTCCGTCGTGGCGGTCATGGAAGGCGGCGAGCCGAAGGTGATCGCGAACGAGGAGGGGGGTCGCACGACGCCATCCGTCGTCGCGTTCACCAAGGACGGGCAGCGTCTGGTCGGCCAGATCGCGCGGCGCCAGGCGATCACCAATCCCGTGAACACGGTCTACTCGATCAAGCGATTCATGGGGCGGCGGATGGCCGAGGTGACCAACGAGATGAAGCTGGTCCCGTACAAGGTCGTGCCGGGCAAGAACGATCTGGTCACCGTCGAGGCGGGCGGCAAGTCGTACACGCCGCCCGAGATCTCCGCGATGATCCTGCAGAAGCTCAAGGCCGCCGCCGAGGCCTACCTCGGCCAGCCCGTGACGCAGGCGGTGATCACGGTCCCCGCGTACTTCAACGACGCCCAGCGCCAGGCGACCAAGGACGCGGGAACGATCGCGGGTCTCGAGGTGCTGCGGCTCGTGAACGAGCCGACTGCGGCGTCGCTGGCGTACTCGCTCGACAAGAAGAAGGACGAGAAGATCGCCGTCTACGACCTCGGCGGCGGCACGTTCGACATCAGCGTGCTCGAGGTCGGTGACAACACCGTCGAGGTTCTCTCGACCAACGGCGACACGCACCTCGGCGGCGACGACTTCGACGACCGCGTGATCCGCTACCTGGTCGAGGAGTTCAAGAAGGACCAGGGCGTCGACCTCGGCAAGGACCCGATGGCGATGCAGCGGCTGAAGGAAGCCGCGGAGAAGGCGAAGATCGAGCTCTCGACCGTGACGGAGACGGAGATCAATCTGCCCTACGTCACCGCGGACGCGTCGGGCCCCAAGCACATGAACCTGCGCCTGTCGCGCGCGAAGTTCGAGCAGCTGATCGAGGATCTGGTGCAGCGCACGCTCGATCCGGTGCGCCAGGTGTGCAAGGACGCGGGGCTCGCGCCTGGCGAGATCGACGAGGTCGTGCTCGTCGGCGGCTCCACGCGGATCCCGAAGGTGCAAGAGCTCGTGAAGTCGTTCTTCGGCCGCGAGCCGCACCGCGGTGTGAACCCGGACGAGGTGGTCGCGGTCGGCGCCGCGATCCAGGCGGGCGTGCTCACCGGCGAGGTGAAGGACGTGCTCCTGCTCGACGTGACGCCGCTCTCGCTCGGAATCGAGACGCTCGGCGGCGTGATGACCAAGCTCGTCGAGCGCAACACCACGATCCCGACCAAGCGCAGCCAGGTGTTCTCGACCGCGAGCGACAACCAGCCGCAGGTCGAGATCCACGTCCTGCAGGGCGAGCGCGAGATGGCGGTCGACAACCGCACGCTCGGACGCTTCGTGCTCGACGGACTGCCGCCCGCGCCACGCGGCGTGCCGCAGGTCGAGGTGAGCTTCGACATCGACGCGAACGGAATCCTCTCGGTCTCCGCGCTCGACAAGGCGTCGAAGAAGCAGCAGTCGATCCGCATCGAGGGATCGAGCGGCCTCGACAAGACCGCGATCGAGAAGATGGTCCGCGACGCCGAGCTGAACGCCTCGGACGACAAGCAGCGGCGCGAGCGCATCGACGCGCGTAACGCGCTCGACGCGATGGTCTACGAGGCGGAGAAGACCGTGCGCGAGCACAAGGAGAAGATCCCGCTCGCGCAGCTGAACCCGCTCGAGAGCGCGATCTCCGACTGCAAGACGCTGCTCGCCAACGAGGCGGCCGATGCCGCCGAGCTGAAGGCGAAGGGCGAGGCGCTGCAGCGCGCGCTCCACGCGGTTTCCGAGGCGCTCTACAAGGCGGAGGCGGCGCAGGGCCAGGCGACGGAGCCGGGAGCGGCGGAGAAGAGCGGAGCGAGCGAAGACGGCCAGGTCGTCGACGCGGACTTCACCGAGGAGAAGTGAACCCCGGCCTCGGGAGTCGCTGATGCGCGTACAGCGGGGCAAGATTGCCCGCGAGCTGGCACAGCTCGAAGAGCAGATGGACCGCGCCTTCGAGCGGGTGCTCGCGTCGGCGATGCGGCTGCCCGGCGGCGTCGACGCGTGGCGTCCCGCGCTCGACGTGTACCAGACGGAGCGCTCGGTCGTGGTGCGCGTCGAGCTAGCGGGCGTGTCGAGCGAGGACGTGCGCGTGGTCGTCGACGGCGAATACGTGCAGATCAGCGGTCGTCGCAGGTTCGGATGCTCCGAAGACCGACAGCACCACCTTCTGATCGAGATTCCCCAGGGCCCGTTCGAGCGGGTGCTGCGCATGCGCGAGCCCTATGACGCCGACCGGGTCGGAGCCCGGCTCGAGAACGGCGTACTCACGATCGAGCTTCCCCAGCGACAGAGCGGCGCGAGACTGATCGCGGTGAGGTCCACATGACGAGTGACGAGTTCATGCACGGCGCGCCCGACGAAGAGGTCGAGCCGTCCGCCGTCCCGAGTCGCGAGGAGCCGCTGCCCGAGATCCTGCCGGTGCTGCCGCTGCGCAACACCGTTCTGTTTCCCACGATCGTCGCCCCGATGGCCGCGACCACCGAGCGCGCGAAGCGCCTGGTGGACGACGCGCTCGCCGCGGACCGCCTGATCGTCACAGTCGCCGCGCGCGACCCCGAGGTGACGGAGCCCGGCGCGGAGGACTTGTACACGGTCGGCACGGCGGTGCGAATCCTGCGCATGACCAAGACCGAGGACGGCGCGCAGCGGCTCTGGGTGCAGGGGCTGCGCCGCGTCGAGGTCGGCGCGTACGAGCAGACCAGGCCCTATCTGCGCGCGCACGTGAAGGCGCTGGCCGAGGACCGCTCCGCGAGCCTCGAGCTCGAGGCGCTGCACCGCAACGTGGCACGCCAGTTCGCGATCGTCGCCGAGGGCTCGCAGACCATCTCCGAGCCGGTGCGCGGGATGGTCGCGCAGCTCGAGGACTCCTCGGCGCTCGGCGACGTGGTCGCCGCGAACCTCGGTCTCACGGTGGCGGATCGACAGCAGCTGCTCGAGCAACTCGACGTGCAGAAGCGCCTGGAGCGCCTCTCCGAGCATCTCGCGCGCGAAGCCGAGGTACGCTCGCTCGAGCAGGAGATCCGCACGCAGGTGCAAGAGGAGCTGACCCGAAACCAGCGCGAGTACGTGCTTCGCGAGCAGGCGCGCGCGATCCGCAGGCAGCTCGGCGAGTACGAGACGCCGACCGAGCAGGTCGAGGAGCTGCGCCGGCGGATCGAGGCGGCCAAGGTCCCCGAGAGCGTGATGGAGGTCGCCGAGCGCGAGCTCGGCCGGCTGGCGGCACAGCCGCCCGGCGCGATGGAGGCCGGCTCGATCCGCTCGTACCTGGAGTGGATCGCGGATCTGCCCTGGTCGACCTCGACCGAGGACACCCTCGACATCGCGGGCGCTCGCGTGATCCTCGACGAGGACCACTACGACATCGAGAAGGTGAAGGAGCGGATCCTCGAGTTCATCGCGGTGGTGAAGCTCAAGCGCGACCTGCGCGGCCCGATCCTGTGCTTCGTGGGCCCGCCGGGCACCGGCAAGACGTCGCTCGGTCGGTCGATCGCAAGGGCGGTCGGGCGCAAGTTCGCGCGCCTCTCGCTCGGCGGGGTGCGCGACGAAGCGGAGATCCGCGGACACCGGCGCACCTACGTGAGCTCGCTTCCGGGACGGATCCTGCAGACACTTCGGCGCGTCGGGACCAACAACCCGGTCTTCATCCTCGACGAGATCGACAAGCTCGGCGCGGATTTCCGCGGCGATCCGTCGTCGGCGCTGCTCGAGGTGCTGGATCCGGAGCAGAACTCGGCGTTCAGCGATCACTACCTGGAGGTTCCCTTCGACCTTTCGAAGGTGCTGTTCATCGCCACCGCGAACATGCTCGAGAACATCCCGCCGGCGCTCCGCGATCGGATGGAGGTGATCGAGCTGCCGGGCTACACCGAAGAGGACAAGCTCGAGATCGCGCGGCGCCACCTGCTGCCGCGACAGCTCGCGCAGCACGGTCTGACCGAGCGCGCGCCGCGGATCAGCGACGAGGCGATCCGCGCCGTGATTCGCAACTACACGCACGAGGCGGGCCTGCGAAATCTCGAGCGCGAGCTCGGCAAGGTCGCGCGCAAGCTCGCGCGCAGGATCGTCGAGGCCGGCGACGCGAGCGCCGCGACCCTCGAGGCTGGTGATCTGCACGGCCTGCTCGGGCCCGCACGCTTCGAGCCCGAGGTCGCCGGCCGGGTGCAGATCCCGGGCGTCTCCGTGGGCCTCGCGGTCACCGAGGGCGGCGGCGAGATCCTGTTCATCGAGGCGACGCGCATGAAGGGGAAGGGCGAGCTGCAGATCACCGGCTCGGTGCGCGACGTGATGCGCGAGTCCGCCATGACGGCCGTGGCGCTCGTGCGCACGAGCGCCGCGCAGCTCCGGCTCGACCCCGCGCTGTTCGGAGAAAGCGCGATCCACATCCACGTCCCTGCGGGCGCGACGCCCAAGGACGGGCCGAGCGCGGGGATCGCGATCGTGACGGCGCTGGCGAGCCTGCTGCTCGACAAGCCGGTCCCGCCGGATCTGGCCATGACCGGGGAGATCACGCTTCGCGGCAAGGTCTTGCCGGTCGGCGGTATCAAGGAGAAGATCCTCGCGGCGAAGCGAGCCGGCGTCACGCACGTGCTGATTCCGGCGGGGAACGAGAAGGACCTGGTCGAGATCCCAGCGGATCGCATCTCGGACCTGAAGATCGAGCCCGTGGAGAGGATCGAGCAGGTGTTGCAGATCGTGTTCGGCCGGGACGTGTGGGTTTGAATCGGATCCCGCGCCCGCTGCTCGCGCTCGGGCTGTTGCTGCTCGCCAGCGCCTGCGCGACGCCGGCGCGCCACGAAGCCGAGATCGCGCGGCAGCGAGCGCTCTCCGCCGATCTCGTGCAGTGCAAGCAGCGCGCGCTCGACATGAGGGGGACGCGAGAGAAGCTGCTTCTCGAGAAGCAGTCGCTGGATCAGGAGCGACTAAACCTGATCGCCGAGATCGAGGCCGAGCGCGGCGGGAACTCCGAGCTGCGCAAGACGCTCGAGGCGGAGCGCAGCTCGAAGAAAGCCGAGATCCAGCAGCTCTCCGGCACCTACCAGAGCCTGGTCGAGCAGCTCGAGTCGGAGGTGCGCTCGGGCGAGGTCGAGATCGAGGAGCTCCGCGGCCGGCTGCAGGTGCGCGCGCTCGACCAGATCCTGTTCGACTCGGGAAGCGCCGAGCTCGAGCCGCGCGGGCGCGAGGTGCTGGCGAAGGTGGCGAGGCAGCTCGCCAAGGTCTCCGACCGCCGCGTGCGCGTCGAAGGCCACACCGACGACGTGCCGATCGCGACCGCACGCTTCCCGTCGAACTGGGAGCTGTCGGTCGGCCGCGCCGCGACGGTGGCGCGCTTCCTCGCCGAGCAGGGTGTCGCGGCCGAGCGGCTCGAGGCGGCGGGCTTCGGCGAGTTCCGGCCGATCGCGAGCAACGCCGATCCCGCGGGCCGCGCGAGAAATCGCCGCATCGAGATCGTGCTGGCGCCGCTCGCCGCGGAGTGAGCGCGCGCGAGCTGCTCGCGGCGCTGCACGCTGTAGCGCTGGACGCGGTACACGCCGGGCGCGCGCTCGAACGCGCGCTCGAAGCCGACGATCCGGGGACCGGCCCGTTCCAGCTTCTCGCCGCGGGGAAGGCGGGCTGCGCGATGGCGGAGGCCGCGATCTCGGTTCTCGGCACGCGAATCGCGTCTGGCGCGGTCACCACCAAGGACGGCCACGCGCGCAGGATCGCCGGCCTCGAAGTTCGCGAGGCCGCGCATCCGCTTCCGGACTCCAGAAGCGAGGCCGCGGCGCGCGACGCTCTCCTCCGGGCGGGCTCGCTCGCCGGCGCGGAGCAGCTGATCGTCCTGATCTCTGGCGGGGCGTCGGCGCTCTGGTGCGCGCCGGCCGCGGGCATCACGCTCGCCGAGAAGCGCGCGCTCACCCGGACTCTGCTGCGCTCGGGAGTGTCGATCCGCGAGCTCAACACCGTCCGCAAGCACGTCTCCGCGATCAAGGGCGGAGGACTGGTTCGCGCCGCGGCCGGGCGACGCGTTCGCGTGTATGCCGTCTCCGACGTGCCGGGTGACGCGCTGTCGGAGATCGGCTCGGGACCCGCGAGCCCGGACCCGACGCGCTTTCGCGACGCGCTCGAGATCGTGCGCGCGCACCGCGTGGAGCATGGGCTCGCGCCATCCGTGCGGGAACACCTCGAGCGCGGCGCTTCGGGGGAAATCGAGGAAACGCTCGAGCCGGACGACGCGCGCGCCGCGCTCTGCGAGGGGCGTGTCGTCGCTTCTCTCGACGACGCGCTCGCGGCCGTGTCGACCGCGGCGAAAGCCCGCGGGCTGCGTGCGCGCGCGCTCGGTCGCGCGCTCGACGACGACGTCGCCGATCTGGCACCGCGACTCGCGGACGAGGTGCGACGCGCGCGCGCGGACGGCTTCGATCTGCTCGTCGCGGGCGGAGAGCCGACCGTGACGGTTCGCGGCTCGGGGCGGGGAGGGCGCGCGCAGGAGCTCGCCGTGCGCCTCGCGCTCGAGCTCTCGAGCGAGCCGGGCTGGGCCGCGCTCAGCGCGGGCACGGACGGAAGTGATGGCCCGACCGACGCCGCTGGCGCCTGGGCCGATCCCGCGAGTCTCGCTCGTGCGGGCGCGCTCGGCTTCGAGCCCCGCTCGCGCCTCGCCGCGAGCGACGTCTACCCGATGCTCGACGCCGCGGGCGATCTGTTCCGCACCGGCCCCACGCAGACCAACGTCGCCGACCTTCTGCTCGTGCGGGTGCAGCCGGGCTCCGGCCTGGACTAAGCTCGGATGTGCGTGCGAAGACTCGGCTGGATCGCGCTGCTCGTGCTCGCCGCCAGTGCTCCGGCCGGCTGGCTGATCAGCGACCGGCTCGAGTCGCGAAACGAGTTCTGCACGAGCTGTCACCTGGACGCCGCGACGCCGCTCCACGAGCAGAAGGCCGCGGACTTCGCCGAGGGCCCCGCATCGAGCCTGGCCGCGGCGCACCGCGAGGCAAAGCTCGAGTTCCGCTGCATCGATTGCCACGGCGGCGCGAGCTTCGCGAATCGGCTCCGGGTCAAGTCCGTGGCCGCGCGCGACGCGCTCCGGTACCTGCTCGGCCGCTTCGAGGAGCCGCAGACCATGCAGCACCCGCTCTGGAACGAGGACTGCGCGAAGTGCCACGGCGTGTACTCGCCCGCGCGAGCCGACGCATTCCACGCGATCGAGGTGCACAATCTTCCCGCGTTCGAGTTCGACTGTGTAGAGTGCCACGATGCGCATCCAAAGGGCCGCAGGGCGTCGCTCGCGTACCTGCAGAGCGAGCGGCTCGTCGCGGTGTGCCGAAACTGCCATGAGGAGTTCTGACCGATGAGCCGACGCCGGATCTCAGCCCTGGCAATCTCCGCGCTGATCGGTGCGATTCTCGCGCCGGCCGCCCTCACGCACGCGTATCCGGGCGGCACGCCCGGCTACGTCGCCGACGTCGCGCCGTACTGCGCGTCGTGCCACTCGTCCGCTTCGGACGACCAGCTCGCCGGAGTCCCCGCGCCGCGCGTAGCCGCGGAGCTCGCCGCGAACAAGCACATCGCGAAGATCCAGACCGCGGGCGAGGGCTCACCCTACAAGGGTCTGGGCGCCGCGGAGCGGAAGGCGCTGATCGCGGCGATCCAGAAGGTCGACGCCGCGACGAAGATCTCGCTCGCGGCGCCCGCGAGCGCGAAGGCCGGCGAGCTGATCGAGATCGTCGTCGAGGTGACCGGCGGCTCGGCGCCCGTGCTCGGAATCGCGCTCGTGGATTCGAATCAGCGCTGGCAGTCGAGCCCCGCGACCTCGGCCGGCTGGCAGGTGAGCGGAAAGCCGGTCGTCACGGGACCCGACGGCAAGCCACAGACGAAGTTCACCGACGGCCGCAACCCCGCGCTGCGGCCTGGCACGAGCTACGTGAACGTCGAAGGCATCGCGTCCGACCCGGTGGCCGGAACGTATTCGACCGTGAAGGTCGCCTGGAAGCTGCGCGCGCCGGCACAGGCCGGCGACGTACCGCTGGCGGCGGTGCTGCTCTACGGCACCGAGCTGTCCTCGCCGCACGGCGCGGTCGAGACGCCGACCGGAAAGGTGCCGCTCGGAGGATTCACCGGCAGCTCCGGGCGCGTGAAGTTCAGCGACGTGAAGACGATCCGGGTCCAGTAGGGCGCCCGCGGATGCCCGTCGATGGCGAGACGTTCAAGAAGGCGCTCGGTGCCTGGGCGAGCGGAGTCACGATCGTGACATCGCAGCTCGGCGCCGAGCGCATGGGCATGACGGTGTCGGCCTTCTCGTCGGTGAGTCTCTCGCCGCCGCTGGTGCTGGTCTGCGCCGACAAGGGCTCGAACACCCACGCTCTGATCCGAAAGTCACACGCGTTCACCGTGAACGTGCTCTCGAGCGAGCAGAGCGCGCTCTCGAACCTGTTCGCGGACAAGGAACGCGAGGCGATCCGCTTCGACGGGCTCGACTGCGCGCTCGGCGCGACCGGCTGCCCGCGACTTCCCGGCGCCCTCGCCGCGCTCGACTGCCGCGTTCGCGACGAGATCGACGCTGGAGACCACATCGTCTACATCGGGCTGGTCGAGGCCGCCTCGCTCGACGCCGCGCGAGAGCCGCTCGTCTACTTCCGCGGCGGGTACAAGTCGCTCTCTTCGCTCTGAGCCAGCCGCTCCAGCGCCAGGACCAGCGCCTGCGTGCCGCTGCGGCCGTGCCCGAGCGGTGGAAGCTCGCGGTACAGCCGCTCGGCGAGTTCGAGCCCGGGCAGAGCGAGCCCCATCCGCTTCGCCTCGCGCAGCGCGATGCCCATGTCCTTCACGAAGTGCTCGACGTAGAAGCCCGGCGCGAAATCGCGCGCGGCGATCTTCGGGCCGAGCTGGTGGATCGCCCAGGACGAGGCCGCGCCGCCGCCCACGGACGCGATCACCCGCAGCGGATCGAGCCCCGCTCGCCGCGCGTACAGCAGTGCCTCGCAGACGCCCACCATGTTCGCGGCGATCAGCGTCTGGTTCACCATCTTGGTGTGCTGGCCTGCGCCGGCGTCCCCTTGGAGCACGATCGTCCGGCCGAGTCGAGCGAGCAGCGGTCGGACCCGCTCGAGCACGGACGCGTCGCCGCCGACCATGATCGAGAGCGTCGCGGAGATCGCGCCGACGTCTCCGCCGGAGACCGGGGCGTCCAAAGCCCAGGCGCCGCGAGCTCGCGCCGCGGCATGGATCTCGCGCGCCAGGCTCGGCTCGCTCGTCGTCATGTCGACCAGGATCGCGTCGGTTCGAATGCGGCCGAGCGCGCCGCGCGGCCCGAGCACGACCTCGCGAACGTCTGCCGGGAAGCCGACGATCGTGAAGATCACGTCGCTCCGCGCGGCGACCTCGGCAGGCGAGTCGGCCCAGACGGCGCCGCGCGAGAGCAGCGGCTCGGCGCGCGCGCGGGTCCGGGAGTGCACGGTGACGGGGTGCCCTGCCTCGATCATGTGCGCGCACATCGCGGCGCCCATCACGCCGGTGCCGATCCAGCCCACGGGCCTTCGAGCGGCGTCACTCACGCGTGTAGCCACGTGGATTCCGGCGATGCCACTCCCAGGCGCTCGCGAGGATCTCGTCGAGGCTCGCGCGCGGAGCCCAGCCGAGCACGCGCTGGGCTCGCTCGCGGCTCGCGACGAGTCGCGCCGTGTCGCCGGGGCGCCGTTCGCCGACCTCGAAGCGGACGCTCCGGCCCGTGACGCGCTCGGTCGCGCGGATCACCTCGAGCACCGAGTGCCCCGTCCCGGTACCCAGGTTGATCGCCTCGCCCGCGCCGGACGCGGCGCGCGCGGTCCAGTCGAGCGCGAGCGCGTGCGCGCTGGCGAGGTCGGCCACGTGGACGTAGTCGCGGATGCAGGTGCCGTCGGGCGTGGCGAAGTCGTGCCCGTACACGGTCAGGCGATCGCGCAAGCCGAGCAGAGTCTGCAGCACGATCGGGACCAGGTGCGTCTCGGGCTCGTGGTGCTCACCGTGCACGCCGTCGGCGCTGCCGCCCGCGGCGTTGAAGTAGCGCAGCGCCACGAAGCGCAAGCCCTGCCCGCGCGCGAAGTCTGCGAGCATGCGCTCGACCGCGAGCTTGGTGGTCGCGTAGGGGCTCGCCGGTGCGAGCGGCGCGGTCTCGACGAGCGGCATCTCGGAGGTCTCGCCGAAGACCGCGGCCGTGCTCGAGAAGACGATCCGATCCGCTCCTCCGTCGCGCATCGCCTCGAGCAGAGCGAGCGTGCCCGCGACGTTGTTGCGCCAGTAGGCCTCGGGCCTGCGCACGGAGTCGGCGACCGAGGTGAACGCGGCGAAGTGGAGCACCGCCTCGATCTGGTGATCGCGGATCAGCGCCGCGATCCGCTCGCGCTCGTGGATGCCGCAGACGGTCAGGCTTCCGGGCGGGGCGGCCTCCCGGTGGCCGGCCGAGAGGTCGTCGATCACGTGGAGCTCGTGTCCCAGCGCCGCGAGGTGCCGGGCCGTGAACCCGCCCACGTAGCCGGCTCCGCCGGTCAGCAACAGGCGCATGAGTTTTCCGGGTTCACGCTACCATCGCCGCATGGAAGTCGACTGACTTCGGAGGAACCATGGATTACCTCGGAATCGTGACCGTGCTCGCCCTCTTCGAATACCTGGCGTTCTCGATCATGGTCGGGCGCGCGCGGGTAACGTACGGGATCAAGGCTCCTGCGACCACCGGGCACGAGATCTTCGAGCGGTTCTACCGCGTGCACCAGAACACGCTCGAGCAGCTGGTGCTCTTCCTGCCCGCGCTCTGGGTCTTCGGCACGCACGTGAGCGAGAAGTGGGGCGCGATCCTGGGCCTGCTGTTCATCGTCGGCCGCGCGGTCTACGCCCGGGGCTACCTCGCGAATCCGGAGCGGCGCGGGATCGGCTTCCTGATCGGCTTCGTCGCGAACGGCATCCTGCTGATCGGCGGCCTGGTCGGCGCGATCTACGGCACCTGAGTCAGGTCGCGAGCGCGTCCACCGAGCCGCGCGCGCAGACGAGCTCGAACGCGTGTGCGATTCGCGCGCGAGAGGCGCCGACGCGCGCGCCGAGCTCGCGCGCGGTCTCGCCGCGGCCGAGCAGGGCCGCGACCAGCTCGGCGATCTCGCCTTGTAGCGGCAGCGTCTCGACCGCGCGTCCCGCGTGCCAGCGCGCGCAGGCCTCGACCTGCCGCAGAATCGCGTAGTCCGCGAGCAGCGCCTCGATCCGCGCCCCCGCGCTGGCCGCCCGAAGCATCGCGGGCACGGACGGGAGCGCGCTGTCGGTGATCTGCAATCCACGCTCGAGAAGCGCGCCCGCCGCCAGGAACTCGACGTCCATCACGCCGCCTCGGCCGGCCTTCAGCGCGGCCTGCTTCTCGTCCTCGACGCCGCGCTCCTCGACGACGCGCTTGCGCATGTCGGCGACGTACGTCCACGGGTTCTCCTCCTGGCGCGCGATCCGATCGCGAGTCTCGGTGAGGGTGCGCTGCGCGCGCTCGAGATCGCCCGCCACCGCGCGCGAGCGAAGCAGCGCGAGGTGCTCCCAGGTGGCGGCATGCTCGACCTGGTAGCGCGAGAAGGCCTCGTGCGTGGTGACCAGCGATCCTTGCTGCCCCGAAGGGCGAAGCCGCGAGTCCACGTGGTAGGCGTAGCCCGCCCCGGTCATCGTCGACAGATAGCTGATCCAGCGCTGCGCGATCCGGGAAGGCTGCAGCGCGTCGGGAAGCTCGTCTCGGTACAGGAAGATCACGTCGAGGTCGGAGTGGTAGGTGAACTCCCGGCCGGCGAGCTTTCCCATTCCCAGCACGGCGAGCCCGGATCCACTGCCGTCGGCGACGCGCCCCTCCGCTGCGGCGAGCGCCTGCCGCATGCAGCTCTCCGCGATCAGCGAGAGAAACTCCGACACCTCCTCCGGGTCCGCGAGCCCGCCGAGCTGCAGGCACGCGGCGAAGAGCATCTCGTCGCGGCGCAGCAGGCGCAGCGAGTCGAGGAAGTCCTCGAGCTCGACGCCGGGGTCGTACGCGGCGGCGCGGTCGAGCTCGGCCGCGCGCGCGCGCAGCGCGCCTGGAGCGGCGCTCGCGATTCGCGCCAGGAGCTCGGGGCGGTGCGCGAGGTAGCGGCCCCAGGCGGCATGCCCGGCAATGGCGCGGGCAACGCCGGCGAGCTGGCGATCGTCGAAGCGGTCCCAGATCGGGTCGCTGCCGCGGCGCTCGACCAGCGGGGCCGCGGCGTTGGCGAGCATCGCTCGCAGCGGCGATTCGCCCAAGGCGGCCTCGAGCTTTGCTTCAAGGTTCATCGGCTCTCGCGCTCTCGAGCACCAGGTTTTCGAAGTGCCGGCGAACTTCGGTCCGGACGCGCGTCCAGTCGTCGAGGAGCGCCTCGCGCGCATGGCGCCCTTCGGGCTCCGCGTATCCCATCCGGCGCGCCAGTCCGAGCTGGGCGGTCGGCTCGCGCGGAAAGGCCTGGGTCTGGCGCTCGTCGACCATCTGCACGCAGTGCTCGGCGCGGCGCAGCCAAAGGTAGGCGTCGCGCAGTGCCTCGGTGACGGGCTCGGGAAGCTGGCCGAGCCGCGCGAGTGCGTCGAGCCCGAGCAGCACGTTCCCCGTGCGCAGGGCCGGCTCCCGGCCCCCGAAGAAGAGCTGGAACGCCTGCAGCAGGAACTCGACGTCGCGAATTCCTCCCGGGCCCTCCTTCAGGTCGGCTTCGAGATCGCGGCCGGCTTCGAGCCGCTCGTCCTCGATGCGCCGCTTCATCGCGCGCACGCCCCGGATCGCCTCGGGCCCGACGGAGCGGCGCCAGACGAACGGTCCGATCCCGCGCTCGAACGCCTCGGCCGTCGCGCGCGGGCCGGCGACGTGGCGCAGCCGGATCATCATCTGGCGCTCCCAGTCCGCGCCGAAGCTCTCGTAGTAGCCGAGCGCCGCGTCGACGGGATTTGCGATCACGCCGCCGCGCCCCTCGGGCCGAAGCTCGAGATCGACGCGGTAGCCGAAGCCGTCCTCACTCGGAACCTCGAGGTGTTTCTTGAAGACCTGCACCAGGCGCGCGACGCTCGCGTGGCGCTCCATGTCGGGCTCGCCCTCCGCGGACTCGTACAGGAAGAGCAGGTCGACGTCGGACGAGAAGTTCAGCTCCGCGCCGCCGAGTTTGCCGAGCGCGAAGAGCGCGGGCGGCGGCGCGTCGGTCTCGCGCGAGGCCGCGCCGAGCGCAGCGCCGAGGCAGCGATCGGCGAGCTGCGACAGCTCGTCGAGGCTGTGCTCGAAGGGCCGTCCCGCGATGTCGCGCGCGGCGATGCGCAGCAGGCCCTTGTATTTCGCGATCCGGATCGCGGTCCAGTCGGGCTCGATCGTCCCGGCGTCGGGTGCGTCGGGCGGATCGCCCGCGAGCTCCTCGCACCAATGCGGGTGGCGAAGCAGCAGGCGCGCGAGGAAGTCGCTCGACCCGAGCAGGCGAGGCAGGCCCGGCATTCTCGAGAGATCGAGCGGACGTCCGCGCGTGCCGCGGTAGCGCGCCGCGAGCTCCACCAGGCAGTGCGCCGCGTAGCCGGGTCGAGCGGAGAGCAGGAGCTCGGGAAGCCAGCGCTCGCGCGCGGCCGCGAGATCGTCGTGTGCCACGGCCTCGCCCACCCGTGTCGCGGTGAGCGCGGGGTCGCTGGCGCCGAGCGCCTCGAATGCGCCGCTCGTGGCCTCGCCGCGCAGGGCCGCGGCGATCAGGGTATCGAGCAGGGAACTCACTCGCCGGGGGCCGCGAAGCGCGCGCCGCGTTTGAGCTCGGGCGGCAATGTGAATCGAACGCCTTCGTCGACGATCGCGAGCGACTCCACGCGACGTCCGCCGAGCTCGACCAGCCGCTCGGTCACCGCCTTCACCAGGAACTCTGGCGTCGAGGCGCCGGCGGTCACGCCGACGCAGCTCGAACCCTCGAGCCAGCGCGGGTCGATGCTCTGCGCGTCCTCGACCAGCTGTGCGCGCGCGCCGCGCGCGGCGGCGACCTCGACCAGTCGATTCGAATTGCTCGAGCTCGTCGCGCCCACCACCAGTACGACGTCGCAGCGTTCGGTCAGCGCCTTGACCGCGTTCTGGCGGTTCTGCGTCGCGTAGCAGATGTCGTCCTTGCCGGGCAGGCGGATGTTCGGGAAGCGCGCGCGGAGCGCGGCGATGATCTCGCGCGTGTCGTCCACCGAGAGCGTGGTCTGGGTCACCACCGCGAGCTTGTCGGGGCTGCGAATCTCGAGCTTCGCGACGTCGGCGATCGTCTCGACCAGGTGCATGCGGCCCGGAGCGTGGCCGAGCGTGCCCTCGACCTCGACGTGGCCGCGGTGTCCGACCAGCACGATGTCGAAGCCGTCGCGCGCGTAGCGCAGCGCCTCGACGTGCACCTTGGTAACGAGCGGGCAGGTGGCGTCGAGTGTGCGGAGCTTGCGCTGCTCGGCCTCGCGGCGCACGGCCGGCGAGATCCCGTGCGCGCTGAAGATCAGCAGGCTGCCCTCGGGAACCTCCGCGAGATTCTCGGTGAAGATCGCGCCCTGCCGGCGCAGGCCGCCGACCACGTGTCGGTTGTGCACGATCTCGTGGCGCACGTAGACGGGCTTCCCGTAGACTTCGAGCGCGAGCTCGACGATCTCGATCGCACGGTCGACGCCGGCGCAGAAGCCGCGCGGGCTCGCGAGCAGGATCTCGAAGGGCATGGCCGGGCTAGCTTATCGCGGCTGCGCGCCGGCCGCCTCGGCGCTTCCCAGAGCCGCGCGGATCCGCGGCACGTTGAGCAGCGCCGAAAGCCCGACGTAGTAGCCCGGACCGAGCGCGAGAGTGATCCAGATCCAGCGCGGCGACGGATCGGGCCGGACCGCGAGGCACGAGAACGTGAGCACCCACGCGGCGAGCACCGCGAGCGAGAGCGGTCGGAGCATTCGCGTGCGGCTGGGATAGATGTACTTCAGCGGCACGAAGATCGCGGCCGAGAGCCCGATCACCCAAGCGAGCACGGTGTAGGGCGCGGACTGCATCAAGTACAGGTACATGACCGCGACGTTCCAGTACGAGGGCCAGCCCAGGAAGAAGAAGTCGTCGGTCTTCGCTTTGTCCTGGCTGAATCCGTACGCGGAGGCGAGCACGGGAAGCGCGACCCAGGCGGGGTTCGGGAGCATCTGTGCGGCGATCAGGAAGCACACCGGCAGCAGCACGTAGGTGAAGTAGTCGCAGATGTCGTCCAGCCGGCGGCCGTCGAACCAGGGGATCTGCTTGCGCACGTCGACGGCGCGCGCGAGCGCCCCGTCGGTGGAGTCGATCACCATCGTCAGCATCATCAGATACATGGCCAGACGGAACTGACCCTGGAAGCAGGCGACGACGCCATACACGCCGAGCACGGCCGAAGACGCCGTGTAGAGGTGCACGAGCCAGGCTGCGAAGCGGCGCACGGGCACAGCATAGCGGAGGCGGTATATTGGGACGCGATGACCGAGAAGCGCGAGATCCTGAGGCAGGGCCAGGACTCCTTCCTCACGACCAAGATGGACGCGGTCGTGAACTGGGGTCGGAAGTATTCGTTCTTCCTGTATCCGTTCGTGACCGCGTGCTGTGGCATGGAGTTCATGTCGGCGGCCGGACCGCGCTACGACTTGGATCGCTTCGGCGCCGCGCTGCCGCGCTTCTCTCCGCGCCAGGCGGACCTCCTGATGGTGGTCGGCACGATCAGCCACCGACAGGCGCCCATACTGAAGAAGGTCTACGACCAGATGGCCGAGCCGAAGTGGGTCGTGGCCTGGGGAGCCTGCACCTGCTCGGGTGGACCGTACAACAACTACTCGACGGTCCAGGGCATCGACACGATCGTCCCGGTCGACATCTACATACCGGGCTGCCCGCCGCGCCCGGAGGCCGTGCTCGACGGCCTGATCAGGCTGCAGGGCGTGGTTCAGCGCACCCCCGGATGGAACGTGCCCCATCACAAGGAGACGAAGGACCTGCTCCTGCCGATCATCGAAAAACCGGTCGCCTGAGGCCCGTTCTCGCCCCCATCTGCCGCTCAAGGGAGCGGCAACTCCGCACGAAGAGTAGGGAAGAGACCGCGGCCGCCGAGGCGAACCAGAACAGGGGCGCGCCGAGACGGGCGCGCTTCGAGACGGGGCGAGGATGAAGGCGTTCGACCTGGTCGTGATCGGTTCCGGGCCCGGCGGGTACGTCGCCGCGATTCGCGCGGCGCAGCTGGGCATGCAGGTCGCGATCGTCGAGGAGCAGCCGAACCTGGGCGGCGTCTGCCTGAACTGGGGCTGCATTCCGACCAAGGCGATCCTGTCCTCCGCCGAGATCTTCGAGGCGGTGAAGCACGGCGTCCCGGGGCTCTCGGTCGAGAAGCTCACCGCCGACTACGGCGCGGTGATCGACGCGAGTCGCAAGGTGGCGGAGCGCCTCGCGCGCGGCGTGCGCAGCCTGATGAAGAAGAACAAGATCGAGGTGGTCGCGGGCCGCGGTCGGCTCGCGAGCGGCAGCCAGGTGGTCGTCACCGCGGACGGAGCCGAGCAGGCGCTCGAGGCGAGCCACGTGATTCTCGCCACCGGCTCGACGGAGTTCGTGTTTCCGGGTCTCGCGATCGACGGCAAGCGCGTGCTCACCAGCCGCGAGGCGCTCGAGGCGCGCGAGCGCCCGGAGTCGCTCGTGGTGATCGGCGGCGGCGCGGTGGGTCTCGAATTCGCCTACGCGTACAACGCCTACGGCACGAAGGTGACCGTGGTGGAGATGAAGGATCAGCTCCTGCCCGGCTTCGACGCGGAGACCGCGAAGGCGCTCGCGAGCTCGCTCTCGCGCGCCGGGATCAAGATCCTGACCGGAACCGCCTACAAGGGTCTGGAGAGCGACGCGAAGGGCGTCGCGGTCACGGTCACCGGCGGGAAGGGCGACGAGACGCTGCGCGCGGACCAGGCGCTGGTCGCCGTCGGCCGCCGCGCGCTGGGAAAGGATCTGGGCCTGGAGACGCGGGGCGTCGAGATCGAACGCGGCTTCGTGAAGGTCGATGCGAGCTACCGGACCAAAGCGGCGGGCGTGTACGCGGTCGGGGATTGCAGCGGTCCGCCGCTGCTCGCCCACAAGGCGTCACATGAGGGCGTCGCCGCGGTCGAGATCATCGCCGGAATCCGCACGCACGGCATCGATCTGCGCAAGGTTCCGGCCTGCATCTACAGCCAGCCGCAGGTCGCGAGCATCGGACTCTCCGAGGCGGACGCGCGCGCGGCCCC
>Ga0194127_10000310_pt1 | contig 79187 bp, 69 predicted proteins | sample TA2KigC100mmetaG_FD_148624 | JGI IMG/M metagenome (GOLD analysis project Ga0194127, IMG submission 148624) | Freshwater microbial communities from Lake Tanganyika, Tanzania - TA2015036 Kigoma Deep Cast 100m | ecosystem: Environmental > Aquatic > Freshwater > Lake | place: Tanzania: Lake... | reverse complement strand
TGACGGAACCGATCGCATGCTCAGGAGTTCCGCGAGTCATCGCCCAAGGCCCCGCGGCTTCACCATGATCGAGATGGTCATGAGCCTGATGGTGCTGGGGATCGTCACGACGGCGGCGGGAGGGCTGATCGTGCTCTCGGCCCGTATGTGGCCCGGGCGTGCCGTCGAGTCGGGCGCGGGCGCACTCAGCGCAGCGCTCGGGCAGATGGCGGAGGACCTGGCCCAGGCCACGGCGGTGAATGCCGTGGCGGGCAACTGGGTGCGGTTCACCGTGCCGGACCGCGACGGCGATTCCATGTCCGAGGCGGTCCTGTACAGCTGGTCCGGCGAAGCGGGAGACCCGCTCATGCGGCAGTTGAGCGGGTACCGCGCCAACGCCGGCACGGGGCCGCTCGATTCGTTCCGGCTGACGGCGGCGACGCGGCAGGAGACGATCCCGGCGTCGGGCAACCTCGTGGAGTCCGCGTCGGCGGCGCTCCTGGACGCCAGCGCCCTGGGCGGCGGCGACGTTGCGGTGTCGTCGTTGGGCAGCGCCTGGGGGTATGTCTTGACCCCCAGCCTTCCCGCCGGGGCGGTGTCCTGGAGCATCGACCGCGTGCAACTGCGCGTGCGGTCTTCCTTCACGGCGAACGATTCGTTCCGAGTTCGCGTGCTCGCGGTGTCGGGCCTGGGGCTGCCCAGCGGCGCGATTCTCGCCGACGTGGTGGTGCTGGAGAGCGCCCTGAGCGGTTCGATGGCCTGGCATGACGTGCCGATCGCGGTGACGGGTCTGCCCGCCGGGACCAGCATCGCCGTGTGCCTGATCCACGCGAGCGGGGCGGGTGAGTCGTGCCGCGTGGCGGCGAACCTGGTGGGCCCGGCACCGGCCACCGCGACGGTGGTCTCGAGCACGACCGGCGGGAACGTCTGGGCTGTGCGGCCGAGCGCGGCCCTGTCCATGCGTGTCTTCGGGGCCACGTCGTCGCCGTCAACGCCCGCGGTCGCGACGACGCGGCTCGGGCAGATCGTGATCAGCGCCCGTGCCTCCGGCGCCGCGGGGCGGACGGTGACACAGGGCGCCATTCTCAGGAACCGTCCCGCCCTGCCGTGAGGAGCCCCGCCGTGATCCGCCGCCGCGCCTTCTCGATGATCGAGGCCACGATGAGCATCGTGCTGTTGTCCGGGGTGTTCCTGGCGTCGGCCGAGGTGGTGCGGATGGTGGGGTTGTCTCGTGCGATCGGCGAGGAGCGGGCGCGGGCCCTGGCGGTGGGTCAGGACCTGCTGCAGGAGATCGCGGTGCTGCCCCTGGGCACGCATCCGGTGGCTGTGGCTTTGGACAACACGCCCGTGAGCCGGGCCGCTTTCGCGACGGTGTACGAGTACTCGGGGCTGGTGGACTCGCCGCCGCGAAGCCGTGACGGAGCAGCGCTCGACGGCTACTCGGGTTGGACACGGCGCATCACAATCACCACGCTCAACCCGGAGACGCTGGCCCGGTCGCTCGGGCCGGGCACGGGCGTGGCTCAGGTCCTGGTGGAGGTCTCGCGGGGCAATCGGGTCGCGTCGCGCATGTCGATTATCCGCACGTCGTCGTGGGACGCGGTCCGGTTCGACGCGCGGGCCTTCCAGAGCGCCCTGACGTTCACCAACCCGCCAGTCAGCACGCCCCCCGAGCTGCCATGAGCACGCGCCACTCCATCCGATGCCGGCCCGGCACCGCCTACGTCTTCCTCCTGGGCACGGCGCTGATCGTGACCGCGGCGGGGTTCGCGGCGGTGGAGGCCTCGATGTCGGAGGTCGCGAACCATCGCCTTCGCGCCGCGGCGGACGAGGCCCGGCTGCTGGCCCAGACGGGGCTCGAGGTCGCGATGGCGCGCATCGCGGGCGATCCCTCCTGGGCAACCTCGCTCGGCGCGGGCGGCACGATCGTCAGCAACGAGGCGGTTGGACGGGGAACGATCACGGTCGTCGTCACCGACCCGGTCGACAGCGACCCGGCGGTGGGCGACTTTGACCCCTTCCTCCTGCGCTCGTCGGCGACCGTCGGATCGGCGGTACGGATCGCCGAGGTGGAGTTGCAGCGCCGCTGGACGCCCCTGCCCGCCACTCAGACCGCGGTACACGCCGCGGGCGGTGTCACCTTCAACAACGGCACGGGGATCACGGCCGACCGGGCCGTCTCCTCGAACACCGGGGCCTCGGCGACCAGCGCCAGCATCGGCGCGCCGGTGGAGGTGGTTACGTCGGCGAGCGGGAGCATGTACAGCGGCGGTCTGGTCGAGGGCGTACCGGCGAAGACGATGCCGGCGGGGGTCATCGCCCAGTACGCCGCCCTCGCGACAACGATCACGCGCGGCAGCCTGAGCGCCGGCAACATCAACAGGCGCCTGCTCAGCCCCGCCGTGAACCCCTACAACGCCAGCCTCAATGCGCTGGGGATCTACGTGATCGACCTGGGCAACAACGACATGGAGATCAAGTCCAGCCGCATCTTCGGCACGCTGGTCATCCGCAACGCCGGGATCGTGAAGCTGAAGGAGGGCCTGGTGTGGGAGCCCGCGTTCGTCGGGTTGCCCTCGCTCCTGGTTGAAGGGCAACTCTGGATCGAGGGGAACACGGACAACCTCATCGAAGGGATGGTGGGGCGCAACCTCAACCCGGCGAGCACGCCGTACAAGGGAGCGTCGAACTCCGTTCCGGCCGACACCTACCCGTCGCGGCTCGAGGGGCTCTTCTACGCGACGGGGCCGATCACGGTCAAGCAGCCGCGACCGGCGCTGACCGGCACGCTCGTCTCGGGCGCCGGCGTGCTGTTCGAGGACGCCTACAGCGTGACCTACGACACGCGCGTGGAGCAGTGGCCCGCGCCGGGATTCCGGACCGGCCCCGAGTACGTCATGACGCCCGGCTCGTGGAAGCGGATCGTGCCGTAGCGGTGCCCGCGGGCGCCGGGTCGGGCGTCACGCGGCGGAGCGAGCGGCGATGTCGGCGGCGGTGCCGAAGGCGAGGTCGCGGGCCTCGGCGACCATGCGGTCGAACTCGGTGAAGTCGAGGGTGATAAACGGCGCCACCAGGTCCGGGTCGAACTGGCCTCCGGCGCAGCGCCGGAACTCGTCGATCACCCGGTCGCGCGAGAGGGCCGGGCGGTAGGAGCGGTTCGAGCTCATCGCGTCGAAGGTGTCGGCGAGGGCGAGGATCCTGGCGACGAGCGGGATCTGGTCGCCCTTGAGCCCGTGGGGGTAGCCCCCGCCGTCCCAGCGTTCGTGGTGGTGCATCACGCCCGGGAGGACGTCGTCGAACTGGGGGAGGTCCTTGAGGATCCGGTGCCCGATCTCGGGGTGCCTCTTGATGAGGGCGAACTCCTCGGGGGTGAGCTTGCCGGCCTTGCACAGGACGGACTCGGGCACGCCGATCTTGCCCACGTCGTGGACGAGCCCGCAGATCCGGACGCGTTCGGCCTGCTCCTCGTCGAACCCGACCCTGACGGCCAGCTGCCAGGCCAGGAGGGAGACGCGGCGCGAGTGACCCGCGGTGTACTGGTCCTTGGCGTCGATCGACGCCGCGAGCGTCTCGATGGTGCCCAGGAAGAGGCCGTGCTGGGCCGCGAAGAGCGCGGCGTTGTCGATGAAGGCGCCGACGAAGCCCGCGACCGTCTCCATCAGTCGGGTGTCGTAGCTGCTCACGTGCGGGTCGTCGCCCTGCTTCTGGCCGGCGACGAGCACGCCCGCGGTCAGGGCGCCGGCCATCAGCGGCTGGGCCACCACCTGGGCCCAGGGCTCGCTGGCCCCGGCGTCGACGCCCGAGAGGATGCAGGCGGCCCGCGACTCGCGCACGCGGGCGTAGATCGTGCCGAGGACGCCCGAGAGGTCGGCGCCTCCCGCGGGCGTGCCCGCGAGGAACCGGTGCCCCCGCAGCCGCTCCGGCACGTGCGGCTCGGCGCCGAAGACGACCGCGATCCAGCCGAAGGGCGTGGCCTCGTGGAGCATGCGGCAGGCCCGCTCCAGCGTGCGCGTCGGGTCGCCCAGATTGGTCATGGATCGCCCGACGGAGTAGAGCAGGTCGATGGTCTCGTAGCACTCCGTGAGCTGGCGCGTGAAGCCCGCGATGGTGGACGAGTCCTGGGAGACGCGGTTCTGGTCCTCGAGGCCCCAGCGCAGGGCCGCGGACAGGGCCTGGACCGAGGCCTGGTTGAACATGGCGATCTCGCGGAAGGCGCACTGCCCGGCCACGGGGTCGACCTGCGCCGCGCCGCACGCGGCGATCAGTTCGTCCGACTCGATGGCCTCGGGCCCCATCGCCAGGGCCACCGTGCAGCCGACGACGCGCCGGCGCCGAACTTCGGGCACGCGGATGAGCCAGCAGCCGGCGAAGAGCGGGAAGGGCTCGTTCCACGCGTCCGGGGGGGGCCCGCCGATCGCGCCCGCGAGCAGGCGGGCGAAGACCTCCGATCGCAGCACCAGGCCGACCGTTCCCTCCTCGATGGGCTCGGCGAGCACCTGCCCGTCGCTGGCGAATCTCCAGGAGGGCAGGCGGATGCTGGAGCATCGCTGCCGGACGGCGGCGAGGGCCACGTCCAGGTCGGTGCGTGGAGAGAGGTTCATGCCGCCTGCTCCGCGCCGCCCGTGTTCGGGGCGAGGATGCTCTGGATCTTCTCCACCACGGCGCGGATGCTGAAGGGCTTGCTCAGCATCGTCTTGACCCCGGCCAGCTCCAGTTGCTCGGGGGCGAGCACGTATCCGCGCGACGTGAGCATGATGGCCGGGATCGGGGCCAGGCCCGGTTCCGCCCGCAGGCGCACCAGGAACTCCAGCCCGCTCATGTGCGGCATCTGGAGGTCGGTCACGATCAGGTCGGGGCGCTCGTCGCGGGCCATGTCGAGGGCCTGCTCGCCGTCCGCGGCCTCGAGCACGGTGTACCCGACCGAGCGCAGTCGGTTCCCGACCAGCAGCCTGATCGGGGTCTCGTCGTCCACCAGCAGGATTGTCCGAGCCCTCATGGCAACCTCCGCCCGGGCCCACACACGCGAGCGTGCCGGTGCGCACCGAGGCGTTGTCTCATCGTCCGCCGGGGCGGGCGGATGCAGGGTGGAGTGGCCGGGAGCGGCGCGGCCGCGTTATGGGACCGGCGCCGTCGGCGCGCCGTCGGCGTGGGGGGGTCGGGGCGGGCCCCACCCGCCGCCCAGCGCCTTGTAGAGCGCGACGAGCTGGGTGAGGACGAGCTGGTCGGTGAGGGCCAGGGCGTCCTGGGTCTGGTAGAGCGAGCGCTGGGATTCGAGGACGCGCTGGAAGTCCGCGAGCCCCGAGCGGTAGAGGTCGCGCGACAGCTCGACGGCGCGGGCGCTGGCGCGGGCCGATTCGTCCAGCGAGGCCCGCTGGTGCTGGGCCTGGACGAGGCCCGTGAGGGCGTTCTCGGTGTCTTCGAGCGCGCGCAGGATCGAGGCGGTGTAGGCGACCAGGGCCTGCTCCTGGCGGGCGGTGTGCACGTTGATGTTGGCGCGCACGCGGCCGCCGCTGAGGATGGGCCAGCGCACCCCCGGGGTGAAGGACCAGTAGCGGCTGTCGAGGCTGCCCAGGTCGGCGAGGTTCTCGGCCTGGAGGCCGAGGGCGGCGGCGATGTTGAAGCGTGGGAACAGGTCGCCCTCGGCGACGCCGATCCGGGCGGTGGCGGCGGCGAGTTCGCGCTCGGCGCGGCGGATGTCGGGTCGGCGGCGGAGCAGGTCCGAGGGGATGCCGACGGCGACGCTCGCGGGCGCGGCGGGTGGAGGGGCGGCGGCGGCGAGCTCCTGGTCCAACGCCGCGGGGTTGAGTCCGAGGAGGACGGCGAGACGGCGGGCGGACTGCGCCTCGGCGCCGCGCAAGGGGGGGAGCTGGGCTTGGCGGCGGGCGAGCTCGGCGCGCGACTGGGCCACGTCCAAGTCGCTGGTGAGCCCGGCCTGGAAGCGGGCCGAGGTGAGGGCCAGCAGGTCCTCCTCGATGCGGACGGACTCCCGGGCGATCGCGGAGCGCTGCTGGGCGACGCGCAGCTCGACGTAGTGGCGGGCGACCTCGGCGACGAGGGAGACGAGCACGTCGAGGTACGCGGCGTCGGCGGCGGCGGCGTCGGCGCGGGCGGCCTCGACGCCCCGGCGGGCGCGGCCGAACAGGTCGAGTTCCCACCCCGCATCGAACCCGAGCTGGAAGAGGTCACGGTCGTCGCTGGGGATGAAGCGACCGCTGACGGTGTTCTCGCTCGGGCGCGAGCGCGAGTAGGAGCCGGAGGCGTCGAGCGTGGGCCTGGCGTCGGCGCCGGCGATGCCGAGCCGGGCCCGCGCCTCGCGCACGCGCGACCGGGCGACGGCCAGGTCGAGGTTGCGGTCGAGGGCGCGGTGGATGAGGGAGGCCAGGGTGTCGTCGTGGAGCGATTCCCACCAGCGGGCGATGTCGGCCGCGCCGGGAGCGGGCACGGTGCCCAGCCCCGCCGGGTCGGCGGGCAGAGACGAGAACGCCGCGGGGGTGGGGACCTCGGGGCGGAGGTAGTCGGGTCCGAGGGTGCAGGCTTGCAGGATGGCCCCGGCGGCGAGCAGGATCCAAGGGGCGCCGGTCGGGGCGCGGGCGTTCGACGGGCCCCGAGGGCCGAGGGGCGGGTGGGGGTGCGCGATCGTCATGGCGGTGTCTCGGGGTGGACAGGGCGGTGGGCGGCGCCGGAGAGGCGGGGCGCCTGTCGCACCGACGTTGCGGGGTTCATGGCATCAGGTCTGGGGCTTGGGGGTGTCATGGGGCGGCGGGAGGGCGTTCTCGAGCGGCTCGGCCTCGATGTAGACGTCGACCTGCTGCCCCACGAAGACGGGCAGGACGGCGGGGTCGAAGCTGTAGATGAGCTGGAGGACCCGTGTGTCGACGCGCTCGGTGCTCTCGCCGGTGAGCGATCGCTTGGGGACGGTTTAGGGCTCGAAGCGAACGAAGGTCGCGGGGGCGCGGAGTTCGCGGTTGCCGCGCACGAAGACGACGGCCTTGGCCCCGGGCTTGACTCGCCAGGCCTCGTGCTCGTCGACGTCGACGCGGACGTGGAGCGGATCGACGCTTCCGAGGAGCATGAGCGGCGTGAGGAGGGGCCCGGCGGCGGCGAACTCCCCCACGCGGATGTTGACCTGCAGCACGCGCCCTTCGATTGGAGCCCGGACCACGCGCCGCTCGACCTCGGTGGAGGCGGCGTCGACGGCGGCCTGGGCGGAGCCCACCTGGGACCGGGCGACGGCCAGGTCGGGCTCCCAGGCGCCGGCCTTGACGAGGTCGAGCTGGGCCCGGGCGGCCAGGAGGCGGGCCTGGGCGGTCCTGACGGCGAAGCGCTTTCGGACCAGCTCGGTCTCGCTGACGGCGCGGGGATCGATGACCTTCTCCCAGATGGCCAACTGCGCCTTCTCGTCGTCCAGGGCGGCCTCGGCCTCGCGCACGCGTGCCTCGAAGGTGGGGATCTCCTCGGGCCTGGGCTGGCGGTGGAGGCGTTCGACCTGCTGCCGGGCGACGGCGAGTGCGGCGCGCCGGACCTCGAGATCGGCCCGCAGCTCGCGGTCGTCGATGCGGAAGAGCGGGTCGCCGGCCTTGACGTGCTGCCCGACGCGCACGTCGACGGCGGTGACGACGCCTGGGACGGGCGTTCCCGCGGCGATGTTCTGCGACGCCGACTCGACGAGCCCTGAGCCGGCGACGAACGCGGCAAAGGGGGCCGAGGGGGGCTGGATGACGGGGGGGGCGGCGACCTGGGGTCGGCTGGTCCTGATGACGGTGGCGACCGCGAAGATCATCCCCGCGATGGCGAGCAACGGAACGAGGTACGTGCGGATCATGCGGGCCTCCTGGATGGGATCAGATCATCCCGGTGTCGCGGTAGATCTCCCTCGCATCGGTGGCGATCTTGTCGATTCGTCCGTCGTCCATGTGGGCGATGCGGTCGGCGTACTTGAAGATGCGGCTGTCGTGGGTCACGACGATGAGGGCGTGCCCCTGCTGGCGGCACATGTCGCGCAGGAGCGTGAGGACGCGGTCGCCGGTCTCGTGGTCGAGCGCGGAGGTGGGCTCGTCGCAGACCACGAGGCGGGGGTTGTGCACCATGGCCCTGGAGATGGCGACGCGCTGCTGCTGCCCCCCCGAGAGGCGCCTGGGCACATCGGCGGCGCGCTCGCCCATGTCCACGCGGGCGAGCATCTCGCGGGCGCGGCGGAGGGCCTCGCCCCGGCGCACGCCATTGATGATGAGGGGGACGGCGACGTTCTCCGCGGCGCTGAGCGTGGGGATGAGGTTGAAGGCCTGGAAGACGAATCCGACGTTCTCGCCGCGGAAGCGTGCGCGGCGTGCCGCGGACATGGCCTCGAAGTCTTCGCCGAAGATGGTGCACTCGCCCTCGTCGCGGTCGAGGACGCCGGCGACGACGGAGATGAGGGTGGTCTTGCCGCAGCCCGAGGGTCCGACGAGCATGACGATCTCGCCGGTCGAGACCTGGAGGTCGATGCCGCGGAGGGCCCGGACGGGGGTGGCGCCGCCGCCGTAGGTCTTGGTGACGCCGCGGCAGACGACGGCGTGGCGTGCGTCGGCGTGCGCTGGGCTCGTGGCGTGGTTCGGTGCGTTGATCATCGTGTGCGCGATCACTTGAAGACGATTCCGGGTTCGAGGCGGAGGACCTTGGCGAGGCTGACGAGGCCCGCGAGCATGGCGATGGCGAACATGGCGACGCCCGTCCCGGCGAGGATCTGCCAGGGCATCTTGAAGGCCAGGTCGGTGCCCTCGATGAACCGGCCGGTGAGGGCGGCGACGCCCACGCCGACGCCGAAGCTCAGGAGGGTCATGGCGCCGACCTGGGTCGCGAGCATGCCCATGAGGCAGAGCGAGCCGGCGCCCATGGCCTTGAGCGAGGCCATGTAGCGCAGGTTGTCGAGCGTGAAGTTGAAGAGGGTCTGCCCGGTGGAGAGGATGCCGATGATGAACCCGAGCCCGACGGCCATGCCGAAGTTGACGAGGATGCCGGTGCTCTTGAGGATGAACGCCGAGGTGACCCGCTCGAACTCGGGCCCGGTGCGGGCGACGTAGGGCGTGCGTTCGGCGATGAGGCGCTTCACCCGGGCGGGGTCGGCGCCGGCGCGGAGCTTCACGAGCACGAAACTCATCAGGTTTCGTTCCTGCGGCGTGAAGGCCAGGGCCCGCGAGTAGGTGGTGTAGAGCACGGGGTCCCAGAAGAACGAGGGGCTGGAACGGTACACCCCCGACACCACGACCTCGCGGTCGTTGATCGAGATGCGGTCGCCCGTCCGCGTGGGGTCGCCGCCCGACCGGCGGTGGGCGAGCTTGGTCCCCGCGTCGCGCTCGTCGATGAACACCGCCTTGTCGCGGCGGAGGTCCAGGGGCGAACCGCTGACCATCTCGGCGGGGGCGCCGACAAGGGTGGCGTCGTCCACGCCCACGATGATCGCGGCGGTGCGCGTGCCGTCCTGAAGGCGGATCCGCAGCCATCCCTTGTAGAGCGGCACGGCCCAGGCCACGCCGTCGATCCCGCGGATCCGGTGCAGGGCCGTCTCCGGGATGGGCTGCGAGTCCTCGCTGAAGCGGACCTGGTCGTCCATGACCCAGAGGTCGACGGCGGCCAGTTCGCGGATGAAGGAGCCGGTCTGGCTCTCGAGCCCGACGAAGATGGAGGCCTGCTGGGCGATCATCATGGCGGCGAAGGCCATGCCGAAGAGGAGCCCGAAGAACTTGAGTCGGTCGCCCGTGAGCATCTTGAGGGCCAGGAGGTTCATGGGGCCCTCCGGGGCCGCGGGTTGCGTTCCATGCCCCGGAGGGCGGCGTCGACGAGCTTGAGGGCGGTGGCGCGGGGCCGCTTGAAGCTGACCCAGGGGTCGTGCCCGTGGGTGAGGAAGAGGGAGACCACGCCGTGGGCCGCGGCCCAGACGACTTGGGTGACGATGTGGGTGTCGCGGAACTCCGCTCGGAGTCGCCCGGCCTTGATGCAGGCGGCGACCGCGACCTTGAGGAAGGCGTAGGCGTCCTGGTCGGGGTCGCCGTGCCGGATGCTGCCATCGGGCCGGCCGTCGATGGCCGGGGCGTCGGCGGGCCAGGGCTCCATGAACATGAAGCGGTACTGGTTGGGGTGCTCGAAGGCGAAGTCGACGTAGCGGCGTCCGATGGCCCGCAGGCGTGCGACGGGGTCCTTGATGCGCTCGGTGGCCCGCATGGAGTCGCGGAGGAGCCCGAAGTCGCGGTCGCAGAGGGCGGCGAGGAGGTCGTGCTTGTCGCGGAAGTGGGTGTAGAGGGCGGGGGCGGTGTAGTCGATGGCGCGGGCGATGTCGCGGAGGCTGACGGCGTCGAACCCGTGGCGCACGACCAGGTCGCGGGCGGCGGCGAGGATGCGCTCGCGGGTCCCGGCCTTCTCGCGAGCTCGGCGTTGGGCGGAGGTCATGGCGTGCCCCGGTGAACGCTGTAAGTTTACCTACCGACGTTCGTCGGTCAAGGGTCAGCCCTTGAAGACCGCCGCGGCCTCCAGGCGGATGACCTTGTGCATCGACAGCATCGCCGACAGCGCACAGATGATGGCGATGGCCCCGCCGGCGACGAAGAGGAGCTGCCAGGGGAGCTTGAAGGCGAGGGGCCCGCGTGAGGCGAAGTGCCCCATCAGGGCCGCCAGCCCGGTCCCCAGCCCGAACCCGAGGGCGCCGACCACGAGCGACTGCAGGACGACCATGGCCATGAGGCGTCCGTCGGTGGCGCCCATGGCCTTGAGGGTGCCCAGGAAGCGGAGGTTGTCGATGGTGAACGAGAAGAACATGAAGCCGGTGATGATGGTGCCGATGACGAAGCCGAGGCTGACGGCGATGCCGAAGTTGACGGGGATCCCCGTGTTGGTGACGTAGTGTCCGACGGTCTTCCACTTGAAGTCGTCGCGGCGGAGGGCCATGAGGCCGGTGGCCGACTCGATGCGGTCGCACAGTTCGGCGTGGGCGAGCCCCGGGGCCGCCTTGACGAGCACGAAGCTGAGCATGCGGCGCTCGCGCGGGGCGAAGCGCGTGGCGCGCGAGTAGGTGGTGTAGATGATGGGCTGCGAGCCGAAGGGGCGGGTGTTGCGGGAGATCCCGACCACGACGGCGCGGCGATCGTTGAGTTCGATCGTGTCGCCCACGCGGAGGGGCGCGGGCGCGGCGTGGGGCGGGCCGCCGGGGGGCGGGGGACGTGCCAGGCGGGTGTTGGCGCCGATGGAGTCGACGATGACGGCGTCGGCGCGGCGGAGGTCGGACAATCGCCCCTCGGCCATCGCCGGGGGGCCGCCCACGAGCGTGGCGTCGTCGAGCCCGAGCACGACGCAGTTCTGGAACTGTCCGTCGGGGAGGCGGGCGCGGATCTGGCCCTTGAAGAGGGGCATGGCCCAGGCGACGCCCTCGACGCCGCGGACGCGCCCGAGCTCGGTCTCGGCCATGGGCTTGACGTCGTCGATGTACTGGACCTTGGGGTCCATGACCCAGACGTCGGGGAAACCCATGTCGGTGATCTGGGCGAAGGTGCGGGCCATGAGCCCGATGAAGATGGCGCCCTGCTGGGTGATGACCATGCTGGCGAGGGTGACGCCCATGAGGATGCCCAGGAACTTGGCCCTGTCGCCGAAGAGCATCTTGAGCGCGAGCGTGAACACGGGGTTCCTATGACTTGAAGACCGTCGCGGGATCGAGCGAGGCGAGGCGCTGCAGGCAGATGGTCGCGGTGATCGTGCAGATGAGGGTGACGGAGAAGGCGGCGCCGACGGCGAGTTGCCAGGGCATGCTGAAGGGGATGACGCTCTGGCCCAGGGCCGTGCCCAGGGCCGCGGCCGAGCCCAGCCCGATGCCCGTGCCCAGGGCGCTGATCACCAGGGACTGGACCAGGAGCATGCGCCCGAGCGTGGCGTCGGTGGCGCCGAGGGCCTTGAGCATGGCGAAGTGGCGGAGGTTGTCGGCGATGAAGTTGAAGAAGAGGAACCCGGTGATGAGCGATCCGATCACGACGCCCAGCATGACCACGAAGCCGAAGATGACGATGACGTGCCCGTGCCGCAGGTAGAAGGCGTAGGTCAGGTCGACGAACTGGTCGGAGGTGTAGGCCGAGAGTCCGGTGCGTTCGGCGATCGCGAGGCGCACCCGCTCCACGTCGGCGCCGGGGGCCAGCTTGGCGAGCACGAAGGTCATCTGCTTGCGCTCCGCCGGCACGTAGGAGACCGCCCGCCGGAACGTGGTGTAGACCAGCGGGAAGTCGTTGATGGTGAGCGTGCCCTCGGAGATGCCGACGACGATGGCTCGGCGGTCGTTGAGTTCGAGGGTGTCGCCAACGCGCAGGGGCCGAGTGCCCCCGTCGGGTTCGGGGACCGCGAGCAGGCCGTGGGCCGAGGGGCGATCGACGATGACGGCGTCGGCGCGGAACAGGTCGGTGGTCGAGCCGCCCACAACCTTGGCCGGTCCGCCGATCAGGGAGTCGTCGTCGATCCCGATGAGATTGATGTCTCGGAACTTCCCGTTGGCGAGGCGGACCCGCCCGATGCCTCGGTGCATGGGCACGGCCCACTCGACGCCCTCGATGCCCCGAACGACCTGGAGCTGGGTTTCGCGCAACTTCGACAGGTCGTCGAGGAACTCGGCGTTGCGATCGAGGATCCAGAGGTCGGCTTGGGGGGCGTCGGCGATGGCGCCGGTGGCCCGCTCCATGAAGCCCAGGAAGATGCCGCCCTGCTGGGCGATGACCATGGCCGCGAGGGTGACGCCGAGGACGATCCCCAGGAACTTCCCCCGCTCCCCGAACAGCATTTTCAGCGCCACCCTGATCATCGCGCAAGCCCCGCCTCGGGACCCGCGGACGTCCTCCGGCACCGAAGGGTAGGTGGGGCCCGGACTTGCGCGCGCCGGCGCGATTCGGTAGGCTCTTGCGATCCACCCGCCCCGGCCCCCGGCGCCGCGTTGGCGCTGAGGCTCGACGGGGCTCGCGCGGCATTCGCCGCTCACATGGAGTCTGCCATGACCTCGCTTGCTGAACTGTGGCTCCCGATCCTGCTCTCGGCGGTCGCCGTCTTCCTGGTCAGCTGGATCGCATGGATGGCGTTGCCGCACCACAAGCCCGACTTCCACAAGCTGGCCGACGAGGACGCCCTCCTGAACGCGCTGCGCAGCCAGAAGATCGGTCCGGGGGTGTACCTGTTCCCGGGCTGCGACATGAAGGAGATGAAGGACCCGGCGAAGAAGGCGCGTTGGGAGGCGGGGCCGCACGGCTCGCTCGCCGTGCTCGCCGGCCGTCCCAACTTCGTGAAGAACTTGGTCAGCGTCTTCATCTTCTACGTCGTGGTGAGCTTCCTAACGGCGTACGTCACGTCCACCGCGCTCGCCCCCGGGGCCGAGTACCTCAAGGTGTTCCGGATCGCCGGGGCGGTGGCCATCATGGCGTACAGCCTGGGCGGGATTCCGCACGGGCTGTTCTTCGGTCGCACCGCCCGCGCGATGGCGATGGACGTGATCGATGGGGGGGTGTACGGGCTGGTCACGGCCGGGTTCTTCGCGTGGCTGTGGCCCGCGGCCGCCGTGCCCGCGATTCCGTCGCTGGGCTGATCGGAGCGCGGAGGGTCGATGTCCACAGCCCGAGTCGTGGCGATCGTCGCCGTGTCGCTGGTGATGCTGGCGGTCATCCTGTTGAACACGGGGAGCGTGGAGATCAACCTCATCCTCGCCAGGCTCGTGGTGCCCAAGGCCGTCCTGGTTTTCGCCTCGGCGCTGTGCGGGTTCATCGTGGGGCTCTTGGTGTCGCGGCGGGTCCGCGGCGGCGGGTGAGCCGCGCGCCGCCGCCGGACTCCCCGGCGCGACCCTCGGGCCGGGCGGTGCTCGCGGCGGGCCACGGACGAGCGCGGGGGGCGTGTCGGGGTCGTCGGCGCTCCCGGGGCTCATTCCCGAGGCCGGCGATCACGCGCGGTGGTCGAGTCGTCGCCCCGCCTCGGATCGGGCGCCGGCCCGAGGTCCGCCGCGTGAATCGGGCCCGGGGGCGCCGGATCGCCGGGGTGGTTCGCGGGCGGGCAAGGGGGTCGGTCTAGCGCCCCGGGACGATCTGGGTGGGGTGGAGTACCGCGCCGTCAAGGGGCGTCGTGAGGGGGCCGTACATGAACGGGATGATCGCGATGGCCGTGACGGCGCACAGGACAGTCAGGGGGCCTCCGAAGCGCATGTAGTCCCACCAGCGGTACCCGCCCGGGCCCATGACCATGAGGTTGGTCTGGTAGCCCAGCGGCGTCATGAACTCGAGCGAGGCGGCCATGGTGATGGCGACGGCCATGGGCAGGAAGTTGAGCCCGGCGGCGTGGGCGACGCCCAGGGCGATGGGGAACATGAGCGCGACCGCCGCGTTGTTGGTGATCAGGGTGGTGAAGAGGAGCGTGAGGAGATAGGCGGCGGCGACCAGGGCCCAGGGCCCATGGGCGCCGGCCCACTCGACCACGTTGATCGCGATGGCGTGGGCCAGGCCCGTCTTCTCCATGGCCTGTGCGATGCCAAAGGACGCCCCGATGGTGAGCAGCACGGGCCACTCCACGCCCTGACGGGCCTGCCCGGCCGAGCAGCAGCGGGTGAGGACCATGAGCGCGGCGGCGGCGCCCGCGGCGACCATGTGGTCCGCCCAGTTGAAGGTCATCGCCAGGACCATGGCGGCGAGGATGGCGGTCGCGACGTAGGCCCGCTCGTGCCGCGGGGCCGCCGCGCCCGGGAGCTCGCTGACAAGCGTGAAGTAGGTCGAGTCGCGGTGGCGTCGGGCAAAGCCGGCGTCCGATTCGAGGAGCAGGGAGTCGCCCGGTCGGAGCACGATGTCGCCGATCTTGCCCGGGACGCGCTCGCCGTGCCGGTGCACGGCGATGACGACCGCGCCCCAGCCCGTGCGGATGCCGCTGTCGCGGACGGAGCGCCCGATCAGGGGCGAGCCGGGGGAGACGACGGCCTCGATGAGCTTGAGCTGGGGGCGGTAGCCGACGGGATCCGCGCCGTCGGTGACGGGCACCAGCCCCTTGATCTTCTGGAGGTCGAGGACCGAATCGAGCACCCCCACGAAGTTGAGGGTGTCGCCGGCGTGCAGGACCTCCTCGGGCCCCACGGCGATGATCGTGGTGTCGGCGCGGTCGATGCGCGAGAGGAAGAGCCCGGGGAGGTGGCGCAGCCCGGCGCTCTCGATGGTCTTGCCGACGATGGGCGAGCCGGGCGCGACCCGCATCGCCGTCATGTACTCGCGGGCGACCTCGGGCTTCAGTCGGTCCCGGTTGCGCCCCGGGAGCAGGCGGTTGCCCGCGAGGAGCATGTAGGCGATGCCGACGGCGGCGACCGGGAGCCCGGCCTTGGCGAGGGTCCACATGCCGAAGGTGGGGAGCGGGTCGCCCGCGCCGCGGTTGTGGTCGATGAGCAGGCCCTGGGTGACCAGGTTGGTGCTGGTCCCGATGAGCGTGCAGGTGCCGCCGAGGATGGCGGCGAAGGAGAGCGGCATGAAGAGCTTGGCCGCCGCGATCCCGGTGCGGTTGGAGAGGTCGCGGAGCACGGGAAGGAACATCGCGACGATGGGGGTGTTGTTGACGAAGGCAGAGAGCCCGGCAACGGGGAGGGCCACGCGGAACTGGGCCTGCCGCGCCGAGCGGGGTCGTCCCAGCATCCGCTCCGTAAGCACCGAGACCGCCCGGGTCTCATGGAGCCCCGTCGCCACGACGTAGAGGAGGGCGATCGTGACCAGCCCGGTGTTGGCGAAGCCCCGGACCGCCTCGGCCGGCTCCAGGACCCCCGCCACGAGAAGGACCGCCAGCGCGGCGAGGACGACGGTGTCGGTCGCGGCCCGCCCGGACGCGAGGACGCCCAGCATCGCCACGATGAGCCCCGCCGTCAGCCACGCCTCATGCCCCATGCGGGTTCCCCTGGTCGGGTGTCATCGACACCCGACCGGCAACCGACTTGAGTGAATGGGCGGTGGGGGGTCGGCGTCGGGCCTCGCCGCCTGGCGACACCGGAGAACACGGGCGAAGGGACTCGAACCCCTAACCTCCTGATCCGTAGTCAGGTGCTCTATCCAATTGAGCTACGCCCGCCCGTTCGGGGTTCGGCAACCCCGAGGACCGAAAGCCTATCCCGTCGGCGTCGGGCATCAAGCGGCGCCCCCCTGGAATCGCCTCGGTCGGACGCCGTCGCCCGGGCGCGGGCCCGACCCAAGGGGACCGCCCGAGAGCGACCCGACCGCCACACCACCCGCGGCGTGCCCTGAGTGCGGCTCGAAGAACGTCGCGAGCATCGTGCACGGCTTGGCCACGAACGTCGACGATCCGAACCGACCCCCGTTCGAGAGGCGGGCCGTGCTCGGCGGAGGTGTGATCGAGCCCTCACCGCCCCAGTGGTACTGCAACACGTGCGGCCACTCCTGGGGACGGGTCGAGCTCGGACACGACGGGTAAGGCCGCCCCGGGCCCGTGGACCGGTCGGGGGCGGGGTTGATTCGGTGCGGCAGGGTGCGAACACTCTTCATCCCCCGCCGAGGGCATTCCTCCTGGGGGCCCGAACGCAGACCGAATCCGACGGAGCACACGGAACGACGATGGCACACTCTCGCACGGCGAACAAGCGCATCCGACAGAACGAAGCCGCCCGGGCCCGCAACCGGTGGCGCCTGACGACGCTCCGCGACGCGGTAAAGGACTTCCGCGAGCAGATCCTCCACGGGACGATGGAGCAGGCGACCACGTCGTTCCGCAAGGCGTCGAAGATCATCGATCGGACGGCCCAGAAGGGCGTGATCCACAAGAACCAGGCGGCCCGGCGCAAGAGCCGCATGAGCGCGACCCTGAAGGCCAAGAAGGGCGTCAAGGCCTGATGCGCCGGGCGTCGGGGGCCGCCCGACGCCGGGTTCGCCCGGGGCCGGCCGCCATGGGCGACGCCCGACACAGACGCAGAGTTGCGACCACCGGGGCCCGGGGATACCTCTCGGAGTCGCGGTGTCCGCTCTCGATCCTCGCGTTCCTGCTGCCGCTGATGCTTCTGTACGAGGCGGGGTCGATCTTCTACCTCGCGCGCCTGGGCCGCGAGGGACCGGAGCCCCTGATCGCCAAGGGCATGCTGCACCGGCTCTTCGACGAGTTCGGCGGCGTGAGCCTGCACCTGCCCGCGATTGCGCTGGGCGTGGTGCTCCTGGTCTGGCACGTCATGGAGCGGAACACCTGGCGTGTGCGCCCGGGCACGCTGATCCTGATGTGGCTGGAGTCGGCGGTCTGGACGCTGCCGCTGCTGGTGCTGTGGATCGTGCTGGCGACGCGGGCGGCCGAGCCCGGGGCCCTGGCGATGGGGCAGGACATCGCCGGTCTCCCCTGGCAGGCCCGCCTGACGCTGTCGATCGGGGCCGGGCTGTACGAGGAGCTGCTGTTCCGGCTGATCCTGGTCACGGCGGTCCACTTCGTGGCGGTCGACCTGCTGCGGACGCACAAGGACGCGGGGTACGTCCTGGCGGCGGTGACGTCGGCGGTGGTGTTCGCGGCGTTCCACAACATGACGGCGTCGGGGGGCGGGATCGACGCCCGCCTGCTGGCGTTCTATGCGCTGTCGGGGCTGTTCCTGGCCTCGCTGTTCATCCTGCGCGGGTTCGGGATCGTGGTGGGGGCCCACGCGGTGTACGACGTGATCGCCCTGGTGGTGGTCGGGCAATCGTGAGGCCGTTCCGGTTGACGCCGGGGGCGGTGGGGCTATCTTTTGGGCGCGAGCGGGGCCCCATGCCCGCCTCGGACAGGCCCCATCGTCTAGTCCGGTCCAGGACGCCAGGTTCTCATCCTGGAAACAGGGGTTCGAATCCCCTTGGGGTCACTTGCCCGGTTTCCACCGGGTCACACCGAACGCCACACCCCGCCAAAACCGCATGATTCTCGCGGTTTCCGGTGTCGGCGTGTTCGGGTGTGGCATCGGTTGGACGCGCTTGTGCTGCCGGATTTGCTGCCGGATTTGCTGCCGCCTCACCGACCCGCCCAACGCCCGCCGCAAGGTCGAAGTGCGCATCGCGGGTTTGCAGGTAGTGTTGGGCCGCGATCAGCGGGGAATGCCCCAGCCAGCCCGCGACAACGTGGGCGGGGAACCGCTCCACCCAATCGGTCGCGCACGACGCCCGCAGGTTGTGGAACAGCCGGGGCCAGGGCTTCACGCCCGCCTTGGCGATGATCCGCTCAAACTGGGTCCGCAGGTTCATCGCCGGGTCGCGCAGGCGGGGCACCACCGCCTCGGTCCCGGGCGCGGCTTGGTCGAACAGGTCTTGCAGGATCGGGCGCAGTTCCGGGGCGATCGGCACAACCCGAACCGCGTGGCCTTCGTGCCCGGCGGTCTTGGGGCTCCGCACCGTCAGCCGCCCGCGCTCCCAGTTCACGTCGCCCCAGCGCAGGGCCACGATTTCGGACGGGCAGCGCAGCCCCGCGAACCGCGACAGCCCGACGATCGCCCGCCACTCGGCGTCGGGGCACGCCGCCAGGATCGACCGCGTGGTTTCGAGGGTGACGTAGTACGCCCGCTCGGGGTTGGATTGTGAACCGGCCCGCAGGTCGGCGAACGGGTTGGACGCGATCAATCCCCACTTCATCGCCTTCCGAAACACCGCCTTTGCCACGCGAACCCGCTTCGCCGCCGTCGCCGGGGCCAGCCGCTTCGTGGTTTCCTTCCCGCCATCGCCCGTCACCGTCGCCGGCTCGGCGATCGCCTTCCGCCATTCGTCGGCGTGGGCCGGCGTGATTGAGTCAATGGGCGTGGACTCGCCAAAGTGTTCCCGCAGCATCCCGAGGGCCTGGCGGTAGGTCGTGCGCGTGCCCGCTTTCACCGCCGCCGCCGCGTCGAATCGTTCGGGCAGCATCCCGAGCGTGACCACCGGCGCGCCCGCCCGTGGTTGAACCAACCCCAGCCGGGCGACCCGCGCGTGCAGGCGATCGTCGATCGCTTCCAGCCAGCGCACGCCGTCGGGGTGGATCGTCGAACCGACCCGGTGGGCCTCCAGGACGCGCTCGAAGCCCGCCAGGGCGTTCTGCGCCGCCCGCTCCGAACACTTGCCCAGCCGCAGGGATTGCTGCCGCCCCGCCGCGTCGCGGTAGATGATCCGTCTCAACTCGCCCCGCTCGCCCTCGCGTCCGATGCTCGCCGAGCGTCGCCGTCCTTCCGTCAAGCCGCGATCACGGTGCCGCGCCGCCCCGCCTCGCGCCGGAGTTTGTCCAGGGCCTTCACCGCCGCCGGCCCGGGCCTCACCGCGCCCCGCTCCCAGCGCGAGACCGTCATCGAATCCACGCCGACGCGCCCGGCGAAGTCCGCCTGTGTCAGGCCCATCGCCTCGCGCAAGGAACGGATGTACCCCGGCGTGGGAACGCCGGGCGTCCGCGTCGCCATCGCCTGCACGCGGTCGATGAAGCGAGCGGCCTCGGGCTTGAGCAGCACTTCGCCGCTCGCGTCGAGCGCGCACCACCTCGCGGGGATCAGCACGAACAGCGTGCGCCCGTCCGGCAGTCTGGCGGTGAACGGCACGTCGTCGTGAATCGCCGGGGTCGCCTTGCTCCGCTTGGTCGCCATGTTCAACCCTCCCAGTACGCCGTCACGAACACCGTCAGTCGACCCCCGGAGTCGCGCCCGATCGCGCACACCAGGCCCATCGCGTGCCCGCCCGCCGCCCTGCCGCGCACGATCCATCGGGCGCGCCCGGCGTCGTCGAACCCGTCCGCCTCGGCGCCGGTCGGGGCGTCGAACAGCGTCAGCACGTCGGCCCAGAGCACGCCGCGCTCGGTCAGCCGGACGCGGAAGTGCTGGGTGAGGCGAACGCGGTCGGCGCGGATGCACCGGCGGATGGTGGACAGGGCTCGGCGGGCGTCGGCTCGCATCATCGGCCACTCCCCGGACTATACACGGATTTAGGCGCACTGTCAAGGGCCTCCCCGGCCGCCGCCCCCCTCCGGCTCGCCCGACCCGTCGATGCCCGGCGGGGGGGCGTCGGGAACCGGGGACCCGTCGGCCCAGGTCGGGGGGTCCGGGGGCGTGTCCCACCAGCCGGCGTCGGCGTCGGTGGGTGGGGTCGAGAGGGGGAGGGGGGGCACGCCCGTTTATGGGGCGTGGCGTTGCGGTCCCGCGCTCAACCGATCAGTTCGGATCAACCGGGGCCCACGGATCGTCGATCCCGCAGCGGGGAGGACTGATCGTGGACGATGCCTCAAGCCGACCGGCCGACCGGGTTGTGCGCAGCGAGTTCGCCGGCGATCCGGACATGGCGGAACTGCTGACGCTGTTCCTGGACGAGCTGGGTCCCCGCGTGGCCTCGATGGAATCGGCGTGGCGCGAGGGAGACGCCGACCAGCTCCATCGGATCGCCCACCAGATCAAGGGGTCGGCGGGCGGTTATGGGTACCCGGGCATCAGCGCCGCGGCGTTCCGCATCGAGTCGGGGCTGGCCCATGCGGGCGGGCGCTCGCTCGACGCCATCAAGGCAGAGTTGAACAACCTGGTCGATCTGTGTCAGGCCGCGATCCGAGGGCGGAGCTGAGCGATCGCTCGCACCGTTGTTTCCACCGAGCTTCAGGCCGCGACCCCCGATGACAGCCCCCGCGCTCCAACCCGGCGAAGCCAAGCCCGTGGTGCTCCTGGTGGATGATTCGCAGGACGTGCATCGCCTGCTCCGGGCCCGCCTTCGGAACGAGGACCTGGAGCTGGTGGACGCGTACACGGGCGGGGAGGCGATCGAGTACGCCCGGGACCATCACCCGGCGCTGGTGCTGCTGGACCTGAACATGCCGGGGACGGACGGGTTCGAGGTGCTCAGGGCCCTTAAGGACGACCCCACGACGCTGGAGATCCCGGTGATCGTGCTGTCGGGCCTGCAGAGCCCGCACGACAAGGTGACGGCGTTCGACCTCGGGGTGGTGGACTACATCACCAAGCCCTTCGAGCTGACCGAGCTCCGCGTCCGCATCCGCTCGGCGCTGCGCATGCACCGGCTGCTGCAGATGCTCGCCAAGCGCGCGCGGATCGACGGGCTGACGGGGCTGTGGAACAGGGCCTACTTCAACCAGCGCTGGGAGGAGGAGCACGGTCGGCACCAGCGCCACTCGCACCCGCTCACCATCGCGCTCCTGGACCTGGACCATTTCAAGTCGATCAACGACACGTACGGGCACCCCGCCGGCGACGCGGTGCTCCAGGGCCTGGCGGCGATCCTGCAGCGCGAGGCCCGGGCGGCCGACATCGCGTGTCGCTACGGCGGCGAGGAGTTCGCGCTGATCCTGCCGGACACGACGCCGGAGAACGCGCAGGTCGTGTGCGAGCGGATCCGGGCCGCGGTGGAGGCCGCGACCTGGCCGCGCCACCCGGAACGCAGGGTGACGTGCTCGATCGGGCTGGTCGGAGCCCCTGGGCCCACGGAGACGTGCGTCGCGTCGGGGGGCTGGCTGGAGGCCGCCGACCGGGCCCTCTACGCGGCGAAGAAGGGCGGGCGCAACCGCGTGGTGTCGGCGACGGCGATCGGCGCCGAGGCCGCCCTCGACGCCGCCGCGTGATCCCGGCGTTCACCGCAGCGGGAGGACGAGGTCGGCGTAGAACATCGCGCGGTCGCGGGCGGGGTTGTCGCCGTCGCCGAAGATCCGCGCGTTGGAGACGTGGTGCCAGCGGACCCCGACTTGGAGCCTCGTGCCGGCGTCGTCGAGGCGCCGCGTGAGGCCCGCGCCGGCCCGAGGGTGGAGGTTGAAGCTGGACCCGCCCTCGGGCACGTCGTCGCTCGAGGCGATCGCGCCGATCCCGAGGTCGGCGTAGACCGTCCAGTCGCCGGTGTTGACGAAGTGACAGCGGAAGATCATCGACGCGCTGCCGCCGAAGGCGTCATGCTCGGACTGGTCGGCGTACCACCCCGCGCCCTCGAGCGCGAACTCGACGTCCTTGACCAGGAACTTGGACCAGGCCAGGTGGAGGTTGAAGTCGTTCTCGGCGGCAAAGTCGGGGGCCCACCCGGCCCCGACGGTGAGCCACGTCGAGCCTTCGGCGCCGAACTCCTGGCTCCGAGCGGGCGGGGTCGGCGGCTCCAGCGCAAAGGCGGCGGGGGCGGCGAGCAGCGCGGCACCGCTCGGCGGCGCCTGGCTCGCTCCGACCGAGGCGGCGGCGAACGCGACGATCATGGCGGCGGTGAGGCTCATGGGGCGTCAGCCTAGCACGCCGGTACACTCCCGGCGCACCCATGCCGACGCCCGATCCATCCCCGAGTGACACGCCCCGGAGCCTCGCGGACGCGGTGCGCCGGCTGGAGGAGGTGGTCGGGTTCCTGGGGCGCGATCAGGAGCGGGCGTCGGCCGAGATGGCGGAGGTGTGGGCGCGCCTCGCCGCCCTCGAGCGCCGCATCGCCGGGCTGGAAGAGCCCCCGCCCAAGCCGGCGGAACTCGGCGTCGATGACCCGGCCCTAGACCAGGAGTGAGCGACCGGTCATCTCGGGCGGCTGCGGCAGGCCCAGGATGTCGAGGGCCGTGGGGAGGATGTCCGACAGGCGGCCGCGCCGGCGCCGCGCGTCGGCGTCGAACCACCCCCGCGGGTCGCGGTCGCCGCGCAGCGACCTGCCCTCGAACCCCGCGGCGACGACGATGAGGGGCACGTCGTAGGTGGTGTGGGCGGTGTGTGGGGCGTTGGTGTCCGGGTCCCACATCTGCTCGGCGTTGCCGTGGTCCGCCGTGACGATGAGCGACCCGCCGCGGGCGAGGGCCGCGTCCGTGATCCGCCCGACGCAGGCGTCGACGGCCTCGCAGGCCCTGATCGCCGCGGGGAGCGAGCCCGTGTGTCCGACCATGTCCGGGTTGGCGAAGTTGACGACGAGCAGGGTCTGGCAGTCCGGGGCGGCAAGGCGGCGCAGGACCGCGTCGCGCACCGCGCCCGCCGACATCTCCGGCGCGAGGTCGTAGGTCTTGACCTTCGGGCTGGGGGGGTTCTCGCGGGTCTCGCCCGGGAACGGCTCCTCGCGGTAGTCGTTGAAGAAGAAGGTGACGTGGGGGTACTTCTCGGTCTCGGCGCAGCGGAGCTGGGTGAGCCCGAGCGAGGCGAGCCACTCGCCCGCCGCGTGCTTCATCCGTGCCGGCTTGGGGAACGCCACGCCCGAGACCAAGGGCGTGAGCCTCTCCCAGTAATCGGTCATGGTGACGTAGTGCAGGTCGAGCCTCGTGCCGCGGTCGAACCCGACGGCGCCGGTGTCCGGGCTGGGCTTGACCCCGGCCCACTGGTCGTCGGGGAAGAGAAGCGCGGCCGAGAGTTCGCGGGGCCGGTCGCCCCGGTAGTTGTAGAAGATGACCGAGTCGCCGTCGCGAAGGCGCGAGGCCGCGATCTGCGCGGGCGTCCCGACGGCGGTGGGGGTGACGAACTCGTCGCCCTTGAGCGTCTGGCCTGGGGGGTGGTCGTAGGAGCGCTGGATCGCCTCGGGCGCCGAGGGGGCCGCGTGGGCGCTCCGTCCCGTGAGGCAGTCATAGGCCATTCGGACGCGTTCCCAGCGGTGGTCGCGGTCCATGGCGTAGTAGCGCCCCATCACGCTGGCGATGCGCCCGACGCCGAGGCGGGCGCACTCGCCCTCGACCCGGCGGGCGAACTCCAGCCCGGTGAACGGGCCCGTGTCGCGCCCGTCGGTGAAGAGGTGGACGAACACGCGGTCGGCGGGCATGCCCAGCGCCTTGGCCGCGGCGAGGACCGCGTAGAGGTGCGCCAGCTGGCCGTGCACGCCCGCGTCGGAGTTGATGCCCATCAGGTGCAGCGAGGCGTCGCGGGCCCGGGCACGCTCCACGGCCGACCGGATCGCCGCGTTGGTGTGCAGCCCGTCGCGGCACGCCCGCGTCATGACGAGCGACTCCTGGGGCACGATGCGCCCGGCGCCGATGTTCTGGTGCCCGACCTCGCTGTTCCCCATCGTGCCGGGCGGCAGCCCCACGTCCTCGCCGCTGGTCTTGACGAGGGTCCAGGGGTACCGGGCCATGAGGGCGTCGGCGACGGGCGTGCGGGCCAGGCGGACGGCGTCGAACGCCGCGTGGTCCGCGTGCGGGTTCATCCCCCAGCCGTCGCGGATGAGGAGGACCAGGGGGGCGTTGCGGGGCGTCGGCGGTAGGGGCATCGGTGCGGTCGCCTGTCACCCGCCAACGGACGCGAGGACCTCGTCGAAGTTCATGGCCTTGGCGGGCTCGCGGGCCTGGGCCCACTCGACCTTGCCCTGGCCGTCGGGCGACTGGGCGATCACGACGGTGCCGCGGGCGGCGACGTTCAGGTCTTCCCAGTACAGCCCGTAGGCCTTGCAGACGTCGCGGTGCATGTCGGCGAGCAGCGTCTGCTTGAGGCCCATCTGGTCGGCCCAGGCCTTGAGCGACGCGAAACTGTCGCAGGAGACGCCGACGACCTGGGCGCCCTTGGACCGCCACCTGTCCATCTCGTCGCTCACGCACTTCATCTCCGTGCCGCACACGCCCGTGAACGCGAGGGGGAAGAAGCACAGGACGACGTCGCCCTTCCGGAGGGCGTCGCAGAGGCGCCAGTCGGCCCGGTTCTGGTCCTTGAGGACGAAGTCGGGGGCGGGGTCGCCGACGCCGATCGGGGCGCTGCGCGGTGTCAAGCCCGGGTTCCGCATGTGGCTGATTCCAGGGTGGGGCGGGGTTTCCGCCGCGGGAGGGATGCGTGCGGGTTGGATCGCGGGTATTCTACGGGCGTAGTCTTGGCGCCCGTCGCCCGGGGAGCGGTCGCGAGCGTCGGGGTCCCCCCGCGCAGGAGGCACGGGACATGAGCGCGACAAGGCCGGTCATGCCCACCGCCGGGGCTTCGTCCATCCCACCGACGCTCGACGAGCGCTTCGCGCTGGTGCGTGAGCGGATCACGCGGGCGGCGGCCCGGAGCGGTCGCTCGCGCGACGACATCATCCTGGTCGCGGTGACCAAGACGGCGGAGCCCGAGCAGATCCGTCGATTGATCGACCTGGGCCATCGGCACATGGGGGCGAACCGCGTGCAGCGGCTGATCCAGCACGCCGCCATCGCCGACGAGTACGTGTGCCGCCTGTCGGTGCTCTCCACGGCCCGCAAGCAGCAGGCGGGGGAGGCGGGGCGGTCGGTCGGCTCGACGCCCGAGGCCCGCCCGATCCACTGGCACATGATCGGGTACCTGCAGCGGAACAAGGTGCGCAAGGCGGCGGAGCTGTGCCGCCTGATCCACTCGATCGACTCGCTTCGGATCGCCGAGGAGCTCCAGCAGGCCGCCCTGCGCCGCGACCAGATCCTGGAGGTGCTCGTCCAGGTCAACTGCTCGGGGGAGCCGCAGAAGCACGGGTGCCCGCTCGCCGCGGTGATCCCGCTCATCGAGCAGATCGAGACCATGGTGAACATCCGCGTGCGGGGCCTGATGACCATGGCGCCGTACTCGGAGAACCCGGAGGACTCGCGCCCGCACTTCTCCCGCTGCCGCGAGGCGTTCGAGGAGGTCCGCACCGAGGGCTTCGGCGAGGGACGGTTCAACCTCCTCTCGATGGGCATGTCGGGCGACTTCGAGGTCGCGATCAGCGAGGGCGCCAACGTCGTCCGCGTGGGCACGTCGATCTTCGGCGAGCCGGCCCAGGCCACCCACGACGCCGACGACGACGAGTCCGACGAGGGGTGAGGCCGGTCAGGCGAGCATGCGCCCCAGGCGGCCCGAGCGTGTGCGCGTGTCGAGCATGTACCGCTGCAGGTTCCGCCCCGGGCAGGCGGTGCGCTTGAGTTCCTGGTGCGTGTAGACCCGGCTCACGGGCACGCGGTAGCGCATGACCTGGTCGGCGAGGAACGCGTCGAGGGCCTCGCGGGCGGCCGACGTCGGCGACTGCTCGTCGAAGTTGCCCATGACCAGCACGCCCATGTTCCCCGGGTTGTTGTCCTGGACGTGGGCGCCCTGGAGGCGGAGGGGCCGCCCCTCCCAGACGCGCCCGGTGGGGTCGATGACGTAGTGGTACCCGATGTCCGCCCAGCCCCGCCCCGTGACGTGGGCCTTGCGGATCTGCTCGATCCGTCGCGCGACCTCCGCCTGCGACCGGAGGGTCACGGGCGGCATGCCGTCGTGGTGCACCGTGACCCGCGAGATCGACCCCATCGGGTCGGCGAGCCGGAGGATCGGTTGGGCGCTGGTCCAGCTCGAGCGGGGCATGACCCCGGCGACCCGCGGGCTGGGACCGGCCGCCGGGCCGGTGATGCTGGATGCGGCGGTCGGCGAGTTGGCGCCCAAGGGCACCATGGGCCCCCGCGGGGTCGGCAGGGCCCGCTCGTCGGGCCACAGGACGCCGGGCGTGCCGCGGGCGACCTGCTTGCCGCCGCAGCCCCACAGGACGAGCGAACCGGCGGCGAACAGCCCGCCTGTCAGGAGGTTTCGCCGGGTCGGTTGATGGTCCACCGCATCCATCATCGGCCAGATCCAGGGGTGGTCCTTCAAATCGTCGGCGCCCGCGCCACCGCCCATCCCTGGGGCCCAACCTCGGGACGGGGACGGCGCGCATGATAACGCGCGACGGACCCACGGGGTCCGCCCATCGGGTCTGTTCGGTCGAATGGGCCCGAGACGCCGCGCCCTAACACGAGCTTCCGTGCGCTCGTCGCTTCAGACCCCTGCAATATCCGGACGATCCAGTCGTTTATTGTCGGGTGACGGTGGATCCAAGGAGTATCCCCGTGGGCGTGTCGCTCCCTTTGCTCATTCCCCGGAGGCGTTTGTGCTGGCGGATCGCGCAGGCCGCGGTGTTCTGTGTCGGTGCGGGGATTGTGCTGGCGCTGTTCCACCGACCGCGGGTGGGGCTGACGGCGCTCTGGAACGTGCTGGTGCCTGTGGCGCCGGCGCTCCTGGTCGTGGCGCCGGGGCTGTGGCGCAATGTCTGCCCACTGGGCTCGGCGGCGCTGTTCCCCCGGCACATGGGGTGGTCGGCGCGACGGAGGCTGTCGGTGCCCATGCAGGGCTGGCTGGCCCTCACGGGGCTGGTGCTGCTCCTGGCGATCGTGCCGCTGCGGCATGCGGCCCTGAACACCGAGGGCCCGCTCACGGGGGCGATCCTGGTCGGCGTGGGATTGCTCGCGGTGGGCATGGGGCTCGCGTTCGAGTGGAAGAGCGGGTGGTGTTCGGGCATCTGCCCCGTGCACCCGGTCGAGAAGCTGTACGGCGCCAGGCCGGCGATCTCGCCGCCCAACGCCCATTGCACCCAGTGCCACCGCTGTTCGGCGGTGTGCCCTGACTCGACGCCGAACATGACTCCGCTCATCGCTCCGGGCACGACGGCGCACGCCATCATGGGGACGATGCTCGTCGGCGGGTTCCCGGGCTACGTGTGGGGCTGGTTCCAGGTGTCGGATGGGACAGGGACCAGCGCCGCGGGGCTGGCGGATGCGTACGCATGGCCCTTCGGCGGGTTGGTCGTGACGCTGGCCCTGTACCTGGTCGTGCGCTCGGTCACGCCGATGCGCGGGCGCGCCATCCTGGCGCTCGGGTTCGCGGCGTCGGCGGTGTCGTGCTACTACTGGTTCCGCCTGCCCATGCTGATCGGGTTCGGCAGGTACCCGGGCGAGGGGGTGCTCGTAGACCTGAGCGGCGGCCTGCCCGCCTGGACGCCCGTGGCGCTCCAAGCGGCGGCCGTGGCGTTCTTCGCGTGGTGGATGGTGGTGCGTCCCGCGCGGCGCCGGGCCTGGACGATCCGCCCGCCGTTTGCCGCGGGCGTCGAGCCGATCGTCGAGGCGGACGGGTCGCGCCTGGCGCGGGCGTGAGTCTGATCGTCGGGCCGGACCTGCCACCGAGGTTGGCGCTTGCGAACGCCGCGCGTCGCCTGGCACCGAGATCGCGGAGCCGATCCCGGTGGTACGGCAAGTCGCGGGCCTGGTGGCGCGTGCCCTTTGGAACCTCGGTCACGCTTGCGCGTCGAACGTCGGCGAGTTGCCGGCACGAGAGGATGGTCCTTCCGTGCGGGCGCAGGTCGAATAAGGAGAGCAGCGCATGAGTGGCAAAGGTGGCGGCGGCAAGGGCGGTGGTGGTGGCCCCAAGGGTGGCGGCGGTGGTGGTGGGAATGGCGGTGGCGGTGGTGCCAAGGGGCCCGCTGGGCCTCCGAGCACCACCGGCAACGCGTCTGGCGGTGGTAGGACGAACGCTCCGCCGGGCGGCAGGTGACTTGACTTGATCCGCGGCACTCGGGGCGCGACGCCCCGGGTGTCGCATTCCGCTGTCTGCACGGACGGTGGACGGCCGGCCTGAACCTCAACGCCGCCCTGACGGGGAGGAAGGGACCGGTGGTCGAATCAGCGTCGGCGGCGACGAGAGGCACCGAGATCGCAGAGCCGATCTCGGTGGCACGGCAAGTCGCGGGCCTGGTGGCGCGTGCGCCCGCCGCGCGTCAGGGACGGACGCGCGCGTCGCCAGGCACCGAGATCGCGGAGCCGATCCCGGTGGTACGTACCTCGCGGTCGGGAGGTGGGGGCGGATCGAGCCGGCGCGACGAGTCCGGTTCATCACCCGCGGCGCAGGACCTGTCCGAGCCAGCGGGACCAGATGGAGAGGACCAGGAGCATGTAGAGTCGCTGGGAGTGGTCGCGGCGGGCGGACATGTGCTCGTCGAGGAGTCGGCGGACGACGGACATGTCGAGGTCGAGGCCCAGGGAGGGGGGGCCGAAGGGTTCGGTTGAGTGCAGGTGGTCCAGGAGCAGTTGCCTCATGCCGCCGAAGTCGGAGCGGAACCACTCGCCGACGGGGATGGCGAAGCCCATCTTGGGGCGGTCGACGGTCTCGCGGGGCAGGTATCGGCGTGCAATGCCGCGGAGCAGCGCCTTGCGGCGGCCGCGGGGCATCAGGTGCGGGATGGTGGCGGAGAGCGCCGCGGAAGAGAGGCCGACCGCCAGCATGGGCGAGCGAACCTCCAGCCCCACGCGCATGGATGCGGTGTCGACCTTGGCCATGAGGTCGCAGGGCAGGTAGAACATGGCGTCGTACCACACCTCTTGCCGGGCTCCCTCTCGCCAGAGGAGTTCGAGGATCGGCGCGGTCAGGGCATAGAGGGCGTGGAAGACCCCGAGCGTGACGCGGAATGCCCGGCCCCCGAGGGCCGGCGCCGGCGCCGGGAACATCTCGCGCATGATCCGCTGGGGGAAGATGTCGGCCAGTTCATGAGCGCCGCCATGGGCCGCGGCGTGCAGGAACCGGCTGCGCCGCGTACGCCGGCTGGTCGGATCGCCGTCCGGCGTGACCAAGGGGAGTGCGAGCCGCGCGAGCTTGGCCGCGGGGCCCATCAGCCCCAGGAGCGTCGCCGCGCGGTAGCGCTCGTACCCGCAGAACATCTCATCCCCGCCGTCGCCGGAGAGGCACACGCGGACATGGTTGCGGGCGGCTCGGCTGACCCAGGCGGTCGGCAGGAGCGACGAGTCGCCGTAGGGCAGCCCAACCGATTGGATCAGATCGACGACGTCTTCCGCGGGGCGGGCGTCGCAATGCAACGCCGTGTGACGGAGGCCGAGGTGCCGCGCGGTGGCGGCGGCCGCGTCCGTCTCGTCGAAACGAGGGTCGGGCATGCGGACGGTGAACGCTTCGAGGTTCGGGGCCTTCTCGCGCGCGAAGGCCGCAACGAGCCCCGAATCGATCCCGCCCGAAAGAAAACACCCGACAGGGACGTCCGCTTCCAGGCGCTCGTGCACCGACGATCGAAGCAGGCTTTCAAGGTGATCGCGGGGGGGCCGATGGGCGCGCGGCGGCGGGAGCCACCAGCGTGCCACCTGCATCTCCGCCTCGCGCCCGCGGACCACCGCCCTCCGCGTGGCGGGGTCGAGCGGACCCACCCATTGGAGGGACCCGGCGGGCAGCGTCCCCAGTCCCCCGACGGGCGGCACCTGGGGCGCGTACCCGCTTCCGATCCAGGCGCTCCAGATGGTGCGCGCCGGCAACCCGGCGTCGTCCTGATACTCCATCGCCCAGGGCAGCGCGAGCAGCGGCGCGGCGGAACTGGCGAAGGCCACGTCGAGCGATTCGCCCTCGACGGTGCGGTCATAAAAGGGCTTCTCGCCGAAGCGATCGCGGATAGCCGCCAACGAGCCCGACGCTCCGTCCCAGATGGCGGCGGCGAACATGCCGTCGAGGTGGAGGGGCAGGTCGAGCCCCCATTCCCGCCACCCATGGATGAGCACCTCGGTGTCGCTGTGGTCGGTCCGGAACCGGTGCCCCACGGCCGCCAGCTCTGCCCGCAGGTCGCGGTGGTTGTAGATGCACCCGTTGAAGACCACGGCGACGCACCCGGACCGGGGTTGACCGGGGTCCCCCGGCCCCCGCGCGCTCACCATCGGCTGCTGCCCCGTCTCCGGGTCGATGACCGCCAGGCGCCGGTGCACGAGCGCCACGTCCACGGTCGCGCCGTCGGCCCGGACGACGCGGTCGCGGAAGCGCCCGTGCCCGTCCGGGCCGCGATGCCGGATCCCTTCGTCGAGAATGTCGAGCCACCCCTCAGGGATGGAGGCCGCGACGGGCGGCGGCGGCCCCCGGTGCACGCGCAGGATTCCGGCGATGCCACACATCGGCGGCGATGATAAACCGCGTTGCGGTATCCTGCCCCGGCCCGCCCGCACCCGAGCCCACGCGTGATTGAGCAGACGCCCCTTCCCTCTCGGCAGCACCGGTACGAGGGTCTGCCCGCGCTGGACGAGGCGACGCTGCATCGCCGGCGCGAGGGCGTCTTCCTCGTCTTCTCCGGGCTCTTCCTGGGCACGCTGGCGATGCTCAACATCCTGGGCATCACCCGCTTCCTCGACCTCTCGTTCACGCTCCCCGGCGTCGGCCGGGAGGTGCCCTTCATCGTGGCGGTGGGGGTGCTGCCGTACCCGATCACCTTCCTGTGCACCGACTTCATCAGCGAGCTCTACGGCCGGCGCCGGGCGGCGGGGGTCGTGTGGATGGGCCTGGTGCTCAACCTGTTCGTCATGGGCGTGCTCTGGCTCGGGGCATCGCTGCCGCCCTCGATCCCCCAGGACCCGGCCACGGGCGAGCCCGTCCGCGACGCCGCGGGAAGACTGCCTGTCTTCTTCGAGGTCAAGACCCTGGCCTTCGGGGCCGTGGCGGCGTCGATGGTCGCGTACCTGGCGGCCCAGTTCTGCGATGTCTACGTCTTCCACTTCTGGAAGCGCCTGACGAGGAACCGCCACCTGTGGCTGCGGAACAACGGGTCGACCATGGTGAGCCAGATGGTCGACTCCGTCGCCGTCATCCTCGTCACGCACTTCTACGCCCGGGCTCTGCCCATCGAGCCGGACCGGGCGCTGTGGGCCCAGCTCGGCGCGTTCATCGCGAGCGGGTACGCGTTCAAGTTCGTGGCGGCGTCCCTGGACACGATCCCGTTCTACGCCGGCTCCTACGCGCTGGCCCGGTACCTGCGCCTCCCGCCCCCGCACGCCTCCTGATCGCGAGTTGCACACTTCCAGCCCTGGGGAAGCATGGGGGTCTCCGTGACGCATGCGTCCTCCGGGCAGGGATCGCGCCACCCCGATTCACGCCACTTCGTCGGTCCGGCGTGCCGGCTTCCCCGGCGGCGGCACGCGCAGAGCCCTGGCGGTCTTGCGCCGGCGCTCCTGCCGAAGCATCCACAGCGAGTGCATGAGGCGGGTGAGCAGGATCGCGGTGGCGAAGCCCGCGGCGGTCGCCGCCGACGGGGTCCAATGCGCGTGCATCAGACCGTGCTGGGCCCCGAGGGCCGCCACATAGAACACCGGCGAGAGCGTCATGCGCTCCAGTTGCACCTGCGTCGCGTCCTTGAGGAACGCCAGCGACGGGCGGTCGTCCTTGAGGAACGCCGGGTGGGCCGCCTCCTCCAGCACGTGGCTGGGCCTGGCCGCCCGGGCCGGGAGGTGGTTGGCCAGCCAGTGCAGCCCGAAGTAGATGGCCACGTCGAAGAAGATGTCGGTGAAGAAGGTGATGCCCCCGACGAGCATCTTCTGATTCTGGGTGTAGGTCTCGGTCTCCTCGGGGAATCCGCCCAGGGTCGTGACCAGGTAGACGACGAGCACCGTGGGCGCGAGGGCCAGGAGCCCGGCCGCGACGATGTTCACGTTGACGTTGACCAGGCGCCGCTGGTAGAAGCGCCAGAGGAGGGCCATGCGGGGCAACTCTACGCGAGCCGACGCCGCGCCAAGCGCACCGCCGCCGGATTGACGTCGAATCCCAGCGCCCGTCGGCCGGATCGCGCCGCCGCGACCACCGTCGTCCCGCTCCCGCACACCGGGTCCAGCACGAGCCCCGCCGGCGGGCAGCACGCCCGCACCAGCAGATCCAGCAGGGCGAGCGGCTTCTGTGTGGGGTACCCCGTCCGCTCCGACGCCATGTTGTTGAGGGACGGAATCGACAGGACGTCGGTGGCCTTCTTGGTCCCGCCCTCCATCCGTCGGCTGGTCGCCGCCACCCTGGGGGCCTCGAACCAGTATCGGGCCGGGTCGACGCAGTACAGGAGGATGTCGTCGTGTTTGCGGGCGAATCGGCGCGGCGACGAGCCCCCCAGCCCGTAGGACCACGCCAGGTGGTTGACGAACCGATCGGGCCCGAACAGGTCGTCCAGCAGCACGCGGATCCGGTGGCTGGCGCGGTCGTCGCAGTGGATCAGCACGCACGCCGAGGGCTTGAGGGCCGGGAGTGTCGCCGACAGGCGCTCGCCCAGCCATGCCAGGTAGGCCTCCATGGATCCCCACCTGTCGGGGAAGGCGGTCCGGACCCGGCGCCCTCGGCGCCCCGCGTTCGGCGGCGTCGATCGGGGCTTGCCCGTGTTGAAGGGCGGGTCGGCGTAGAGCAGGTCGATGCTCGCCGGGGCCAGCCCTGCCGCCAGTTCGAGCCAGTCCCCGAGGCGGACCTCGGACCGCGCCCTGTCCTGTTCAGCGGCCGAAGGCATCGCGTGGCGTCAACCCGGGCGGACCGGCGCCCGCCCCACGCAGAAGTACGCGAAGCCGCGCTCCCGCAACTGTGACGGGCGGTACAGGTTCCGACCGTCGAAGATCACCTTCCCCTTGAGCGCGCCGCTGAGCCGGCCCCAGTCCGGCGTCTTGAACTCGTCCCAGTCGGTGCAGACTACGAGGGCGTCGGCCCCCCGGGCCGCCTCGTACATGTCGCCCGCGATCGTCGCCGCCGTGCCCAGCTCGCGGGCCGCGTTCTCGTTGGCGACCGGGTCAAACCCCCGGGCCTTGGCGCCGAAGCCCACGGCCTTGCGGATCAGCGTCAGGGCCGGGGCCTCGCGGATGTCGTCGGTCCGGGGCTTGAACGAAAGCCCCCAGAACGCCAGCGTCTTGCCGTTGAGCCCGCCCGCCCCCTTGAAGTGCGACTGGATCTTGTCGAAGAAGCGGTCGCGCTGGCGCTGGTTGACGGCGTGCACCGCCTTGCTCAGCGTCGCCTCCATCCCCGCCTTGTCGCCCATCATGATGCACGCGAGCGTGTCCTTGGGGAAGCACGACCCGCCGTAGCCCAGCCCGGGGTACAGGAACTGGTTCCCGATCCGCCGATCCGAGCACATCCCCTCCCGGACCCGGGCGATGTCGGCCCCGTAGGCCTCGCACAGGTTGGCCATCTCGTTGATGAAGCTGATCTTGGTCGCCAGGAAGTTGTTGCTGGCGTACTTGACCATCTCGCTGGACAGGATGTCCATCATGAAGACGGGGTGCCCGTTGCGCACGAAGGGGTCGTAGATGGTGCGGAAGAACTCGGCGGTGGGCTCGTCCTCCACGCCGCAGACCACGCGGTCGGGCTTGTTGAAGTCGTTGACCGCGTCGCCCTCCTTGAGGAACTCGGGGTTGTTGGCGACGCGGAAGCGGGCCTCGCCCCCCGCCCCCAGGCGCTCCGCGATCCGCCGCTTGACCGCCAGCGACGTGCCCACCGGCACCGTGCTCTTGACCACCACCACCAGGGGGGCCGCGCCGGGCCCGCGGGCCTTGATCGACTCGGCGATGTCGTCGGCGGCCCCGAGGACGTAGGACAGGTCCGTGTGCCCACGCTCGTCGCTGGGCGTGCCCACGCAGATGAAGACCGCGTCCGCCGAGCCATAGGCCTTGGCCTTGTCCAGCGTGAACGCCAGGCGCCCGGCCTTGATGTTGTGCTCCATCAGCTCTTCGAGCCCGGGCTCATAGATCGGGCACTTGCCCCGCGAGAGCGCCTCGATCTTGCCCGCGTCCACGTCCAGGCACGTGACCGTGTTGCCCGTGTTGGCGAAGCACACGCCCGTCACCAGCCCGACATACCCCGTGCCCACCATCGTCAGATGCACGATTCGCCACTCCTCTTCGCCCGGCCCGGAGTCGCCGGTCGCGACTGTAGGCAATCGCGCCGCCCCGGCAGGCCCGCCGCGACGTACGCTCCCGCCACATGCCGCCGACCCGATGGACGCAGCCCACCACCGCCCGCCGCGCCGACCGCTGGGACCTCTACGAGCACTCCGTCCAGTCCGTCGAGCACGAGGTCGGGCTGGTCGACCGCGTCTATCGGCGCCTGCGGGGGCGCCCGCCCCGATCCCTCCGCGAGGACTTCTGCGGCACCGCGCTCTCGGCCTGTCAGTGGGTGCGCCACCGCGAGGGCAACACCGCCGTCGCCCTCGACATCGACCCGGGAACCATCGCGCAGGCCCGCGAGCGCAGCCACAGGCGCCTGACGGAGGAGCAGCGTTCCCGCCTCACGCTCCTCCGCCGCGACGTCCGCAGCCCCGGGCGCGAGGGCTCCGGAGTCGACGTCGTCCTCGCCATGAACTTCAGCTACTGGGTCTTCAAGACCCGACCGGCCCTGCTCGCCTACTTCCGCGCCGTTCGCCGCAGCCTGGCCCCCCGCGGCGTCCTCTTCCTCGACCACTTCGGCGGGTGGGCCGCCACCCGCGAGCAGGAGGAACGAACCCGTTACCACCGCTTCACCTACGTCTGGGACCAGCACCGCTTCAACCCGATCACCAACGGGATCACCTGCTTCATCCACTTCGAGTTCCGCGACGGCACCGTCCTCCGCCGGGCCTTCCGATACGACTGGCGGGTCTGGACGATCCCCGAGACCCGCGGGCTCCTCCACGAGGCCGGGTTCCGCCGCGCGGGCGTGCTCTGGGAGGGGACCGACAGGCACGGGCGGGGCAACGGCGTGTTCCGCCCCGCCTCCGACCGCCCCGAGGCTTGCGAGTCCTTCGTCGCGTATCTCGTGGCCGAAAAGTAGCCGTGCCAGGCCAACAATCGACCATGCGGGACCCCCTGGCGATCGACGACGACCCGGCGCCGCTCGCCGACGTGATCGCCGGCGGGCTGACCCGCGTGACCGAGCGCTTCGACCGCCAGCTCGCCAGCGACCTGCCCGCGGTCGCCACGCTCGTGGCCCACATCGAGCGCTACCGGGGCAAGATGCTCCGCCCGACGCTGGTGCTGGCCTGCGGGCTGGCGGCCCACCCGGAGGCCGCGTCGGCGCGCGGGCCCGAGGAGTTCGGGGCGCTGCTGCACGACGGGCACATCGCCGTCGCCGCCGTCTGCGAGATGGTGCACATGGCGACGCTGGTTCACGACGACGTGCTCGACGAGGCCGACACGCGCCGACGCGGCTGGACCGTCAACCACCTCTCCGGCAACGAGGCCGCGGTCATGCTGGGCGACTACCTGATCGCCTCGGCCTTCCACCTGTGCTCGACGCTGCCCACCACCGAGGCCGCGGAGGAAGTGGGGCGGGCCAGCGTCACCATGTGCGCCGGCGAGCTGCTCCAGCTCAGCCACCGCCAGGACCTGGCCCTCGGCGAGCGCACCTATTTCGACATTGTGGCGCGCAAGACCGGCGACCTGATCCGGGCGTCGTGCCGCCTGGGGGCCCGCCAGTCCGGGGCGTCGGACGCCGTCGCCGACCGCCTGGGGCGCTTCGGCCTCAACCTGGGCATCGCGTTCCAGATCCAGGACGACCTGCTCGACCTGACGGGGCGGGAATCGGTCCTGGGCAAGCCGGTCGGCAAGGACCTGGAGAAGGGCAAACTGACGCTGCCCGTGATCCACCACTTGGCGCACGCCGACGCCGGCACGCGGGCGCGCACGCTGGCGCGGCTGCGTGCCGCGGGCGAGTCGGAGTCGAGCCGGGGGCTGCCCGATGTGCTGGAGTCGTTGAGGGCGACGGGGTCGATCGAGGCGTCCGTCCGCCGCGCCGCCGCGCTCGTCGAGGACGCCCGGGCCCAGTTGGCCGACCTCCCCGACTCGCCCCCGCGCCGCCGGCTGCACGCGATGGCCGACGCGGTGATCCGCCGCAACGTGTGAGCGCGCTCCTTCCGAGCCGACGGCGCGAGCCCTCGGTCCTGACGCCCCTTGCCCCCGCCCGGCGGCTCGCGCCGTCGGCTCGGCAAGCCCTGAGTTCAGAGCTGCTCGAGCCGCCTTGCCGTCTCGCGCTCCATGAGGGCGGCGAAGATCGCCTCCCACTCGCCCGCGAGCAGGTCGCGGAGCGGGTACTCCCGGGGCAGGCGCTCGTCCGCCACGATGCCCTCCTTGTAGCGGTACGTCCGGATCTTCTCGCTCCGCTCCCCCGACCCGATCTGGCTCTTGCGGGCGGCGGAGCGTTCCTCGTGCTGCTTGCGGCGTTCGAGCTCGTAGACGCGGGCCAGCAGCAGCCGCCGGGCCCGGTCGCGGTTCTGGTGCTGGCTCTTGCTCTCCTGCATCCGCACCTCGATGCCGGTGGGCAGGTGCACGAGCTTGACCGCCGTGGCGACCTTGTTGACGTTCTGCCCGCCCGGCCCCTGGGCGGTCGTCACGTCCTCGGCGACGTCCTTCTCCCAGTCGATCTTGACGTCGACGTCCCGGGGCTCGGGCAGGACCGCCACCGTCGCGGTCGACGTGTGCACGCGCCCCTGGGCCTCGGTGGCCGGCACGCGCTTGACGCTGTGCACCCCCGCCTCGAACCCCAGCTCGCTCCACACGGCGTCGCCCTTCACGTTCACCACCGCCTGCCGAACGCCCCCGGCCCCGGGGTCAATGGTCGAGTCGAGCACCTCGAAGGCCCAGCCCTTCCGCCCGGCGTACTTGCGGTACATGTCCAGCAGGTCGCGGGCCCAGAGGGCCGCCTCGTCGCCCCCGGTCCCTGCCCGGACCTCGAGCATGACGGACCCCACGCCCCGGTCCTCCGCCGTCACCAGGTGCGAGAGCATCCGCGACAGGGCCGCGTCGAGCCGCTCGTTGACGCCGGGCAGTTCCTCGCGGGCCAGGTCGGCCAGCTCCGCGTCCCCGCCGGGCCTGAGCGTGCCCTCCAGCTCGTCCCGCTCCTTGCGAAGGGCCAGGAAGGCGCGATAGGCCTCGACGGCGGGCGTCAGCCCGGCCTTGCGGATGGACAGGTCGCGGGCCTTGCGGTGGTCCGACACGATCGCCGGGTCCAGCAGCGAGGCGTCCAGGCGCGCCAACTCCGCCGATTGCTCCTCGAGCTTCTCAAAGACCCGCGGCGGGAGGGTGTCGGGCGTGATCGTCGCCATCGCAAGGGACGGTATCCGTCACCCCCGGCCTCCGACCGAAACCAGTGGCACCGCCCTCTGGCCGGTGACTTGGCGGAGGCCCGACCCGTCACCAACCGGCCGCAGGCCGGCCCCACCCGGCGCGAAAGCCCCGCGCCCAGACCCGAATAGACTCCTGCGATGGCGACACCGGCGATCGACATGCGGGGCGTCCGCAAGACCTTCGGGCCCAAGGTCGCGGTGGACGACCTGGACCTGGCCGTCCCCGCGGGCACGCTCGTCGGCCTCATCGGCCCCAACGGCGCCGGCAAGACCACCGCCATCCGCATGGTCATGTCGATCATCTTCCCGGACCGCGGCGACATCCGCGTGCTCGGGCGCGCCTCCGCCGTCGAGAGCAAGGACCGCATCGGCTACCTCCCCGAGGAGCGCGGGCTCTACAAGAAGATGAAGGTCGGGCCCTTCCTCAAGTACGTCGCCCGCCTCAAGGGTGTCGACGACGCGGGGCTGGAGACCAAGGTCCGCGGCTGGCTGGAGCGGCTGGGCCTCTCCGACTGCTACAGGAAGAAGAGCGAGGAGCTCTCCAAGGGCATGCAGCAGAAGGTGCAGTTCATCGCCTCGGTGATCCACGAGCCGGACCTGCTCATCCTCGACGAGCCCTTCAGCGGGCTGGACCCGGTCAACTCGCGCCTGCTCCGCCAGCTCATCGACGAGCAGCACCGGGCCGGGCGGACGATCGTGTTCAGCACCCACCAGATGTCCCAGGCCGAGGCCCTGTGCGACCGCATCGTGATGATCCACCGGGGTCGGAAGGTGCTCGACAACACGCCGGGCGAGATCCGCAGCCGCTTCGACCCGCGCTCGGTCGCCTTCGAGCCCGCCGACGGCTTCGACGCCGCCGCCCTCCGCGCCATGCCCGAGGTCGCGGGCGTGCACGAGGGCAGGAGCATGATCGAGGCCCGCCTCCGCGACGGCGTGGACGCGGCGGGCATGATCCCGCGCCTGGCCTCGTCCTTCCGCGTCCGCCGCATCGAGGTCGTCCGCCCCTCGCTCGAGGACGTCTTCATCGAGATCGTCCAGGGCGAGGGCGCCAGCGAAGAAGAGCGGGAAGCGCTCATGGCCATGGTCCGGGCCGACCGGGCCACGTCCGACGCCGGCGGCGACTGACTCAGGCCGAGAACGCGGAGCGAACGGAGATGGCGGAGAGGCACGGAGAACAGCACTGAACAGTCAACGGGAATCCCTGAACAACCCGGCCCGGGTGGGACAGGCGTCTCGCCTGTCCCGGGAATCACCGGCCCGCGCGCCCGCGTCGGCCCTTCGCGCCCCGGTTGTTCGGAGGTCCGGACGATCAATCTCCTGGGGTTCGGAGGCCACCCCGCCCCGCCTCCGCGCTCCCTCCGCGTCCGACTTGGTTCTTCCCAAGGAGTCGCCGCGCGCATGAACAAGGTCTTCCACGTCGCCTGGCGCGAGTTCACCGCCACGGTCCTGACCAAGGGGTTCCTGATCGGCGTCTTCCTGGTGCCGCTGATCATGGTGATCGCGATCCCCGCGGCGATCTTCCTCGTGAGCATGAAGCCCCCGCCCGTGCAGGGCACCGTCGCGTTCATCGACCGCACGGGCACCCCCGGGCTCGTGGTGCCCGAGCTGGCCGAGCGCTTCACGCCCGAGGCGATCGCCGCCCACGTCGGGCGCTCCGCCAAGGAGGCGGGCGACCTCGCCGCCAAGGAGCTGGAGAAGCTCAGCCCGGGGCAGGGGAAGGCGGCCCAGTCGGCGATGGGCATGGCGACGGCGAGCGCCGCCGCGGACGCCCCGCGCCTCGAGGCCGAAGTGCTCCCGATGGACACTGACCTGGAAGCCGCCAAACAGGCCCTGCTCTTCGAGGGCAAGGACGGCGTGCCGCGTCGATTGGCGCTGGTGGTGATCGAGCCGGACGCGGTGATCCAGGCCGAAGGGGCGACGCGCTTCGGCGCCTTCCAGGTCTTCGTCCGCGCCAAGCTCGACGCGCGAGTCCAGGGCCTGATCCGCGGGCAGGTGCGCGAGGCGGTGCTCCAGACGCGCCTCGCCGCCAACGGCATGGAGCCGGGCAAGGTCCGCTCCATCATGCGCATCGACGTCCCCGACGCCATCGCCGTCACCAGCTCCGGCGAGAAGAAGACCAGCGAAGTCCAGCAGATGATCATGCCGCTGGCCTTCATGATGCTCCTCTGGATCAGCGTCTTCACGGGCGGGCAGTTCCTCCTCACCAGCACCATCGAGGAGAAGAGCAACCGCATCATGGAGGTACTGCTCAGCGCCGTCTCGCCCCTGAGCCTGATGACGGGCAAGATCATCGGGCAGATGGCGGCGGCCCTGGCCATCCTCATCGTCTACTCGGGCCTGGGCATCGTCTCGCTCATCGTCATGGCCCGCATGGACCTGGTCGAGTGGCACAACCTGCTCCTGCTGGGCGTCTTCTTCCCCCTCGCGTTCTTCATGATCGCCTCGATGATGGCCGCCATCGGCTCCGCCGTCACCGACATCCACGAGGCCCAGACCCTCATGACCCCCATCATGATCGTCGTCATGCTCCCCATGCTCCTCATGATGCCCATCATCTGGAACCCCGACAGCACCCTCGCCACGGCGCTCAGTTTCATCCCCCCCATCAACCCCTTCGTCATGGTCCTGCGCCTTTCCAGTTCGTCGCCCCCGCCCCTGTGGCAGACGCTCCTGTCGATCGCGGTGGGGGCCCTGGGCGTCATCGTCATGCTCAAGGTCGCCGCCAAGATCTTCCGCATCGGCGTGCTCATGTACGGCAAGCCGCCCAACCTCGCCACCCTCGTCAGGTGGGTGAGGATGGCGTGAGCAGCCACGCCCGACGAGCCCCGGGCGCACGCCCGCGGTCTCCCGCGCCTCCACCCCCGCCCCCCTCTCTCCTCGACCTCCCGCGCGAGCCGCTCAGGCACGCGCTCTACGAGCACTGCGTCACCGACCCGCCCCGCCTCTGCCGATTCATCGACGCCGTCCACGCCCGCCGCCCCCTCGTCCTCCGCGAGGACTTCAGCGGCACCGCCGCCCTCGCCCGGCACTGGGCGGCCCGCTCGCCCGCGCACCGCGCCTTCGCGGTCGACTCCGACCCGCGCGTCCTGCGAGGCGTGGCGTCCTCGCCACGCACCACCCCGCGCCCCCTCGACGCCCGCGCCGCCCGCGACCGCGCCGACGTCATCGCCGCCACCAACTTCCCCCTGGGCTACTTCCACCGGCGCCCGGACCTGGTCGGCTACCTTCGACGCGTGCGCGCCTGCCTCAAGCCCCGGGGCCTCTTCCTCTGCGACACCTACGGCGGGCGCGACGCCTTCACGCCCCTCAAGCTCACCGCCCGCCTCCGCGGCCCCTCGGGCGAGCGCATCGAGCACACCTGGGAGCAGCGCGCCGCCGACCCTCTCACGGGCCGGGTGATTGACGCGCTCCACTTCCGGGTCTCGGCGCCCGGGCGACGGGCGGTCGTGCTCCGGGACGCCTTTGTCTACGACTGGCGGCTGTGGTCGATCACCGAACTCCGCGACGCCCTCGCCGACGCCGGGTTCGCTGGCGTCGAGGTCTACGCCACGCTGGGCGACGCCATCGACCAGCGCGGGCGCCTGCGCGTTCGCCCCGTGTCCGACCCCACCGATCTGCCCGACACCTACGTCGTCTACGTCGTCGCCCGCGGGTGACCCGTGCCCCCGCTCACGCCTGGGATGAAGAGTCCGCGACGAATCCCAGGATCGACTCCGCGGGGGCGCTCGGGTCGGCGCGGGGGGAGAACCCGGTCGGGCTCAGCCCGTCGTCATCTGCTTCCGCCTCGCCGCCGCCCCGCCGCCGATCAGGCCCAGGTCCGCCAGCACCGCGACGATCACCAGCACCAACCACCACCCCTCGACCGCGCCGTTCTCGTTCATGCTCGCGGCGTAGGCCAGCGTCGTGAAGGGCATGAACAGGAACCCCAGCAAGGGCCACAGCACGCTGTCGTTGAACCCCCGCCCGATGTAGTCGCTGAAGATCACCAGCAGGACGATCGTCAGACGCGGGAAGCACAGCGCGAGCAGCACGGCCAGGCATTGCATGGTGAACCTCCCATCGCCGACGGGCGACGGCGCTCATCTCGTTCGGGGGCCGGTCGCCCGGGTTTCACGCCGCCAGGGCCCGCGCCAGCACCTGCACGAGCAGGGCCGCGTAGACCCCCGCCACGAGGTCATCGAGCACGATCCCCCAGCCGCCCGGCACCCTCTGCACCTGTCTCGCCGGCCAGGGCTTGAGGATGTCGAACGCCCGGAAGGCCAGGAACGCGTAGGCCAGCGTGAAGAGAGCCAGGCCCGCCGACTCGAACGCCGCCCCCGGCAGCAGCAGCAGCGGGATGCACTGCCCGGCCGTTTCGTCCGCCACCGCCTCCGACGGATCCTTGCGCCCAAAGGCGCCCTCGGCCCGATCCCCCTGCGCGGCACACACCAGCGTGAATACCACCAGCAGCGCCAGCATCACCCCTGAGAAGACACACGGCGCGCGCTCCGGCCCAAGCCCCACCGTCCACAACGCCGCCCCCAGCACGATCGGCGGCAGCGAGCCCCACGTCCCCGGCGCCGGGCGCAAGTGTCCCAGCCCCCACACCGTGATCGCCCGAGGCTCGTTCGCGAGTGTCTTCATCCGCGCCCGCCTTCTTCAAGTGTTGGGTGGGACAGGCGTCCCGCCTGTCCTCCTCTCTTCAGAGCCGCCGCTCAGTCGCCCCGTCCGCGTCGCCCTCACCAGGTACGGCAGCCCGGACACCAGCGTCGCCAGCACCATCGCCCACACGCCGACCAGCACGATCCACCGCCCCCACGTCCCCGGCTCGGGCCACGCCACGCCGATCAGCACCAGCACCAGGGGCGTGACCACCGATTGCAGGACCATCTTGGCCTTGCCCGCGGCGTCGGCCCCGAACTTCGTCCCCTGGCTCTCCAGCACCGCCCGGATGCTGGTGACGACCAGTTCCCGGGCCAGCACCACCACGACCATCCACGCTTCGACGCCCGAGACCTGGTACGCCCCGCCCGGTCCCTCGACGCGGAACGTCGGACCGGCCAGCAGGATCAACGCCCCGATCACCAGCACCTTGTCCGCCACGGGGTCCATCACCCGCCCGAACGTGGAGATGACGTTCCACCGCCGGGCCAGGAACCCGTCGAGCGCGTCGGTGATGGCCGCCACCACGAACAGCCCCGCGGCGATCAGGCACGTTCGCGCCAGCCCCGCGCGCTCCTCGGGAGCCAGGGTGACGATTACCACGAACACCGCCGTGAGCGCAAACCGCGCCAGCGTCAGGGCGTTGGGGATGGCCTGCCGTGTCCGAGTGCCAAGCACCCGATCACTGTAGCGGGCGCATCAGGCACGCAGGATCAACTTGTGGGCTCGCTCGCAAGGCACCCCCCGGGCGCCCAGCGGCGGGTTGTGCTTCGACACCAGCCACAGCATGAAAGGCCCCGGCGGGGCCAGGTTCGGGTTCGACGGCAGCGTCACGCGCAGTCTCCGGGCTGAGGGGTCGCCGACGACGACCAGTGCCAGTGGGACGAATCGCCCGCCCTGATCGAACCCGTGCGTGACGGAGCCGAACCCGGTCAGGCTCGCTTCCATCGTCTCCTGTGCGGGCGGCGTGCCTGTCCACGAGTACGTGAACTCGTATTGTCCGCCATACTGCATCTCAAAGGGCAGGCCCGGGTCAATCCGTGGGCGACTGGGGTTGCCGTCAAAGTACGGCGGGCGAAGGAGGCGATAGGTGCGGTAAAAGGGCTCAGCCAAGGCGTCCGTCGAAACCGGGTCGCCGCCAGCGACGAGGATCCTGGCATCGTCGAGCAGAATCGCAATGGAGTGGTAGGCACGTGATGCCTCTTCAGTACCGGGGCCAATGGGCGGCAACTCGTCCGAGCGATAGCGCAGCGCGGTGGGGCTGGCGTCGCGCGGGTCGAAGAACTCGGCGTAGCGCACGCCGTCCGCCATGCGAATGTCAGGGCCGACCTGCACCAGGCGGCGATTCCCGCCCACCACCGCCACGCTCCCCTCGGGCAGCGGGAGCGCCGTCGCGTTCATCCTGATCCCGGGCTGCGGCGGCGACGTGTTCGGGATCGGCGCCAACGGCGCGCGCAGGCCCCACGCCGGCAGCGCCGGAGGCTGCGGGGGCGGCGGCTGGTTGTACACCTCGCGCACGTCGATGAAGGAGACCTTGTCCGTCGCGTCGCCCACGCCTCCCGTCGCGTGCCCCCCCAATTTTGAGCACCAGCCCCGGCTCGTACATCACGCTCGTGCAGTGCCAATACTCCTCGTGCTCGTCGTTCGGCTCGGTCGCGAGCCACGTGTACTGCCCCGACGTGGTGGGGCGCGAGAGCCACGCGGTCTTGGATTCGCCCCCCGCGAAGAAGACGGGCCCGTTGGGACAGAGGTAGAAGAAGCCGTACGGCTCCTGGTCCAGCGGCAGGTCGGCCGGCGCCGGGAGCAGCTCGTACGCGCGTGCCGCGGCGCGGAAGACCTCGACGGGGCGCACGTAGCCCCGCGGCGCGATGTTCCGCCGGAGCCCGGAGAAGACGAAGACGTCACCCGCGCCCTCGCGCACCAGGGTGGGGTACCAGCGGGGGAGTTGGACATACCCCGGCGGGTTCGGGACGTTCCACTCGGGCTGCGCGACGTTGAAGATGTCCGAGTTGCGCGTGCAGGGCTGGTTCGACCCCTCGGCTCCGATCTCCCAGAACTGCCCGTTGGCGAAGAGCACCGAGCCGTCGCCCAGGTGGGCGTGCCCGGCGCAGAAGAGGTTGGTTCGGCGGTTGGGAACAACGGTGAAGTACTGCGGGACGTCGCCCGTGAGCGGCGCCGAAGCGGGGTTCCACAGGTACACCGTGGGCGTCTCCCACCGGACGAACAGCCCCTGTTCGAAGCCCAGGACTCGGCACGCCGCGCCGAACTCCGGGTTGTACCAGAGGGCGGCGTGGATGACGCGCACGGCGCCGCTCCCGTTGGCGAACGGACCGAAGTACTGGAGCCGCCACGGGTTTGGAATCTCCCACGAGCCAGGCATGTTGTGCTCCTTGACCGGCGGAACAGCCGAAACGCGCGTCGGTGATCACACAGGCGACAAGGCGCGCCGCCGGCGGTGGCCCGCGAGCAAACCGAGCGCAAGCAGACATGTGGTCGGGAGACATGGGATCACGCTGACATGATCGACGTACACAGGTCCGAGCTGCGCAAACCGCGGGCCGGTGAATAGCAGTTGAACCTGCCGTACCTGGTTGCCACCCACGCCGGGCAAACGGATGAGTTCTGACCCGTTCACGAAAACGAGGGTCATTGCGCTGGCCCTCAACATTCTGACGTCAAATGGGCCGCTTCCTACCAGGTTTCGCATCTCAAAGATACCGAACCCGGCCGCTAGAAACGTCGTTGTGCCCGAGGCGTCCTGGTAGAGTGCAATGCGTGCATTAGGGGAGAAGTGTGCGTCTATGCGCCGTGCCCTTGGCGATCCGTCGAACCCAAACACGATTCTCACCTCCGGATCGATGTAGGTCTGGCCCAAGGGGGCGATCATCCACACTACCGGGTCGAACGGCCAACTCCCCTTCGCGGCGATCTGGCGCACGTTCAGGCGTTGGCCGAAGAAGTCGTAGCGCCAGTCGCCCGGCGGCGGGATGGTCGTCCAGTGCGGTTCGAACCATGGCCCGTTGAAGTCGTCGATGAACACGGCGTGCGCGTGGTGGGGTCCGAGGGTCAACAGGAGCCCCGCCGCCACGCCCGCGTGGGCCACGCGGCGCGATACCGACCCGCCCGTCCAAACCCCCTGGCTTCGGTACCCCATGGTCTTCATACCCTGAATATGCCACGCAATTGCACACTCGTCCCCTCGTTTTTTTTTTTCCAGAGGCACGTCCGGGCCACTGAACAACTCAGGTCCGGTGGCGGTCGCCGGGCTGCCCTTCGGGGGTTGAAGGTCGGCGTGCGGGTCTCTATCCTGACCGCCTCAGGCGGGCCCGTGGGCCCGTCGCTCCGATCGCGCCGACCCACCCCTCCCGTGGACCTGCTCACCAACCCCATCGTCCTGTACCTGGTCATCGCCCTCGGGGCCGTGGGCGTCTGCATGGCCTTGCCCCGCCGGGGTGTAAGCCCCCAACTGGTGGGCGGCATCATCGCGGCGGTGGCGGGGGGGCTCATCGTGCTGGTGCTGTCGCTCCGAGCGGCACGCCAGGGCGGGCCCGACGCCGCGCCCAACCTCTTCTTCTACGTCTTCGCAGCCGTCGCCCTGGGCGCGGCCCTGCGTGTCATCACCCACCCCCGCCCCGTCTACGCCGCTCTGTATTTCATCCTCACGGTCCTGGCCTCGGCGGGGCTCTTCCTGCTCCTGTCGGCGGAGTTCATGGCCTTCGCCCTGATCATCATCTACGCCGGGGCCATCATCATCACCTACCTGTTCGTGATCATGCTCGCGACGCAGGCCCCGGAGGCCGGCAAGGAGCACCTGCTCGCCGAGTACGACACCGTCAGCCGCGAGCCCATCGCCGCCACCACCGCCGGGTTCGTGGTCCTCGGGGTCCTCACCGCGATGCTGCTGGGCGGCGGGGCCCAGCTCCCGCCCGCGCCCGCCGCCGACCCATCGCAGACCCGCCTGGCCCAACTCCCCCGCAAGATCGAACAATCCTTGCGCGACGCCGGTTGCCTCAAGGGCGGCGGGGCGCTCGCCCGCTCCTCCCTCGGCGACCCGGTCATCAACTGGTCCGATCGCACCGTCCAGATCGAGGGCCCCGACGGCTCGCGCACCTGGGCCCCCATGCCCGACGGCCTTGAACTCTCCAACGTCGAGGGCCTGGGCTTCAGCCTGCTCGAGGACCACCCCGGATCGATCGAGATCGCCGGCGTGATCCTGCTCATGGCCATGCTCGGGGCCGTCGTCCTCAGCCGAAAGCAGGTCGAGCACGACGAGGAACTCAAGCGCCGGCGGGCCCACCAGCTCGCCGACGCGGGAGGGGCCGTCCGATGAGCGACGCCCTCACGCTCGCCCAGCAGGGCTGGCCCGCGGCCTTCCCCGCCGTCACGCTCGCCCACTACCTGTTCGTCTCCGCGGCGATGTTCACCGTCGGGCTGATCGGGTTCCTGACGCGCCGCAACCTGATCATCATGTTCCTGTGCACGGAGCTGATGTTCCAGGCCGCGGGCATCGCGCTGGTCGCCTTCGGTCGATACCACCTGGACTTCTCGGGCCAGACGTTCGTGATCTTCATCCTGACGGTCGCCGCCGCCGAGGCCGCCATGGCCCTGGCCCTGGTCGTCCTGCTCTTCCGCAAGCGTGAGACGCTCAGCGCGGACGAGTGGACCGAGATGAAGGGATAGCCCCGGACCGATGCTGCACCAGGCCCTGCACCTCCTGCCCACGCTCGCCGCGGCCCCGCCGGCCCACGCCGACTCGGGGGCCGCCGCGACGCCCGGCGGGCAACTGCTCATGCTGGTCCCGGCCCTGTGCGTGCTGGCGGCGCTCTTCTCGGCGCTCTCGGGACCGCTCAAGATCCGCAGCAAGATCCCCGGGTACTTCAGCGTCGCCTGCCTGGCCGGCGCCTTTGTCGCGGTTCTGCTGACCTACCTCGGGCACGAATCGGGCGTCAAGATCGCCCACGGCTTCGAGTGGATCACCTTCAAGTGGGGCGACGGGCCGGGGCAGGCCCTGACCGGCAACTTCGCCTTCTACGTCGATTCGCTCACGCTGCTCTGGATGCTCTTCGTCACCGGGCTGGGGGCCCTGATCGCCCTCTACTCGGTCGAGTACATGGCCGACGACGTGGGGCTCGGGTACGCCCGCTACTTCTTCGCCTTCAACATCTTCGTGCTCAGCATGAGCTGCCTGGTCATGGCCGACAACCTCCTCCTCCTGTTCCTGGGCTGGGAGGGCGTCGGCCTCTGCTCCTACCTGCTCATCGGCTACTTCTACAAGAAGCCCGTGGCCGTCGCGGCGGCCAAGAAGGCCTTCATCGTCAACCGCATCGGCGACCTGGGCCTGGTCCTGGGCCTGCTCGCCACCTTCGTCGCCTTCGGCACGCTCGGGTACGACCCGCTCTTCGCCATGATCCGGGCCGGCGTCGACGCCAAGGGCGCCCCGATCGCCGACTCCTGGGTCACCGACGTCATCCCGCTCCTGCTCATGGCCGGCGCCTTCGGCAAGAGCGCCCAGGTCTTCTTCTACGTGTGGCTCCCGGACGCGATGGAAGGCCCGACGCCGGTCTCGGCCCTCATCCACGCCGCCACCATGGTCACCGCGGGCGTCTTCCTCATCGCCCGCATGTACCCTCTCTACGCCGCCGACGACGACCACATGGCCCTCTCGCTGGTCGCCTGGTGCGGGGCCATCACGGCCCTGTGGTCCGCCACGATCGGCATGTCGATCTTCGACATCAAGCGCGTGATGGGCTACTCCACCATCTCGCAGCTGGGATACATGTTCGCTGGGCTGGGGCTTCTGGCGCCCACCGGCGCCGCGTTCCACACGCTCACCCACGCCTTCTTCAAGGCCACGCTCTTCCTCGCCGTCGGCGCCGTCATGCACGGCTTCGGCGGGCAGCTCGACCTCCGCCGGCTCTCGGGCGTCGCCCGGATGCGGGGCTTCGGGATCGTGGGGCTGGCCATGCTCGTCGGGTCGCTGAACCTCAGCGGCGTGCCCGGCACCGCCGGCTTCTTCAGCAAGGACATGATCCTCGCCCAGGGCTTCTCGACCCCCGCGAGCATGATCGAGGCACCGCAGGCCATCGCCTGGGTCCTCCTGCTCACCGCGGGCCTCACCGCCTACTACACCTTCCGCGCCTTCTTCCGCGTCTTCACCGGGCCCGTCGAGTACCTGCCGGGCGACGACGAGCACCTCCTCGAGCACGGCCGCCACCCCAAGGGCACCACGCTCGCCGAGTGGCACAAGCAGCACGGCCACGGGCACGGTCACGACCACGCCCACACCGAGCTCACCGGCGTCGCCGCCCGCCGGGCCCACGGCCGCAAGGACTTCGACCCCACCACCGAGGAGTTCGACCCGCACCCGCCCGGCTGGGCCATCAACGCCTCGCTGGTGATCTGCGCCCTTCTCGCCATCGCCGCCGCCGCCCTCTACTTCGTCAAGACCCCGCACGCCGAGGAGGGTGGCTGGGTCGGCGGCATGATCGAGCGATCGTCCGCCGCCTTCCACTCGCCCCACGAGTTCAACCTGCTCGGGATCACCAGCCACTCGGCCATGTACCTCGTCTCGGCCCTGGTGGGCCTGACGGGCATCGCCGTCGCCGCGTTCCTCCACGCCCCGAAGGGCTGGCAGGGGCTCTTCCTCGGGTCGCGCGACACCGCGGCGACCAGCCGCGCCGACGCCCTCACCCCGCGACTGGGACGCGTCGCCCGCTGGGCCCGCGCCAAGTGGTACGTCGACGAGCTCTACGACTGGTTCCTCGTCAAGCCGCTCCGCGGCATCGCCTACGTCTCCAGCTGGATCGACAAGCTCCTGGTCGACGGGCTGGTCGACGCCGCGGGCGCCCTGCCCGCCCGCGTCGGCCGAGTCCTCCGCCCCAGCCAGTCGGGCGTGCTGCACGGCTACGCCGCGGGCATGGCCGGCGGCGTCGCCCTCGTCCTGCTCCTGGTCCTCATCGTCCTGAACTAGCCCCGATGACCCTTCCGACCCGCCAACCCGATCCCGCCCGAGGCCCCCGCGCATGATGCTCGCGTCGCTGATCATCGTGCCGCTGGCCTTCGCGCTCTTCATCGCCGTGGGGCCCGAGCGATCCGCCGCCCGCGTCTCCCTCGTCGGCATGCTCGCGACCCTGGGCCTGTCCATCCTCGCGGCGTTCGCATTCGACTGGGGTTTCGGCGGGCAGTTCCAGTTCGGCATGAGCGTCGACTGGCTCCCGGGCCTGGGCCTGACCCTCTCGCTGGGCGTCGACAGCGTCGCCCTGATGCTCGTCCTGCTCACCGCCGTGCTCGGGCCCGTCTGCGTGCTGGCCTCGTGGACCGCGATCACCGAGCGCGTCAAGACCTACTACGCCTGGATGATGGTGCTCCAGGCCGCGATGATCGGCGTCTTCGCCGCCCGCGACCTCGTCTTCTTCTACATCTGCTTCGAGTTCACCCTCATCCCCATGTTCCTGCTCATCGCCCTCTACGGCTCCACCAACCGCATGCGGGCCGCCACCAAGTTCTTCCTCTTCACCTTCACCGGCTCGGTCGTCGCCCTCGCCGGCCTGCTCTACGTCGCCTGGCACCACGCCCAGACCCGCGGCGTGTGGACCTTCGAGATCGACGCCCTCGAGCTCGCCGCACGCACCCTCCCGCCCCACGTCCAGGCCCTGATCCTGGGGGCGCTGCTGCTGGGCTTTGCCGTCAAGGTCCCGCTCTTCCCCCTGCACACCTGGCTGCCCCTGGCCCACACCGAGGCGCCCACCGCCGGCTCGGTCATCCTCGCGGGCGTCCTGCTCAAGCTCGGCACCTACGCCATCTACCGCTTCGTCCTCCCCTTCGCCCCCGAGGCCGTCATCGAGTACGCCTACCCCCTCGCCGTCCTCTGCACCATCGGCATCATCTACGGCGGGCTCGTCTGCTGGGTCCAGACCGACGTCAAGAAGCTCGTCGCCTACTCCTCGGTCGCCCACCTGGGCTTCTGCATGCTCGGCATGTTCGCCCTCAACCACGCGGGCGTCACCGGCTCGGTCCTCTACATGCTCAACCACGGGCTCTCCACCGGCGCCCTCTTCCTCCTCATCGGCATGATGTACGAGCGCTACCACACCCGCTCCATGAAGGAGATCGGGGGCCTGGGCGCCAGGATGCCCGTCTGGTCCACCTTCCTCGTCTTCTTCGTCATGGCCTCCGTGGGCCTCCCGGGCCTCAACGGCTTCGTCGGCGAGTTCCTCTGCCTCATGGGCGCCTTCCAGGCCTCCGACGCCTGGGGCGCCGGCCTCTGGGGCACCACGCCGGGCGACTCGACCGTCGGCGGCACCCGCGGCTCCCTCGGGCCCTGGGTCGCCGCCGTCGCCGGCACGGGCATGATCATCGCCGCCATCTACCTCCTCTACATGGTCGGCAAGGTCGTCTTCGGCACGCTCCGCGAGCCCCCGGGGCACGCCTCGCACGCCGACCACCACGCCGGTGACGCCCACCGCGCCGCCGGCCTCCCCGTCGACCTCACCCGGCGCGAGATCGGAGCCCTGGCCCCGATCGCGGCCCTGTGCGTCTTCCTGGGCGTCTACCCCAAGCCCGTGCTCGACGCCGTGCAGGCCCCGGTCGAGCGCACCGTGACCACGATCGCCGAGGCCCGCGGCAAGCCCAAGTTCAGGCCCCCCGTCGAGCTCGCGCCCCCCGCCGAGCACGCCGCCGAGGGGGCCCACCCATGATCGACCGCATCGAGTTCCTCTGGCCCGAGATCGCCCTCTTCGTCACGACCTGCGTGGTGATGGTGTTGGGCCTGTCGCGGCGGATCGAGTCCCGCCGCATGACCGCGCTGGTCACGGGCCTGGGCCTGATCATCGCGGGGGTCCTCGCCGCCCGGACGACCCCGATCCCCGGCCCGCGCTCCGGGCAGGTGCTCCTGCCGGAACTCATCCCCTACGCCAAGGTGCTGATCGCCTCCGTCGGATCCCTGCTCCTGCTCCTCCAGGCCGGCACCGTCGACCGCGCCGAGGAAGCCGCCATCGCCGCCGGGCAGCGCCCCTACGACCCCCTCCGCACCAACCGCGCCGAGTACTACGCCTTCTTCCTCTTCAGCCTGACCGGGCTCATGCTCTGCGCCTCGGCCGACGACCTCATCTGGCTCTTCCTCGCCCTCGAGCTCACCAGCCTCCCCACCTACATCATGGTCGCCATGTCCACCGGCCGCGCCCGCTCGCGCGAGGCCGGCGTCAAGTACTTCTTCCTCGGCGCCCTGGGCGCCGCGGTCTTCCTCTACGGCTTCGCGCTCATCTACGGCGGGACGGGCTCCACCAACCTCAACGCCATCCACGCCCACCTCGCCGCCCACGGGCTCAACCTCACCGCCCTCGCCGGCTTCATCCTCGCCTTCCTTGGGCTCTGCTTCAAGATCGCCGCCGTCCCCATGCACTTCTACGCCGCCGACGTCTACCAGGGCGCCGCGCCCCAGGTCTCTGCCTTCCTCGCCTTCGTGCCCAAGGCCGCCGGGTTCATCAGCATCCTGCTGCTCACCGCCACCATCGGCTGGAGCTACGCCGCCGACGCCCAAGGCCCGCTCTACACGCCCATCACCCAGTCCGCCTACGACGCCCTCGAGGGCGCCGTCTCCATGGGCCTCCCCGAGCCCATCCGCGTCTTCCTGTGGGTGATCGCCGCCCTCACCATGACCGTCGGAAACGTCCTCGCCATCCTCCAGAAGAGCGTCAAGCGCATCCTGGCCTACTCCTCGATCGCCCACTCCGGCTACATGCTCGTCGCCGTCCTCGCCGGGCCCAACAACGGCACCTTCAGCCAGAGCGGGCTCGCCGCCGTGCTGTTCTACCTGCTCGTCTACGGCGTGGGAAACCTCGGCGCCTTCGCCGTCCTGGCCTGCCTCGAGGGCAGGCCCGACGCCGACGGCGAGCCCGCCGAGATCGAGGACGTCGACGACATCCGCGGCCTGTGGAAGACCCGCCCCCTCCTGGCCTGGGTCATGACCCTTTCGTGCCTGGGGCTCATGGGCCTGCCGCCACTCCTGGGCTTCTTCGGCAAGCTCCCGCTCTTCACCTCGGGGCTGGCCGCGGGCGAGATCGTGCTGGTCGTCATCCTGGGCCTCAACTCCGCCGTCGCCGCGTACTACTACCTCCGCCTGATCAAGGCCTCGCTCATCGACCCGCCGTCGGACGCCGACCTGCCCGCCACTCCCACGCCCTTCGCCACGCGCACGCTCGCGGGCGTGCTCTCCGCCGCGGGCGTGGTCGTTCTCGCCTTCGTCGGCGGCGGGCTGATGGACCGGAGCGAGCGTGCCGCCCGGTACACGTCGATGATGGCGGTGGCCCCGCCGCCCCCGCCGCGCAAGACTCCCTACGTGCCCGGGGACGACACCCCGTTCCCTCTGCCCATCCCAATCGGCGCCCGCTGAGCGTTCGCGCACGACCCAGCCCACCCGCACCGGCCAGCCGCGGGCCCGCCGTCCCGCCCCGAGTACGCTGACATTGCCGCGGTCAGGCCGAAGGCGGCGCCTGCTGGGCGCCCCGGCGCCTTCGCATGGCCGCCAGTTGCACCGCCGCTCCCGCGATCGCCAGGACCGCCCACAGCCCCACCCACGCCATGGGCTCGGGGGCGCCGACGCCCAGGCGCGGGAGCGCCGCGGGCGCCAGCCCGACCAGCACGGCCGAGCCGACCCCGGCGCTCAACACCGCCACCACCCGCCGCGGCCCCAGCCCGCCCACGACCAGCCCCGCGAGCGCGCCGAGCACGGTCACGCCGACGATCCGCATCCGCGACCGCGCATCGACGCGTTCCCAGCGCTGCCCCGCCTCGCTCGCCACGAGCGTCCAGGCCCGCTCCGCGGACTCCGCCAAGGCGTTGTTCGACCCCGTCAGGTGCCCGGCGTCCGAGACGATCCCCCCCTCCACGCCGCGCCGCGCGATCGACTCGGCCAGCAGTTCCTGCGCCTGGGTCTTCAGCGTCGGCCCGCGAGAAGGCGGTCCTCCCGTCGCCAGTTCCGCGGGGGACACGGCACCCAGCCACAGGGCCGCCCCCAGGGCTGCCGCCATGCCGCACGCCGCCGCCGCACCCAGCGCGATTACCGGCCGGAACAGGCAGAGTCCCAAGACCCCGCCGGCGACCGACCCAACCGCCGCCGCCACGAGGGCCAGGTAGTCTCCCGAGCTCGATTCGGGCGTCGCGCCGCCGACAACCCAACCCGCCAGCGCGCCCAGGCCCGCCCCGACCAGCGCCAGCGCGGGCCTCATCAGTCGTCCGCCGACCAACAACAGCAGCAGCCCGCCCACCCCGAGCGCCCACGGCGCCCAAGCCCAGATCCAACCGTATTCGTGGAACTGCGACTGGATGGTCCTGCCCTCCGAGAACCGGTCTTCGGCTCATTGGGCCTGGCTCGTCAGGGGTTTCGGCCGCGTCCGCAAATGTCGAACCCCATCCGCTCCCCGTCCGGACCCGGCGCGGATGCCGCGAGAGGGATAGATTCGGTGTCCGATAGGGTCACCAAACGCCCAACATTGAAGACATTGAGTTTTTTGACCGAATCTGCTCTAATCTAGGAACTGTCTGGACGTTGATCTCGGAGCGCACCGGGGTTTTCTCGTTTCGCCGACGAGGTGCGGAGTGGACATGGAATGCACCGCTGGCTGCGGACCAAGGCGTCAAGGGCAAAGCGCCGAGCGGGCGCTCCTGCATCGGCGCGACCTCCAAGATTCGCGCGGGACAGGTCTCGTGGGTTGTGGGACGCCGCCGGATCTGTTAGTGTCTCCGGACGTCGTGGCGGTGCTTGGCCGAGGGCCATCGGCAGACGGTGGCCGTTCGGGTGTTGAGTACGGGCATGGAGCGCGCGACCTGACCGGGTCGGGCGTGGCGTGAGGAGCGGACCGGGTGCGCGGCGGTCACGAGCCGCCGGCGGCAGGATGGGCGGCACGCATGCGGCCGCCGGGCGAGGGTGCATCGGGGGTACTACCGTCGCCGTCCCAGTGGCTTGAGAGTGGCAAGGAGCGGTCATGAACAAGGTCAAGAACGGCGAGCGGTTCCGTCCCCTGGTGCGTCGTCACGGCAGGATTCGGAGGGTCGGTTTTTCGGCGGCGGACGTCGCGTCGCGCGCCGGCGGGATCGGCGACGGCGCCACGATGGACCAGCTCGAGCCCCGCAAGCTGCTCTTTGCGCTCGTGGTGAACCCGACGGACCCGACGTTCGAGCCGGGGCCCGCGGGCTACGGCACGGTGACGGCGTGGTTCGGCTACACGATCCCGTACCTCGACACCTCGGTGCAGGAGGGCGAGGATCCCGTTTTCGCCGACATCATCCGATCGCGGATCTTCGGCGCCGTGGTGCGCCTGTCCGGGCCGGTGGGCGCGCAGGCCGAGTTCTTCGATCTCTACGGCAACGCCATGCGGCAGACGATCGTGCTGGGCGTGCTTCCCGGGGCGGACCCGGCGGTGACGGAGGTCGACCCCGACGACGACGGCATCCCCAACTTCAACGACGGGATCGGACGGATCGTCTTCTCGGGCGTCGATGCGCGATCGGCCTTCATGATCTGGGGCACGACGCTGGACATCGTGGAGCAGCTCCCCGCCGACGCCGACTTCTTTGAGGTGGTGCCCGACGGGTTCGCGATCGCCAGGATCGTGACGAGCGCCACGGGCAACTTCGGCGCCTTCGAGACCACCGGGTTCGGCTACCAGCGGCAGGTTCAGGGGACGCAGCCGCAGATTCTGGGGCTCCCGCCCGGCCCGGGGTCCGTGATCATCGGCTCGCCGATCGTCCGCTCGCTGGCCGACTACAACCCATCGGGGAGGGCGATGATCGCGCCCATGGTCCCCTATCCCAACATCATTCGGACGGGCTTCACCGACACCACGCAGGGCGTCTTCGTCAACGCGGCGGGGGGCAACCCCGCGTCGATGGGGCTCATCTACATCCACGGCGTGCTGCACGGGACGTCGGTCTTCTCGGGCTCGCTCAACAAGATGTACGTGGGCTACCTGGTCGGTTCGCTCAACGTCGCGGGCGACCTCGGCTCGCTGGTGGTCGGGACGGACGCCGGGCGCTGGTCGAGCGACACGGAGGCCACGACGCGGGTCGCGGTCAAGACCGGGAGCCAGCTGATCGTCGGGCGGACGGTGGGCGACATCTACGTCGGCGGGCGCTCGTCGATGGACGTGACGGTGATCGGCGACCTGAACTCGCCGACGACGCGGCCCGGGCGCTCGGTGATCTCGTACTCGGAGAAGGAGTCGGTCTACGGGCAGACCCGCACGGGGGCCAACCCGACGCGCAACGCCATCCTCACCACGATCGGCACTTCCTCCACGCTCGGCGAGCGTCCGACCAACGTCTTCCGCCTCATCCCCAACCTGCACTACGCGGTCCCGCTCCAGTACATCGTCGGCAACACCTTCCTCCGCAACGACAGCCTGCTGCACGCGGAGTGGATCGGCTCGGCGTCGAGCGGCGTGCGGATCGAGGGCGAGCTGGGCGGGCAGGACGCCTTCAACACGGGCGACGACCAGTCCGACGTGTTCGCGTTCGCGGCCCGTCGCGGCGTGGCGATGTCGATCGAGCTGAGCGCCACCACGCGCATCGCCTACCGCATCGTCGACCAGGACGGGCGGACGCTCGCGTCGCCCAAGGTCTTCGCCAGCCGGACGCTGTCGCCGCGCGGCAGGGTCCAGGGCGAGAGCATCAGCCGCGTGCGCTTCACGCCGGACCGCGACGGGGTGTACTACCTCGTGATCGCGGACCCGGGGGGCAACGACAACACGGCCACGGACCTGACGCCCTACACGGTGACCATCGCGGGCATGGCGGCGACCACGCTGGGCGCCTACCGCACGGGCGCCTACTCGGGGTACAACACCGGGGCGCTCTCGAACGTCATCTCCGTCCTCTCGGGCGACGTCGGCGCCTTCCGCGTCGGCCTGGGCGCCCCCACGGCCACGGGCGCGCCGGGCAGCCCGAGCAACTTCCTGAACCCGACCTTCGACGCGGCCGACCCGCTCGGCATCGACAACAACGACGACAACCTGCTGACGTTCCGCGGCGGGGCGATCGGCGTGACCGGCAACGTCTACAGCATCTTCGCGGGCGGCGACATGCGCGCGTCGCTGGCTCGCCCGCTCTCGTTCAGCGTCTCCGGCAACATCGCCAGCATCGTCACCGGGCGCAACCCGCTGGCCCAGAACGAGGGCGGGGGCGGCGGCGCCACCGGCGCGTTCTCCATCGGCGACATCTTCAACGCCCAGTTCCGCGTGGGCGGATCGATCGGGGAGATCAACGTCGGCGGCGGCGTGGGCATCACCCAGAACACCGACCCGCACCAGGTCGGCAGTCCGGTCAGCGTGACCATCGAGACGGGGCTCAACGGCGGACGCGGCGACATCGGCGTCTTCCGCGTCGGGTACGCGGTCGGCGGCGACACGCTGTCGGTGCGACTGACCCCCGGCTCCGTGATCGGCCTCCTCGCGGTCAACCAGACCTCCTACGACTCCACCGAGGACGGCGTGCTCCAGGGCTTCCCGCAGGGCAACCGCGCCTTCTTCTCCAACCTCGGCATCGGGTCCGACGTCCGCTTCCTCGACACGCCCGTCGTGCAGCACCTCGCCTCCAATGACGCCTTCATCACGCTGCTGGCGGGCCAGACGCGCGAGCTGGTCGACGACAGCGGCAGCCGCGTGCAGATCTCCATCAGCCCCGGCCTGGGCGTGGCCCCCGGGTCCGTGGTGGGCATCATCCGCGTCGTGCCGATCGACGGGTCGCTGGGCGTGGCCATCGCCCTTTTCCAGGCCAACCTCGAGGGCGGCGCGCAGCTCCGCATCGTCGGGCTGCGGGACGCCTCCACGCGCAACCCGGTCTCGATCGGGCGGATCCGCGTCACCGGCGCCGACGCCGGGTCGTCGATCGACATCACGGGCCAGGGCGAAGTCGACGTCTGGCGCATCGAGCAGATCACGCCCGTCAACGGGCCTGTGGGGACGGCCAACGCCGCGTTCGCCTCGATCACCAACTCGACCCCCAACGGCGACGTCGTCCACGTCGACGTCGTGGGGCTCAACCGCCTCGTCATCCGCGACGGCAGCCTGGGGCGGACGGAGATGCCCCTGGTCGGTCCGCAGCTCATCGGCCCCTTCATGGGCGTCATCCGCGGGTACCAGGAGCGGGTCGGCTCGCCCCTCGGGCTGGGCGCCGACGCCCTGACCGACGGCACGTGGAACGGCATCCTCTACCGCCCGATCGAGGCCGCCTCGGTCGCGCAGAGCGTCACCCCCGCGTGGCTGGACGAGGTCGGCTCGCCCGTCCCCGCCTATGTCAACGGCGCCATCATCCGCACCGGCAGCATCGCCGAGGTCACCGTCGCCAAGCAGATGGGCGACCTGATCATGCAGGGCATGGCCACGACGGGCGGCGTGCCCGGCGGCAACATCGGCGTCATCAACGTCAACCCCAACCGGATCATCAGGTTCAACGACTTCCGGGGCATCGTCGGCGTCATCTTCGGGAGCAACATCGGCTCGGTGAACATCGGCATGGGGCTCTCCGAGATCGCCCAGAACCCGATCGCCACCACGGGGATCTTCGCCGTCGGCTTCATCGGGACGGTGCTTGGGTCCCAGCCCGGCGCCTACATCTCCGCGCCGATCATCGCCGCGGGCGGGCTGGGGCGCGTGTCGCTGACGGGCGGCGGCTCCTTCGTGGGCGCGTTCATCGGCAGCACCGAACTCGACGACTGGTGGGGCGGCTTGCTCGAGTTCGAGTCGCCGGACCCGGCCCGGGGCGACATCGGCGAGGTCTCCGGCATCGGCGCCAACTTCTACCGCAGCCGCATCGAGGGGCGCATCGTCAACACCGTCCGCTTCCGCGGCGGCACGTGGGACGCCTCCCAGCTCCTTGCCACCGTCGACGCCATCAGCATCGAGGCCGACCGCTTCCGCAACACGACCGAGGGCGGCGGGGCCCTCGAGCTGACGCCCAACGAGCTCATCGTGCAGGGCTTCGTGCGCCAGATCACCGCCGGGAACGGACGCGGGAACATCGAGGACCTGAACGTGTGGGTCCTGGGCGGCGTGCAGCGCGGGCTGCGGGCGCAGAACATCATCCGGTCCACGATCGACGTCGTGAACGCCAACGTGATGCTCGACGTGCGGTCCGCCATCCGCAGCAGCACCATCCGCGGCGGCGCCGTCGACCGGCTCCGCGTGCCCACCATCGTCTCGTCCTCCATCGTCGTCGCCGGCCCCATCAAGTTCGTCCAGTCGGACGTCATCGCCAACACGCTCCTCAAGGTCGACGGTCCCTCGGGACGGATCGATCGCCTTGTCGTCCGCACGGTGTTCGACGGCGACATCATCTCCTCCGGCAACATCGGGTTCATCCGCGTGCTGCGCGGCAGCATGCAGGGCACCGTGACCACCGCCGGCGCCTTCGGCTCCATCGGCTCCATCGACGTCTTCGGCGACCTGCGCATCAACGCCGACATCAGCGCCGGCGTCGGTCGCATCCACGCCGGGGGCGACCTGGGCGACGCCGTCAATCCGGGCTCGCTCGTCATCCGGGGCGACGTGCGCGAGATCGCCACCCGCAGGGGGCGGCTGTTCACCAACCTCCGCATCGCGGGCTCCGTGACCAGCCGCATCAGCGTCGGCGGGCTCATCCCCAACCTCCCGGGCGGCGGAGGCGTCGGGAACGGCAACATCATCGTCGGGGGCGCCATCCGCTCCGTCTTCATCAACGGCGACTTCGACGGCGACATCATCAGCCGGTCGGGCGACATCAACATCGTGCGCATCACGCGCGGGTCCTTCCTCCCGGGGAACCGCATCTCCGCGGACGTCGGCTCGATCCGCCTCCTGCAGATCACCGGCGGCAGCCTCCTCGGCTCGATCCACGCCGGGCTCGAGCTGCAGGACGTGCGCATCACGCAGTACCGCGGTGGGTTCTTCGGCGACGTCGGCGTCAACCCCAGCGCCTCCGCCGCCGCCGCCAGTTCCGATCCCTTCCGCAACCAGCTCCCGCCCGGCGTGGCGCCGACGTCCGCGATCGACGGGCCGACCATCAGCGCCGGCCGCCTCATCCGCCGCGTCAACGTCGCCGGCTCGGTCTTCGAGGGCGGGTTCCACGCCCCCGTGATCCAGAGCATCTTCATCCGCGGCTCCGTCGCCAACGACCCGCTCACCGCGGGCACCGGGACCTACTTCTCCGCGGCCGACGACCTCCGCGAGGTCGTGGTCGGCGGCGACGCGAGCAACGCCATCTTCGTCGCCGGCATCAGTGACTTCGGGGCCGATGGCCGACCCGGCGGCACCGGCGCCAACGCCGACCGCGTCACAGGGTCGGGCACCGTCAGGTCCATCCGGATCCAGGGCTCGGCCACCGACGTGCGCCTCTCCGCGGGCATCGACGCCGGCGCCGACGGCGTCTATAACACCGCCGACGACGGCGTGGTCCTCGGCTCGGCGGCCGTCGGAAACGTGCGGATCGACGGCGACGTGGCCGCCTCGACGCTCTTCGCCGACCGGGTCACCGGGCTGGTGGACGCACGCCTCGGCGGACCCGTCGGCGTGATCGCGCCGTCCGACCCCCGACTCGACACGGGCGTCGGCACCCCCGGTGTCGCGTTCGGCTCCGAGGGCCTGACCTTCGTCTACAGCGGCGCGACCGTCACCGCCCGCCTCGAGGGAAGCGGCTCCGCCTTCTGGGACCAGGCCGCGGGCAAGGTCACGATCCGCGACACCAACCTGGGCAGCCGCCTCGTGGTCTCCGCGGTCTCCCTCACCCCCGGCGCGGCCGCGGTCCTCACCAACTTCGACATCGTCTCCAACGATGATGCCTCGCTCGGCCTGCTCCACGTCTACGCGACACTCGGCGCCGGCTCGGAGATCGTGATCGACGGCGACGTCGCCGTCCTCAACCTCGACACCTACGCCGGCGGATCGTCGGTCGTCGGCGGCGACGTGCGCTCGGCGCGGATCGGCGCCATGACCGGCGGCACCTTCGCCGCCCGCAACGCCGGCGACTGGACCATCTCCGGCAACTTCGCGGGGACCGGCGCGCCCACGCTCCGGTTCGCCAACCTCGACGTGCTCACCGTCACGGGGAGCGCGGGAGGCGCCGTCGCCGTCGCCGGGGGCGCCAAGGGCATCTTCGTGTGGGGCGCGGCGGACGGGCTCCGCGTCGGCGTCGGGCGCACCCTCAGCGAGTTCGGGGCGGCCTCCATCACCGACGCCACCATCGCCGCCGGCGCCCGGATCGACCGCGTCAACGTCGCGGGCGACGGCTTCCGGTCGCTCATCCTCGCCGGCGTCAGCTTCGGCGCCAACGGGCTCCCGGGAGGCACCGGCGCCGACCGCGATACCCCCGCGGCGGGCTCGATCGGCGCCGTCGTGATCGGCGGCAACTTCATCGCTTCCGACATCGCCGCCGGCGTGCTCAAGGGGCCCGACAGCTACTACGGCACCTCCGACGACAGCGCCGGCGCGGGCTTCTCCTCGATCGACTCCGTCCGCATCGGCGGGACGCAGGTCGGGACCTTCAGGCCCGGCGAGACCTACCGCATCATCGCCTCCGGCGGCATCGGCCCCGTCACCGTCGCCGGGATCCCCCTCACCTCCTCCGGCAACTTCGCCGTCCAGGCCATCACGCAGGGCCCCGAGGCCATCCGCGTGCTCAACATGTCCGTCGGACAGTCCAGCCGCGTCTACACCGTCACCGTCAACTTCAACCAGGCGATCGACGCGAGCACCGCGGCGGCGGCCCTCACCGTCTCCGAGGTGCGCGGCGGCACCCTCATCCAGGCCGTCCTTGGCACCGACTACAACATCCTGGTGTCCGGCTCGACCCTCACCGTGACCTTCAACCAGGCCGTCACCGAGCGCAACCTCACCGCCGCGAGCCAGCAGACCCCCGGCCTCATCGGGCCCGGCGTCTACCGGTTCCATCTCAGCCAGGCGGTCCTGCGGGCCCAGCTCACCGGCAACGTCCTCGACGGCAACGGCGACGGCGTCGTCGGCGTCAACGACCACTTCTCCGACGACATCTTCGTCGGCGACGCGGGCGACAAGCTCAACTTCTCGCGCATCGACGACGGCACCGGCAACTTCCTCGACTTCTACGCCCCCTTCAGCCTCACCGAGGTGATGGACAACAACTACACCCCCGACGGACGCCCCGACCCCAGCCGCACGTACACCGTCCGCGGGTTCATCGGCGACCACCCCGACAACAACAACACCACCTTCGGCGTGGCCGGCGACATCGACGTCTACAGCGTCACCCTCCAGGCCGGGCAGATCCTCCGTCTGTCGGAGCTCACCGGCACGGCCCGCGGGTCCCTGCTCATCCTCACCGACGACGCCGGCAACTACCTGTCGCCCACCGGCACCACCACCCACACCGTCGGGCTCCCCTTCGAGACCACGCCGCGGCCCGATCTCTCCGACCTGTCGCCGATCAGCTACCTCATCACCCAGACCGGTACCTATCACATCATCGTGACCAACGTGCTGGTCCTCATCCCGCCGCCGAACCCGCCCGAGTTCTGGCAGCGCCCCACCGCCATCCCCAACGTGCCCCCGCTCCCCGACGCCGTGGGCGACTACCGCTTCACCGTCGACATCTTCGACGACGGCGATTCGGGGTTCAGCGACCCGTCCGGCTCGGGCAACGGCACCAACCTCGTCAACGCACCGCTCCCCTCCGAGTTCTCGGGGCCGGGCTCGGTCATCGTCCGGAACGGCTTCACCTTCGTCCTTGGCGCCGACGGCGCCACCGTCACGGGCTCCAACGGCCTGGGCATCACCTCGGACCGCTCTTCGTCGGGCCGGCTCGTCACGAACATCCGTTCGGCGATCGGGCCCACCGGGTCCCGCGGGACGCCGCTCACCGTCTTCCCCGACGTCGACGTCTACCACCTCAACGACCGCCTGACCATCGCCCCCGGCACGCGGATGACGGTCACCGTCAAGCTCTCCGAGGCCGGGTCCGACCTGGGGAGCCAGTTCGTGAACCGGTCCGAGGACTTCCGCGGCGCCGTCCAGTTCGCCCTCTTCGACACCTCCGCGTCGACGGCCCTGGGCGACGCCATGCTCGTCTTCTCCCCGACCGACTTCAAGCCGACGGCGCAGGATCCTCGCCTTATTGCCAACGATGGGCAGACCGTCTACGGCTACAACGCCAACGGCGACTACTACATCTCGTTCCTCGTGCCCGAGCGCCTCGACGTCGGGGGCGCGGGCACCTTCGCCCTCTACATCCAGGGCGCGTTCAACAGCGACTACCAGATCGAGGTCGTCACCGAGCCCTTCACCCAGACGCCCCAGCGCAAGACCCAGAACGTGGTCATCGAGACCCGCGGCGGCACGCTCGAGTGGCTCGAGCAGGGCGGGACGCTCTCCGCCCTCTCGGCGTTCGACGCCTCGCTGCTCGGCTTCGGCGGGGTCCTGGCGGACGGCCGCACCCCCACCCGCTACGTCCTCGACACCGTGGTCGCCACCCTCACCTCCATCTTCAGCACCGTCGGCGGGTTCAACATCGTCTTCGCCACCGACTCCTCCGCCTTCGCCGGGTCCGACTACTCCGTGGTCTACATCACCAACAGCCCCGACCCCATCAACCTGCTCTCGGGCAACCAGCCCTTCGGCTACAGCCAGCGCTCCGATCCCTTCAACACCGACCGAAACGACGAGGCGGTCGTCTTCGCCCAGGCCTTCACGACCCGCGGTTTCGCCCCCAGCCAGGTCGATCTCGACGGGTTCTCCCAGGCCATGACCGCCGCGGTCGGACGCCGGGTCGGCGAACTCCTGGGTCTGCGCATGACCGGCGGGTACACGGCCGCCACGTTCCCGCCCGCCGGCGGGCAGGTCGACATCATGGCCTCCAACAGCGTCGCCGTGAGCCCGCTGACCGGCGGCCGAACGCTCGCCCTGATCAACTCAGCGCCGGTGAGCGGCACCCAGACGCGTGGCCTGTCTGGCCTGGGCGACACGGTGCAGACGACCGACTTCTTCCTCGGTCGCCAGAGCTCCCTCAGCCTGCTCGACAGGATCCTGGCCCGCAGGCCCTGATCCTGGCCCGACCCTGAAGACCGAAGGCCGCGGCCCCGCCGCGGCCTTCTTTGCTTTGGACGCCGCCCCGCTGGGCCACGCTCACGCGCCTACCCGCGATCGCCGACTCCCGACCCGGCGCCGCCCTTCGTCCCGGTGGGGGCGAGAATGCCCCCCGGCGTGGGCTGCCCCGGAGCGAGCAGCGGCCGCCAGGACTCGAGCCTGGCCAGCAGGTCCGTCAGGCGAGCCGCGGCCTCATCGGCGCGCGCGGTGACGGCCGTCGCGGTCGCGGCCGAGGCGCGGGCGGCCTCTGCGGAGTGCGCCAGCGCCGCCGCCGCGCGGTCGAGCTGGGCCGCGGCCCCGGCGATGCTCTCGGCCGACGGGCCCCCGGCGCCCGCGAGGTCGCGGAGCGTGCGCACCGTCTCCTCGCACCGGTCGGTGGCCTGGGCGATCGCCCCGCGAAGTTCGTCGTGGAGCGACGACAGGCGATCGAGGGCGGCCGCCTGCCCCTCGATTCGATCCGCGCTCCCCAGGATCGCCTCCTCCAGTTGCCGACGCATGGCCGAGGCCCGCTCGATCAGGGCGGGGAGCTGGGTGACCAGCGCCAAGTCGGCCGGCCCGAGGGCGGCGGCGATCCGGTTGGCCCGCTCACGCCAATCCTCGAGGCGATTCTCGACCTCTTCCACGACGGTGGTCGCCCACGCGTGCACCGATCCGAGGCGACCGTCGAGCCCCGCCAGCAGCGCCTCGGCGCTCCGCGACGCGTCGCCGATGCCCCGTTCCAGGGCGGCACGGGCCTCGGCCGCCGCCAGGGCCGCCCGTTCCTGCCCGAGCGCCGTGGCGTCGGCCTGGTCGCGCGCCGCGTCGGCGAACCGCGCGCGCGCCCCGGCCAGTTCCGACTCGAGTTGTCGCCGCGCCTCCTCGACCTCCGCCCCGAGCGACCGGTGCGCGTCGTCCTGCGCCGCGGCGATCCGGGCCAGGGCCTCGCTGAGGGCCTGCTGGGCCTGGCGCGAGCCCTGGGCCAGGCTCGGCATGACGCTCTCCACCACACCCGCGGCCTGCTGGCGGAGCTGCGACGCCGCCTCGTCCGTCACCCCCTTCACCGTCGCGCTCACGCGCCTGGCGATCTCCTCCTGAACCCGCGACGAGTCGGCGCTGGCGCTGAGGAGCTGCTCCATGCGCGCAATCCGCTGCTCCAGCGTCGGGAGCACGCGGACGACGGCGTCGAGCTTGCCCGAGAGGTCCGACGTCGCGCGTTCCAGCCCCTCCTGCACGCCCTTGACTTCGCTCGCCGCGCTCCGCAGCGACCGCCCCTCGCCCGCCGCCTCGCGGATGAGCTCGCGCAGCAGCGCCGAGAACTCCTCGAAGGAGCGCCGGTCGATCACGCGAGGCGTGAGGAAAAGCTCGTCGCTGGGATCGGCGGCGGGCTCGGCGGGTCTTGGCGATGGCGCGTCGGGCTGGGGCATGGCGGTCTCCGGGGGGGGCCCAAGACGGTATTGAACCAGATCCGCGCCGGCCGCGTGTGGCGTCGGGGCCACGCCCTAAAGTGGACCGATGTCCGCACGCGACCGAGCACGCAAGGCCCGCCGGGAAGCCGCCCGCAGCACGCCCGAGGGCGTCCGCCTCCAGCGGGTGCTGGCCGACGCCGGGGTGGCGGCACGCCGGGCCTGCGAGGCCATGATCGAGGAAGGGCGGGTGTCGGTCAACGGTCGGCGCGTGAGGCGGCTCCCGGTGTTCGTGGACCCGGACCGCGACCGCATCACGGTGGACGGGCGGCCCCTGCCCCGCCGCCTCCGGCACCTCTACCTCATGGTCCACAAGCCCGAGCGCGTGCTGGGCTCCACCTCCGACGAGCCCGGGGCCGACCGGCGATCGGTGGTCGACCTGGTCCACCACCCCGACAGCCCCCGCCTGTTCCCGGTCGGACGCCTCGACTACGAGTCGCGCGGGCTGGTCCTCCTCACCAACGACGGCGAACTGGCCAATCGCCTGACGCACCCGCGCTACGGCATCCCCAAGGCCTACGAGGTGGTGGTCCGTGGCGCGTTCGGGCCCGAGCAGCAGGCGGGCGTCGAGCGGGAGTTGGGTCGCCTGGCCCGCCGGACGGCCCGCCGCCGCGTCGGCCTCAGCGCCGGGCCCGCGCCGCGTCCCGAACCACCGCCCCAGAGCGGCGAAAGCCCGAGGCCCAGCCTGCTCGAAGGGGGCGCCGGGCGCGCGTCCGTGCGCGTGGCCAAGCGCGAGGGCGCCAACACCGTGCTGCACATCACGCTGCTCGAGGGGCGGAACCGCCAGTTGCCCGAGATCCTCCGGGCGGCGGGGTGCACGCCCAGGCGGGTCACGCGGATCGGCATCGGCCCCCTGGAACTGCGGGGCCTGGCGGTGGGGGCCTGGCGCGAGCTCACCCGCGACGAACTCCGGGCCCTGCGCAGGGCCTCGGCGCGCGGCGAGGCGCCGCACGCGCCCCCGCAGCCCGAGAGGGCGCCGACCGCGCGCCGGGCCGGGCCGAAGACCGACGAGCGACCCCCGGCCCCAGCGCCGCACCCAGGCGCCGTGCGCGACTGGGAACGCCCCGAGGGCGCCGCCCCGCGGCTCGACGCCCCGCCCACCACGCCCCTCATCATCCGGCGACACGGTCAGGCGGAATCGAGCGACACCGCCCCCGATCAACGGACGGGCGACGGGCGACCCCGCCCGGGGCGTGGTTCGAAGCGAGGGCCGCGACGCTGATGGGCACGGGCACGGAGAACCCCGGCAAGAAGGGCGACCGGGCCATCCTGCCCCACGCGGCGGGGCCGCTGCGCCCGACCCGGGCCCGCCGGACCATGAGCCTGCCCCGCTTCGCCTTCAAGGTGGTGTGCCAGGTGGAGATGGCGCGGATGGCCGCCGCCCTCTCCTACCGCACCATCTTCGGGCTGATCCCCATGCTGGTGCTGGGGCTGGTGGTGCTGGGCGCGTTCAGCACCGACCGCGACGTCGCGGCCCTGGTGCAGCGCCTGCTGGAGTTCAGCGGCATCAGCCAGATCGTGGTGGGGGACGACGCCGGTGAGGTGGCGTTCCTGGCGGCGGACGCGGCGTGGCGCGACTGGGCCCGCGCGTGGTTCGCGGAGGTCTCGGGCCCGGAGGGGCCGGGCCGCATCGCGTGGCTGAGCGTGCCGGGCGACCGCCCCGGCGCGATGGCCGACGCGGTCGCCGCCGTCACGGGCGGGCGCGTCGACGTGTGGATCGCCGACCTGGTGCAGAACGTGCGCCGGATCCCGCTGGGCACGATCGGCTTCGTGGGGCTGGCGACGCTCATCTACGCCGCCATCTCGATGATGGTCGAGATCGAGAAGTGCTTCAACCAGATCTACCACGCGCCCGAGGGGCGGACGTGGATCCGGCGCGTCACGCAGTACTGGACGCTCCTGACGCTGGGGACGCTCTTCCTCTTCGCCAGCTTCTACGTGGGCGAGTCGCTGCGCTCGCTGGCCCTGCGCCTGGGCGAGCTGGACCACGTGGTCTCGGGGCTGGGCAGCTCGGCGCTCACCGGCGCCGGGTTCTGCATCACCGTCCTCATCAGCGCCGTGCTCTTCGTCATCGTCTACACCACCATGCCCAACACCCGCGTCTCGATCGGGTCGGCGATCGTCGGGGCGGTCGTCGCCGCCGTGCTGTGGGAGAGCGGAAAGTGGGGGTTCACCCAGTACCTCCGCTACTCGGCGACCTATTCGCGGTTCTACGGGTCCATCGCGCTGGTGCCGCTGTTCCTGCTGTGGGTGTACGTGACGTGGATGATCGTGCTCCTGGGGCTGTCGATCGCGCACGCCATCCAGACCCACCGCGTCGTGCGGACCCACGGGCTGGGGGCGCTCCGCTGGTTCATGCCCGACCCGAGCTCGCCCGCGCGCTCGAGCCTGGTGGACCCCGCGGCGATCCTGGCCGTCGCCGCCGCCGTCGCCGAGCGATTCGCCGACCGCCGCCCCTCCGCCGCCAGCGACGTGGCCGACCGGGCCGGGCTCGAAGAGTCCATCGTCGCGGACATGCTCGAGCGCCTCGCCGGGGCCGGCCTCCTGCACCGCGTGGTCGGGGGCGGCGCCGATGAGAGCGCGGCCTACGCCCTGTCGGGCCCCCCCGACACCATCAAGGCCGCGGACGTCGTCGCGGTGGGGCGGGCCCTGGGCGACGGGCTCGAGGCGGATGCCCCCGCCGCCCGCCGAGTCATCGGAGAGCTGGAGGAAGCCAAGGCGTTGGCGCTCAAGGGACGATCGCTCGCCGACTACCTCGCCGCCCCGCCGTCGGCCCCCCGCGCCGTCCCGGCCCCGGAGCCACGGGCGGGGGGCAATCCCCAGCCCGCCGGGTGACCACGCCACTCGCCGACGCCGGTCCGGTGCACTACCGTTCGGTGGGTCGCCCTACGGAGGCGACCCCGCGCAGGAGTCATCGATGGGCATCGAGGCGGCTCTGACGGCCGAGGGATTCGCGACGCTTCAGTTGCGCCGTGTCGTCAACTGGGCCAGGCGCAGCTCCCTCTGGCCCGTCCCCTTCGCGACCGCGTGCTGCGGCATCGAGCTGATGGGCACGGCGTGCAGCCGCTACGACCTCGCCCGCTTCGGCGCCGAGGTCATGCGCTTCAGCCCTCGCCAGGCCGACCTGCTCATCGTCGCCGGCCGCATCGCCGTCAAGATGATGCCCGTCCTCCAGCGCATCTACGAGCAGATGTCCGAGCCCAAGTGGGTGATCTCGATGGGCGCTTGCGCCAGCACCGGAGGCGTCTTCGACACCTACGCCTGCGTTCAGGGCTGCGACCAGTTCATCCCCGTGGACGTCTACGTTCCGGGCTGTCCGCCACGCCCCGAGCAGCTCATCGAGGGCGTCATGGCCATCCAGCGCATCGTCGACAACGACGGCATCCCCCCCATGGGGCCCGACGGCCGGCGCATCCCCCTCGGGCTGGTCGTCGAGCCCACGCACGTCGTCCGCCCGCAACCCGTCGGCATCACCGTCGGACGCTGACCGTGCCACCGCGATCGGCCCTGCGATCTCGGTGCCTCGTGCCCAACCCCCCGCGTCGAGATCACAGCGCCGCGCCGCAATCGAGCGCCTCGAGCGGCTCGAGCCCCCGCCCCGCGATCTCGCATTCGCCGTTGGCGCGCCGCAGAAGGTCCGTCACGATCTGCTCGGCCTCCAGCCAGTTGAGCGTGTCGTTCCCATGGTGGACGCGGTCCAGTTCGCGTGCGATCGCCGCGACGACGGCGTTCGTGACGTCGATCGCCGCCGCCGGTGCCGCCGCCGGTCGGATAACCAGTCTCATCACGCACCTCCTCGCGCCTTGCCCATGCCATTCGCACGGACCGGATTGGGGGGCGCCCTGTTGCTAACGCCCGATGAGCACGAAACCTCCCGGCCCCATCGGACAACCCAATCCTATTCTCCTCATCGAAGGACCGCCAGCCCCGCTTGAGTGCCATCCGGAACCACCCCCGCCGGGTCAGGCGGGGCGGCGTCCTAGATTCCACCCATGTGCGGCCGCTTCCTGCTCGCCACCCCGCCCGCCCTCGTCGCCGAGATCTTCGGGCTGGGGGATCCGATCCCCTGGTCCGACAAGTGGAGACCCCGGTTCAACATCGCCCCCTCCCAGGACGTCCTGATGGTCCGGGGCACCGAGTCCGGGGGCGGGCGCGAAGCGGCGTGGGCCCGCTGGGGGCTCATCCCGTCCTGGGCCAAGGAAGCGGACATCGGGAACCGGACCATCAACGCCCGCTCCGAGACCGCCGACAGAAAGCCCGCGTTCCGGTCGGCGTTCAAGCACCGCCGATGCCTGATCCCCGCCGACGGCTTCTACGAGTGGCAGGCGCCCGCCGACGGGGGCAAGAAGATCCCGCACTGCATCCGGATCGCGGGAGGCCACGCCGGTCTTCGCGAGGGCGTCCAAAGCCTGCCCGGGCTCTTCGCGATGGCGGGGCTATGGGAACGGTGGCAGGAGGAGGGGGAGTCGGCCCGGGTGGTCGAGTCGTGCACGATCCTGACCTGCGATGCCAACGAGGCGATCCGTCCGCTGCACGAGCGCATGCCGGTGATCCTCCCCTCCGACCGATGGGGGCGCTGGCTGGACGACAGCGCCGGGGTTGGGGAGGTCAAGGCGCTGTGCGTGCCGTGGCCGGCAAACCGGACCACGAGCTACGAAGTCGGGACCTGGGTCAACAGCCCGCGTCACGACGACCCGCGCTGCATCGAGCCGCGCGAGGGGTCGTAGCGCGAGCTCGAGCTCCGGATGCCCGATGCCCGCTCCGAGGCTCAACCCGCCGCCGGGCTATGTGAGTACCGACCCCGACTCCCGCGGCCGGATTCGCACCGGCGCTCGGCGGCTTGATCGGCACCGGGTCGCCGTCGGGCCGCGGCCCGCGCGCCGGGGATGGCCCCCAACGCTCGGCGGGCGCCTTGAGCGGACGGAGATGCCTGTGCCGAGAAGCTCGCCTTGGCGGCCCTGCGGCATTGATGCGCGTCGCCGCCGCCGACGCGCCCGGACAGAAACGAATCGCCCCGGTCGGGAGGGCCCGCCGGGGCGATGGTCATTCAAAGACAACCCGAGGGATCAGTACCCGCCGCCGCCGCCCGCGCCGCGGCGCTCGGGCTCGAAGCCGGGGAGCACGCCCTCGGTCTTGAGCCGGCGGACGAGCGACTTGCGGGCGGCGCGGCGCCGGCGCTCGGAGGGCTTCTCGAAGAACTCCTTGCGCTTGATGTCCTTGGTCAGGCCCTCGCGCTCGCACAGCTTCTTGAACCGGCGCTGGAGCTGCTCCGGTGACTCGCCGCTCCTCGCCTTCACCCGAATCGCCATGTCCACCTCGTCTGGATGCCGCCCCGCCCGGACCTTCCGGACGCCGACCCGGTCGGTCGGGCCCAATCAAAGCCGGGGGAGCGGGCCCGATCAAGCCGCGATCCTCGTTTCGCCGCCGCTCATGGTGTTGTTAGGGCGATATGAGGGCTGGAGAGCTCGCCGTCGCCCAGCCTCCGGCGCAACTTCTGACCCGTCCATCCCGGACCGGACGATCTGTTCATCCTCGATGATCCGCCCTCCGCCAGTCCGTCGCGCCATGGCACTCCTGGTCGCATTGCTCGCCGTCGCCGGCTGCCGGGCCAGCGAGGGCACCTCGGGGCGGACCGGCGTGTCGGCCTCGTACCGCTTGGGCACGCTGATCTCGACCCTGCCCGACGAGGTGCGCGTGCGCTCCGTCCTGGCCGCCGCCGACGCCACGCTCCGGGCCCGGGGCTACTCGGTCGTGGCGGGGCAGGCGACGGCGGACCGCGGCTGGGTCCGGGGCTCGCCCCCCGCGGGGTCCGCCCTCGACCTCGAGGACGTGACGATCTGGTCGCGTCTGTCGCGCACCGGCACGCGCCTGGGCGTCGACGTCAAGCCCATCCTCGCCGAGGCCCAGGCCCGCGCGATCCTGGACGATCTGCTCCGGCGATTGGGGCGGTAGCGGAACGGGCCCCACGCGCGAGCGTGGGGTGCCCGCGCCCGAGGCTCGATCGCCCGAAGGGACCCCGCGCGCCGATCCTCAGCGCTGATTCATCGGCGTGTATTTCACCCCGTGGGCGCCCACGTAGTCCACCGACGGGCGGAAGAGGCGGTTGTCGGCCAGCTGCTCCACGACGTGCCCGGCCCACCCGCCGATGCGGGCGATCACGAACATCGGCGTGAACAGGTCCAGCGGCAGCCCGATGCAGTGGTACGTCGTCGCCGAGTAGAAGTCGACGTTGGGATAGATGCCCTTGGCGGCGACGGCGCTCTCCATCGTCTTCTCGATCCGCGTGCTCTTCTCGTACAGGTCCGTGTTGCCCGTGTCCGCCGCCAGTTGCTTGGCCAGCACCTTCAGGTGGCTCGCCCGCGGGTCGTACGCCTTGTACACGCGGTGCCCGAAGCCGGGGATCTTGTCCTTCTTCTCCAGGCGGTCGAGCACGAACTTCTCGGCGGCGTCGACGTTGGGGATCTGGTTGAGCATCTTCATGACGCCCTCGTTGGCCCCGCCGTGAAGCGGGCCCCGCAGCGACCCGATCGCCGCCGTGATCGCCGAGTACATGTCGCTCAGCGTCGAGACGACCACGCGGGCCGCGAACGTCGAGTTGTTGAGCCCGTGGTCGGTGTGCAACACCAGGCACACGTCCATCGCCTTGGCCATGGTGGGCGTGGGCTTCTTGCCGTTGAGCATGTACAGGAAGTTCTCGGCCAGCCCCAGCGAAGTGTCCGGGGCGACGATCGGCTGACCGGTGCGGTAGCGGTGGAACGCCGCCAGCAGCGTCGGCGCGCTGGCCAGCATCGCCAGCGCCTTCTTCCGCGCCTGCTCCAGCTCGATGTTGTTGGGGTCCGCGTCGTTGAGCGCCAGCGACGAGACCATGGTCCGCATGACGTGCATGGGCTCGGCGTTCTTGGGCAGGGCCGTCAGACGCTGCAACACGCCCGCCGGGAGCTCGTATCTGGACCGCAGTTCCTTCGTGAAGGCGTCCAGCTCCGCCTGCCTGGGCAGGCGGAGGTTCCAGAGCAGGAACACCGTCTCCTCGAAGGTGCTGTGGCTCGCCAGCTCGCCGATGGGGATGCCGACGTATTCCAGGATGCCCTTCTCACCGTCGATGTACGACATCCTGGTCTGGGCGGCGACGACTCCTTCAAGACCCTTCGCGAAGTTTGCCATTGGTCGATTCCCTGAGCGAGCCCCCGAAACCCCCCGGTCGGGCCGACGCGCGGCCCCCGGTCCGGGAGGAACGCGAGTATAGAACTGCCCGGCCTCCCCGACACCCCGCCCCGTCCCTACGCTGCGGACGCAACGCCATGGGACGGACCCGGATCAAGATCTGCGGTGTGCGCGACGAGGAGACGGCCTGGGCCGCCGCCGACGCCGGTGCCGACGCCATCGGGCTGGTCTTTGTCCGGTCCAGCCCGCGCTACATCGACCCCGAAGCCGCCGCGGCCCTCATGATGGGCCTGCCCCCATTCCTCAGCACCGTCGCCCTCTTCATGAACCCCTCCCTCGAGCACTTCTGCGACGCCGAGGAGACCTGCCCGACCACCTACGTCCAGTTTCACGGCAACGAGGACGAGGCCCTCGTCCGCCGATGCGGCCCGGGGCTCATCAAGGCCGTCCGCTTCGACAAGGACACCATCGCCGACGACCTGGCACGCTGGGACGGCGTGGACGAGGTCGACGCCATCCTGGTCGACGGCGGGGCCGGGGGCGAGGGCGTCGCCTTCGAGTGGAACCGCCTCGCCGAGCTGGTCGACAACCTCTCCAAGCCCATCGTGCTCGCCGGCGGGCTCACCCCCGACAACGTCGCCGAGGCCATCCGCGTCGTGCGCCCCTACGCCGTGGACGTCTCCAGCGGCGTGGAGAAGGAACGCGGCGTCAAGGATCCGGCCCTGGTCGAGGCGTTCTGCCGGGCCGTGCTCGGGGCCTGACGGAGTGCCGCCTACGGCGCGGGCAGCGGCGCCGCCGCCAGCCGTGCCAGTTCCCGCCACCTCGCCGGATGGTCCTTGAGCCCCTGCGCGTTCTCTTCGACGACCACGGGCAGCGCCGAGCGCGGCACCACGCCGATCCCATAGCCCGTCGTCGGCACGCCCAAGTCACGCTGCCCCGGCGGCGCCGAGGTCTGGAACCCCGCCCAGTCGACACGGATCACCGTCTGCCGGTCGCGCTCGCCCGCCGACAGCACGCGCCACCCGGCCCCGTTCGTCTCCTTGCCGGAGAAGACCGCCAGGACCATGCACCGGTGGAAGTCCACCTTCGGCCAGACCGCAAAGCCGTGGGCGGTCTTCTCGATCCCCTCCCCCGCGTGCTCCTTCCAGAGGGCTTCCCACGCCGCTTCGTCCGAAACGAGCACGATGCGGCGAGTGTGTACGCCCGAGTGCGACCCCGCCCAACTGACCAGGGGAGGATGCCCCTCCTCCGGCGGCGGCGGCTCGGCGCGATTCAACGCGGCCGCGGTTCCGACCCCGGCCGCGACGGCCAAGGCGACGCAACGTGACAGGGCGGGCATGGCGGGTCTCCGGTGTCCCAGCAACCGCAGCCTATCGCGCCGCCCCGCCCCCTTCGGTCACGCCGGCGCAACGCCCCCTATCGCGACGCCGCACCCGCAAAGCCCACCGGGCTGCGGTACCCGTCCTTGTCGTACGCCCGCACGCCGACGAAGTAGTTGTCCTTGTTGAGCGGAAGCGTGGCGGAGGTCTCCGCCCCCACGTCCCGCACGCCCTGCCACTGCCAGTCGGTGGTGAGGCGCCAGACGACCTCGTACCCGGCCACGTCGCCCTCCGGGCTCGCCTCCCAGCGGAGCGTGGTCTTGTGGTCGAGCTGGGCCGTGATGATCCGGACCCGGGCGGGCGTCGAGGGGGCGTTGGCCAGGTGCACCAGCACCGCGGCGTTCAGGCGGGCCACGTTGCCCAGGTACTCCGCGTCCACCCACTCCGCCAGGTCGCCGTAGGGCCTCCCGTCCTTCTCGACCACGTCGGCGTGCTGGCGCGAGTAGTCCTCGCCGACCTCGGTGAAGCGGACGCCCGGGAACCCGGCCTCGAGGAACGCGGAGTGGTCGCCGCCGCGGAGGAACCGATCCAACCGGAACACGACCATGGGGCGCACGAGCGTGCGCTCCTTCCGCCCCACCTCGTCGATGAAGCGCGCAAGCTGTCGGCTGGGCGAGTCCATCTCAGCCGCGAGGTTGCGGATCCGGGCGTGCTCCTCCGCCGACGGCTGGCGGGGCACGCCCTCGGAGAAGACGCGGATCAGCCCCGGCGACGCGGGCTCATCGGCCCCCGACCCGCGCGGGTCGCCCACGATGTCGTTGTTGAGCACGCCCACGATGCGCTCCCCGCGGGCCCGGGCCTGCTCGGCGTGGTAGCGGGCCCCGATCAGCCCCTGCTCCTCGCCCGCCGTCGCCAGGAATACCACCGTCGACTCCAGCGGACGCCCCGCCAGCACGCGCGCGATCTCCATCACGACCCCGACGCCCGAGGCGTCGTCGTTGGCGCCGGGCGCGTCGCCCTCCGCGTCGTTGCCGTTGGCGTTGCGGCTGTCGTAGTGCCCCACGACGTAGTACCGACGGCCCGCCGCGACCGGGTCCGTGCCGGGCAGGACCGCGACGACGTTGACGAGCCTGCCGCCCCCCCTCAGGCGCGCCGACGCCGGGGCCTCGAACTCCTCGAACGCGACTTGGAGCCGCCCGCCCCCCTCGTTGGCGCGCTCAAGCTCGCCCTTGATCCACCGCCGCGCCGCCCCGATCCCGCGCGTGTCGCCCTCGGTCTCGGAGAGCGTGTGCCGCGTCCCGAACCCGGCCAGCCGTGCCACCACGCCGTGGGCCCGCTCACCCGAGATCTCGCCCATGACCTCCCTGGGCAGGGTGGGCTGGGCGGCGAGGGGCAGCGAAGCCAGGGCGACAAGGGCGGCGGTCAGCATGGCGCCAGTCTAAACCGTCGTCGCCCCCGGCGTGGCGCCTCTTCCTAATCTACCCGCATGACCACACCGCCCCGCGAACACGCCGGCACGCGCCTCCGCTCCGCCATGGCCGCCGCGTGCGTGCCCCTCCCCGGCGCCTTCAACGCCCTGTGCGGGCTGGCGATCAGGCGGGCGGGGTTCGCCGGGTGCTACGTCTCCGGGGCCGCGACCAGCGTGTCGGCGGGCGTGCCCGACGTGGGCATCCTCACCCTGGACCATTTCGTGCGCACGATCCGCGAGATCGCCGACGCCTCCGCCCTCCCGATCCTCGCCGACGCCGACACGGGCTTCGGCGAGAGCGAGATGGTCCGGCGCACGGTCGTGGAGTACGAGCGGGCCGGGGCCGCGGGCCTGCACCTGGAGGACCAGGTCTTCCCCAAGCGCTGCGGGCACCTGGAGGGCAAGAGGCTGATCCCCGTCGAGCACGCGGCGGAGAAGGTCGCGGCGGCGGTCGAGACCGCCCGGTCCTGCTCGGGCGGGGCGTTCATCGTCTGCGCGCGCACCGACGCGCGCGGCGTCGAGGGCTTCGACGCCGCCATCGAGCGGGCCCGGGCCTACCTCGCCGCCGGCGCCGACATGGTCTTCCCCGAGGGGCTGACCAGCGGGGACGAGTTTCACCGCTTCGCGTCGGCCCTGCGCGCTGCCGCACCCTCGTGCCTGCTGCTGGCAAACATGACCGAGTTCGGCAAGACGCCCATGATCCCGCTGCGGCGCTTCGCCGAGATGGGGTATTCGTGCGTCATCTATCCCGTCTCGCTGCTCCGCGTGGCGATGGGGGCCGTCACTCGCGCCCTCGCAACGCTCCAGAAGGACGGCTCGGTGGCGTCGCTGCTCCCGCACATGCAGACCCGCCAGGAGCTCTACGACCTGGTCGGCTACGCGCCGGGGCGGGAGTGGCGCTTCGGTCGGCACGATCAACCGTGATCGGTGAGCAGTGCGTCCGCGAGCCCCGGGCCCAAGCCCGGGGACGCGCCGCCTCCACACTCTGGGCGCGCCCGCGCGTGGGGCTCGTCGAACACTCGAAGTCCGCCCGCTGTCCGTCGCTTCTTGTCCGCCCTATCCTCGGGTTTCCGCGGCGATTGGGGGCGCGGGGTCTGTTCGGGAGCCAACCATGCCAGCGTCTGAATCAGCGGCCGCCCAGTTCGCCAAGGGGCTCGAGGGCGTCGTCGCCGGCGAGACCTCCATCTGCTCCATCGAGCAGGGCGGGCTCTACTACCGCGGGTACGAGATCCACGACCTGGCCGCCAGCGCCACCTTCGAGGACGTCGCCTACCTGCTCCTGGTCGGGCAGAAGCCGTCGGCGGGCGAGCTGTCGGCGTTCAAGCAGGAACTCGTCGCCGAGCGGGCCATCCCCGACGCGGTGATCTCGTTCCTGCGATCGGTGGGGCCGGCCCTCAAGGCGGGCACGGCGGTGCCCATGGACGTGCTGCGCACGGGCGTCTCGATCCTCGGGCACCTCGACAAGGACTGCCAGGACAACTCGCCCCGGGCCAACCAGGCCAAGGCACGCCGACTGCTCGCCAAGGTGCCCACCATCCTCGGGCACATGCAGAGCGTGATCGACGGGCGCGACCTGGTCGAGCCGGGCACGGGCGGCGACCCCAGGCTCGACCACGCCGGCAACCTGCTCTACCTGATGACCGGCAAGAAGCCCAACGCCCAGTACGCCCCCTGCATCGACGTCTCGCTCATCCTGTACGCCGAGCACGAGTTCAACGCCAGCACGTTCACGAGCCGCGTGATCGCGGGCACCCTGGCGGACATGCACGGGGCGGTGTGCGGCGGGATCTCGGCCCTCAAGGGCCCGCTGCACGGCGGGGCCAACGAGGCCGCCATGGAGATGCTCAAGGAGATCCGCGTCGCCACCGACGCCGGCAAGGACACCGTCGAGTCGTGGATGCAGCGGGCCTTCGAGACCAGGCGCAAGCTCATGGGCTTCGGGCACCGCGTCTACAAGAACGGCGACCACCGGGCCCCGATCCTGAACAGGCTCGGGCGCGACATCGCCAAGGCCCAGGGCCCCGACAGCCTCCGCTGGTTCCAGATCGGCGACGAGGTCGAGAAGATCATGCTCCGCGACAAGAAGATCCACCCCAACGTCGACTTCCCCTGCGGCATGACGTACTACGTCATGGGCATCCCCGTGCCCCAGTACACCCCCATCTTCGTCGCCTCGCGCGTCAGCGGCTGGTGCGCCCACGTCATCGAGCAGCACGCCAACAACCGCCTCATCCGCCCCCTGTCGATCTACACCGGGAGCCCGCCCCGGAAGTGGAACGCCTGATCCCCTCCGAGACGACCGGTTCCTACCGACCCGACCGCGCCCGCGGCCGGCTCGGACGGCGCGCCCGGGCACGCCGTCACTGCGTTGACGTGCCCAGGCGCTCCAGCAGCATCCCCGCCGCGGTTCCGGGGGCGTTCCGCCCCGAGCGTCGGTCGGGCTCGACGCCCCTGCCGTTGAGGCGCGGGCCCTCGCGCGGGCGGTGGTCGAGCGACGGGACGATGAGGGTCCAGTCCTGCCCGGCGTCGAACTCGCGCCCGAGCATGGGCCGCCCCGCCGTCGGCTCGCCCACCACAAGGGCTCGCCCGGACTGCTTGAGCACGTGGGCCAGCAGCTCGGCGGAGGCGCTGGTCCGCCTGGACGTCAGCACCGCGACGGGGCCGGCGTAGCGGCCCGACGCCGCCGTGTCGGGCGCCACCGACAGCTCCGCGACGCCCTCGGCGCCCAGGGCCGCCTCCACCCGCGACGCCTCGGCGCTGCTCCACACCCCGGCGAAGGTCGGCAGCCCCACGGGGAGCGCCTCCAGGTCGGCGATCTCGCGGCGGGCGCTGGCGAACACCACGCCCACGCTCGCCGGCGACTCCAGCAGCAGCGCCGCCAGGCGCAGCGAGGCCAGCGTCACGCCCGGGCAGCGACGGATGTCGACGATGAGGGCCCTGGGCTCGTGCTCCAGGGCCTCGGCCATCGCCCCATCGACCGCCGCGCTCTCCAGGAACGCATAGAAGCGCACGGTCGTGATCCCGGTCTTGTCGTCGTGGATCACGCGGTAGGGGCGGACCAGGTCCGTCAGCCCCTCCACGAGCGGGGTGCTCTCCGCCGGCGTCGAACGCGGGAAGAGCAGCGGCATCGAGGTCGTGAGGTTGGCGCGGAAGGCGGTGATGGCGCCGAAGAGGAACTCGGCGTCGTCCTGGGCCACGCCGGCGTTGCGCGTGAACCCCTTCCACGCCGACTTGAACGCGGGCGTCTCCAGCAGCCTGCGGTCGAACAGGTGCTCGCGGAGCAGTTCGCCGGTACGCTGCGCGAGGGCCTTGTAGTCGGTGCGCTGGGCCGCCCGAGGCGCGTCCCCCTCCGCCGGGCGGAGCGTCATCACGCCCACGGCCCGACCGTCCCGCAGGCGCACCGTGATCGGGGCGTCGGCCGACGCGAACTGCGTCCGCACGCGCAGCGATTCGAAGTCACCCACGCCGATCGTGCCCTCGCCTGGGACGGTCCTGCCCTCGGCGTCGTCCGCGGGGAGCGTGCTGCTCCAGACCAGCACCATCCCCCGCGGGAACAGGAAGGGCATGAAGATGGGGCCAAGGACCGACTCGATGCCGCCGACCATGTCCCAGGCCACGCCCGGACGCGTGTTGGCCTTGAACCCGCCGCGCGTCGCCTCGAAGGTCATCCGACCCCGCACCGGCCCGGCCCACTGAGAATGAAACTCGACGTCGTACTCGCCGTTGGGCACCACCACCCGCTCCACCGGGGCGATCGCCACGGGCCTGGCGGGGGTGGTGCCGCACCCGGCGAGGCACAGGGCCAGGAGAATCACGCAGGCGACCCGGGCGGGCATGCCCCCATTATTCGCCCCTGGCGACGTCCCGCCCTGGTGGCGCGAGTCAAAAGTCCGTGGTTGGATGCGGCCCGCGTGCCACGAGTCATCGGGCGCCTCGCCCGATGACCCGTGCCGCTGTTCGACGCCCGTCCTGACGCCGGCACGGGCGACCGCCGGGCGGATCGCCCGTGGCACCCGCCGGCGTCCGCCGGCGCCTTGGTACACGTTTTTCCGACTCGCGCCACGAGCGGCGTGTGTCGGAAGTCCGTGGACGGAGCGCTCCGGGTGCCACGGGTCATCGGGCGCTTCGCCCGATGACCCGTGCCGCCGTTCGACGCCCGTCCTGACGCCGGCACGGGCGACCGCCGGGCGGATCGCCCGTGGCACCCGCGGCGCCCGCCGGCGCCTTGGTGCACGTTCTTCCGACTCGCACGACGAGTGGCGCGAGTCGGAAGTCCGTGGACGGAGCGCCCCGGGTGCCACGGGTCATCGGGCGCTTCGCCCGATGACCCGTGCCGCCGTTCGACGCCCGTCCTGACGCCGGCACGGGCGACCGCCGGGCGGATCGCCCGTGGCACCCGCAGCGCCCGCCGGCGCCTTGGTGCACGTTTTTCCGACTCGCGCCACGAGCGGCGTGTGTCGGAAGTCCGCGCACGGAGCGCTCCGGGTGCCACGGGTCATCGGGCGCTTCGCCCGATGACCCGTGCCGCTGTTCGACGCCCGTCCTGACGCCGGCACGGGCGACCGCCGGGCGGATCGCCCGTGGCACCCGCAGCGCCCGCCGGCGCCTTGGTGCACGTTTTTCCGACTCGCGCCACGAGC